>Ga0081539_10001412_pt2 | contig 10629 bp, 13 predicted proteins | sample TabmetS4T2R2_FD_71023 | JGI IMG/M metagenome (GOLD analysis project Ga0081539, IMG submission 71023) | Tabebuia heterophylla rhizosphere microbial communities from the University of Puerto Rico - S4T2R2 | ecosystem: Host-associated > Plants > Roots > Rhizosphere ... | reverse complement strand
AGTAGCCGACCGCGGCTCCGACGCACATCAGCACCCCCACCACGGAGGCGTGGCCCTCGCCGGACATGGAGAGCCCCACCACCACGGCCCCACCGAACGACACGGCGATCCCCGCCAGTACCCGAGGTTTGAAGCCCTCCCGCAGCAACCAGCCACTCAACAAGGCGATCAACACCGGCCCGACGTTCACCACCATCGCGGCGGTGCCCGCGTCGACCTCCCGCTCGCCCCAGTTCAGCAGCACCATGTAGGCCCCGAACCACAACACCCCGGCCACGACGATTCCCGGCCACGCCCCTCGCGGCGGAAAGCCCTCCCGGCGGATGGTCAGCAACGCCACCAGCACGACCGAGCCCGCGAGCAACCGCCCCAGGGCCAACGCCCCCGGCGAGTAGTGAGCACCCGCGCTCCGAATCGCCACGAAGGCGGAAGCCCACAGGAAAACGGTGACAGCGGCGGCAAGCAGAGAACGTCGATCAGCCATGAACGCCACCGTATGACGCCCACAGTTCGGCACCGCCCGAAGTAATGGTCATGCCCGTCACGCTAGGCGGCCCGAACGACACCCCTCTGGCGGTTTCCCGCCACGGCGCTCACCTGCGACGTTCGGCGCCAAGGCGCGCCGAACCAACCGGCCGACTCATCTGCCCCTCGCCTGAGCAAAGACGTGCCGTGCCTTCGCTACAACGTGGCGCGTAGTTGGTCCGCGATAGTGGCCAGGCGGCCGAGGACACCGTTGACGAAGCGGGGTGAGTCGTCCGTGGAGAGGGAGCGGGCGAGCTGCACCGCCTCGTCGATCGCGACGGCGTCGGGGACGTCGGATGCCCACAGCAGTTCGTAGACGCCCAACCGCAGGATCGCGAGGTCCACGAACGGCATCCGGTCGAGGGTCCAGCCCTCGGCGTGTTCGGTGAGCAGTTCGTCGATTCGCTCGCGGTGGGCCACCACGCCCTCGACGAGCGTGGTGGCGTAGTCGTTCGGCACCGGGTGGTCTGCCACCGACGCGCGGTCGAGGAGCAGGGTCACGGGATCGGCGTCGCGAAGGGCCGCCGCGTACAGGACATCGACCGCGCGTTTGCGGGCTTTGCTCCGCGCGCCCACTACGAGTTGACGCGGCTGAGGTAGCGACCGTCGCGGGTGTCGACCTTGACCTTGTCGCCGGTCGACAGGAACAGCGGCACCTGGATCTCGGCGCCGGTCTCCAGCGTGGCCGGCTTGGTGCCGCCGGTGGAGCGGTCGCCCTGCAGGCCCGGGTCGGTCTGCTTGATGACCAGCTCGACCGAGGTCGGGAGCTCGACGAACAGCGGGGTGCCCTCGTGCGTGGCGACCGTGACGGTCTGGTTCTCGAGCATGAACTTCGCGCCGTCACCCACGACGTCGGCGTCGATGTGCTCCTGCTCGTAGGTCTCGCCGTCCATGAAGACGAACTGGCCGCCGTCCTGGTACAGGTACGTCATATCGCGGCGGTCGACCGTGGCGGTCTCCACCTTGATGCCGGCGTTGAAAGTCTTGTCGACGACCTTGCCGGTCAGCACGTGCTTGAGCTTGGTCCGCACGAACGCCGGGCCCTTGCCGGGCTTGACGTGCTGGAACTCGACGACGCTCCAGAGCTGGCCCTCGAGGTTGAGCACCAAGCCGTTCTTCAGGTCGTTCGTGGATGCCACGGGGTCGTTCTCTCTCCTGGTCGGTTCGTCTACACGACGACGAGCTGTTTGGTCGTCAGCGTGAGAAGCTCGGGATCGCCGTCTCGCACGACGAGCGTGTCCTCGATGCGGACGCCGCCCTTGCCGGACAGGTAAACGCCCGGTTCCACGGTGACAGCCATGCCGGTGGAGAGTGTACCTTCACCCGTCTTGGCCAGGGACGGTGCCTCGTGGATCTCCAGCCCGACGCCGTGCCCGAGCCCGTGCAGGAAATCGTCGCCGTGGCCCGCGGCCTCGACGACCCCGCGGGCGGCGGCGTCCACGTCCGCCACCGAGGTCCCCGGCCGCAGCGCCGCGCGGCCCGCCGCCTGCGCGGTCGCGACCAGCTCGTACAGCTCGCGCTGCCAGTCGGCCGGCGCGCCGAGGACGAACGTGCGGGTCATGTCCGAGTGGTACCCGTCGACGAGCGCGCCGAAGTCCAGCTTCACGAGGTCGCCGACGGCCAGTTCGGCGTCGGTCGGGCGGTGGTGCGGGATCGCGGAGTTGGCGCCCGCGGCCACGATCGTCTCGAACGACGGGCCGGCCGCGCCGTAGTCGAGCATCCGGGTCTCCAGCTCGCGGGCCACCTCGCGCTCGGTGCGGCCCACCCGCAGACCGCCCTGCTCGATGAGGTCCGCGAGGGCCCGGTCGGCGGCCGCGCACGCCATCCGCAGCGCCTCGATCTCGGCGTCGTCCTTGACCACCCGCAGCCCTTCGACCAGCCCCGGCGCGCGAACCAGCGCCACCTTCTCGGCCTGCTCGGTGAGCACGTCCAGCTCGTCGACGGTCACCCGGTGGCTCTCGAAACCCGTGCGCCGGTAACCCTTCGCGCTGGTCACGGTGGCGAGTGCGGGGGCGCACGGCCGCTCGATCAGCCTTTCGAGGTCGGGCACCTGCCTGGCCGACTGCGTGAGGTAGCGGCCGTCGGTGCAGAAGACCGTGCGCTCGTCGTCCTCGGCGTGGACCAGCAGCGCGGCGTTGGAGCCGGTGAAGCCGCTCAGGTAGCGGACGTTGCGCAGGTCGACCACGAGCAGGGCGTCCAGTTCGCGCTCCCGGAGGTGGGACCGCAGGGCCGCGCGGCGGCGCAGGTGCGTCTCGGGCATGGTCCCCAAGATAGTGGGATTACTCTGTGCCAATGCGAGTTTGGCTGGTCCGGGGTGGCGTGATGGCCGTGGTGCACGCGGCGGCGGAGACCGTGCGCGCGGACTTCGGGGTGGCGCACCCGACCTCGCGGACGCTGTTCGAGGCGATCACCCTCGGCGTGCTCGTCGGTGTCGCAGCCGTGTGGGGCGCGGTCGACAAGTGGCGCGGCGTCGAGGACGCGGGGAGAGCCTGGCTCATCGCGTCGCTGATCGCGGGCTGGGGCGCGGCGATCCTCGGCATCATCGGCAAGTCGATCTTCGTGGACCAGACCGGGGTCGCCGACCTGGGCAGCGCGCTGACCGGCGGGGCCGCGTTCACGGCGCTGCTCGTGCTGGTCCCGGCGGCGATCGGGCTCGGCGCCGGCAACTGGATCCGCACGACGAAGGCCGACGACGCCGACGGAGAGGACGACGCTAGCGAGGAGGACCGGCCAGGTCGAGGCCGCGTTCGTAGGCGTCCCACTGCTGCGGAGTGATCTCCCGCGACATCGACGAGTTGGCCGCCCCGACGTTCTCCGACGAGATCTGCCACAGCCGGTCGTCCAGCAGGAACGCCACGCCGCGCCCGGCCGCCCGCCGGACCGGGGCACCCGGCGTGACCCGCGCGGCGACCTCCACCTTGTCGAGTGACGCCGGCCGTCTGGCGAGCACCCGGATCGCGAGCTGAGCGGCGACCGACCTGCGGTCGAACCGCACGATCCTGCCGCCGACCACGAGGTCGATGGTGCGGCTCGGCGACGGCACCGCGAACCCGTCGAGCGCGAGCACCGCGCGGGCCGGGTCGGCGCAGGCGTCGAAATCCACCACGTCCAGGCCGAAGTGCCGCAGGCCGGACGGCCCGTTCGGCGCCTCGTAGGTCGCGCGGATGAGGTCGATCGGGGCGTTGCCGCACGGGTTGTCGGTCGACACGACCGCGTGCCCGTCGCCCCGCCGCACCAGGCCGGGCCCCTCCCGCCAGGAGCCGGGGATGAGCAGCGGCTTGTACGGCTGGAAGCGGAAACCCCAGTCCCAGAAGGTGATCGTGGTGCCGTCGCGGGTCTCGTGGGCGATGGCGAACGCGGCCAGCGAGTCGACCCACATCCAGTCGGCGCTGAACGCGTCGACGACCGACCGGTCCCGGAGGCTGGTGTCCGGCACGTGCCGGAATCCTTCGGCGCCCAGCGCCTCGACGTCGCGGGTGAACGCCGGGTCGGGCGAGCGCAGCACGAACTGGCCGGCGCCGTTGTGCCCGCTGGCCTGGCCGGTCGTGTCGGTGAACATCAGGTAGAAGTAGCCGGCGAGGTAGACCGCCGACGGCTGACCGGTGCCGTAGGTGTTGGCGCGGTCGACGTTCCTCGACGCGGTGACGAGCGGCCGGCCGCCGTTCGCCCTGGTCCAGACGCGGCCGTCCGGGCTGGTGGCGAGGCCGATCGCGTTGCCGTGGGCGTGGTCGCCCGCCGCGCCGGTGTAGTACATGTAGTAGGTCCCGCCGACCCTGATCACCGACGGGTCGCAGGTGTGCACGGCGTCGAAGCCGCCCGAGCTGCCGGAGAAGATCGGGGTGCCGCCGGTGCCGTCCGGGCCGGCGAACGGGCCGTCCATGGACGCGGACTCGGCGAGCAGGATGTCGTCGCCGGGCGGGTTGGCGATGCCGAGCTGGCTGCACCACCACATCCGGTAGCGGCCGCCGTCCCACAGCACCGAGGGCGCGTAGTTGTAGGGCGCGTCCCCGCTGCCGGCGGCGACGACGCCGGGGCTCTGCCGGCCGGCGACGGTCGTGAGCCCGACGGGGTCGGTGACGGGCGGGGCGACGGGCTTGGGCGCCTGCGTCTCCTTCGGGGCGCGAGGCGACGGTTCGGGGGCGGCCTCGCTCGGGGTGCAGGCGGCGGTGACGGCGACGGTGAGCAGGACGGCGAACAGGAGTCTTCGACGGTGCGTGACGCGCATCGTTGAAGAACCTCCATACGTTTGCCCTACGTTCAGCCGTTGACAGTGTAGGGACTACGCAACGTCGAAGGTTGGATTCACGATCGGGCGACGAGTTCCACCTCGAAGCCGTCGGCGTTCTCCAGGTAGGCCGCGTAGTGGTCCGGGCCGCCCGCGTGCGGGTGCCGGTCGGCGAACATGAGGCGCCAGCCGTGCACGGGCGCGGCGGCGGTGATGCGGTCGACGTCCTCACGTGTGCCGGCGTGTAAGGCCAGGTGGTTGATGCCGGGCGCGGTCCGCTCGTGCCCGTCGCCGGTGCGGGCGGGTGAGTCCTCGACGACCACGTAGCTGTCGCCGTGGCGCCAGCTGACGCCGCGGTCCCAGCGCTGGTACTCGTGCCAGCCGAGCTCGCCGAAGAGCCAGCCGAACGTCTTCTCGGCCGCGGCGAGGTCGGCGACCCACAGCTCGACGTGATGGACGCCACTCGGCTTGGCCGGCAGCGCCACGAGGATCCGCTGCGGCCCGCCGTAGTGCTCGCCGCCGCCGACGTCGAGGAAACCGAGGCGCTCGGTGAAGCGGCGGGCACGCGCGTTGTCCTCGTGGACGATCGCGAAGACGGCGCTGCCCAGGGCGAGCCCGGTGTCGCGGAGCGTGGTGGCGACCTCGCGGGCGAGGCCGGTGCCCCAGTGCTCGCGGGCGAGGTACCAGCCGCATTCGAGGACGCCGCCGGGCAGTTCGGTGGACACGCGCAGGTGCGCGACGCCGACGACCGCGCCGTCCCGCTCGACGACGTGGACGCCGGTGCCCCGCGGTCCGTCGTAGGCACGCCAGCTGGCGGCGATTTCCCGAACCTGGTCGGGGTTCGTCAGGTCGCGACGGTGGAACCGGCTCAGCTCGGGATCGGCGAACAGTGCGATGAGCGCGTCGGTATCCCGCTCCTCCACAGGCCTCACCGGTGGTCGGCCAGCCAGCGCAGCGCGAGGGTGTACCCGTCCACGCCGAGCCCGACGATCACCCCGGCGGCGATGGCGGAGAGGTAGCTGTGGTGCCGGAACGCCTCGCGCTTGTGCACGTTGGTGATGTGCACCTCGAGCAGCGGGGCGGTGAGCAGCGCACACGCGTCCCGGATGGCGATCGAGTAGTGGGTCCACGCCCCGGCGTTGAGGACGACGGCGTGGCCGTGCTCGGCGGCGTCGTGCAGCCAGCCGATCATCTCGCCCTCGTGGTCGGTCTGGCGAACCGTGACGTCGAGGTCGAGGTCGCTGCCGGCCTTCTCACAGAGGGCGACGAGGTCGGCGTAGGTGGTGCGGCCGTAGAGGTCGGGCTCACGCGTGCCCAGCCGACCGAGGTTGGGGCCGTTGAGCACCAACACCTTCATGTTCGGTCTCCTTCGAGGATCGCTCGGGCCAGCCTAGCCAGGCCGTCCTTGACGCGGGCCGGGGCGATCTCGTCCCGCAACGCCATCCGCTGGTCGGCGGCGAGCGGGGCGAGCAGGGCGTGGGCGAGGTAGTCCGCGTCCTGCGTGCCGGCCAGTTCGAGCAGGTGGGCGACGTGCCGGTGCCAGAGCCGGTAGGCGCCGATGGCGTAGCGGGCGCCGGGACGGGCGGTCTCGGACATGTGGACGAGGTCGAGGTTCTCGTCGAGGAAGTCGAGGTATTTCTGGAGGAACGCGACGAGCCGTGCCTCCGGTTCGGCACCCGGACCGAGCGGCGGTGGCCCGCTGAGGATGCCGGCCTGGAGCCGGCGCTCCCGCTCGTCGAGGAGGGCGACCGCGAGCCCCGCCTTGTCCCCGAACCGGCGGAAGAGCGTGCCCTTGCCGACCCCGGCGGCCGCCGCGACCTGGTCCATGGAGACGTTGGCGACGCCGTGCTCGCGGAACAGCACCGCCGCGGCGTCGAGCACTTTCACCCGGTTGCGCGCGGCGTCCGCCCGTTCTCTGGCGAGCGGGGAATAACCGGACCGCAGTCCGCTGTTGTCGTTCATGTCCATCCGGACTCTAGTCCACTTGGAGGAGAGATGACCGAGTTGATCAGCAGGGCGGACCTGCGAGCCGCCATCGAGGCCGGCGAGGTGACGGTGGTCGACGCCCTGGGCGGCGAGTACTGGGCGAAGCAGCACCTACCGGGCGCCATCCCCTTGGTGGCGGCCGAGGTGCCCAGCCGCGCGGCGGACCTGCTGCCGTCCCACGACGCGGCGATCGCGGTGTACTGCTCCAATCCGGCGTGCCCGAACAGCACGCAGGTGGCCGAGCTGCTCGCCGGCCTCGGGTACACGAACGTCCGCAAGTACCGCGAGGGCATCGAGGACTGGGCGGCGGCCGGCCTCCCGCTGGAGTCGGCCCAACCGGCGAGCCACTGAGCGGTGGCGGGCGTCGTCGCGACCCGGCGGCGCCCGCCACGAGCCACGGGGACGTCTCGGCCGGCGGCTCCGGCAGCGGGTCCTCCGGCAGCGGGTCCTCCGGCAGCGGGTCCTCCGGCAGCCCCGGCCCGGCGAACCGCCCCTCCCAGCACCGTCCCATCAACGCCGCGCCGCGACCGTCGAGCAAGCCTCCGGCCAGCGACGGAGCCGACACCTCCCCGAGGCGCGCCGGCCAGGCAAGCCCCGCACCTCCCATCAACGCCGCGCCGCGACCTTCGCGTAGGCCTCCGCCAGCAGCTCCTGTGACGGGTCCTCCAGCCGGCCCGGCTTGGCGAGGGCGTCCAGCACCACGAACCGGAGCTTGCCGGCGCGGGTTTTCTTGTCGCCCAGCATGGTGTGGGTCAGGTCGGGGAGGGCGTCCGGGTCGTAGGTGGTCGGGAGGCCGATCGAGGCGAGGATGGTGCGGTGGCGGTCGGCGGTGGCGTCGTCGAGGCGGCCGGCGGCGCGGGCCAGTTCGGCGGCGAACACCAGCCCCACGCTGACCGCGGCGCCGTGGCGCCAGCGGTAGTGCTCGCGGCGTTCGATCGCGTGGCCGAGGGTGTGCCCGTAGTTGAGGATCTCGCGCAGGCTGGACTCCCGCAGGTCCGCGGCCACGACGTCGGCCTTGACCTGGATCTTCCGGCGGACCAGCTCGGCCAGCACGTCACCGTCGGGGTCGAGCGCGGCGGCCGGGTCGGCCTCGAACAGGTCGAGGATCGCCGGGTCGGCGATGAAGCCGCCCTTGAGGACCTCGGCCATGCCCGGCACCAGCTCCTCCGCCGGCAGGGTTCGGAGCGTGGTCAGGTCGACGACCACCGTCGCCGGCTCGTGGAACGCGCCGACGAGGTTCTTGCCCGCGTCGATGTTGATGCCGGTCTTGCCCCCGACGGCGGCGTCGACCATGCCGAGCAGCGTCGTCGGCACGTTCACCAGCCGCACACCGCGCATCCAGCTCGCCGCGACGAACCCGCCGAGGTCGGTGACCGCTCCCCCGCCCAGCGCGACGACCGTGCCGCCGCGGTCCATGCCCATGGCGGCGAGCGCGTCCCAGCACTGCCCGGCGACCGCGAGGGTCTTGCCGGCCTCCGCGTCGGGCACGGGCACGAGGTGGGTGTCCGTGCCAGCGTCGAGCAGCCGCTTGCGCGCCGCCTCCGCCCGGTCGGTGAGCGTCGGTGGGTGGATGACCGCCACCTTCGGCGACCCCGCCACCGCGGCGACCACCTCGTCACCGAGGTCCCGCCCGATCACCACGTCATAAGGCCGATCGGTGGCGACCCTGATGCGCACCGGCTCCGCTCCCACTTGCCCCACTCCCTCTGGCTCGGTCCATCCCGGGATGAGCATGGCACGGGGTGCGTCAGCCGACAGTCACCACCACCTTCCCGTCGTGGTGCCGTGCGGCGGCGGCCACGTCGGCCGCCCGCTCGACTTCCTTGCGGTGCACGGCGGTCAGCATCCGGTGCGGGGTGACCGTGAGCTGGAGCGTCCGCCCGGACTTGCGGGCGCGCCAGGTACCGGCCACCTCACCGTCCACCACCAGCGCGCCCGGGCTGCCGCTCGGGCGCCACACCTCCTGGGCCAGCGCGCGGTCGGGCACGAGGAACGTGCGGTGCCCCAGCAGGTAGGGGTCCCGGGGTGGGAGCAGCAGCACCGGCGGCGGCGCGGGCGGCTCCCCGCCGACCAGCTCCGCGGCGGCGTGCAGCTTCTCGCCGTCGACCTCGACCTCCGTGCGGTCGTTCGCCAGGTCCGTCCAGAGTGGACGTAACCAGTCGGGTGGCGCTGTCACCGATCGGGTGTCCAGCCACAGCACCAGGTCGCCGAGGGTGAGTGGGCCCGCCAGGCGCACCGCCGCGCGCAGGAGCTCGGTCGCGGCCGCGCGGCTGTCCCCGTCCTCCGGCGCGTCCGGTGCGAGCCGGAAGCGGAGGCGGCGGGCCTCCCCCGGCACCAGCTCGATGCCCGCGTACAGCGTGGCCAGGCGGAACATGCCGTCGGCGACGTGTGCCGTGCCGCAGCCCTCGCACCACGGCCGGACGACGTCGGGCAGGCCGGGGCTCACGGCGCCGGACAGTTCGCCCTTGGTGGCTGTCTCACCGGGGAAACGGGTCCGCAGCTCCTCGGCGACCCGGGCGAGCAGCGCCGGACCGTCCGCGCCGGAGGCGATCAGGGTGTCGCCGAAGCCGCCCAGGTAGGCCCGCAGCGTCTGGTTGTCGTGCGGGCGTAACGCGGCTCGCACCGCTGGCAGGTCGGCTCGCCGGTGCAGGTGGAGTGAGCCACGCATCGTCAGCGCCAGCACGAGGTCCGGGTGGTCGAGCGGCACGGGGTCACGGGTGCGGTGGCGTAACGCGAGCGCGGCCGAGCCGGCCGGCGTGTCCTGGAGACCTACCGCCAGCACGTCGAGGCCGGCGAGGGTGTCCTCGCCGTGCAGCCCCTGCGCCCAGGCCCGGTACGCGAGGACCTGGGCACGATCGAGTCGATGTGCCATGGGTCATGTCTATCCCACGGCACCGACAATCAGCGTTTCAGCTGGTCACGGGCATGGAGGCGAGGACGTCGGTGAGGATGTCGTGGGGGGTGCGTTGGTTGGTGGGGATGGTGGTGGTGGCGACGGCGGTGTAGATGGGGCGGCGGGTGTTGAGGAGTTCTTTGAGGTGGGCTCGGGGGTTGGGCAGCAGCCACGGATGCAACGGCACCAACCCTTCCCGGCGCAGGAGGTGGTCGAGGTCCACATCGAGGAACACGACGTGATAGGGCTGGAGTAGTTCGGGTACGCCGGGTGCGGTGGGGGTGCCGCCGCCCAAGGCGAGGACCCCCGCGAACTCCGGCAGCAGTTTCTCCAGCAACTCTCGTTCGGATTGTTGGAACTTCTCCCGCCCGAGCTTGACCACCAACTCACCCGCCGCCAGGCCATGCGCCTGCTCAAGGTCGTCATCGAAGTCGCGGAACGGCAGGCCGAGATGGGTGGCGGCGAGACGACCGACAGTGCTTTTACCGGACCCGGGTGGGCCGATGAGGATGAGTGCGGGGCCGGTCACCACTGCTCCTGAAGGGCCTTGAGATACGACTCGGCGTTGCGGCGGGTCTCGGTGAGGGAGTCGCCGCCGAATTTCTCCAACACGGCCTCGGCCAGCACCAACCCCACCACCGACTCCAACACGACCCCGGCACGCGGGACCGCGCACACGTCGGAGCGTTGGTGGATCGCCACCGCCGGTTCCCCGGTCTGGGTGTCGATCGTGGCTAGGGCGCGGGGGACGGTGGAGATGGGTTTCATCGCCACCCGCACCCGCACCGGTTCACCATTGGTGATCCCACCCTCCAAACCACCCGCCCGGTTGGTGCGCCGGGAGATACCGGGGTGGGCGGGGTCGATCTCGTCATGGGCGTGGCTGCCCCAGCGGCGGGCGGTGGTGAACCCGTCCCCGATCTCCACCCCCTTCATCGCCTGCACCCCCATCAACGCCCCCGCCAACCGCGCATCCAACCCGCGACCCCAACGCACAAGC
>Ga0081539_10006867_pt1 | contig 10630 bp, 9 predicted proteins | sample TabmetS4T2R2_FD_71023 | JGI IMG/M metagenome (GOLD analysis project Ga0081539, IMG submission 71023) | Tabebuia heterophylla rhizosphere microbial communities from the University of Puerto Rico - S4T2R2 | ecosystem: Host-associated > Plants > Roots > Rhizosphere ... | reverse complement strand
CGCCTCCACGCTCACGCGCTCAGGCGGTGCGTCGCGCTGGAGCCTGGAACTCTTGCGGCTCGACCGGCGGGCGCGCGTCGACGTTGCGCGTGCGCGGCCGGAGGTTCTCGAGCAGGAACGCAAGCCCGATCGTCCCGAACATCACGGCCAGGAAGATCACGATCGGCATCGTCTTCGAGCGCGGCGCGAAGACCTTCGCGCGGCGCGGGCTGAGGACCTTCTGCAGGACGACGCGGTCCGTCGCAGGCACGTCGTTGGCGCGCTGTTCCATCTCGATGTAGGTGGTGAGCGCGTTCGACCCGCGCTCCGCAAGCTCGATCGCCCCGCGTGGGGAGGTCGAGATCGCGAGGACGTCGATCAGCGGCAGCGTGTAGTTGGACTGGACGATGACCGGCGTCGCGACGATCTTGCCGCGAATCGGCCCGCTCTTGAGCATCAGCCGGCGCACGGGATCGCTCGTCGCGATCTCGGCGTAGAAGATCGCGAGGTCCTTGAAGCGGTTCGGATCCGCGATCGGGATGTTGCCGGGCTTGTTGCCCTCGACAGGAGTGGTCGTGCCGTCCGCCCCGGGCTCCTGCGCGAACAGGCGGCCCCAGGGGAAGCCGTTCTGCGTCACGCCGAGGCGCGTTGTGCTCGACCAGAGCTCGGCCTGCCGATAGACGAACCCGTGCGACGTGACCCGGACGACGGACAGGATCGCGAGTGCGAGCGCGAGCACGAGCCCCATGACGACGACGAGCCTGAAGCGCCAGACGACGCCGATGTAGAGCCGCAGGTCCATCTCAGGCGGTCGAGTCGAGGCTGCCGTTCATCGACCGGAAGTAGGTGACGGCGGCTTCGGTGCGGTTGGTCACGCCGAGCCGCCGGTAGATCGCCGCGAGGTGGAACTTGATCGCGTGGACGCTCAGCTCGAGCCGGCGCGCCGCCTCGGCGTTCGTGAGGCCACCGGCGATCATCTCCAGCACCTCGAGCTCGCGCGGCGTGAGCGCGCGCAGGCCGTCGCGGTCCCGCTGGTTGGCCACCTCGTCGAGCACGGGATCATCGTAGGAGGGCCGCTCCGCCACGCCTACGCCCGTTGGGCCAGCGTTTCGGCTCCGCCGGCCTAGCCGTTCGGCTAGAGCCCGGCCTCGAGCATTTCGACCGGCACGGCCGAAGCGGGCCGACGGCGCCGCAGAGCCGAGCGAACCTCGATCGTGACCTCGGGCGCGCGCCAGAGGCAGCCTGCGACGTACACGGAGGCCCCGAGCGCGACCACGAGCGCGAGCCGTGCCGCAGCCGGAACGCCGGCGCCGATCAACGCGGCTCGCGCGGCGAGGGTGACGCACGCCATCACGACGGTCGCCTGCGCGATCCCCCGGAACGCGCCTGCGAACCGCCAGAACGAGATCCCGAGGGCGTGGGTCGTCAGATAGGTCCGCACGGGCTCGATCAGCGCCGTCGCGACGGCGAAAGCGGTTGCCACGCCGACGATTCCCCAGTGCAGCCCGGCAACGAACGCGATCACGCTGCCCGCGAACCACAGCATCGTGAAGCGCAGCAGCGTCCCCGCCCGGTTCAGGGCCAGTAGGACCTCGCCGTTCAGCGTCTGCAGCGACTGGATGATCCCGACCCAGGCGAGGATCTGGATGACGGGCGTCGCGTGCGACCAGCGCGGGCCGAGGACGACGTCCACGAAGTCGGGCGCGACGACGACCAAGCCCACGAGCGACGGAATCGAGATCAGCCCGACGAGGCGCGTCGCGCGAATCCAGACGTCGGCGAGGCGCTCGCGGTCGTCGCTCATCCGCGAGAACGCCGGGAAGAACACCTGCTGCAGCGGGCCGGCGATCCGCGAGAAGGGCACGAGGATGACGTTCGTGGCCAGGACGTACGCGCCGACCGAGACCGGCCCGAGGAAGCGGCCGATCAGCAGGCTGTTGAGATTCCGTCCGGCCTGGTAGAGGAGATTCTCGCCGAAGACGTTCCCCGCGAAGCCGCCGAGCCGCCGGAGGCTCGCGGTCGAGAAGACCGCGGACGGGCGCCACGGCGTGAGGAACCAGAGCAGGATCGTCGAGGTCGTCGCCTCCGCGATCTGCTGGCCGACGATCGCCCAGGCGCCGTAGTCCATCAGCGCGATCGTGATCCCGGTGCTCGCCCCGACCACCGTCGCCGCGATCTGGCGCAGCTCGAGGCGGCGGAACTGCATGTCGCGCACGAGCAGCGCCATCTGCGTCGTGCCGAGCGCGCTCACGAAGAAGCCGACGGACAGCGCGGCGAACAGCGGCCGCACCTCGGGCTCGCCGTAGAAGCTCGCGAGAGGGCCCGAGAGCGCGACGCCGCCGACCATCAGGGCGACGCCGATCGCCGCGCTCGACCAGAAGACCGTCGAGCGATCCTCCTCGAGCAGTGTCTTTCGCTGGATCAGTGCCGTTCCCAGCGCGCTGTCCGTGAAGACGATCACGAAGCCCGAGAAGACGAGGACCATCGCCGCGAGCCCCCAGTCGTGCGGAGCGAGCAGCCGCGCCAGCACGAGAGCGACGACCATGCGCGAGATCTGCAGCGTCATCTGCGAGCCGGCTTTCCAGGCAAGACCGCTGCGGATGCGCGAGCCGATCCCGTCTGCGGTGTGCTCGGGCTCGGTCATGCGCGCGCCGGTTGCGCGGCCGCGCCGATCGACGCGGCCAGGTAGTGGCGGAGATCGGCCGCCAACGAGCTCGAGGCGGGGACGACGCGCGCGGCTTCCTGCTCGCGCGCGAGCGCCTCGGCCAGGCCTTCGGGCGACTCGACGAGCGTGACGAGCCCGGCCTCGGCGAAGCGCCGGCCGAGCTGAAGCTGGTGGTCGTCCACGGCCTCGCCGAACGACCGTCGACGCGGGAACACGACGGGCCGCTTGCCGTTCCCCAGCGCGACCATCACCGAGCCGACGCCGGCATGCGTCACCACGACGCGGGCGCGCCGAATCGTCTCCGTCATCGCGTCGAACGGCAGGAAGTCGACGAGCTCGGCGCGCGGGATCTCGATCCGGGACGAATGTCCGTGCTGGACGACGAGCTCCTCCTGGAGCTCGAGGCTCGCGACGGCCCGGAGCAGCCGGTCGAACCGCGCCTCGTTGGTTCCGACGGTGACGAAGATCATGCGCCCGCCGAGAAGACGTTCCCGACGAATCGCGTCCGCGGCAGCGCCTGCGCGAGCTCCGGCCATTGGACGTAGCGCCGTGCGGCGACCGGCGCGATCAGCCGATAGCTCAACGACGGCCCCTCGATCCGCGCGAGGCTCTCGACGTAGACGACGGTCGCGCCGCGCAGCCGCGCGACCCAGGCGAACGGCACGGCGATGCCCGCACCGGTCGTGACCACGACCCGGGGCCGGACGTCCCGCACGACGCGCCAGGCGACGCGGAGGTTCCGCAGAAGGTTCTTGACGCTCCGATTCGTCGGCCCGTGCGCGAAGTAGACGCGCTCCTCGGCGAGCAACGATCTCGCGTCACTCTTGTCGAACGTCACCCAGGCGCGTTCGAAACGCTCCCACGCGTCGCGCAGCGCGACGAGCTGGATCAGGTGGCCGCCCGTCGAGCAGACGAGGAGCAGGTCGGCGCGTTGCGATGATTCCGGTTTCACGGAGGCTCCTTCGCAACCGTAGCCAGGCCCGGTCGGGCCGACCACGACCGGAAAGCCAGAGTTCGGGCTAGCCATACGGCTAGGTGTCCCGCGTCGCAGATCCCGGTCGGACGGCCGTAGGCTCGGGCTCGGCCTCGTTCCTACGATGTTCCCGATGGAGGCGTCGCGGCTCTCGGTGTCGGCGCGCCGCCGTGCCGGCGACGACGCGGCCTGGATCGCGGTCGTCGTGCTCACCCACAGCCGGGTCCACCTCCTCCGAAAGTGCGTCGAGAACGTCCTGGGCCGAGCCTCGCCCGCGACACGCGAGATCGTGATCTGGAACAACGGCTCGACCGACGGGACTCGGGCCTACCTCGACGCCCTCGACGATCCGCGCCTGATCGTCGTCGACCACGACCGGAACATCGGGCAGAACGCGTACGCCCGGGCGTTCGCGCTGACCTCGGCGCCCTACCTCGTCGAGCTCGACGACGACGTCGTCTCGGCCCCGCCGAACTGGGATGCCACACTCCTCGATGCCTTCCGGCGCCTACCGGGGATGGGCTATCTCGCCGCCGACATCGAGGACGATCCGCACGATCCGGCCGCCCACCACCGGTACCGCGTCTACGAGTACGAGACGGCTGTGGAGGACGGCCTGCACCTCCTGCTCGGGCCCACGGGCGGGGCGTGCGCGATGACCTCGCGCGAGGTCTACGAGCGAGTCGGCGGGTTCAAGGAGCGGAAGAACCAGATCTTCTTCCTCGAGGACGAGGCCTACGTCCGCGACGTCGAGAAGGCCGGCTTCAGAGTCGCCGTGCTCTCGGAGCTCCGGGTGCTCCACAACGGCGGGCCGTACTACGACGCCAACGAGCCCAAAGAAAAAGGAGAGTACTGGCGCCGGCGGACTCGGATGATCGCTCGGAAGGAGGCGATCAAGCGGGTGCTGTTCCGGCTGCCGTTCTTCCGGCGCCTCAACGCGCGCTTCGACTGGTGCATCCCGCCGAGCTGAGGGATCCTGGGGGTCCCGGATACGCGAGCCGATCGGAACCGGTCGCGTCGAGGCCGGCGATCCTAGCCTGATGGCCGTCGAAAGAGGTGCGACTTGCCTCATACGATTGCTCCATGGAGGGGCCGCCGCCGTCCCGCCTCCGAGGCAGGTACGCGCTCGTTACCGCGGCGCGCGACGACGCCGCCCTGCTCGCAGCGCTCGGCCCGACGGTGGTCGCCCAGACGACCCGGCCGACGGCGTGGGTGATCGTCGACGACGGTTCGGCCGACGGTACCGCGGACGTCGCCGGGGAGCTCGCGGCCGAGCATCCCTGGATCACCCTGATCCGCACGGGCCGTGACCGCGACGGGCTCAGCGAAGGCCGCCGGGAGGGGCGCGACCTGCTCGCGCTGAACGCGGGCCTGGACACGCTCGACGAGCCCGTCGAGCTGTGGACGAAGCTGGACGCCGACATCACGCTGCCGCCCGATTACTTCGAGCGCCTCGTCGATGCGTTCTCGGCCGATCCGCGCCTCGGCCTGGCGACGGGCACACGCTGCGAGCTCGAGGACGGTGAATGGAAACCGCGCCACCTCACGGCGACCGCGGTGGCGGCACAGTGCAGGACCTACCGCTGGGAATGCTGGGAACAGGTCCAGCCGCTCGAGCCGCGGCTCGGGTGGGACGGAATCGACGAAGCGCGCGCGGTGATGAACGGCTGGCGCACACGCGTGGTTCCGGGCCTCTACTTCCGGCATCACCGGCCGATGGGGCGTCGCGACGGCTCGCGGTTCCGTGCCCGGGCGGCGGAGGGAATCGCGGCGCACTACATGGGCTACCGCTTCTCGTATTTGCTCGTTCGCTCGCTTTGGCATGCGCGCCGCGATCCGTCGGCGCTTGGGATGGTGTGGGGCTGGGCAGGCGCAGTGCTGCGGCGCGAGCGGCCGTGCGCCGACGCGACGGTGCGCGCGTACGTTCGGCGCCAACAGGTGGCTCGGCATTTCGCCCGCCGCTTCCGCGAAGTTCGACATGGCAACGCCTGAGCCCCCGCGGCTCGACGTCCTCGTCGTCTGCTCCTCCGGCGGTCACCTGTTCGACGCCGTCGCGCTCTCGCGCGCGTGGCGCGACCGCGCGCACGCGTGGGTGAGCTTCGACAAGCCCGACGTGCGGTCGCTCCTCCGTGGCGAGCGCGTGTACTTCGCCTACGGCCCGACGAATCGCAACCTGCGCAACTTCCTGCGCAACCTCCGGCTCGCCTGGCGAATCGTCGGCCGGACGAGGCCGCGTGTGATCCTCACGACCGGTGCCGGCGTCGGCGTACCGTTTGCCTGGGTCGGTCGGGCCCGGCAGGCGCGCGTCGTGTACGTCGAGTGCGCGGGGCGTGTCGACCGGCCGTCACTGAGTGCGCGGCTGATCGCGCCCGTCGCGAGCCGGGTCTACGCGCAGTGGCCGGACCTCGCGCGCGAGTGGCGTCCGGCTCGTTACGCGGGGAATGTCCTGCAGTCGGCGCGCGGCGCGAGCTCGGCGACGTCGGCCGGCTCCGGCGTCCTCGTGACCGTCGGGACGAACGAGGCGCCGTTCGATCGCCTGCTCGAGGCGGCCGCGACCATCGGCGAGGAGCCGCTCGTCGTGCAGTGTGGAAGCTCGAGCGTCCGGCCGGCGCGCGCGACGTGCCTCGACTACCTGCCCTTCGACGCGTTCGACGAGCTCGTGCGCTCGGCGCGCGTCGTGGTGACGCACGCGGGAATCGGATCCGTCGCAGCCGCTCTCGCGCACGGGCGTCGCCCCGTCGTCGTGCCGCGGCTGCACCGCTTCGGCGAGGCGGTCGACGACCACCAGGTCTTCTTCGCACGACAGCTCGAGGCGGCCGGGCTCGCAACCGTCGTCGACGACGTCGCGTCGCTCTCGGACGTCGTGGCGCAGGGCGATCACTCCGCTGCGCCCGTTTCCGGTCCCGACCCCGCGATTGCCGTCGAGACGGCGATCGACGAGCTTCTCGCGACCGCTCACCGGTGGCGGCCGACCGTCGCCGTCCACCGCGAATAGCGGCTTTCCGACGCTAGCCCAACGGCTAGGAACGACCGCGAAATGCTGCCAGATCGGGGTGTCCATCACGCCTCGGGGACCTCCTACGATGAAGAAATGGTGGCCGGCGTCGACGCCGATTCGTTACCGCGCGCGACCGAACACTCGATCGCGGTCGTGGTGCTGACGCACAGCCGCGTGCACCTCCTGCGGAAGTGTGTGGAGAACGTCCTTGCGCGAACGTCGGATGCGACGCGGGAGATCGTGATCTGGGACAACGGCTCCACCGACGGAACGCGCGAGTACCTCGCGTCGCTGACCGATCCCCGCATCACAGTGATCCTCCACGACGAGAACATCGGCCAGAACGCCTACGCGCGAGCGTTCGAGCGAACGTCGGCGGACTACCTGGTCGAGCTCGACGACGACGTCGTCGACGCGCCGCTGAACTGGGACGCGACGCTTCTCGATGCGTTCCGGCGGCTGCCGGCGATCGGCTTCCTGGCGGCGGACCTCGAGGACGATCCCTACGACGTCGCCACGCACTACCGCTACCGGATCCGGCCGCACGAATACACGCCCGCGTCGATCAACGGCGTGTCGCTGCTCTTCGGTCCGACCGGCGGCGGCTGCGCCATGACGTCGCGCGAGGTCTACCGCCGGGTCGGCGGCTTCCGCCAGCACCGGAAGTACGTCTTCTGGCAGGAGGAAGCGGCGTACATCGACGACATCCGGAAGGCGGGCTTCGACGCTGCCGTCCTGGCCGACCTGAAGGTGCACCACACCGGCGGGCCGTACTACGTCGAGACCGCACCGGAGAAGGCCGAGTTCTGGGCCGCCTACGAGAAGCGCATGGCACGGCGCGCCGCGATCAAGCGCCTCGTGTTCCGCCTGCCGTTCTTCCGCCGGCTGAACGCGCGCTTCGCCTGGTTCGTCGCTCCCTCGTAGCGAACGCCTACGAGTACGTCGCCTGGCAGGCGCCGGTGATCGCGTCGAACGTCGCGTACTGGACGCCCTTGATCGTCTGCACCGAGTAGGTCGTCGGCGAGCCGCCGCACGAGAGTGCGCTCAGGGTTCCCGAAGGCCCTTGCGTCGGCAGCAGGAGTTGCAGTCCGTTCGCTCCGGCTGCGACCGTCGTCGAGAAGCTGAACGTGCCGTTGCTCCAACCGAGCCCGCGGATGGTCGATGCGTTGCGGCCGTCCGTCCAGTCGAGGAGCTGCTTGTACGAGATGATCGAGACGCCGCGGGCCTGTGCCGAAGCGACGATCGCGTCGTCGAGCGGGTCCGGCGCCGGGTTGTCGGTGTGGATGTTCGTACCGAACGCGCCGTAGTACCCGTTGGGGCCGAGCGCGTTGTCGAGCAGGGCGTCGACGGTGGCCGGGTAGGCCTGCCCGCCCTCGTCCTGCATGTTCGTGTTCTCCTGGTAGGCGTCGATCAGCGTGCCGTCTGTGTCGGCGAACCGCATCGGGAAGCCGCCGCCGTTGAGGAAGCCGGGCTTCGAGCCGATCCAGGAGCCCGGGTAGTGGTAGTAGTTGGCGTCCAGTCGGATTCCGCGCGCGGCCTCGATCTTGGCGGTGCCGGCCCAGTCGGGCCAGTAGACGCAGTGCGTGCGGCTCGAAACGGGTGAGGGGATCGCGGTGAAGTTGGCGCGGAACTGCGCGAGCTGCGTGTCGAAGTACGTCGCGAGCTGCGCCTGCGTGAGCACGGTCGTCGGGCACGACGCGACGACCGGATGCAGTGCGACCTCGAAGCCGTCCGCGACGTACGCGGCCGCCTGCGCCGGCGTCAAGTTGCTGTTCGGGTAGACGTACGACGTTGCGCGGATGCACTCCCAGTTCGCAACGTTGCAGCCGGCCGGGCTCTGTTGCTTGAAGCGGTCGAAGATGCTCGCCGTGCCGCCGGGCGCGTTGCCGGGCGAGTGGTCGTCTCCGCTCATCACGACGACGGCCTTCTTGCCCCGCGGGAGATACCAGAAGTGCGGCAGCGGCATCTTGTCGCGATCCATGAGCGTGATCAGGTTCATCAGCAACCGTTGCTGCTCGTCCGCCTGCGGGATCGCGATCTTGCTCGTGTTGATCCACGTGCTGTAGAACATGTCGTCCGGGCGGATGCCGACCACGCCGTCGCGTTCCTGACCTGCCCACGCGGGGTTCCCCTGGCGGGTGTAGACGACGGACTTCGCGAGGTCGTAGGTGAACGCCGCGGCCTGTCCGCCCGAGGTACCGACGCTCTGAAGCGTCACGGCAGGGTTCGTAGTCGCCGTCGTCGCGTTCGAGTAGAGCATGGCGATCGCGGTCGCGCCGTTCAGCGTGTACTTGTCGGCGCTGCCGTGGTACTGCATCGTGCTGTCGACGATGCCGGTGCCGGGCGGGACGCTCGTGTCGACCTTGAGGTAGCCGTTGCTGAGGTTGCCGCTCGCCGTCGTGAGCCCGAGCAGCCCCGCGAGGTCCTTGTCGGGGTGCATCGCAATCAGGTTTCCGCCGGCGTTGACCCAGCCGGTCAGCGTCGACACCTGCGCGGCGGTCAGTGACACGTCGCCGAGGAGCACGACGTCGAAGCCCGCGAGCAGCGTGGGCGACAGGAATGACACGTCGATGGTCGTGAAGGCGTCGAGTCCCTCGGCGCGCAGGATCTCGGTCAGGTACATCGAGAAGGGGTTCCCCGTGGAGCCGACGACGAGCACCGGCGGCGGCGCCGCCTCGGTCGTGTACGACGACGTCGCGTCCGCGGTCAGGCGGTTGCCGAACAGGTCGGTGGCGCCCGTCGCTCCGCCTCTGGCGCGGATGGTGTAGCTCGTCCCGTACTTCAGCGCCGCCTGCGGCTTGACCGTCGCCACGTTCGTCGAGGCGTTGTACGTGACGGTCGCGCCGACGGCGGTGCCGCCTTCCAGCAGCTGAACCGTGCTCGACGTGACGGTGGACGCCTTCATGGGCTCGCTGAACGTGACGGTCGCCGAGCTCCCGACGTTGATCCCGGTGGCGCCGGCCGCGGGCGTGAAGGCCGAGACCGTGGGAGGCGTTTGATCAGGCTGCACGCGCGACGCCATGTCGGTCTGGATCTCGGTCGCGCTGAGCGCGCGGTCGTAGATGCGGACGTTGTCGATCTTGCCGTCGAAGAAGCCGCCGGCGGGGCTCCCGTACGCGCCGATCCGCCACGTGTTCGCGTCGCCGACGTTGCCGGTGAACGCGTTGCTCGCGGCCAGCACGCCGTCGACGTAGATCCGGGCCGTCGAGCCGTCGTACGTCCCCGCGACGAACTGCCACTGGCCGATGGCCGGCGTGCGTCCGGAGTCGACGTAGTTGCCCAGCGTCCCACCGAGCGCCAGCCGGTAGTTGCCGCTCAGGTGGTCGATCCAGATCATCGCGCCGCCGTTCTGGCTTCCGACCCACGAGCCCATGACGCCGACGTCGACCTTCGTCGTCTGCTTGAAGACCCAGGCCTCGAAGGTGAACCCGGTCTTGTAGAAGGTGCCGAGCGCCGGCGGGTCGACCTCCGTGCTCGTACCGTTCAGCGACGCCGCGTTGCCGAACTTGCCCGTCGTCCAGGCGCCGCTGACGAGCGAGGCCGTGGCGTGGCTGTCGGACGAGTCGAGGACCGTCGTTCCCGTGCCGTCGTCGAGGCCGTACGCGGCGCGCAGGCCCGCGGTGGAGACGCCGGCGTTGCTCACCGTCACGTTCACGGTTGCGGACGTCGCGACGTTCCCGGCCGCGTCGCGGGCGACCGCAGTCAGCGCGTGGGCGCCGTTCACCTCGGCCCGGGTGTCCCAGGCGACGGTGTAGGGGCTCGCTGTGTCCTCGGCGCCGAGATTCTGGCCGTCGACCTTGAACTGCACGCCGGCGACGCCGCGATCGTCGCTTGCGTTCGCGGCGACGTTCACGGACCCACTCACCGTCGCACCGGCGGCCGGAGCGGTCAGCGCAACCGTCGGCTTCACCGTGTCGGCGCCCAGGACCGTCGCCGATGCCTGGCTCGACGCGGGGCCGACGTTCGCGGCCGCGTCCTGTGCCGTCACCTTGTAGTAGTACGTGCCCGGCGCGAG
>Ga0081539_10006866_pt1 | contig 10631 bp, 7 predicted proteins | sample TabmetS4T2R2_FD_71023 | JGI IMG/M metagenome (GOLD analysis project Ga0081539, IMG submission 71023) | Tabebuia heterophylla rhizosphere microbial communities from the University of Puerto Rico - S4T2R2 | ecosystem: Host-associated > Plants > Roots > Rhizosphere ... | reverse complement strand
CGCGACCTAGAAAGCACACGTTCGCCGTGGTCAGGGTGAAGGGTTCGTGGCCGCCGCAGATTTCTCGTAGATCGTTTGAGATCTCATCTTCGTGTTCCGCGGGCAGCTTGTGGAAGAGCGTGAGGTGCGCCCTGAGGTAGTTCCGTTCCGGCGGGAAGTGTGCCTCCCGCAGCCGGTCAAACCTCGTCTGGGAGGCGTCGTCCATCGCGAGTGTCAGGATGAGTGGCGCATCATGGGAATCATCCACTCGAAGGCGTTTCTAGACTGCGTCCTCGGGCTGCGGGGCGCTCTCGCCGCTGGCAAACGTGAAGTACTCTTCGGGATCGTCGGCGCTGATGCGGCCTCCCTTGATCATGGCAAACCGGAAAGCGAACCCGCCCGCAAGCGCGAGCAGCGAGGCCAGGATGCTCTTCGAACGCGACTCCCTGCCAGAGAGAAGGGCAAAGGGCGCAAGGATAGCCCCGATCAGGGTTCCACCCACGAAAAGCGGGGCGACCTCTTTCGAGAAGAGAGGCTTACTCCAGCGGCCCATCCGCGCCAGCGAAGCCGCGATCAGTCCTGCCTCGATGAGGACAGTCGCCTTCTCCGCCCTGTGCAGGACGTGCAGGGTCTTCTCCTCGCCCGAGCGCGTCAGGCGCAGGACGAGCGAGAGCCAGGAGAGCGCCGTAGAGAGGCCGGAAGCCAGGAACACGGGCCCCATGAACAGCCAGTTGCGGGCCCACAGCGGGACGGAGGTTGCGCTGAGAAGGTTGCCCGTGTTCGAGCCGACGTTGAGCCCGACCGGCAACGCGAGCACGGAGAGCAGACGCTCGGGAATCAGCCGGATCGCAAGCCGTGAGAGAACGTTGTCTCCGAGCAACCCATCCTTCGCAGCCTGGCGGGTGGCGACGAGACCGGCCAGGTTTCCGAACATGACGAGGGACCAACTCTGCACGGACATTGGGGAGCGAAGCTTGAGAACACGCATCATGTTCAAGAAACGCTCCGGCCTACCCAGGTCCCAGATCAGCAAGATCGGGCTCAGGATCATGGTGACGAGCACGGTGTAGCGGCTCGTGCGTTGTAATGCTTCATCTCTATGACCCAATAGTTGCGCCACGGTCGCGAAGAGATGTACGCCGGCGCCGAGGCCCCCGATCCAGAAGTAGATCGGGATTTGCCACGTCCAGTGCGCGTGCTTGATCGGTGGTATTCCGTAGTAGTTCTTGTCTTTCCGCTTCGGATCGGTCTTCGGGTGGTGTGAGGTTTCGGGCTGCCCGTTGCGCTCCCCCATCGCTTCGCTCATCTCCTCTCCTAATCCCTGAACGCCCACGCGACGACGGCCCCGAGCACCGTCGCGGCGACCGCGCTGGCTAACACACCGCCCCTGAACTTCTCCTGCGGCAGGAACGGGTGCTTCGGCAGGTTGTACGTCTCCGGCTCGTCCATGAGGATGAACTTGGAATGGTTGCCCCCGATGCCCCCCGTTCCCCCGACCTCCGGCGTTCCGTACACGTATGCCTGCGTATAACCTTTGTTATGTAACTCTGCGACACGTTGCTCGGCCATCACCTTCAGGTCCTCCACATCGCCGAACATTATGGAGTTCGTCGGGCATGCCTTGGCGCAGGCGGGTTCGAGGCCGTCTTTCTGGCGGTCGTAGCAGAGGGTGCACTTGAAGGCGCGTCCGTCCTCGGGGACCTGGGTTATGACGCCGTAGGGACAGGCGGGGACGCAGTATCCGCAGCCGTTGCAGATGTCGGGCTGTATGTAGACGTTGTCGAACTCGTTGCGGATGATGGAGCCTGTCGGACACGCCTGCTGGCACGGCGCTTCCACGCAATGCTTGCACACGTCGCTCATGAACGCCCAGCGTCCAAGGGCGTCTAGCTCCGCGCCGCCGGGGAGTTGTTCCGTTACGTCCTCGGCGAGCGCCACGAGGTCCACGTCGCCCGTGAGGCGGCGTTTCTTCGGGTTCTCGATGAATGCTACGTGGCGCCAGGTCGTGCCCGAGAGTTGCTTCGTATTGTCGTAGGAGTCGCCGGTGAGCTCGTAGCCGTCGGCGGGGAGCTGGTTCCACTGCTTGCAGGCGACCTCGCACGCCTTGCAGCCGATGCAGACCGTGGTGTCGGTCAGGAAGCCGGTCGCCACTCGCTATCTCCCTTCCTTTGCCCGGCGCCGGATGTCCTCGACCGGCGCGGTGGGGTCTTTGCTGATGCGGAACATCTGGTGCCCGAGGGCGACGTGTTGGGGGGCGAAGATCCTGTCCACCATCCCCGTTCCCCGGTTGAAGTAAACGCCGGGCTCCAACACCTTCGCGCTCCTTATGGGCTTAAGGTTCCGGCGGGCCTCTTTGGGGTGGGCGGAGAGCCACACCCCGAGGTCCATAAGCTCCTGCTGCATCGCCTCCCGGTGCGTCGTTTCGGCCCGCCAGGTGGCGCTCATGGTGTCCTCGGGGGTGACGCGCGTGCCCCTGGCGTCAATCGCGCCTTCGCTCACACGAGCCCCGCTTCCAGGTTGGCGGTAAAGGCTTTCGCCTCGTGGATGGCGACGTTCGCTTCGAGGGAGACCGGGATCAGGTCGTTCACCACGTCGCCCTTGACCAACCCATTGGGTCCCCAGTGGTACGGGAGGCCGATGGTGTGGATCTTTCTACCGTCGAAGTCGTAGACCGGGATGCGGTCGCTCACGAGCACCTTGCAATGGATCTTGCCGCGGCTCGTGGAGATGGTGACCCAGTCCGTATTCTGTATGCCCTTTTCGGACGCCAGCGCGGGGCTGATCTCCGCGAACAGCTCGGGCTGGAGCTCATTGAGCCAGGGGATCCAACGGCTCATCGCCCCGCTGGTGTGGTGCTCGGTCAGCCGGTAGGTGGTGACGACGTATGGATACTTCGGATCCTGCGCCGGATTGTACGGGTTGTCGGGACGGTCGAAGAGCCGGGCCGCCGGGTCGTGCTGGATCTCCTCGTGCAGCAAATTCGGCACCGGCGACTCGACCGGCTCGTAGTGGACCGGGAGCGGTCCGTCCTTGAGGCCCACGGGCGCAAACAGCCAGCCGAGCCCGTCGCCCTGCACGATGAACGGGCCGGTGCCCGGGATGGCGTCGTCCCCCTTCGCGTCGGGGGCGGGGCGGTAGGACGGCGGCTTGGTGGCCTTGAAGTCCGGCACGTCCACGCCGGTCCACTTCTCCTGTTCCTCGTCCCACCACACATACTTCTTGCGCTCGGACCAGGGCTTGCCTTCGGGGTCTGCGGAGGCGCGGTTGTACAGGATGCGCCGGTTGGCCGGCCACGCCCAGCCCCACTCGGTAGCCGGGTTGGGCTGCTCCGTCCAAGGCTTGCGGCGCCGGGCCTGGTTCACGCCGTCGGCGAAGACGCCAGAGTAGATCCAACCACCGCACGCAGTCGAGCCGTCGTCCTTGAGGTCGAGGAACCCCGAGACCGGCTCACCGTCGGCCACGGTGTAGCCGCTGATCTCCTTGAGGATGCTCTCGATGTGCGGCTCGTCGCGCTGGCCCTCGGTCGGGTAGTCCCACGTCATCGCCCGGATGAGCCGGTCGCGCTTCTTTCCGGAGGTCTTGTACAGCTCCTTGATCCTGCGTCCCAGGTGGAAGACGAACCAGGCGTCGCTTCGGGCGTCCCCCGGCGGCTCGACGGACTTGTCGTGCCACTGGAGCATCCTCTGGGTCTGGGTGAAGGAGCCGTCCTTCTCCGCGACGAGCGCCGTGGGGATGAAGAACACCTCCGTCCCGCACTCCCCTGGATCGACGCCATCGAGCTTCCAGACACCGGCCGTCTCCACCTCGAAGGCGTCGAGGACCACGAGCCAGTCCAGGTTACGCAACGCATCACGGGCGAGCCTGGCGTGGGGGCCGCCGACGGCCAGGTTCTGCCCGAAGATGAACGCGCCCTTCACCCCGCCGTCCTTCATCTCCATGATCGTGGGGTAGTAAGAGTGGTCGCCGGAGAGGCGCGGGAACCCGTCGAAGAGCTCCCCGTTCTCGGCGTCGAACTTCTCGCCGTACCAGGCCTTCATCAGGCTCGTCGCGTACTTGGGGAAGTTGGACCACCAGCCTGTCTCGGCGGTCTGGCTCTCCACGTAGTCCCGCCAGGTGTCGTTGTCTAGGTTTGCGTCCGGCATCGGCAGGTAGCCGGGCAGGATGTTGTACAGCGTAGCGATGTCCGTGGAGCCCTGGATGGTCGCGTGACCCCTCAAGGCCATGATGCCACCCCCCGGCCGCCCGACGTTGCCGAGCAGGAGCTGGAGTATCGCCGCGGTGCGGATGATCTGAACGCCCTTGGAATGCTGGGTCCAGCCGACAGCGTAGCAGAGCGCGGTGGTCCTCTCGCGCCCGGAGTTCTCGCAGATAGTCTTCGCGACCTCCAGGAACGCTTCCTTGGGGGTGCCGCAGACCTTCTCGACCATCTCTGGGGTGTAGCGGGAGAAGTGGCGCTTGAGCACCTGGAATACGCACCGCTCGTCCTGGAGCGTCGGGTCGGTTGGACGCGGTTGCTCCTCGTTGGGCGCTGACTCCCCGCCGACGCCTTCGCCGACGAGGCGGCTCTGGCTGCCCCCCACGGAGGCGTAGTCTATGGGAGTGCCCTCGTAGCGCCAGGTGTCCACGCTGGTGTACTGTCCGGCCTCTTCGTCCCAGCCAGAGAATAAGCCCGTGGCCCCCGCGTCCTCGAACTCCCCGGTGATCAGGGTCGCCGCGTTGGTGTAGTTGACGACGTACTCTTTGAAGTACTTTTCGTTCTCGATCACGTAGTTTATGAGGCCGCCCAGGAACGCAATGTCGGTCCCAGGCCGGATCGGGGCGTAGATGTCGCACATGGCCGATGTGCGCGTGAAACGAGGATCCACGTGTATGAGCTTGGCGCCCTTGCGCTTCGCGATCATGGGGTGACGGAAGCCGACCGGATGGGCCTCGGCCATGTTGGAGCCTTCTATGAGAATGCAGTCGGAGTTCTGGAGGTCCTGCAGGGCGCTGGTGGCGCCGCCCCTACCGTACGTGATGCCCAGACCGGGCACCGTGGACGAGTGTCATATGCGCGCCTGGTTCGTTATGCGCGTGAACCCCATGGTGTGGAAGAGCTTGGTGATGAGGTAGTTCTCCTCGTTGTCTATGGTCGCCCCGCCGACGGAGGCCACGGCCATCGAGCGACTGAGCTTCTTGCCGTTCTCGTCGGTGTCCTCCCAGTTCTCGTCGCGGGTCTTTTTGAGGCGGTCGGCGATCATGTCCATCGCCGCGTCCAGGGAGAGGTCCTCCCAGCGGTCGGAGTGGGGACGCCGGTACTTCACCTTGGTCCAACGGTGCGGTGAGACGTGCATCCCGAAGGTTGCGGAGCCCTTGGGGCACAATGTTCCGGCGTTGATGGGCGAGTCGGGGTTGCCCTCGATGTCTATGATGCGTCCGTCACGGTGGTAGACGAGGGTGGAGCAGCCGACCGCGCAGTACGGGCACACGCTCACGGACTTCTCGACCCCGGCGTCTGAGAGCCGCGAGCGGATATTGCGCGTCGCGGGGCTCACCGGGTCCTTCACCGTGGTGCCGACGTGATTCTTGAGCTTGGCCCAGAGCCCTTCCTTCTCGGAGACCTTGAGGAACATGCCCCTCCTTTTCCGTAATCTGCGTACACCTGCCCACTCCCCGCAGACGATTTTACCCTCATCCGCTGCCGGAGGGAACCTTAACTTTACTTAACCGCGATATTGTTGTGCGGGGGTTGGGCCTCTGGTACGGTGGGTAGGCAGTTCGAGGTGCCATTTGGAGGACCCTGGGGAATGGGAAGGAGGTTGTCTAGAGAACGGTATCTGATCGTAATCCGCCGGTTTCAAGAGATGGCAGTTACGCATGGAGATGTGTGGAAGCCAGATTGAGGAGGGATCTTCGTGGCCGACAACAGGGTAGTTGTGTACAAAGGGCCCGGTGAAGTAGCGGTAGAGGACATCGAGTACCCGAAGCTAGAGGTGCCAAAAGAGGTAGCGGACGCGATGGGCATGTCCGTCGCGGCCCCGCACGCGGTGATACTCAAGATCGTCTCGACCAACATCTGCGGCTCGGATCAGCACATGGTACGCGGCCGGACCACGGCGCCCGTAGGACAGACGCTTGGGCATGAGATCACGGGCGAAGTCGTCGAGAAGGGCAACGACGTTCAGTTCGTAGACGTTGGCGACATCTGCTCCGTTCCGTTCAACATCGCCTGCGGGCGTTGCCGCACCTGCAACGAAGGTCTCACGGGCGTGTGCCTGAACGTCAACCCTGCGCGTGCCGGTTCCGCGTACGGTTACGTGGACATGGGCGGCTGGATCGGCGGTCAGGCCGAGTACGTTATGGTTCCGTTCGCGGACTTCAACCTGCTCAAGTTCCCGGATCGGGATCAGGCACTGGAGAAGATCCTGGACCTCACCATGCTCTCGGACATTTTCCCCACCGGCTACCACGGCTGCGCGACAGCGGGCGTTACTACCGGCTCGACAGTCTACGTCGCTGGCGCGGGTCCGGTGGGACTAGCCGCGGCCTACTCGGCGCATCTGCTGGGAGCGGCTGTGGTCATCGTTGGCGACCTTAATGAGGATCGTCTGGCGCAGGCAAGGTCGTTCGGCTGCGAGACGATCAACGTTGGAGAAGACACGCCGATAGAGGAACAGATAGCTGGCGTTCTCGGTGTGCCAGAGGTTGACTGCGCGGTGGATGCCGTAGGATTCGAGGCGACCGGACATGGCCCCGGCGCGGACGAGGCTCCGGCGACGGTGCTGAACGAGATCCAGGCGATCACACGCGCTGGCGGGCGTCTCGGCATACCTGGCCTCTACGTAACCGGCGACCCTGGCGCATCGGACCCGGATGCGCAGCAGGGAACGCTCAAGATCAACTTCGGTCTGGGCTGGGCCAAGAGCCACTTCTTCTACACGGGCCAGAGCCCCGTCAAGAAGTACAACCGCGGCCTGATGATGAGCATTCTTCACGACAAGGCGCACATCGCCGACGCAGTCAATGCCACGGTCATCAGCCTCGACGAAGCTCCGCAGGGCTACAAGGACTTCGACAAGGGAGCCGCCCAGAAGTTCGTGCTCGACCCACACGGTACGATCTCCTAGCAAACACGCCAGCTGACAGGGAAAGGAAGAAGGGGTCGGAATTTTCCGGCCCCTTCTCATGCGAAAAGCCATCTGCGAAGCGCGAGGCAAGTCCGTTTCGCGCCGAACCTCGTAGCCCATACGTTTCAAGCCTGCGAGTAGCCAGAATTTCGCCGACTCCGCATTCCCTCCGACTTACATGAGGGAGACATTCATCGTCTGCTCTCCGTTCAGGCCAGATAGCTTTGTAGCCGCACTAGGTTCATAGTTGATTACGAAGCTCCAAGCTCCAACTTGATACTATCTCATCTTCCTGGCTTTACTCACTACAGTATTGATAATAGACGGCCTTTGAGATTTTACTGTTGAAATGGATTTATACTTCTCGTACACTGTTAAAATACGGTTTGCTGTATAACATCAGAGGAGATTGAATTGATAATATGTTTTGAGTGTCACCCAAGAACTAAAACACTGCTAGATGACATGATGCAGTCAGGACAGTACAAAGATTACTCAGACGTAGTCTCATCGGCACTGGAAAATTTGGTTGTGCTTCAAAAAGAGTTGTCTGACAAAGGCGTATTGATAATTGACTCTAGTAACGAGCCAGCGTCCTCACGCTTGCAACCAGAGAGTAAGAGAATGCCTGAGCCAGGTAAGAAGATGCGACCATCGAATAAAAGAACTTCGAAAGCAACGGTCTCAAAGTCAGAAGCGCTCCCGACACCGGATGTTCCAACTCGAATACCCGACATCTTTAAGTTAGTGGGCATAGACGACCCGCCTTCGCTTGCAAACCCGCCAGGAGATGTTTGGACTGTAAGGCAAGAAGTTCCGCTTGAGCGTTGGATCTTTGGTCAGTACAACAAGCTTCTGCCAACTAAAGCTAGCTGTCGAGCTTTATGTCATCTACTCGCTGGAGAGTCAAAGGGTGTTCGGCTTGGATACGCTGCTTCAAAGATCGCCGAAGAGGCGCTAACTTTGGGCAGCTTCTTGGCTCATCACGATAAGGAGAACGGAACGAAACGCGACAGTGCCTTATCGATAGCTTTCCCTTCCTCTGATCGGGATGCTGAGAAGAGCCGTATACGTTATGCAAACCAGTTCGTTGCTGGTGCCAGCAAACAGGGTCAAGTGTCTGGCTTGTTGATAGATCTAAAACTGATCAATCACACGGGGGAGAAAGATCCTCGACTGAAACTGACCGAAGCTGGCTGGAACTTCATCAAGTTATGGAATCCTGTCCTCGATGGCGACACGCCAGGAACCACGCAAAAGTTCACTACTGAGGAGAGATCATTTCTCTTAGATCATATCTCCAGTTCGGTTCCCGCAGAAGACTTCGCTTATCGCACTATTCTGACAGCCGTTAACGAAGGTGCGAGAACCCCTAGACAGCTCGACACTGTTCTTGGAAAGTACGTTTCTCACAACGCGGATCAGAGTTTGACCAGATCCTTCTTGGCGTCACAGAGATCCGGGGCGGTATCCCGAATGGCGGATCTCGAACTCATAACGAGAGAACGAGACGGGGTCAAAGTCGCCTACGTCGTAACGGATTTGGGCACGCGATACGCACAGGACAAAGTAGTTCCACTTCAGAGGAGAAAGCACCTTGAATAATGAGCAAACCAAGAACCTATGCCTTTCATTGATGAAAGCCGACACGGAAGAGACGGTGATCGCGCTCCTCAAAGATGCAGGTTACTGGGATGATAATTCTGTGTGGCGGTTCTTCGGAGACCGAGACACCAACTACAACGCCATTGGAAATCAGCAAAGTCGTCCCGACGCAGCATTAGTCGAAAAGCTCGTAAACTCGGTGGACGCTTGCTTGATGAACGAGTGTCTGGCACGAGGCATTGATCCTGAAAGTACTGCCGCACCCCAAACTATCCGCGAAGCCGTAGCCCAATTCTACGAAGAGCATCCTAATAGTCCAACCGCAGGTCTTGTAAGGGAATGGAGAGACAACAAGCGTACGGAAGTTGCCAGAGGCATAACGCTAGCCGCCACTGGCGCCAAACCCGGAGAGGGAAATCCCTGCTTTACTATTTCCGATCGCGGCGAAGGACAGACGCCAAGAATGCTACCGTTTACGCTTTTGTCCTTGGACAAATCGAACAAGTTCCGCATCCCCTTTGTTCAGGGCAAGTTCAACATGGGCGGCACAGGTGTATTAGAGTTCTGCGGACAGAAGAACCTGCAACTTATCGTGAGCCGCCGTAACCCGGCGATAGTCGGAGACAATCCCGAGCATCCCTCAGACTTGCATTGGAGCTTCACGATTGTCAGACGCGAAGACCCTAAAGGAACTCAACGCAGCTCTGTCTATACTTATCTCGCTCCCATTGAAAGCGAAGACGGCTGCGAAGAGAAGTACGTCTTGAACTTTTCGGCCAATTCTGTGCCTATATTTCCTGATGGGCGAGATGCTTACACCCGAGAGTCTCAATGGGGCACACTCATCAAACTCTATGAGTACGCAGCTACAGGATTCAAAAGCGACATTTTGCGGAAAGGTCTTTTGAGCCGAGTCGATCTTCTCCTGCCCGACGTTGCACTTCCGATGCGATTTCACGAATGCCGATCGTACGGCGGGCACAAAGGTAGCCCCGAAACCACGCTCACTGGAATCAAGGTCCGTCTGGAAGACAACAAGGCTGATAACCTCGAATATGAGCCGACTCCGTTGAAGATCAAGGTCCACGGGGAAGAAATGACGGGCACCATCTACGCCTTTAAAAAGGGCAAGGCAGATACTTACCGTAGAAGTGAAGGAATAATCTTCTCACTCAACGGCCAAACACACGGGTACTTGACCACCGATTTCTTCGGGCATAAGAAGGTTGGGCTTGGCTATCTGCGCGACTCAATCTTTATCATTATGGATTGCAGCACGTTCAGCGGTAGGGCCAGAGAGAAACTCTTTATGAATAGCCGCGACCGCTTGAGGACTGGCGAACTACGCGATGCCATCGAAGATAGGCTTGAATACGAACTCAAGCACGACCAGTCGCTGCGTGAGCTTAGAGAACGCAGGCGTCGAGAAGAGATTGAAGCGCGTCTTGAAGATTCCAAGCCACTCGAAGATGTGCTTCGCCCTTTACTGGAGAAATCACAAGTTCTTTCTGATTTCTTACTTCGCGGAAAACGTGCCTCCACTCCCTTTAGAACAAAAGGGGTAGGATCGGAAGATAAGCCTTTCAAAGGCGAGCGTTATCCAAAGCTATTCAAGTTCAAAGGTAAGCAATACGGTGTGGAATTACATCAGAACTGTCATATGAATCAACGTTGTCGAATTACTTTTGAAACCGATGCAGCAAATGATTACTTCAACCGAGATATAGACAGAGGTGAATTCTCTCTGTTCTTGGTTTCGGACGATGGCAGATCGCCAGTGGAAGATTACGCATTGAACCTACAAAGTGGCATCGCTACACTCAATCTCCCATTGCCAGCGGTCAAGTCCCGAAAGTTCTGTAATTTCCTCCAAGATCGATCCTTCCTTCAGCTCTGCATGAGCGCCACCCCCTTCGCTTGCCGCTTCTCTTCCCGGCGATG
>Ga0081539_10006865_pt1 | contig 10633 bp, 13 predicted proteins | sample TabmetS4T2R2_FD_71023 | JGI IMG/M metagenome (GOLD analysis project Ga0081539, IMG submission 71023) | Tabebuia heterophylla rhizosphere microbial communities from the University of Puerto Rico - S4T2R2 | ecosystem: Host-associated > Plants > Roots > Rhizosphere ... | reverse complement strand
CCGAGGCGTGGGGTTCAGCTGGTCCCGGGACCACTTCTGCCCGAACCTGCTGTCCCAACGCAGCGACTTGGGCTTCGGCTTCGGGCAGAGTGGCGTCCAGCCGCCGTTTCAAACATTGCTCAGCGAGCCCCGAGAGTTCAATCTCTACCATATTGAGCCAACTGCCATACTTGGGAGTATAGTGAAACTCCAGGCGTTGTCACAACCGGTGCGCTTCACGAGCTGAGAAGTTCTCATACAAGGCGGCCGGCGTAGGCGTGTTGAGATTGTCGACCACAAGCTGAATAACTTCCGCCTCTGGATAATACCCATCGACCAGCTGCCGCAGGCACTGGGCAAAGTCTTTCTTGGTGCGCTGCGCAGTCACTTCCCCATGACGCCAGCCCGTGTGGGGCTCGAAAAACATACATAGATTACACGTGCCGTTGCGCTGATATTGATAATCGTAGCACTGCGGTTGTCCAGGGTGAGGGGCCTGGGGCTGACGCACTTCCCCGCTCAATTGATACGGGCTCTCATCAAAACACACCACAGGAAAGCGGGAATCGTAGGGGTGGGCGTACAAGTCCAACACGTCTTCCATCCGCAAGACAAATTCCCCGCTGACACTCGGGATACACCATTGCTGCTTTAACCAAGGCTGAGTCTCGCTGTCCGCTCCACCTGGTATCGCTTCGCCCTACTGTTCCTCCACCCAACACATATGGCGATTTCCTCCACCCTTCAAAACCCCTGTGGTAGTGTAGTAGTCTAAACTGGCGGTAATGCCTCCGACGCTGTCAAGCGAACCAATCTTCAGGCAGTTGCCCCAATGAAGGAGATTGGTTCCGTCCCTTCAGACCTTGCGCAGCGCCTGACCAGTCGTTCCCAACGTCCAAGTACGGCGGGCAGTGGCGTTTCTGCAGGCAGTGGATGTGCACGTTTAACGGCGTCGCGCAAACGGGCGTTGTTGCCACTCTTAGCGGGCAGGCCGCGGGCCTGAGGGTCCCTCGGCTGCAAGAACGAAGTCGAGCAACTCGGTCAACAGGGCTCGATCCGCCAGGTCTGGGACGTCTGCCAGATGCAGCCGGATCGCTGACAGTTTGGCCCGAGAGCCGGGCAGAGGAGGAAACGCGGTGTAGGCGATATGGCGAAGGGAAGATAAATACCACAAGCGCTGGGCCAGGGCGGTGCTGGTGGTCGACTCAAGCGCGTGCGTGAGCACCTTTTCCAACAGGGGTTTTCCTGGGAAATCTGGCGCGTCGTGGAGTTCATGCGCGAGCCGCGAGAGTTTGCTCGGGCAGAAGGTGCGGGGGTAAGCCGCATGGGCGACAACCTGAAGGTGAAGCAGAAAGACCTGACTCTCCATACGCTTGCTTCTCCTTCCTGACAGAAGGGATTATTTTCCTCATATCACCATTGCCCGTCTCAATCTACTGACCTCTGGCAAACTAGAAACGCGCTGGCATGATCAAGTTGATTCTAACTCTATTAAGAAAACGGACGGCTTCAATAATGGGTAGTGCTATCCAAGTAAGGCTGGTGAGCAAACGTTCATCTGCAACACGCTGACTCGACAGAGTTTTTTGTGCTCTGTTCTCAGCAAGGCATTACCTGGACAGCACTACCTGAGATAGAGCCGATGACCTTTGTGGTCATGCAAGCTCATGGCAGCAGAGGGCGATTTTTGCGGTTTTGAAACAGAACGCGTAAAGGAACTGTTTCAGAAACACACCTTCCCTGCAAGCAAAAATCACGAAATCCCGCAAAAAATACAGGCAGGAGTCTCAAATGTGCAACACTATTAGCACTTGTATTGCAGCGAACTGGTAAACCACGAGCTCGTGAGTTTGGAAGGATTCCAAGAGCGAGATATACGGGAGGCTGATAGCAAGATAGACGGCAAACATGCTTGAACACCTAGTCAATATCTTGTTATCAAGGCAAGATGGTAAGTGAATCAATGGTTAGCTCTTTAGGGGGATTCATGCGAACCGGTTTCTGCGACCTACTGGGGATCGAGCACCCGATCGTCGCCGCTCCCAGGGGGCCCGACCTGACCGGCCCGGAGTTCGTCGCCGCGGTGAGCAACGCCGGCGGCCTAGGCATCCTGCAGGCACAGTTTTGCCCGCCGCCGGTCTTCCGCGAGGAGATCCGCCGCGTGTGGGCGCTCACCGCCAAGCCGTTCGGAGTGAACCTGCTTCTCCACTTCCCCGTCGAGGATCAGGTCGCCATCTGCCTGGAAGAGCGGGTGCCCGTCCTCTCCCTCTTCTGGGGAGATCCGACGCCGTACGTGGGGCAGGCGCACGCGGCGGGCGTGAAGGTCTTCCATCAGGTCGGCTCGGTCGCGGATGCCCGCCGAGCGGCGAGTGCGGGGGTGGATGTCATTATCGCGCAGGGTGTCGAGGCGGGCGGCCACGTGGCCGGAAAAGTCTCCACCTTGGCCCTGGTCCCGCGGGTGGTCGATGCGGTTGCACCGCGGCCAGTCGCCGCCGCCGTCGGGATCGCGGACGCCCGCGGCGTGGTTGCCGTCTTGGCTTTGGGGGCGCAGGCGGCGGTGCTGGGCACCTGCTTTCTGGCCAGCGCCGAGGTGCACGCCCACCCGCACTACAAGCAGAAGGTGCTAGAGGCCGGCAAGGAGGACACGGTGCGCACCTCCCTGTTCGGCCACGGCTGGCCCAACGCCCCACACCGGACCTTGCGGAGGCGTTCGTGCGGCAGTGGCTCGGCCAGGAGGCCCGGGGCCAGGAGTCGCGCCCGGACGAGCCAGCGGTCGGCCAGACCGTTGTTGGCAGGCAACCCATGCCGGTATTGCGGTTCATGGGGTTCCCGCCGAACTGTGACGCCAGCGGGGATATCGAGGCGATGGATTTGTTAGTGGGCCAGGGCGTTGGCCTGGTCGGGGAGAGCAAGCCGGCCGGGCAGATCGTTCGCGAGCTGGTGGAGGAGGCACGGCAGATCGTCTCGCAGCGCCTCGCCAGTTTTGCCACAAGGAGGGTAGGCTCTGGCTAACACTCGGCTAAGCCGCTGGGGCCGCCATCCGGGTTTGCCGCGCTTGAACGTCGTTGCGAGCGGCCCCAGCGGCTTAGCCGAGTGTTCGGCGGGATGAGCAACTGAGGAGCGAGCCTGAGGGATTGATATGGGCATCGAGATCCTCATAAGGCTGGTGGCCCTGTTGCTGGCGGCTTTGGCGACCGGCGGGCTGATGGTCAATTGGATCGGCCTCACACGGGCGATGGCCCGGATCTCTTCCGCTGCCGCGTACACCGAGTTTCACCAGGCGACCAACCGGACGTTCGAGCCTTATATGCCGATCGTGGTGTTCGGCGCTATTCTCGGCGGCGTCGCTCTGGTGGCGGTTTCTCCAGGAGTGCATTCCGCGACCGGCCAGTTGGCGATCACAGGGGCCGTCGGCTATGCCGCAGTCATCGCGATCAGCCTCTCGACCAACGTGCCCACCAACAAGGCCATCGCAGGCTGGTCGATGCAGTCGCCGCCCGACAACTGGGAGGCTGTTCGCGCGGGATGGATTCGATGGCACATCCTGCGCACCCTGGTGTCGGTCCCGGCCCTCGTCTGTTATCTCCTGTCTGGCCTGCTCGCTGGCGGGTAATGCGGGCGCTGTCCGCGAGGCACTAATCGACGCGAGCGATAGGTTGAGAGCCTCATGACGCACGCAGTCACGCCGAACCCGGCGCTGCCGCAGACCGCGGGGGCATGTAGCGCGGTTCTGTCGCAAAGTTCATGGAGCCATACTATATATTGAGACCAATATACACGAAAAATACCACGTATTGTGGATAACAAACTGTTATTATCAACTTTGCGACAGAACCCTTTCCTGGGTAATGGGATCATTCGGAATGGTCATGAGCCGCTGTGTGGGTTGACCTATACTATTGTAGTCCCGATCGTCGTATCTGAGGTCAAACTTGAGCTTCTGAGCGGCACGGACACTCGCAGGCAGTGTGATCTCGAACTCCGCAAACACAAACAGATCACGCTGCGTATCGCCAAAATCCTCGATGTTGACGGCATGCCGGCTTAAAACAGACGGTGCGCCCCTTAAAGGGGCAGTACCCGTACAGTCTGTGGCTTTATCCACAGCGGACGTGCAGCCAACCCGATATCGGCGTACAGGAATACAACCGCAAGCAATGACACGGTAACGGTCGTGAACATAGGAGCAGAGCAGATCGGATCTCGTCGTCGACAAAATTTCATGGTCGGCCTCCGCAGTATACACACTCTCGTGGAGTATGTAGGAGTGAGATTATGAGCAACGTTCACAACTAGTGAACACGCGTATCACCGCAACATCCAACGCGTAACCGCATTGATCGCAAAGGTTTTAGGACTCAAGGCCATACGAGACGTCCGCCGACATTTGCCTTCGGGCCTCAGCAAACAAAGGGTGCAAGGGTGCAAAAACTGCGCCACGAGTCCATCTTTAGGAACCTCACATTTCGTGCGTATATAACGACACCGAGCGCTGTTACCGATTGCGTCCCTGTCAAATTTTCGCGACAGAGGTAGTTCTTGATACGAGAACGCTCATGGAATCACAACGTTTCCCGGTTGTGTCGGCAACGGTTGATGGAGCAACACGCGGCAACAGTCCGCTCTTCTCGCTTATTCAGTTCGGTCGTATTGACCTCCATTCCTTCCCAGCTCACAACTGTTGATGAGGGTGCGTTCATCAGTCAGACTGCCCCGAAATGCGGTTTTCATTCGGACTTGGAGCAGTTCTGTAACTGATCACAGCACTCCGGCGTGGTACGCCCTGCACGAGAACAATGGTTACAAATCCAATATCCCACGACGCGACAAACATTAGCGCCGCGTCGCATAGTTCCGCATAGTGCGGATATGAATTCTCCTACACTACCGGTGATACAGATCATGATGCCGAGGCATCATCAGTGCAGGGCTCAAGTCTGTCTGCGGTGTCGTGGAGGTCCTGCTCATCATCGCTTCCACCCTCAGTATTACGTCAGGCTATAGCTCTAGCGGTCTCCTTTTTCTCTGTTGCTGCTCCAAATATCTGCCCCATGATCTGGACAGCATTGCCCCACAGTAGGGGAACATGACAGTTCCCTATGCCAATCATAACGCCAACATACGAACAGGCTGACCCACAACTATTCCTCGTAGCCTAAGAGTGATAGGTGGAGAGCACAAAAGTTGGCTTTTCCACTCCTGCTCACGAGCGCCGATGAGGACCTTTCGTTGCCGGGGAGAAGGGAACATCTTGCAACAGTGAAGCGACAGAGTATGCTCCTAGTGGAGGAACTGACCTATGGGTGTGTTTCGACTCTACAATGGCGCAGATGGGAAGTCGCGCATTGAAGACCAAAGTCTCGCGTCCCACCCCGTGCTGACAACACCACAGACCGCGGCACATATTGTCTTTAATCACATGCCGGTAGGAACGTTCATCGACTGGCATCCAGCCCCACGCCGACAGTATGTGATTATACTCTCCGGTCAGTTGGAAATTGGGTTGGGCGACGGCACGGTACGCCGGTTTGGCGCAGGGGATGCCCGGTTAGTTGAAGATACCACTGGACGCGGACATACGACACGCGTAGTTGGCACTGAGCCTGTGCTGACGGCAGTAGTTCCACTCGCGGAGTAGTGAAGCTTATGGAGGATTGCGCTCGCTGCGCTGGCGAAGCTAAGTGGCAGGCATGGTGTGGCGCCATCGAACATCCACAGCTTGTGATGGGCCTGCAATTTCGCACTGCAGCGGATCGCAAAGCCCATGAGGACGCCTTGGACCCACTATTCACGGCATGGACGAACGGATTAGTCCCGCCTCCCATCCATCAAGAAGATGATCCTGATTGTGTCGACGAGAGCTACCTGGGATTCGTAATGTACACTCCCCGTGGACGGCATCAGGAGGACGGAGGTTCCTGGTGGCAGGTGTTAGCTGAAGAGATTGCATACTATCAGCATGTACAGCTAGAGGAGGCAGACACAAATGCGAGTGACGACGAGGGAAACTGCAGGAAGATCAGGCACGGGGTCGGAGGTCTAGAAGCAGGTGCCTCATGGCTGGTTCGTAACCGCTTATGCCGTCGAAGAGAACGGTAGGCGGAGCCCCATGCCCAACAGAAGCCCAGTGGAAGCGTGTTTTGTCCAAGCCATGGCAATTGCGCAGCAGCAAGCAAAATTATGGGAATGGCGTGCAACACCGAGCCTGACCCATGTGTAGCAACAACAAGGCAAGAACGCAGGAGGTCGCAGGTTGTTGTCCCAGATCTACAACTGGTTTACCGAAGGGTTTGACACGAAAGACTTGCACGAGGCTACGGCGTTCTTGTAAGTCTTGGTCTCGGAAAGGGGCACGTACGATGGCTATTCAGACTCCCACGATTGACTCGCAAGTCCACGCCTACGAGCGGGATCGACCGGAGCGGCCGTGGCGCAACTTCCTGCCGGGACCAGTAGAGGTCACTGGCGATGACATGGTGGCCGCGATGGATGCGGTTGGCGTCGATGGGGCGCTGCTGGTGTCGCCCTTCACGCTGTATCGCTACGACGCCAGCTATGCCCTGGAGGTGTACGCCAAACATCCGGGCCGCTTTGGCTTGATCAAACCCTTCAATCCACGGTCTGCAGCAGTCGCTGAGGAGGTCGCGGAATGGGCACGGACACCGGGCGTCGTCGGCGCCCGCCTTATGCTCACGCCCCGGTCAGGCAACGCGGACGATCCGGGGCTCAATCGTCTGCTCGCCGCGGGTGCCACAGCGGGTATTCCCGTCAACGTGATGTGCTGGGGCCAGTTGGCGCTCGTCCGGGAGCTGGCCCGTCGGAATCCCAACACCCAGGTGGTGATCGATCATGTGGGACTGCGTCAACCCTTCGCGCCTCCCGTTCCACCAGATCCGTTCGCGGAGTTGCCGACCGTGCTGTCGCTGGCCGCGTACGACAACGTGGCCATCAAGATTTCCGGTGCCTGTACTTTGTCTCGTCAACCCTTTCCGTACCCGGACATCTGGGAGTCGCTGGGCCAGATTTTCAAGGCATTCGGCTTTGACCGCTGTCTGTGGGGCACCGACTGGACCCGGGCCGTAGATTTATTGACGTACGAGCAAGGGGTGGAGGCGTTCCGAGTCACAAACCAACTCTCGGAGGCAGAACGTTCCGCACTGATGGGTGGGAGCCTCGCGAAGATTTACCACTGGGCGCCTGACATATGTCGGTAGATTGTTCGTGCTTTCCCCGTTCCTGTGTTCTCTGTAGACTGCATGACTCGTGCGTTGGCTTGCCACGCCGGTCTTCTGGCTCTGTTGCAAAATTGCTGGTAACAATTGGTTATCTACAATAAGATGATACATCCGCGCTACCCCTTCTCCACTCCCTTCTACTCAACCGATTGCTCGTATATTCTCCAACACGCCGCGTGTGTCACTTTCGGACTTTTGCGGCAGCCTAGCCGCCCCAGCTATCGTCATCTGGCGAGTTACCTGTAATTCATGCACGATCAATAACTCATCCAGCCCCAACGGCTGACCACGCTGACTAGCTTCGATTACCATCCGTACGAACGCCAAATGCGTCTTGCCACCCGGGATGACCAGCACCACATCGCCTTCCGTACTGCGAGCATAACTCGGCGCATCACTCCCAACGCGCAATTGCTCGGCAAAAATGGTATCGAGCGCGTGCGGTGCGCTCGACTAACCCAGCTCGTTTACATGCGTCTGCCAGTAATGGATTGCGGGGCCGGGGGGCGTCACCAACACATTCTCGAGCCGCGCGTCTTCAGGAACCCCCCAGGATTAGAAATCTCCAAGCGGTCATCATATCACTGCACATACACTGCACCGCTCCGAGTGTAATCCCGATGAATCAAGGCATTAGCGACCTCTTCGCGATACGCCCGCTTGGCCTAGGCCGGCACCCCGATGTGTTGGACTCCGATCAATAGCTCTTCTTTCCGTTGTCGGGCGCGAAAGCGGAGCAATAGCTCCTCAAACACTCGCAGCACCAGCCAATGTAGAAAGTCGTTGACCGCACTCGCTGTCCCAGATAGCACTTGAAACGCCGCTTCGTGTGTGGGCAGAAACTGCCGCACCGCCGCTTCTTTACCAAACAACAGTAAGCCCCGCACGCGTACGGCTGACGCGCTGTGGTTGGCTTCGACTACGCCGGCCGCTTTGGCCAGGTCTTGATCCGAGAGGCTAAGCAAACTCGCATCAGTTTGAGCGGGATTCTCTCGGATCATGCGTCATACCGCGCGAACTCCAAGGATCGAGATCTTCCCAACGTACGTATGGTAAAGTGAGCCCCTGGTGTTTGCAAGATAGACAAAATCGGATGACATGTTACACTTACAAAAATATAAAAAAGGACAGAAGCGACAATGCCATATGTTATAAGTGTGGTAAATCAAAAAGGTGGTGTCGGTAAAACGACGACAGTGGTCAATTTAGCCTCAGCCCTAACCCGTCTTGGTTATCAAGTTTTAGTTATTGACTTTGACCCTCAAGCTAACGCTTCAACCACATTGGGGCTCATGGACCCTTATGAGGTAAAATCGACAATAGCGTCAGTTATGTTAGACAAAACCGATATTACTTCGCCATGGTACGATTCTATAGAGGAACAAGTTCATCTTATATATGGTCATGTGCAATTGACTAAAGTTGAAAGAGAATTGTCCAGAATTAGCATGACGATGCCTGCTTTAGTCTTAAAAAAGCGCATTTCAGCCATGGCGTTAGCAGATGACCAAATTGTCCTGATTGATTGTCCCCCGAGTCTCTCATTGCTGACCGTGAATGCATTGGTTGCTTCTGATTACTGCCTGATACCCATGGAATCAGGCAGTAAATATTCCCTGGACGGATATGAAGACCTTGAGGAGCTTATTCGCGACGTTAAAGATGTCAATCAAAATTTGGACGTACTTGGGGTGCTGATTACTAAGCACGATGGAAGAAAGAACGTTTGTAAAGCGATGAAAGCGGCGATCGAAAGACGTTTTCGAGATAAGGTTTTTAGAACATCGATAGTAAGCGCCGCAAAAATTCAGGAAGCCGAGACGACAAAAAAGACCGTCTTTCAACTTGACCGCCAAAGTACCGGAGCGCGCGATTTTATGGAACTTGGCCGCGAAGTTCTCAGTCGATTAGGGTTAAAGGCAATCGTAGGCGATGAAACAGAGAGTGAACCCTTTAGCCAGAAGTCGGAGCTTGGTCAAGGTGACGGGCCGGGCAGTATCGAGGTGGGATATGAGGACCAAAGATAAAGATACGAAGTCTGCCCACCTGCGTGAACTGGAGGAGGTTTTTGATCGTCGGGCAAGACGCTTCTCCCCTTTTTCAGTTCTCGGTTTATCTAAGGAAAGTGGCGAAGATGCCGTAGAAGAAAACGAAGCTGAGCAAAACAAGTCACGGATCGGACCCAGCCCAGGGGTGGGTCTACCCACGCCACCCAGGGGTGGGTCTGACCCACCCATATCTGGGTATATACCACCCGTACCTGGGGTGGGTAGACCCACCCCAGGTACGGGTAGACCCACCATAGTAGTAGAAGAAGAGAATACTACTACGAAAAGACCCAGCCCAGGGGTGGGTCTACCCACGCCACCCAGGGGTGGGTCTGACCCACCCACAGTAGAAAAGGATACTTTCTCTGCTGCTTGGCCTATCGTTAACCAAACTTTTGACGTCTCAAAACAAAAGGGATCGAAACCGCCAGGAATTGAAGCAGTTCACAGATCAGCGTCCGTACTCCCACTACCAGAGATAGTCCTTGCGACTCAAATAGGCGCCCAGCTCGGCCAAAAAGCTAAAGCAGTCTTGGGGTATCTCAACAGTATTCGCTCGTTAGAGTCAGATAGTTACACCGTACCTGTCGGTTACAGCCAAATTAGCTCTGCCGCACAAATAGACGGTGATTATCTCCGTCGGAAGGTCCTACCGAAACTAGCTATGCTCGGTTTGCTTGGGGTTGCCCGTAAAGGCCTTAACGGTACCATCTATCATCTTCCTTACCCGGCCGGCTACATCAGTACTGTTGTCAGCGCCGGAGCCGGAGAAGACCATACGCAAGCACTTAGGAACGTTTCTCTCACGAACCCAGCAGAAACTACTGATAGTGACTTAAGATCTAGCGTTTCTTTTGTCGACTATCCTGGATGGTTGGATAAAGTCTTCTGGGGATGGCTATCTCCAGAAAATCTCCAACGATTAATTGATCGAGCCGGATCTGAGGCAAAAGCGAAGGAAAAGTTAGAAATTATCCTTTATAACGAAAACCATGGGTCCCCAGAAACGAGAGTAAGAAACCGCCGTTCTGTACTCGCTCATTATCTCAGTTCTCCAAACGCTGACATTTGGCCCAATGATGCTGGCTTCGAGACGTTGGAGATGAAGCAACTCCGGCAGGAGAGAGAGCGAGCAAAAGAGGAGAAGACCCTCGCCGAGCAAGCTCTTCGCGAACGACAAGAAGCGACGAAGGCCCAATTCCTTTCATCGCTCAATGACGCACAGTTACGCTGGTTAAAACAAGAGGCAAAGAGAAAAGTTGACTCACGACCAGAGGCCAAGTTTGTAACTTCAAGATACCCCTTGTATAAGGCAGAAGAGGAGGGCCTTACTTGCGAATGGATCGATCGAGTTGCGTATGGGGAATCTGT
>Ga0081539_10006864_pt1 | contig 10635 bp, 7 predicted proteins | sample TabmetS4T2R2_FD_71023 | JGI IMG/M metagenome (GOLD analysis project Ga0081539, IMG submission 71023) | Tabebuia heterophylla rhizosphere microbial communities from the University of Puerto Rico - S4T2R2 | ecosystem: Host-associated > Plants > Roots > Rhizosphere ... | reverse complement strand
AGCAGCGCCACCCAGAACGCGGCGTCGTGGCCACCGCCGAACCGTTGCAGCAACGAGATGAAGAAGATGACGACGGCGATGATGTTGATCACGCCGTGCATCCCGGTGACGTTGCGCTCGTCGCCGGTGGCGGTGTCCTTGAAGTCGGTGAGGCCGGTGAGGATGGTGCCGACGCCCGCCAGCACGGTGAGTCCCAGCGCCCAGGTGGTGGCGTCCTCGAGGCTGTCGACGTTGAAGAAGACGCGGAGGATGTCCAGGAAGACGACCATCGTCGCGCCGCCCACCACCACGTCGGTGAGGACGGGGTGCAGCGAATGGCCCAGCCACGAGCCGTTCAGGAAGTCCTGCAGCAGCTTGCCGGGCGAGCCAAGCGCCCGGTAGAACCAGTTCGAGACAGCGGCGATCCCGTTCCACAGCCCGACCAGCGGCCGGGCAGCGCGCTCAAGCATTGAACCTCACCTCCGGTGGGCAACCAGCATGCGCTGGGCTAGCCCTAATTACCAGAGGCTCAGGAGGCTACCCGGCGATCTCCAGCGCGAAGTCGCGGAAGACGGCCACGTGCCGGTCCACCTCTTCCTCGGTGTGCTGCACGGAAAGGGTCCACTGGTCGTCCGGACCGGGCGGCAGCAGAACCCCGCGATTGACCAGGTAGAAGAAGCTCGCCTCCCACAGCTCGCTGTCGAGGCCGATGAAGTCCCGGTAGCTCGTCACGCGCTCGGGCGTGAACATCACGCAGCCCTTGGGGCCCACGTTGATGGCGTAGGCGGGCAGCCCGAACTCGTCGACGACCTCCTGGCTGCCACCGGCCAGCCGATCCGCCAGCGCATGCAGCCGCGGGTAGACGTCCGGGGTCAGGATCTCGGTCAGCGTCACGACGCCGGCGGCCATGGAGAGCGGGTTGCCGTTGAACGTGCCCAGGTGCGCGACCCGCGTGGCACCGCCGGCCAAGGTCGAGTGCTCGATCCCGACGCCAGGTCCCCGCTCCGGCACAGCCTCGATCGACCGCATGACTGCCTCGCGCCCGCCGAACGCACCGATCGGAATGCCGCCACCAATGCTCTTGGCGAGGCACAGGAGATCCGGCTGCACGCCGAAGTACTCGGTCGCACCGCCATAGGCGATGACCACGCCGGTCTTGACCTCGTCGAAAATCAGGACGATCCCGTGCTCATCGGCCAGCTCGCGCAGCCGCTCCAGGAAGCCGCGCGCCGGCGGGACGACGCCGATGTTGAACTGCACCGGCTCCACGATGATCGCCGCGATCTCATCGCGGTTCGCCTCCAGGATCGCGGCCACGACGTCCGGCTGGTTGAACGGCGCGACGATCGTCTCGGCCACGCGGCTGCGCGGCATGCCCGCAGTGGCGGGCACGCTGGTGGGCGACGCGTCGGGCCCCATCACGTCGCGCGGCGGCTGGATGCTGATCAGCACGTCGTCGTGATGGCCGTGGTAGCCGCCCTCGAACTTCAGGATTTTCTCGCGACCGGTGTAGCCGCGCGCGACCCGGATGGCGTCCATGGTCGCCTCGGTGCCGGAGTTCGAGAAGCGCACCAGGTCCACGTTGAACCGGCGCTTGATCTCCTCCGCCAGGACGATGCCGTCCTCGACCGGAAACGTGTAGCACGTCCCGTTGGCCACACGCCGCTGCAGCGCCTCGGCCAGCCGCGGATGGGAGTGGCCCGCGGCCAGCACGCCGAAGGCCATGTCGAAGTCGATGTATTCATTGCCGTCCGCGTCCCAGATTCGCGAGCCACGGCCATCGGTCATGAACAGTGGGTACGGGTCATACGTCTGGAACGAGCTCGCCACCCCCAGCGGCAGGGCGCGGCTGGCGCGACCGTGGAGCTCGGCGCTGCGCGGGGTGCGCGCGCGGTACTCCGCGATTTCGCGTTCCCCCACTTGCCTCACCCGATCGCGGTCGACGTCACGCCGCTCGGCTACGGTCACGCTGGCCTCCTACCTGGTGCCCCATCGGTAGCTTTCCTTGACGAAGCGCAGCTCCACCATCGTCTCGGTGGAACGGATGCCGGGGATGCGTGCGAGCTGATCGGCCAGCACGCGGAGCAGGTGCTCATTGTCCTCGCAGACGACCTCGCAGATCATGTCGAAACGACCGGCGGTGACGACGACGTAGGTGACCTCGTCCAGCGACGCGACCGCGTCGGCCACCTCGTCCAGCCGCCCGGCGTCAACGTGCAGCCCGATGAACGCAGGCTGGCCGAAGCCCATGGCCAGCGGATCGGTGACGCCGACCACCTGGACCACGCCCCGGCTGATGAGGCGCTCGGCACGCTGCCGCACCGTGGCCTCGGGAACCTTCAGCTCGCGCCCGATCTGCGCGTACGGCCGCCGGCCGTCGAGCTGAAGGGCCTTGATGATGGCCTTGTCGAGGTCGTCGAGGAGCGGACGGCGGCTCGACGATCCAAGTGAGCGGACTGCCACGATGCGGCGAATCGTAGCCGTGCCGAAACAGGCGGGTCAAACTTTCCGCAACTTCCGGGCCGCGATTTCGCGGAATCCGCGTAGTTCTACTGGATCAGTGACTCGTTTCCATCGCTGACCGATGGAGCCCAGGCGCCCGTCGCCTGGGCCAGCAGCTCGGCGACGTCTGACACGGCGACATCGGTCCGATCCAGGTCCGTCACGCCATCGCGCAGCATGATCAGGCAGAAGGGACATGCGGTCGCGATGGCGGAGGCATCGGTCGCCAGCGCGTGCTCGACCCGACGATGGTTGATGCGCTGGCCCTCGCGCTCCTCCATCCACATCCGCGCCCCGCCGGCTCCGCAGCACATCCCACGGCGGTGGTGAAGCTCCATCTCTGCCACCTGCTGGCCCGGAACCGACTCGACGACGCGGCGACCCTCGTCGTAGACCTGGTTGTAGCGGCCGAGGTAGCAGGCATCGTGGTAGGCGATCACTGCGTCGTGGTGCTCGGTCGGGACCAGGCGCCCATCGGCCACCAGCCGGTCGAGCAGCTGGGTGTGGTGGATGACATCCACGCCGGACAGACCGAACTGCGGGTACTCGTTGCGAATCGTGTTGAAGCAGTGCGGGCAGCTGGCCACGATCGTCTGCACGCCGTGCTGGTCATGCGCGGCCGAGAGGGTGGCGACGTTCTCCTCGGCCAGCATCTGGAAGAGGTACTCGTTCCCAGCCCGACGCGCCGGGTCCCCGCTGCAGGTCTCGCCCGAGCCCAGGACCGCGAACGGGACCTCGGCCTGCTTCAGCAGCTGGGCCATGGCACGCACCACGCGCCGGTTGCGGTCATCGAACGCGCCCGCACAGCCGACCCAATACAGAACCGGGCCCTTGCGCTGTCCGCGGCCGTAGATCGTTCGCCATGGCCGGTCGCCGTTCGAGGCCGGATGTCCCGGGGCGGGATCCACGCCAAGCACCGGCACCTCCAACCCCCTGGCCCAGTCCAGCCGCGCCGACTTCGGCTGGCCCCACGGATTGCCGGCGGTCTCCATGTTGCGGAACGCGGCATTCAGCTCCTTCGGATTGCGGCCCTCCTCGAGCACCAGGTTGCGCCGGATCTCGACGATCGAGTCGACGTGCTCAATGAGCACCGGGCAGCCTTCCACGCACCAGCCGCAGGTCGTGCACTGCCACACGGCTTCCTCTGGAATCGCGTTGTCGATGATCGGCAGTGACAGCGCCTCGCGCGCCCGTTCGCGAGCCAGCCCCAGCGCGGTATCCGATGCCTCCACGCCACCGGTTGCCCCGCCCTTCGCCGCGCGCTGAGCCGATGCCGCAGCGGCCATCGCCGTCTCGGCCATCACGATCTGGTCGCGCAGGCCCTCCATGAAGTGCTTCGGGCTCAGCGTCTTGCCAGTCATCGACGCCGGGCAGAACTCCATGCAGCGACCGCATTCGGTGCAGCTCATCGGGTCGAGCAGGTGGCGCCAGGTCAGGTCCTTCAGGGTCTTTGCGCCGAAGACGGGGTCCTCACCGTCAACCCCCTCCACCTCCAGGTCCATCTTGCGCAGCGCTCCACGCGGCTCGAGGTTGCGGAAATAGACGTTCGGCTCGCTGGTCAGGATGTGCAGGTGCTTGCTGTAAGGCAGGTACGAGCCGAAGCCCAGCACCGCCAGGACGTGCAGCCAGGCAAAGCCACCGAAGAAGCCTTCGGCGGCTGATGGACCGATGGGTGCCAGCACGCCCGACAGCGGTCCGGCAAGGACGGCCAGCGTCCGGCCCGGGTCGTCGGGGTGGACGATGAAGCGCATCGCGTCGCCCGCGAGCTCGCTCGTGACCACGACCAGGATCAGGGCCAGGATCACGAACGCGTCGCGGGACAGGGCCAGGCGCGCCGGACGGGTCACGACGCGCCGCCAGACGGCAATGGCCAGGCCTCCCAGCACCAGCCCGATGAACAGGTTGGCCAGCCCCACCGCCAGGGCCCACAGGATGCCGCCGAGCGGCCAGGCCACCACGGTCTCCACCAGCCCGTTCGTCAGGTAGTTGCCGGTCGTGATCAGCAACGCGACGAAGCCCCAGAAGATGAACGCATGCATCAGGCCGGGCACCGGGTCCTGCAGCAGCCGCTTCTGGGCGATGACGTACACGACGAAGCCCCAGATCCGCTGGAGCGGCTGATCCAGCCGGTTCAGCGGCTGTCCGGCGCGCAGGACGGCCAGGTGCCAGCGCGCGCGACGCCAGAACAGGAAGCCGGCGATCGCCAGCGGGAGGACGATCAGCGGGTAGAGCGGGATGCCCAGCAGCATGCGGCCGTCATGCTAGACGAGCAGTCCTCCTTGACTGCCCTGGCGCGAGCGCCGAGAGTGTTCGTGTGGCCTGGCCAGACGCCATCCTGCGGACCGCGTTCTCTGTCTTCCTGGTGATGTCGCTGTTCTACGTGGCCCTGCCACTGGCACGCCCACAACGTCCCTGGGCCGGGGTGGGATTGGCGTGGCTGACGTTGGTGATCGCGGTTGCCGTGGTAGGGCTCCTGAATACCGATAAGTGGAAGCTGGACTGTGCGTTCAATGTCTGGCGCACCTCGGTAACGAGCGGAATCGGTTCGAGGACCGGGCCTTGCGCCAGCATCAATGACCTACCCCTGTGGCTGGTTGCCATTCCGCCGACGCTGGGCATCCTGATCCTGCTGGGCTGGGTGTGGCGACATACGCGGCCTGCCGCGACCGCTCTGCGCGTCACCGCGCTCTTGGTCGTTTCTGTGCTGGCCGTCGTCCTGGTGGGCCAGATCGAACCGAACCTGGGATTGTTGCTGGCCGTGCTGATGATCCTTGCGAGCTATTCGTGGCCGTGGATCCGGAACATGGTGCGCGGAATGAATCCGCGGCCGGGAGCGACGTAGATGGTCATCACCCCCGGCCTTGCCAGCTGCTCAGTGATCTCCGCCGGCGAGCTGCTCGACCGCGTGCCGTAGCACGGGGAGCAGGGCCTCAAGGGACTCGACTGCCCCCTTCGGCGAACCGGGCAGGTTCACGATAAGGGCTGCGCCGCGCACCCCCACCACGCCCCGGGACAAGGCGGCCATCGGCGTTGACGCCAGGCCCGCGCTGCGCATCAGCTCCGCCATGCCCGACACCTCGCGGTCGATCACCTGCCGCGTCGCGGTCGGCGTCACGTCCGTCGGCGTCAGGCCGGTGCCGCCGGTGGTCAGGATGAGCCGATGGCCCGCGTCCGCCAGCTCACGCAGCAGGCCGCTGATCGCCGCTTGGTCGTCGGCGACGACGCGTGGCTCGCCATCCACGTCCCATCCCTCCTCGCGCAGGCGGGCCACGAGCTGCGGGCCAGCCGTGTCCTCGCGATCGCCGGCAGCGGAGCGCGTCGAGCACACGACGACCGTCGCCTCGTGCGCGGCCCTGGACGGGGCGGTGTCGCGCGGCCACGGGCCGGACGCGCCGCCCTCCTTCGTGATCAGCTCGACGCGCTCGATGGAGATGTCTCGCTGCAGCGCCTTGGCCATGTCATACAGGGTCAGCGCCGCGACACTGGCAGCCGTCAGCGCCTCCATCTCCACGCCGGTGCGAGCGGTCGCCGCCACCTCGGTGCGGATGGTCACGCTGCCAGTTCCACGGTCCGGCTCGAGGTCGACCACCACACGGTCCAAGGGCAGCGGGTGGCAGAGCGGGATCAGGTCCGAGGTGCGTTTCGCCGCACCGATCCCCGCCAGGCGCGCCACGCCGAACGCGTCACCTTTTTGCCTACCGGCATCGAGCAGCGTTACGAGCACGTCAGGCTGCATCCGCACGATGGCGCGCGCCACCGCACGACGTGCGGTGACGGGCTTTCCGCCAACGTCGACCATCCGCGCTTCCCCGCCCTCGCCCAGGTGGCTGGGCTTCACGCGAGGGGTCCCAGCAGCAATGCGTCGTAGGCGCGGCCGGCCTCGGCCGTCGGATCCCCCTCCGGCACGATGAGGAGGGCGTTCGCATCGGCCAGCGGCCGAAGCTGCGAGGAGGCCTGGCCCCCGGCCGGCCGCGCCTCCAGCCCATCGGCTCCGCGCGCCACGCGGACGCGGAGATACGCACGCCGATCGCGATCCTTCGCGATGCGCTCGCAGGCGACCACCGGCAAGGTGATGCGGCCGTTGCCTGTGATGCCGAGCATGCGGCGGATGAGCGGCCGCGCGAACAGCTCGAACGTCACCAGCGCGCTGACCGGGTTGCCGGGCAGGCCCAGCACGGGAACATCGCCAACGCTCCCGAATGCGAGTGGCTTGCCTGGCTGAACGCGGATCCGCCAGAAGTCCAGCTGGCCCAGGCGGTCGATGACGTCCCGGACGTGGTCATGGCGGCCGACAGATACACCCCCGCTGGCGATCAGCAGGTCGGCATCCACGACCGCACGTCGCACCAGCTCCTCGATCGCCGCCGGATCGTCCGGAGCTCGCGGCAGAGGGACGGGCTCACCACCCGCCTCGGCCACCGCAGCGCCCAGTGACACGGAGTTGGCGTCGTAGATCTGGCCGTCGCAAAAGTGGATCTCGCCGCGTTTGCCTTCGGAGTGGATCGAGAGCTTCCCGCTTTTGCGGCCGTGGAACAGGATCTGCACCACGTCGGGCAGCGCCATCTCGGTGAGCGAGCCGCTCACGCCCCCGGTGCGGCGTTTCTTCGCGCCACTGTCGAGTACGCGGTTCACCTTGAGGGCGACCACGTCGGGTGACGCGGGCTTGGTGATGAAATCTCCGGCGCCCAGCTCGAAACTGCGCTTGGCGATGTCGCTCTCGTCTTTTTGGCTGAGGAAGACGAACGGCACTTCGTTGCCCTGGGCGCGCACCTTCTGCATCAATGCGAAGCCGTCGATCGGCTTGAGTTCGACCTCGCTGATCACGATGTCGAAGTCTTGAGTCAACTCGTTCTCGGCGTCGTTCGAGTTGCGCGCGATCGTGACTTCGAAGCCGTGTTCGGCCAGGCGCAGCTCGAGCACGGTGGTCTCCTCCGCGTCCGGATCGATCAAGAGCGCGCGGCGGCGATCGGCCAAGAGCTTCGCGCGCAGGTCGTCGCCCAGCACGACCAGCTTGAGCACGTCGACCAGGTTCGGATCGAACAGCTTGCCCTTGTAGCGCGCGATGACCTCCCAGGCCTCTTCGGGCGTGAGCTTGCGCCGGTAGGCGTTGCCGGACTGACCGGTCAGGTCGGCGTAGGTCTCGACGATGCTCAAGATGCGTGCGCCGAGCGGGATCTCCTTGCCGGAGAGGCGATCGGGAAAGCCCTGGCCGTCCATGCGCTCGTACATATGCGCGACGATGGGCACGACCTTGTCCGGCATGCGCACCGACTCGAACAGGCGGCTCGGCGTCAGATACGACTTCTTGGCCTGCTGGCGGTGCGTCTCGTATTGAGCGACGTTGAGCGCCGTCAGGTGCAGCGCCGACGACTTGCCGAGATCGTGCAGGTAGCCGGCGATCGCACAGGCATCGGCTTCGTCCGATTTGAGTCCCAGCCGCTCGCACATGCGCCGGGTGATGCGCACGACGATCATCGAGTGGCCGCGCAGCTCGCCGCGATCCTGCTCGATCAGCGCGACCAGCACGTTCAGCGTCTCGAGGTAATCGTGCACCGCCACGCCGGCAGCCAATGGCGGCAGGGAAGGCTGCGCCGCATGGACCGCGAGCTTGGTGTCGCTCACGCCCGAGCTCGCGGGCGCATAGGCCGGCAGCGCCGCCGCCATCATCGAAGCGGCGACGCCCATCGACGAGCTGCCCGAGCCCTGGGGCAGACCCATGATCGGGACCGCCTGCGGGAAACCGCTGGTGGGGATCGGCGAAGGCGAGCCGTGCTGTTGCGGCGGCGGCAGCTGCACCGGAGCCGGTCCGAGCGCGCTGCGCACATCGGCGGCGCTCAGCGTGCGCCGGCGCGGATCGATCTCCCCGTAGCGGTCCGAACCCGCGGGAGGCACCGAACCCACCTCCGGCTCGCCCTGCGGCGCGCGGCGCGGCGACCCGAGATCGGTGGGGCCCTTGTCGACGGCGTGGCGCACGCTCGCGAACGCGCCAACTTCGTTCAGGAAGTGCAGGCGGATCGCGGCCTGGATCGCGGCGGGCCGCGCGACCAGCGCGCGCACTTTCGACACGCGCGTGGCGAATTGCACGTTCTTGAGTACGTCGGGATCGTCCGGCTCCACGGTCAAGATCGAGAGCTCGCCGGTGCGCGGCTCGTACTTCACCGGGAAGATGCAGAGTTTGGCCGCGAGCCGGTGGCTGACCAGCTTGAGCAAGGTGTCGCTGATCGGCGCGAGCGAGAGCTTTTTGGTGGATACGAAATAGGTACGGTAGTGCGCGGCCTGGAATTTCAGTAACTGCGACTCGTCGAGGGCGCCGCCCTCGAGCAGGGCTTCCTCGACGTGAACGCGGCGCCGCTTGGCGTAGAGTTCGGCCTGCTCCGCATCCGACTGGGTGATCGCGCCTTCCGCCACGAGGGCCCGCAGCAGCTTTTGATTGACGCGTGGGGTGGGCCCATCAGTCGGATGTGTAGATCCCGCCACTCTGCTAACCATTCTAACCCAAGGTCAGCCAGGAGAAAGGGTCCCACCCGGCACGCCTGCCCCGCAGCTGGGAGAGGCGGCGCGCCGAAAATCGCTCTTTGGCTCCCCGCAGCCGATCCCGATCGACGTTTCCGCGAGAGTTACGGGAGGGGAGCGGGAAGAGCCCATTTCTGCATGGCAACTGACCTAAACTGTGCGCGCTCGCCCCGAACCGCGTACACGCGAGGGGCCGGTGCGCCGCGCAGGCCGCGGTTGTAGGCTATGCCGGATGGCGCGCATCCGCTTCGGCGCATGCCTGTGGGTTTCGAGCGTGTTATGCGCCGCGCCCGTCTCTGCGGACGCGGGGCCACAGAGACGCAGCGCGTCCCTGTACCGACTCGCGCGCGCGACCGAAGCGACGCAGGCCGAGCGGCTACTCAAACAAGCAAACGCCCGCGTGCGCGAAGCCCTGCGCGCGGGACCCGCCGACTTCCGCACAGTGTGCGAACGTACGCGCGCGCTGCGGCTCGCCGGCGACGAAGAGACCCAGCGCAACAGCCGGCGACGGGCGATGTCGACTTTGGTACGCAAGGCGCTGGAACGGCGAGCTTATCTGGACGACGCGTTGGCACGCCTTGCGCGGGCCCTCGAGCTCGATCCGGAGAACCCCGAGCTCGTCCAGGCGCAGGCTCGGGTGCTGACGCTCTGGGAAGAGCCGCGCGGCTTCGAAGACTGCCAGGTGCGCCGCCGCGACTTCGAAGCCATCGCCGCGTTCGAGCGGCTGCGCGCGCTCGACCCCAGCTTCGCGGCCAGCGACGTGCACTTCCAATTGGGCCTCTTGTTCACGCGGACGCACGCTTTCGACGAGGCCGCCGCCGCGTACACGCGCGCGATCGAGCTGGCCTTCGACGCGCGCGAGACCGCCAGCGCGCAGGGCAACCTGGCGGAGGTGATCATGCTCGCCGGCGATCCAGCCGGTGCGCTGCCTCACTACGAACGTGCGCTGGCCTTGTCCCAAGGCGGCCGAGAGTACGCGCTTTCGCTGTTCGGCGCCGCGGTCGCGTCGCTCGCCCTGTTCGCCGTCCCCGCCCTCGCGCAGTCGCCGAACGACGCCCAGATCGCGTCGATCGTCGTCACCGCCAACCAGGTCGACATCGACGCCGGCAAGCTCGCCGAGAAGCAGGCAAAGCGCAAGGAAGTGAAGGCGTTCGGCAAGCAGATGGTCACCGACCACACCGCGGTCAACAAGCAGGCCGTGGCGCTGGCGACGAAGCTCAAGGTGAAGCCCGAGGACAATCCGACGAGCCAGAGCCTGAAGTCCGGCGGCGATGCGAACGTCGCGAAGCTCAAGACGCTGAAGGGCGATGCGTTCGACAAGGCCTACGTCGACCAGGAAGTGACCTACCACGAGGCGGTGCTGAATGCGATCGACAAGGTGCTCATCCCCAACGCGAAGAATGCGGAGCTGAAGAACCTGATCGAGAAAGTGCGTCCGGCGATCCAGGGCCACCTCGATCACGCGAAGCACGTGCAGGCCGATCTGGCGAAGTCGTGATGCCGGCGATCCGCGCCGCAGCGGTCGTCGCCATTGCCGGAGCCGCGCTCGCCGCGGCTTCCGGCGCCTTCGCCGATGCGCCGAAGAAACACACCGTCACGATCGCCGACATGCGCTACGAGCCGGCCACGCTCGTCGTGAAG
>Ga0081539_10006863_pt1 | contig 10636 bp, 12 predicted proteins | sample TabmetS4T2R2_FD_71023 | JGI IMG/M metagenome (GOLD analysis project Ga0081539, IMG submission 71023) | Tabebuia heterophylla rhizosphere microbial communities from the University of Puerto Rico - S4T2R2 | ecosystem: Host-associated > Plants > Roots > Rhizosphere ... | reverse complement strand
GTTCGCCACCGCGACGAGCAGCTCCTCGTCACCCCACGTAACCAGCGACGGCGTTTCACCGGTTGCTGCGCACCTGATTTGTCCGCGGCGCCCCTGGTGAGGCACTGCACGATCGCGCGACGTCGGATCGAGCGCGAAGCAGCCGTCGAGCGGCTCGACGGAGAAAGCGCGGAGAGGTCACCCTCGCCTCGTCAATCATGAACGTGAGTTCTGAGCGCCGTCGAGCTCGCAATCTTCCCATCGACCGGCGCGCGGCGGAGAGCGGCGAGGTTAGGCACGACGATGCGCGTCCTCGCCGGCGAGATCGAGTGCCTGCGGATCCGTTTCTTCGTCTTGCGCCGGGTCCCGGTGGGTAAGATGGCGCGCGGCGGTAGAGCCTCCCGGGGATCTGTTCCTTCGCGATCTTTCGGCGAGCCCGATCGCGGACGTCGCACCACAACCTGCCGGCTTCCCCAGCCGCTTTGTCGTCGTGGAGGGGCGCATGCAGCCCGGTTTGTGTTTCGTCTCCGCACCCTTCGGAACAAAGCGCCTGCCCAACGACCAGGTCGTCGACTTCGACCGCCTGTACGTCCACGCGGTGGCCCCCGTGGTCGTCGACCGCGGGCTCATGCCCGTCCGAGCCGACAGCCTGGTCTCTCCCGGGCTCACTCAACGAGCCGTCATCGAGGCCATCGCACGCGCCGAGGTGATGATCGCCGACATCTCTACCCACAGCCCGAACGTGTTCTACGAGCTCGGCCTCAGACATGCGCTCCTGCCGCGGGCGACATTCGTCATGGCCGCCGAAGGCGTTCCGGTCCCGTTCGATCTGGCGGCATTGCGAATTGTCACCTATCCGGCACCGGATCAGTTGGAGTCACAAGACCTGGGACTCGTGCGAGAACGTCTTGCCGGCGCACTGGGGACCATCGACGAGATCGATGTGGACAGCCCGTTCTTCCAGTACTTTCCGGTGACGCCGCTCGTCCTCCCGGAGGCGACCCCCGGCGAGCGGCGTCAGCGAGAAGAGGCGAACGCACTTCGTAGCCGCCTGGTCGAGGCCAGGAAACTGCTGCCCGAGGAAGCCCTGCCGCGGCTGAAGGAACTGGAGCGCGACGTCGTCGAGAGCGGTCAGGACGACAACCGATTCCTGACTGATCTCATGATGGCCTACCGGGACTGTGCCGCATGGGACGACGTCATCCGCCTGATCGACGGGTTCCGGCCCGAGCTCCGGCGCAGCACAGTGGTTGCGCAGCACGAGGCTTCGGCTCTGAACCGGCGCGGACTCCCCGGCGACGACAGTGCGGCCGAAGCAATCCTCGAGGCGCTCATCGATCGCATCGGACCCGACTCCGAGACGTATGGGATGTTAGGTCGAATCCATAAGGACCGGTACCACCGGACCGGCAACAGGCGGGACCTGGACAACGCGATCTCTGCGTACCGCCGCGGCTGGGAGGCCGACCCGACCGACTTCTATCCCGGCATAAATCTGGCCACCTTGCTCACGGTGGCCGCGGACTCCGCCGCGGGCCAGGAACTGCGTGACCTGCTTCCGCGCCTGCGAGGCGTCGTGGACAGTCGCGTCAGCTCACCCCACGCGGATTACTGGGACCTTGCCACCAGCCTTGAGCTTGCCGTACTCGAACGGGACTGGTCGCGTGCCGACACGCTGATCGGCCCGCTCCGAGCCCGGGCGGCCTCCCCGTGGATGCTCGAGACCACGCTGAACAACCTGGGGATCCTGTTGGCGGCCATGGGTGACGACGCAGATCGACGGGAACTGTCACGGTTGCTTCGCCGCCTCCGCGCCGAGGAGGCCCCGCGATGACCTCGATCCGCAGCCGCGAAACCGTCCTTCAAGTTCTCCAGTACCAGATCCGAACTCGCCTGCGCCTGCAAGCAGAAATTTTCGAACTGACGCGCAGCGGTCTTCCCGCGGCCTTCCAGCAGCAGGAGCTGAAGCGGCTTCAGCAGGACGACGAAGAGGCTCGCGCACGATGCATGCAGGAACTCGACGACCTCCTGATGTTTCCACCCGACCACATCGGGCACGAAACGCAGCTGGCGGAGTTCTGGAAAGCCGGCGGCTACCACCGGTCGGTCTTCATCATGACGAAGTTCCCCCGGCCACCCGCTTCGGCGACCGCCAAGGACGCAGAACTGGAGAAGGTGCTGGCGGCGGTGTCGAAGGCGGTGAAGGATGCCAACTTCATCCCTCGGATCGCGCGGGACGCCAGATACCACCCGATGCTCTGGGACAATGTCGAACTGCACCTTCTCGGCTGCCGACAGGGGATCGCAGTGGTTGAGGACCGTTATCTCCCGGAGCTCAATCCCAACGTCGTCATGGAGTGGGGCTGGCTGCGCGCGATGAAGAAACCCGTCCTCTTCCTCATCGAGAAGGACTTCGAAAATCTTCGCGCCGACCTCAGCGGTCTCCTCAGCGACACATTTCCTTGGGACACGCCGGAGGCGTCGATCGGTGACGCCGTGACCGCCTTCCTCGAGCACCAGGAGAAGCAGTTGCCACCGGGCGTCTGAACGCCTACCGCAGCGGGTCGCCCGGGTGTCGCCGTCGCCCCCACCGGTGTCCGGCGCGGCTGTCACGGGCCGGTTCAGGACGTCGTGGCGGGCACCGCTTTACGGTCCCCTGCACCAGCGCAGCGGAGGTGACGACGTGACGGACCTTGCCACGCGGATGCTCGATCCCGCGCACATGCGCGCCGGGACGATGACGCCGATCGGCATCGCCTCGCTCGCCACCCTGGCCGGGCTCTTCCTCGTCCTCGACGCCCGCGACGGCGACCGGCGCCTCACCCTGGCCGGGATGCGGACGGGCACGGTCCTGACCGCCCGGCTCACGATCGTCGGCCGGCCTCCGCTGACGACCGCCGCCCGGCCCTTGTGAGTGCGCTGTGACGTTGTGCCCGCTGAGCGGGCACAACGTCACAGCGTGCCCACCGGTACGGTCCCGATCCCGGACCCGGACCCGGACCCGACGCCGACCCCGGACCCGGGGATCTTCAGCGAAGCTTCATCGTTTTCGCGGGTTCCTCTGGGTGGGAGGGACGTGAGGATCCCCGCGTGGAGCTGATCGACCAGGTGACCCGGCCCGATCCCCCCGCCGGGGAGCCGGGTCCGGCCGCGGGCCGGCAGCTCAGCCGGCGCGCCGTCCTGGCGAGCGTGGCCGCCGCGGGCACCGGCGTCGCCCTGGTCGGCGCCGCCGCGTGGTCCGGGCTGCGCGCGGACTCCGGCGGTCCCGTGGACGCCGGGCTGATCGCCCGGGTCGAGGCCGCCCGGCGTCGCAGCGGACGCGTGCGGGACGTCCGCCTGCGTGCCCAGCGGTCCGAGGTCGACCTGGGCGGGCGCGTCGTCCCGGCACTCACGTACGGCGGCGAGCTGCCCGGTGCCGAGATCCGGGTCGCCGCGGGCGACGTGCTCCGTGCCGAGATCGCGAACGACCTCCGCGAACCCACCAGCGTGCACTGGCACGGCCTCGCCGTCCGCAACGACGCCGACGGCGTCCCCGGCGTCACGGCTCCGGAACTGGCCCCGGGCGCGCGGGCGCGCCTCGAGTTCGTCGTCCCGGACGCCGGCACCCACTGGTTCCATCCGCACTCCGGGCTCCAGCTCGACTGGGGGCTGTACGCGCCGCTGGTCGTCGAGGACCCGAACGACTCCGGCGCCTACGACCACGAGCTCGTGGTGGTCCTCGACGACTGGAGCCCGGGGGCTCGGGACGACGCCGGAGGAGAGCCTGGCGCGGCTGCAGGCCGGCGGCGCCATGGGTGCGATGCCCGGCATGGCCGGGATGGACCACGGCGGCATGGCCGGGACGTCGGACGCCGGCGACGTCGAGTACCCGGCCTACCTGGCCAACGGGCGGCTGCCGGAGGCCCCGAGGTCGCTGACCGCGAGACCGGGACAGCGGGTCAGGCTGCGGATCGTCAACGCCGCGGCCGACACCGTGTTCGACGTCGCCCTCGGCGGCCACCGGCTCACGGTCACCCACTCCGACGGGTTCCCGGTCCGGCCGGTGACAGTCGACACCGTGCGCGTCGCGATGGGCGAGCGCTACGACGCGACCGTGACGCTCGCGGACGGCGTCTTCCCGCTGACCGCGGTCCCGCTGGGCAAGCGCGGCACGCCGGCCCGCGTCGTCCTCCGGTCGGGCGGCGGCGCCGTGCCGGGCGTGGCCACCGTCCCGGAGGGCCTGGCCGGCCGGCGCCTCGACCTCGCGGATCTGGTGGCGGACATGTCGGTCCGGCTGGACGGCGGGACGCCGGACACCGTGCACGACGTGGTCCTGGGCGGCGACATGGCCACCTACCGGTGGACCGTGAACGGGCGGCCGTACGAGGACACCGAGCCGATCGTGGTGCGCCACGGCAGGTTCTCCCGGCTGCGGCTGGTGAACCGGACGACGATGCCGCACCCGGTGCACCTGCACGGGCACACCTTCGCGCTGAGCGCGCCGCACGGCGCCCGCAAGGACACGGTCCTCGTCCCGGCCACGGGGACCGTGGCTGTCGACCTTCTGGCCGACAACCCCGGCCGCTGGATGCTCCACTGCCACAACGCTTTCCACATGGCCGCGGGGATGATGACGCGCCTCGAGTACCGCACCTGAGGCACCGACCGAATCACGGACGAGACACGAGGAGAGAAACCGGTCATGTACCGACGACGTGCCACGCTCGCCATCACCGCCGCCGCGGTGGGGCTCACGGCGGCCCTGACCGCCTGCGGCGGCTCCGACGCCGACGACGCAGGCTCGGGCGACACCGCGGGGGCGTCCCCGTCGGCGTCCTCGATGTCGATGCCCGCGGACGTCAGCGACCAGGACGCGGCGTTCGCCGCCGACATGATCGTCCATCATCGCGAGGCGATCGAGATGGCCGACCTGGCGGCGAGCAACTCGAAGGACCCCGACGTCCTCAAGCTGGCCGGCGACATCAAGGCGGCGCAGGGACCGGAGATCGAGACGCTGTCCGGCTGGCTGACCGACTGGGGCATGAAGCCGCCCGCCGAGGGCACGGACATGAGCGGCATGTCCATGCCCGGGATGATGGACCCGGCGGACATGGAGAAGCTGGGCTCGATGAAGGGCGCCGACTTCGACGAGATGTTCCTGACGTCGATGATCGAGCATCACCAGGGTGCGGTCGCGATGGCGCGTGACGAGCTGACGTCGGGCAAGAACACGGCCGCGAAGTCGTTCGCCCGCAAGGTGATCGACGACCAGACCGCGGAGATCACGAAGATGCGCGGGATGTCGAGCTGACGACCGCCCGGCCCGGCCGCGTGCCGGTGGGCGCGGAGCGGCGGCCGAGGACCAGGACCCAGCGCCCGGCGAGGCCGAGGAGCGCGAGGCCGACGGCGTAGACGACGGCGCCCGCGGCGAGCTCGGCCGGGCGCGTCGCCGGCCGGGCCTGCGCGGGAACGTAGAGGTCGCGCTCCTCGGTCACCGTGCCGTGGACGCCGCCACCGGCCGGCTCGCCGCGACCCGAACCGGGCCGGACGCCGCTCCCGACGCACCGCGGGCGGGCGGTACCTCTATGTGGCCGCCGCCGCGGCCGTCCTGCTCGTCGTCGTCGCGGCCCACGTGGGGCTCGTGGGAGCGATCCTCGACTCGGCCTGGACCGGCTGGACGGTCGCCGCGGTCGTCGTGGTCGTCCTCGCCAAGCTCACCGTCGTCCGCGGCATTTCACCGCGCCATCACCGAGACTTGCATGATCAACGCCAGGTTTGAGGGGGGAGACCCGGCGGTGTGGCGCGCGCTCACCCCTCAACCTTGGCGTTGATCATGCAAGTCTCGGTGGTCGGTGCCGTTCGACCCGGCGGCCGGTCCATTCGATCGCGGCCCGCTACGTCGGCACGCCGTACCTGTACGGCGGGACGACGCCGCGCGGGTTCGACTGCTCCGGCTACACCCGCTACGTGTACGCGCAGCTCGGGATCTCGTTGCCCCGCACGGCGAACGAGCAGATGAACGCCACCCGCCGCGTGTCGCAGTCCGGGGCGCGCCCCGGGGACCTGGTGTTCTTCGTGTCCGGCGGCCGCGCGTACCACGACGGCATCTACGCCGGGAACGGCATGACGTACGACTCCCCGCGCAGCGGGAAGAGCGTGTCGAAGCGCGAGATCTGGGACGCCACGATCGTCTTCGGCCGCGTCACCGGCCGAGGCGTCAGCGGCGGGGCGGGTCGCGGTCCGCAGGCAGCGCCTCGCGGGGCAGGCGGATCGTGAACGTGGCGCCACGCCCCGCACCGTCGCTCGCGGCGGTGAGCGTGCCACCGTGGTCGGCGACGATGAGGCGCGCGATCGTGAGCCCGAGGCCGCTGCCGTCGGCGGCGCGCGACCGCGACGGGTCGACCCGGTGGAACCGCAGGAACACCGCCTCCAGCTCGCCGGGCGGGATGCCCTCGCCGGTGTCCGCGACCTCGACGACGGCGTCGCGGTCGTCGAGCCGGGCGCGGACGGCGACGGAGCCGCCGGCCGGCGTGTGGCGCAGGGCGTTGTCGAGCAGGTTCGCCAGCACCTGCTGCAGGCGGACGGCGTCGAGCCGCACCGGCAGCGGGCCGCCGCCGGACCGGTACGACAGGTCGACACCCTTCGCCTCGTAGCGCGGCCCGGCCGCGGCCACCGCCTCCGCCGCCACGGCGGCCAGATCGCCTGACTCGAGCGTCAGCGGGTGCGCGTGCTCCTCCGCCGCGGAGAGCTGCTCGATGTCGGTGGCGAGCCGGCGCAGCCGCGCGAGCTGCCCGTCGAGCACCTGCCAGGTGGCCGGGTTCGCCGGCACCACGCCGTCCTCGAGCCCGTCGACGTGCGCCGCCAGCGTGCTCAGCGGACTGCGCAGCTCGTGCGCGAGGTCGGACAGCAGGCGGCGCCGCGCGGCCTCGGTGTGGGCGAGGGTGTCCGCCATGTGCCGGAAGGCGGCCGTGAGGCGGTCGAGCTCGTCGCCCAGCCGCGGATCGGGGACGTCGACGTCGTAGCGGCCGCCGGCGAGGGAGTCGGCGGCGTCGGCGAGCTGGGCCACCGGTGCCGCGAGCCGCCGCACCGCCAGGCCCGAGATCAGCAGCGCCGCCAGCAGCGACACGGGAGCCGCGACGGCCAGCGAGATGCCGAGCGCGTTGCCGAAGGCCTGCTCGGCGTGGCTGCGCACCATCGGGTCGGTCTCGCCGGCGCGGTCCATGTGCAGCACGAAGAGCCGCGGCGCCACGGCGAGCGCGACCACGCCGAGGGTCACGGCGCCCGTGAGCAGGACCACGAGCTGCACCGCCAGCAGCCGGCCACCGAGGCCGCGGCGCGCGTACGCCCGCGGGCTCACGCGGTACCCGTCCCCAGGCCGTAGCCGACGCCGCGGATCGTGCGGACGAACCGGGGCGCCGACGCGTCGTCGCCCAGCTTGCGCCGCAGGTGGCCGATGTGGACGTCGACGACGTGCTCGTCGCCGTACCAGCCCGGGCCCCAGACCGCCGCCACGAGCTGGCTCCGCGTGAACGCCGCCCGCGGCCGCGCGGTGAGCGCCGCCAGCAGGTCGAACTCCGTGCGGGTGAGCTCGACTGCCCGGCCGGCGAGGGACACCGTCCGCCCCACCGGGTCGAGCGTCAGGTCGCCGACGACGCGCACCGGCTCCTCGGCGACCTCGCCCGCCGTCCCGGGCCGCTGCTCGGGAAGCGCCCGGGGCCGCCGGAGCATCGCCGCGGCGCGTGCCAGCAGCTCCCGCGGCGACACCGGCTTCACCACGTAGTCGTCGGCGCCCACGGACAGCCCCACGATCTTGTCGACGTCGTCGCCGCGGGCGGTGATCATCAGGACGTAGGCGTCGGAGAACGTGCGCAGCCGCCGGCACGCCTCGATGCCGTCGAAGCCGGGCAGCACGAGATCCAGCAGCACGACGTCGGGCGCGAACGCCGCCGCGTCCCGGACCGCGGCCGGGCCGTCGTGGGCGACCCTGACCTCGTAACCCTCGCGGGTGAAGTAGCCGGCGACCACCGACGCCAGCTCGGCCTCGTCGTCGACGACGAGGACGCGCACCGGCGCCGGGACGCCGGATTCGGTGTGGGTGCTCATGTGGCTCGTCGGACCTCCGTGGACGACATCCAACCAGAGGCCGCGCGGCCCGAGGGCCCGGCGAGCTGCCGGGCCCTCGGGCCGTCGGTCGTGCGTGTCAGTGTCCGGTGTACGAGTGTCCGGTGTAGCGGAAGATGTAGAGCCCGCTGTCCCGGTCGCTCGCCGCGACGTACTCCTTGCCGCCGCGGCCGAAGACCGAGACGCCCCAGAAGTCGTTGCCGCCCTGGTCGATGAACCGGCCGACCTCGACGAGCTTGCCGTGCTTGATCTTCGCGACCCGGAACCCGCCGGCGTAGTAGGCGAAGTAGACCAGGTCACCCTCCGTCAGCGACGTCGCGGCCTCGTGCACCGACAGCGCCCCGAAACCGGTGGCGTAGGCCGGGTTCATGGCCTCGGGGATGGCGTACGTGTCCAGCTCGCGCAGCTTCCCGCTCCGGTTGTTCCGGAACAGGTGCACGTAGCCCCAGCCGTCGAACACGGTCTTGAGCGTGACGACGTCGCCGGTCGTGCCGATCGCGATCGGCGCCGTCACCGTGCCGTCGCCGGCCCGGCAGGCCGCGTCGTCGTACGGGAGGTCGAAGACGCCGAAGCCGGCCGCGCGGCTGATCGAGAACGCCGGCTCGGTGTTCTCGATCGACATGGCGAAGTCGCCACACGCGTCGGCGCCCTCACGGTTGAACACGACGGTCGCGGCGTAGCCGCCGTTGGCCGTGACGGCCTCCACCGCCGCGGCCTTCTCCGTGAACGTGCAGCCGCCGCGTTCGACCAGCGCCACGTACCGGCCGCCGGTCGCGGGCGGCGCGGGCACCGCCGGTCCGCCCGGGCAGGCGAGGCCCACGTAGACGCTCGTGCCCGTCACCGGGTCCGTGCTCTCCTGCGCGCCGGGCGTCGCCTTGAACGAGCCGCCGTCGTCGGTGCTGCCGAGGACGGCGTTCGGGTTGAAGTCCTCGTCCGCCGCCACGACGTAGCGGTTGTCCTTCGTGAACTCCGCCTCGTGCCCGTTGCCCTCCGGCGCCATCCTTGCGCCGGTCTGGGCCAGGAGCTCCGGATCCGGCGTGGTGAAGTCGGAGTCCGCGAGGTAGACCGGGTTCGCCGGATCGGTCACGTCGACCTTGACGTAGCCGGCGTCCCAGTACGACGCCAGCATGATCTGGCGGCCGTGGATCCGCTTGACCACCAGGTCGTGGAGGAACACCTGGTCGAGGCCCGGCTGGAGGATCTGCGGGAACCGCTCGGAGAGCGAGTACTCCGCGACCATCGTCGGGTGCGCCGGGTCGGTGATGTCGAGGATGTCGACGTCGTCGGTCTCCTCGTCGTCGACGATGACCGCGTACGCCTTCCCGCCCGACTGCCAGGCGAACGCGCTGTGGATCTGGTGGGCGAGCGTCGGGGCGTCCGGGTTCGCCGGGGTCAGGTCGCCGACACCCGCGGCCAGCACGCGCGGGTGCTCGGGGTGCGTCACGTCGACGAGCGTCGCGCCGCCCACGGCCGCCGGGTCGTCGCCGCAGATCTCGTTGTTGAAGATCAGCAGGTCGCCCCGGAACGCACGCGTGTGCATCTTGACGACCTGGATGCCCTCGCCGACGAAGCTGCCGGCCGCCGTCGGGATGAACGAGACCTGCCGCGGCGCGGCGAGGTTCTTGATGTCGAAGACGTAGACGCCGCCCTTGGTGCAGTCCGGCTCCCGGAACCCCGCCAGGTAGGCGTAGTTGCCGAACACCCCGACGTCGGCCACGTGCCCGGGCCCGTCCTGGATCAGGCCGCGGCCGACCAGCTCGACGTTCTTCTGCGTCGGCGGCAGATGCCCGCCAGGCTCGCCGTGCTGGTGCGCCCGGGGCGACGCGCCGTCGTCGAACACCGCGCTCGCCGTCCTCGCCGTCGGTCCGACTCCGGCCCAGCTCGGCGACGCCAGCGCCGCTCCCACCAGTGCGGCGACCGCCACCAGGCCTCGTCGTGTCCGTCGTGCACCTTCTGACCCGATTTTGCGCGTGTCCCGCTAGGCTGCCTCACCGGGTGGAGGGAGCGCGGTGCGACAGCTGGGAGACCTCGAGGCCGCCGTCATGCGGCGGCTGTGGTCTGCCGACGAGCCGCTGTCCGTGCGCGACGTGCTGGCCGACCTCAACGCCGACCCCGGCCGCGGGCGCCGGCTCGGTCGGTAGACTTGCAAGCTGCACCACCCGCCGCCTTAGCTCAGTCGGTTAGAGCGACGCACTCGTAATGCGTAGGTCTGGGGTTCGACTCCCCAAGGCGGCTCATTTCCGCAGCTCGTGTGCCACGAACGTTGAAGGAGGCTTGATGTAGGAGTCGCTGGATGCGGTGCTGTGTAAGAGATGGAGGTAGGTCCTCCGGGGTCGCCCTGCAGGGGGAGGCTCCAAACCACCGCAGGCTGCGTCGGTTAAGGGCCGTTCGTGGTGAGCGCTGCGGCAAAAGGCGCGACGGTGATCGTGTCAGGTGTGGGTCAGGAAGGCGAGCGTGAGCGAACCGCTGATGACGTGTCGTAACAAATTCCAGTGGCGTCGAAACCGGGGCAAGAGCTGGGCTTCGGGACAAGTCTGGGGGGAGCCTGCTGACTGCC
>Ga0081539_10006862_pt1 | contig 10638 bp, 8 predicted proteins | sample TabmetS4T2R2_FD_71023 | JGI IMG/M metagenome (GOLD analysis project Ga0081539, IMG submission 71023) | Tabebuia heterophylla rhizosphere microbial communities from the University of Puerto Rico - S4T2R2 | ecosystem: Host-associated > Plants > Roots > Rhizosphere ... | reverse complement strand
CGCAATCCGTTCGAAGTCGGTGACGCCGTGCTTGCCACCTGGCCGGTCGACGTCGCGCGCCTGCTCGCCTGAGAACATCCGGAGTCATCCATGCACATCAGCTTCACCCTCAACGGCAAGCCAGTCAGCGTCGAGACCGAGCCTTCGACGCTGCTCTGCGACCTGCTGCGCGACACGCTCGGCTTCACCGGCACCCATGTCGGCTGCGACACCAGCCAGTGCGGCGCCTGCGTGGTGCATGTGGACGATTATTCAGTGAAGAGCTGCACGCTGCTCGCCGCCGCGGTCGACGGCGCCTCCGTGACCACGATCGAAGGACTCGCCCGCAATGGCACGCTGCATCCGATGCAGCAGGCGTTTCACGACAATCACGGACTGCAGTGCGGCTTCTGCACGCCCGGCATGTTGATGAGCTCGATCGAGCTCGCGCAGCGCCATCCCGATCCGACCGAAGCGCAGGTGCGCCATTGGCTCGAGGGGAATCTGTGCCGCTGCACCGGCTATCAGAACATCGTGACGTCGGTGCTGCGCGGCGCGGCGGCGATGCGCGCCGAAAAAGGAGTCTGACGCATGTCGAACATCATCGGCATCGGTGCCGCGCCCCGCCGCAAAGAAGACCAGCGCTTCCTCACCGGACGCGGCAACTATGTTGCCGACATCAAGCGACCCGACATGGTCGCTGGCGTCTTCGTTCGCTCGCCGCATGCTCACGCCGCGATCAAATCGATCAATGCCGGCGCCGCGCTGGCCATGCCGGGCGTGCTCGCGGTGCTGACCGGCGACGATCTCAAGGCCGACGGCATCGGCGGGCTTCCCTGCGGCTGGGGCATTACCGGTCGGGATGGTCTGCCGATGAAGGAGCCGCCGCATCCCGCGCTGGCGCAGGGCAAGGTGCGCCATGTCGGCGATCCGGTTGCGTTCGTGGTCGCCGAAACGCGCGAGCAGGCGCAAAGCGCCGCAGAGGCGATGAGTGTCGACTATGAGGTGCTGCCGGCGGTCGTCGGCGTGCTCGATGCGATGAAAGTCGGCGCGCCGCTGCTGTTCGATGATGTGCCGGGAAACCTGTGCTGCGACTGGGCGCTCGGCGACCGCGCCGCGACCGATGCGGCTTTCCGCAAGGCCGCGCATGTCGCGCGCATCAGCCTGGTCAACAACCGGCTCGTCGGCAATCCGATGGAGCCGCGCGCCGCGATCGCCGAGCACAATCCTGCGACCGGGCAATACACATTGTGGTCGACGAGCCAGTTTCCGCATGTCGTCCGCATGCTGATGGGCGCGTTCGTGCTGAATATCCCGCAGCACAAGCTGCGCGTGGTGGCGCCCGACGTCGGCGGCGGCTTCGGCGTGAAGCAATTCCACTATGCCGAGGAGGCGGTGACCACATGGGCCGCCGCCAGGCTCGGGCGACCGATCAAATGGGTGTGCGAGCGCAGCGAAGGATTCGTCTCCGACGCGCAAGGTCGCGACCACGTCACCGAGGCAGAGCTTGCGCTCGACGAGAACGGCAAGTTCCTCGCCCTGCGCGTCAGCACGATCGCCAACCTCGGCGGCTACATCTCGACCTTCGGGCCGAACATTCCGACCAATCTCTACGGCCCGCTGCTCGCCGGGGTCTACACCACGCCCGCGATCTTCTGCGAGGTGAAGGTCGTGTTCACCAACACCGTGCCAGTCGATGCCTATCGCGGCGCCGGGCGGCCCGAGGCGACGTTCGTGCTCGAGCGTCTCGTTGACATTGCGGCCAGCGACATGGGGATCGACAAGGCCGAGATCCGCCGCCGCAACATGATCCCGAAGGAGGCCTATCCGTACCAGACCCCCGTGATGGTCGAGTACGACAGCGGCGATCCGAAAGGCTGTCTCGAGAAGGCGCTCGGCGCCGCGGACTGGCCGGGCTTTGCCAGGCGCAAGTCGGAGGCGGCGCGCGACGGCAAGCTACGCGGCATCGGGCTCAGCACCTATGTGGAAGCCTGCGGCCTTGCGCCCTCACGCATCGCGGGCCGGCTCGGCGCGCGCGGCGGACTTTATGAGAGCGCGACCGTGCGCGTGCATCCGACCGGGCATGTGACCGTGCTGATCGGCACGCACAATCACGGCCAGGGGCACGAGACGACGTTCGCGCAGATCGTCTCCGACAAGCTCGGCGTGCCGTTCGAGAACGTCGACATCGTGTTCGGCGACACCGACAAGGTGCAGTTCGGCATGGGGACTTACGGCTCGCGCTCGCTGGTCGTCGGCGGCGCGGCGCTGTCGAAGGCGAGCGACAAGGTGATCGTGAAAGGCAAGAAGATCGCCGCGCACCTGCTGGAGGCGAGCGAGCAGGACATCGCGTTCGAGGCCGGCGTGTTTTCGGTCGCCGGGACCGATCGCAAGAAGAGCTTCGCCGACATCGCGCTCGCCGCCTATGTGCCGCACGACTACCCGCTCGAAATTCTGGAGCCCGGGCTCGAGGAGCAGGCCTACTACGATCCGGTCAACTTCACCTATCCGGGCGGCGCACACATCGCAGAAGTCGAGATCGATCCCGACACCTGCGTCGTCAGGCTGGTGAACTACACCGCTGTCGATGACGTCGGCACGGTCATCAATCCGATGATCGTCGAAGGCCAGCTGCACGGCGGCATCGTCCAGGGCATCGGCCAGGCGCTGTTCGAGAACTGCGTCTATGACGACGTCTCGGGGCAGCTTCTGTCCGGCTCGTTCATGGACTACTGCATGCCGCGCGCCGACAACCTGCCGCACATGACGGTCGCGACGCACAGCACACCGTGCGCGCACACCCCGATGGGCGTGAAGGGCTGCGGTGAGGTCGGCACGATCGGCTCGCCGGCTGCCGTGATGAATGCAGTGGTCGATGCGCTCGCCCACCTTGGCGTCAATCATGTCGACATGCCGGCGACCGCGAACCGCATCTGGCGCGTCATTCAGAATGCGTCGTTGCTGCGCGCGGCCGAATAGGAGGCTGGTGATGAAAGCGTTCGACTACGTGAAACCCGCGTCTGTCCCCGAAGCCGTCGCGCTGCTGGCCGCCACCGCGGAGAGCCGGCCGCTGGCCGGAGGGATGACGCTGCTTCCCACGATGAAGCAGCGCCTCGCGGCGCCGCCGGCCTTGGTCGACCTCTCCGGCATCGCGGCATTGAGCGGCATTGCCGGGACCGCGGACACGCTCAGCATCGGGGCGACGACGCGTCACGTCACGGTGGCGCGCTCCGAGGTGGTGGCGCAAGTGATCCCGGCGCTTGCCGCGCTTGCCGGCGGCATCGGCGATCCGGCGGTGCGCAATCGCGGCACCATCGGCGGCTCGCTCGCCAACAACGACCCCGCCGCCGACTATCCGGCCGCGGCACTCGCGCTCGGCGCCACGATCGTGACGAACGCACGCGAGATTGCAGCCGACAACTTCTTCCGCGGCCTATTCGAAACCGCGCTCGGGCCGGACGAGCTGATCACCACGGTGAGGTTTCCGCGCCCGCTCGCGGCGGGCTATGCCAAGGCGCCGAACCCGGCCTCGCGCTACGCCATGGTCGGTGTGTTCGCTGCGCGGTTTGCGAGTGGCGTGCGCGTCGCGGTCACCGGGGCGGGACCGGTCGTATTTCGCGTGCCGAAGCTCGAGGCCGCCCTCACCGCACGGTTCGATCCTGCCGCCATCGGCGGGCTCACCATCGCGCCCGACGGACTCACCTCCGACATTCACGCCGAGGCCGCGTTCCGCGCCCATCTGATCATTGTCATGGCCAAGCGCGCGGTCGCGCTCGCGCAGTCGCCCGCCTGACGAGCAAGCCCGAGGAAGCTGATGACGATTGCCATGCTGACCGCCGGCGCGCGCGCCGCGCCGAACAGCCTCGCGCGCCTTTCCGCAGCTGAGATGCTTGCCGGCTATCGGGCGCGCCGTTTCACGCCGCGCGATGTCATCGACGAGGTCATTGCCGCGCTGGGATATGTCGACGCGCTCTGCAATGTGGTGGTCACCGACATGTATACGTCGGCACGGGCGGAGGCCGACCGCGCCACCGCGGCGTGGAAGGCCGGCGAAGCACAGGCGCTGACCGGCGTTCCGGTCACGATCAAGGATCTGATCTATGTGGCGGGAACGCGCGCCGCTGGCGGCGCGCCGATGCTCGAGAGTTTCGTTCCGGACGCCGATTCCGCCGTTGTCTCCGCGGTGAAGAGCGCCGGCGCGGTCATCACCTGCAAGACCACCACTTGCGAGTCCGGCTACAAGCTGACCGCCGACAGTCCGGTGTCGGGCACGACGCGCAATCCCTGGCATCTCGGGCGCACCAGCGGCGGCTCGAGCGGCGGAGCCGCGGCCGCGCTCGCGGCCGGTTGCGGCCCGCTCGCGATCGGCACCGATGGCGTCGGCTCGATCCGCGTGCCGTCCGCGTTCTGCGGCGTGTTCGGCCTCAAGCCGACTTACGGCCTTGTCCCGCGCTCACCCGGCTTCTTTCCGCCCGCCTGGCCCTCGCTTGCGCATACCGGGCCGATTGCGCGCACGGTGAGCGACGCCGCCTTGCTGCTCGCGGTGATCGCCGCCCACGACGCACGCGATCCTGCGAGCTTGCCGGTCGATCGCCGCACCTTCACGGCACCGGCCGGGCGGCTCGAGGGATTGCGAGTCGGCTTCAGCGTGGATCTCGGCCATGCGGCGGTCGCGGATGATGTGCGCGCCGCGTTCACGCGCGCCGTTGACGCGCTCGCAGATCTCGGCGCCGAGGTCGTCGCGGCCGATCCCGGCATCGAGCCCGACGTGCTCGAGCGCGTGCTGCAGCCGATCGCGTTCACCGAGCAGGCCGCCGCGATCTCCGGACGCGAGGGAGGCCTGCTGGCGCAGTCCGAGCAGGACTATCGCGACGTGATCGCGAAGGGGCAAAGCTACAGCGGCGTCGACTACATGCGCGCGACGCACCGGCGCATGATGCTGCGCGGCCGCTTCCTCGATCTGTTTCGCGGCATCGACGCCCTTGTGACGCCGACGGTGGCGGTGACGGCGTTCGCCGCCGGAGCGATCGGCGTCGACGAGATCGCGGGGCGCAGAATCGACCGCCACCTCGGATGGTCGCCGTTCTCGTGGCCGATCAATCTCGCGGGTCTCCCTGCCGCAACCGTGCCATGCGGATTCGATCGCGACGGCCTTCCGATCGGGCTGCAGATCGTCGCCCCCTGGCTCGCCGAGGGCACGATCCTCTCCGTCGCGGCGGCGTTCGAGCGAGCGCGGCCGTGGGCCGGCGCGTGGCCGCAATTCACCTCGGAGTGAACCTCACGCGGCCGGTCCGGTCAGAATGCGGGTCGGCGGCGCCCGGTTGGGCTCCGGGTCGTTGCCGGAGGCCAGTCCGAGATAGTGCGCGAGATAATCGTGCAGCGCATTCGCGGCGGGCGATGACGCACCGGGTGCCTTGTAGAGCAGGAGATCGACCTTCGGCAGCGGGAGAAAGCCCTCGCTCGGTTTGAGCTCGCGCATGCCGCCGACGAGCGCGCTGCGCCCAAGCACTGTGATCGCCATTCCGGCGAACACGGCGGCCTGCAGGCCGCCGACGCTCTCGCTCACGCAGGCGAGCTGCCAGCGGCGGCCGGCACGCTCGATGAAGTCGATCGCATGGTCGCGATAGATGTTTCCGGGCGGCAGCAGCGCGAGCGGCACCGGATTCTCGACATGCGCCTGGGAATGCTCCCCGACGATCCAGACCAATTGCTCCTGCCGCACGATCACGCCGCCGGTGAAGTCGTTCATGCGGGTGACGAGCGCGACGTCGACCTCACCCTTGTGGACGCGGTCGACGGTCGGGGTCGAGAGCGCGCAGCGCAGCTCGACCCGGATCCGCGGGAACGCCTCTTTGAACACGGCGAGGATCGAGGGCAGCATGTAGGCTGCATAAAGATCGGGCGTGCCGAGCACGACGTGGCCGTGAATCTCCGGCGAGGACAGCCGTGACAGCAGCTCGTCGTGCAGCCGCAGGATCGACTTCGCGTAGGCCAGCACCATGTCGCCGTCCGGCGTCAGGTGCATGCGCCGCCCCTCGTGGCGAAACAGCGCCTTCCCGGCAATGTCTTCAAGCCGTTGAAGCTGAAGGCTGATCGCGGGCTGCGTGCGTCCGAGCCGGCGCGCCGTCTCGGTCACGCTGCCGGTATCGACGACCGAGATCAACGAACGCAGCATCCGAATGTCGAGACTGACGAGATTCATCAGCACTCACTCTGGCCGCACAGGACGAGCCGACAGTTCAGACCCGGCGGAACTTGCATGCAAGTCCTGTGCAAATTGGGGCGCCGCCGCCGCAAACTTCGTGTCGTGCGTCTTGTAGGGTCATCGTCCTGAGAGGATGTGAGCCTTTTCACCTGTAGCCCGGATGAGCGCGACAACAGCGCGTTTACGCGCGTCCATAGCCCGTCGAAGACGGGCGTACACGCCCTTTAGGACGCGCTATGGCGAAATCCGGGGCCGTCCCCGGGTGTCGCCATAGCGCGTCGAAGACGCGCGTATACGCGCTTAAGGCTCACCCGGGCTACGAGCTGGCTGACGTGTGCACACCACTCAGCCCTCGTCCTGACGATGGAGCATAGCGCCCATCCCACCACGGGATACCATTGACGTTCCGGGCTTCGTGGGGCAAGTCTGCGGGCCACGTCTGGAGGTATTGCTACCTTAAGTGCCAGGTGAGCGATGCGTGCTGGCAAGTTTGCGTGCGCGGTTGCGGCTCTGCTGCTGGTCTCGAACGCACAGGCGCTCGGTTTCGACTTTGCGCGCTACCAGGCCGCCGATCTTGACGCGATCCTTGCGCAGCCGCGCCCGCAGAGCGGCGTCGACCTGCATCGCGGCGAGCCGCTCAAGCTCGCCGTCACCTTGGTGGCGCATGGCGCGGCCTGCGAGACCGGCATGCTGAAGCGCGCCATGATCGCGTCCGGAATCCCGAAGGCCGCCATCGACCCCGTCCCGATGACGCGCTGCATCAACGTTCGCTCCGCCAAGGGCGCGGTCGTTTCGCTCTTCGTTCAGGATCCGCTCGTCCCCTCGCTGCAGAGCGAGGTTGCGGTCGGGCAGCCGGTCACGTTGTTCGTGATCCATGTCTTCACCGGCCGCGATGGCCCGGGCCTCCTGGTGAATGAGTTTCGCGCCGAGAACGGCGGCACGCCCGGCAAGGCCAGGCAGGCCGAGAAAAAGCAAACCGAGAACCAGCCGCAGTGACGGCGGCGCGCGGCGGCGGGGCACCCAGCATGATCAACCGGCTTTTGGTCTCCCTCGCCGTGCTCATCGCGATTTGCGCCGGCACGAGTCTCGACGTTGCGCGCGCGCAAACCACGCAAGCCCCGACGATCCCGGGCAGCGGCAAGAAGCAGGAGCCGCCGATGCCAGACCTGCGCGGCGAGTGGCGTCGCGCCGGGGACGGCTTTGCCTGCGAGCTCGTGAGCCGCAAGCGCCTCGACCCGCAATCGATCCAGCCCGAAATCATGGTACGGGCGTGTCTGCGCATGGGTCCGCTCGTGGTCGGTGCGGATGCGACGACGCTCGCGCCGCTGCTCGGCACGCCGGCGCGCACGGTGCCGCAGCCGAAAGGCGCAACGGCTTCGGTCTACTTTCTCGAAGGCGCCGGGCAACACCCCTATCTGGTCGTCACGGTGCTGGAGGGGCGCATTGTCGCGCTGCAGCTGACCGGTCCGGCGGCGGCGAAGGACTACAGCTTCAACCACATCGATCTCGGCGCCAGCAGCGAGACGCTGATCAAGTATTTCGGCCCGGCGCGCCATCTGCAGCCGGACAGCCAGAAGGGCATGGATCTGTGGTCCTATCTGCCCTGGACCTTCTCGTTCGAGATCAAGGACGACCGCGTCTTCTCGATCCGCATCGCCGACCCGGAATACTAGTGCGCCGCTGCCGAGGCGCGCATCAGCCTCTCCCCTTTTGAAAAGGAGAAGGTTGGGGTAGTGGTCCGCGGAGCCGCCATGCCCCGGCATGACGAGCTGATCGAACGGATCAATCTAGGTTCCTGAATCGATTCATCCCATGCCAATCGCGGTTTCCAAGATTGAGGAATTGGCGCCCGACCAGGCCGCGCTGGCTGCCGCGGCGAAGTTGAAAAAATCCGGTCCGTGGTCGCTGCTGGGATCAGATGACGCGGGCACGATCTGGGGAGAATGCCAGGGCTCAGGTGCGTCGCCTTATCGGGTCGTCTGCTCGGAAATGGACTACGGCACCAAGTGCACGTGCCCAAGCCGCAAGTTTCCCTGCAAGCACGCACTCGCCCTCCTCTGGATGCGTGCGGATGGAGCGCACCGGTTCGACCCGGCGCCCGCCCCCGATTGGGTCACTGATTGGCTCGGGCGACGTCGGAAGAGCGCAGCCGCGCCGCGACAGGCGCAAAGCGACAAGGTGAGCGCGAGCGCCGCGCAGGCGCAAACCATAGAGCCGGCGGTCGAGGACCCCAAGGCTGCGGCGCGCGCCACCGCGCAGCGTGAGCGCAACCGGGCGGAGCGGGAGGCCTCGATCCGCGCCGGCCTCGATGAGCTCGACATCTGGATTGCGGACGCGTTGCAGGCCGGCCTCGCCTCTTTCATGCCGGCGGCCGGCGAGCGATGTCGCAAGATCGTGCGGCGGCTCGTCGATGCCAAGGCGCCGGGCCTGGCAGCGCTGGTCGAACGACTGCCGGCCGACGTCTTCTCCGCACCCGAACCCTCGCGCACCGACAGGCTGATCGAGCGCCTCGCCGTGCTGCACTTGATTGCCGCCGCGTATCGCAACCAGGATCGCCTGCCCGACGCGGCCAAATCCGATATTCGTCACGTCGTCGGCTGGCCGATTACGCGCGAGGCGTTGCTGGCGGATGCGCAGGCGCTGCGCGTCCGCGACCGCTGGATGGTGGTGAACACGGTCGTCGAGGTGCAAGCCGACAAGCTGCGCCGGCTCGAGACCTGGCTGTGGCGCCTGGGAGAAGGTCCGGCGCCGCGGTTCGCCGTGCTGATCGATTTTGTCCCGGTTTCGCTCGGCAAGAGCGGGATTGCGCATGCGCTGGGAGAAATTTTCGAAGCCGAGCTGGTCTTTTTCCCCTCGGCTGTGCCATTGCGCGCCGTCATCGCGCAGCAGACCGGGGCCCCGACGAGAGGCGCGCCCTGGCCGCGTCCGTCCGATGATCTGACCGGCGCCGTCGCGCGACTGAACGCGATGCTGGCCGCGCGGCCATGGTCCAGCGACCTGCCGTTCGCCGCGCAAGGCGCCCGCGTCGTGGCGTCGGGCAAAGCCTTGTGGCTGACCGACACGGCTGGCGCGATCAGTCTGCCGATCCGCCACGATGAGGACGATCTCGCCCTGCCGTTGGTCGGCCTCGACGACATCGATGTGTTCGGCTGCTGGAACGGCCATTCGCTCGCGCTCGGCCTGTGCGAAACCCCGCTCGGCAGATGGACGGCGTCATGAGCGCACTCGACGATCCGGAATTGGAGCCGTTGGCGCGCAGCTTTCTGTTGGGGACAGCGCGCAACCCTGCTCCGGTCGGGCCTACACTGCGGCGCTTCGTGAATTCGGCCGACTCGTTGACCGAGTTGAGCGCGCTCGCGCTGCTCGGCCAGCGCATGCGGTTCCGCAAGCACGCAGCCCCGCCCGCGAACAGCACGTCAAGCGCCACCGAGGATGCCCGCACGATCGTGCCGGATGCGGTCCGTCCGCTGATGCGCCGGCTGGTCGGCGACAAGGATGGTTCGGCGTCGGACATCGCGAGCCTTGCTCTGGCGGATGCCTGCAAACGCCGCCGCATGCGCCCGCATCCGTTCGATCTGCCGCGGCTCGCGGGTTTCCTGAAAATGCACGCGGAGCTTCTCGGGACGTACGCATCCGCCTGGGCGGAGCGCGGCGAGGAGGCGGGCCAGCAGCCGCGAAGCTATTTCGACACCGATGCGATCGACGAAACCAACTGGACGTCGGCGCGGCCGGCGGCCCGCGCGGCGTTCATCGCAAATCTCCGTGCGCGTGAGCCTGATCGCGCCCGTGCGCTCGTCGAGGCGAGCTTCTCCGCCGATGCCGCACCCGTGCGGGCGCGCCTGCTCGCTGCGCTCGCGTCCGGCCTCTCCGCCACGGATGTTCCGTTTCTCGAAAGCCTTTCCAAGGACCGCGCGCCGAGCGTCCGTGACGAAGCGCAGCACCTGCTCAAATGCATCCCCGGCACCGCCGCCGCGCAAGGTCGGCTGCGCGATCTCGTTGAGCGGACGCGCATCTCGACCGCCGGGTTGTTGCGGCGGCGCAAGACCTTGACGCTGGAACGTCCCGCCAATCTGCCGGCCTTCACGCCCGGCGAGACGATCGACGCCGTACGCCAGTGGGCGACCGCCGAGTATGCCGGCATCGGTCTCGATGCCATGGCGGCCGCCTTCGCGCTGTCCGTCACCGAAATGATCGCGGCCGCAGCCGACGATGCGGCATTGACGGCGCTGTTTGCGCGACAAGCCTCGATCGAGCGCCGGTTTGACGTGCTCGCCGCGATCGTGCGCGACCACGCCGCCGATGCGTGGATCGATGCGCTCGGGACCGACGATGTCGCATCGTTGCCCGACGATGCGACCGTCGACCAATGGTGCGCCGCGGCGCTTGCGCCGGGCGTTTGGCCCTCGCTGCCGCATCCGGCGCACCTCGAGCGGGTTTATCGTTTCCTGCGCCGG
>Ga0081539_10006861_pt1 | contig 10641 bp, 9 predicted proteins | sample TabmetS4T2R2_FD_71023 | JGI IMG/M metagenome (GOLD analysis project Ga0081539, IMG submission 71023) | Tabebuia heterophylla rhizosphere microbial communities from the University of Puerto Rico - S4T2R2 | ecosystem: Host-associated > Plants > Roots > Rhizosphere ... | reverse complement strand
GGCCGCGCTACCTGCGCGAGGTGGCGAGCTGGCAGCTGGCGAGCTGGGTGTGCCGCGTGGCGTCGCTCTACTGGTTCTTGCGCGCGTTCCACGTCCACGCGACAGTCCACAACGCGCTCCTCGCCCAGGTCGCCGACAGCCTCTCGACGCTGCTGCCCTTCTCGCCTGGCGGCGCCGGCACCAAGCAAGGCTTCCTGGTCGCGATCCTGCACGGGCAGGCATCGACGTCGCGGCTGCTCGCCGGCACCCAGGCGTCGTCGCCGTCTACACCGGCGCTGAGATGCAAGCCATGACCCACCCGTTCATGGGCTTGCTGCCGCTGCCCGACCTCTATCACCCGCTCTTCTACGCGCTCGCGGTCGATCGAGTACGTGTCGTGGGCGACCCGCTGGCTCTGATCGTCGCCGAGTCGCGCTACGTCGCCGAGGACGCCGCGCAACTCGTGGTCGTCGACTACGAGGAGCTCGAGCCCATCGCGACGATCGCCCATGCGCTCGACCCGTCACGCCCCGCGATCTGGCCCGGGCCGGGCGGCAACGTGATGCAGCGCGACCAGCGGGACTACGGCGACGTCGAGGGCGCCTTCCGCGGCGCCGACCGGGTCGTGCGCGAGCGCTTCGTGCAGCACCGCTACTCCAACCAGCCGATGGAGACACGCGGGTGCGTCGCCGAGATCGATCCGGTCGCGGGCACGGTGCAGTACCACTCGGCCACGCAGAACACGCATCTCTTGAAGTGGTCGCTCGCTGCGCTCACCGGTCGGCAGACGATCTGGCAGTCGTTGTTGGAGATCGCCCGCCAGCGCGAGCGCATGGCCGGGCTCCTGAAGAAGGCCAAGGCGATGAGTGAGGCCAACAAGGCCGCCGCCGCGGCGAAGCCCGATCCACCGAAGCACCCGCATCTCATCGAGGAACCGATCGGGGAGGGGCTGGAGGTGCCGGTCTCGCCCGGCAAGGCGATGCTGCAGACGTTCGTGCGTGAACCCATCCGCGTTGTGCACCTGATGCGCATGCTCCTCGGGCTGCTGGCCAAGGATCCCGTCACGCTGCCGCGTGTGACCGCCGAAGACGTCGGAGGCGCGTTCGGAGTGAAGGTGCTCCCCACGCGCGAGGACGTCGCGGTCCTCGCGGCCGCGGTCGCACTGGGACGCTCGGTCAAGTGGATCGAGGATCGCAACGAGCACCTGCTGATCGCGGGGCAGGCGCGCGAGGAGACCCTCGACGTGGAGGCCGCGCTGCGCGACGACGGCACGCTGCTCGGGATGCGCGTGCACATGACCCTCGATCAGGGCGCCTACCCGGCGTTCCCGTTCAGCGCCGCGATGTATCCCCTGTTGATCCGCACGATGTTGCCGGGGCCGTACCGGGTGCCCGCGCTCGGATTCACGACGACGCTCACCGCGTCGAACAAGGCGACGTATGTCGCGTACCGCGGGCCATGGGCGGTGGAGACGTGGGTGCGCGAGCGCATGCTCGACCTCGCGGCGCGCGAGCTCGGCATCGGGCGCGACGAGATCCGCCTGCGCAACATCATCGGGCCCGACGAGTTGCCCCGGAAGATGCTCACCGGCCCCACGCTCGACGTGCGCATGTCGGCGCGCACCACGCTCGAGCGAGCGTTGGCGATCGCCGACCTCGAGCACTGGCCGGCCGAGCAGGCGGCCGCGCGCGCCGCGGGTCGGTGCGTCGGCCTGGGCTTCGCCACCTTCATCGAGGCCGCGCCCGGGCCGCCCGACTTCCAGGAGTCGATCATGCCGGGCGGGAGTGGTGGCCTCATGGAGGGCGAGCCGGCGCGAGCGGTGCTCGAGCGCGACGGCAGCATCTCGGTGTACACGCAGCAGATGCCCCACGGGCAGGGGCACGAGACCACGCTGGCGCAGGTGGCCGCCGACGAGCTCGGGGTGCCGATCGAGCAGGTGCGGGTGCGCTACGGCGACACCGCCATCACGCCGTTCGGGCTCGCGGGCACGGGCGGGAGTCGGTCGGCGCCGATGGCGGGCGGCGCGGTCACGTACTCGGCGCGTTCGTTGCGCGAGCAGGCACTCGACGTCGCTGCCGACCTCCTCGAAGCACCGCGCGACGACCTGGTCGTCGACGACGGTGCCATCCATGTCGCCGGCGTGCCGTCGATCGCGGTGTCATATGCCGACGTCGCCTCCGCGCGACCGGGCGAGCAGCTGCGCGGTGACGCCAGCTTCGACGGCGCCGAAGGTGGTTGGGCGCAGGCGACGCACGTGTGCTGGGTGGAGGTCGACCTCGAGACCGGCCGCGTGCACGTCGACCGGTACGTCGCGGTCGAAGACTGCGGCGAGCTCATCAACCCCAACGTGGTCGACGGCCAGGTGAGCGGCGGCGTGGTGCAGGGAATCGGCGCGGTGCTGTACGAGCGGTCGATGTACGACGAGCAGGCCAACTTCCAGGCCGGCACGTTCATGGACTACCTGCTGCCCACCGCCGCCGAGGTTCCCGAGATCGAGATCCACCACGTCGAAACCCCCACCGACATCGAGATCAACTACCGCGGTGTCGGTGAAGGCGGGATGATCGTCGCGCCGGCCGCGCTCACCAACGCGATCGAGGACGCGCTCGCGCACCTCGGGGTGCGCATCACCGAGCAGCATCTGCCGCCGGCGCGCATCCTCGAGCTCGCCGGTGTGATCACCCCCGACGCGTGATCCCGTTCGTCGACTGGTTGGCGCGGCAGACCGGTCGTCGGGACGCGATCGGCGATCTCGCGCGTGACACGCGTCGCGACGACACGTGGCCGCCGCGCGGGAAGGTCACCCGCGCCAAGCTGCACGCGCACCTCGAGACGCACGACGCGATCCCCGCGGCGCTTGACGCGCTCGACGCGGCCTGGGACGAGTGGGACCGCCTCCGCCGCCAGGAGCGCGACGCCTGACCCGCCTGCGCCTCACGCGGCCTTGATGGTGCCCTTCATCGAGCTGTGGATGTTGCAGTGGTACGCGTAGGTGCCGGCCTTCTTCACCTTGACCGTCGCCGACGACCCACCGTCGATCTCACCGGTGTCGAACGCGCCCTTGTTCGCGGTGAAGGTGTGCGTCGTGCCGTCGGAGTTCTTCACCTTCACCGTGGCGCCCGCCTTCACCTTCAGCGTCTTCGGTGAGAACGAGAAGTTCTTGATGGTGACGGTCGAGCTCTTGGCGCTCGGCGTGGTGGCGCCGGCGGCAGTGATGGTGACTGCGCCGAGTGCCAGTAGCAGCGTGGCGGCAGTCGCAGTGAGGCGGGTGGTCAACACGTGTGCTCCGATCTCCGAGTCTCAGCTTCGCAGCCATCCCCGAGTGCCGAGCTCGGGGTGCAGCACGTCTTCACTCCAGAGGACCTGTCCGGTCATGACGGTCGGATCGGCGAGCGCGACGCGCAACGTGGCCTCCGCGAAGTCGTCGACGCTGGCGAAGTCGTCGCCCTGGTACGCGATCCGGTTGCCCGGCGTCAGCACCGGCTCCGACGGCAACAGCGCGTTCACCGCGATGCCGTGCGGTGCCATCTCGAACGCGACCGCCTGGGTGAGGTGGTGCATGGCGGCCTTGTTGCCGCCGTACGCAAGCACGGTGGGACCGCCGGGGCTCTCGTAAGGACCAGGCCCCGGGATGAACGCGGCGAGCGAGCTGACGTTCACGATGCCGCCGCGCCCGAGCTCGATCATGTCGGGCAGGACCAGCTGCATCAGCCGGTAGCTCGCGAACAATCCGATCTGGAAATGCAGCCGATAGCCCTTGAGTGGAAAGCCGAGGAACGAACCGGGACGCGTCGTCGTGGTGCGCGCCGGTGGGCGTGCCTCCTTCGGCGTGCGTGGCGCGTCGTCCGTCGCGGGCGGACGGCCCGGCACCGTGAGCGCGGCGTTGTTGATCAGCAGGTCGATCGGACCGAGTGCGGCGCGCGCTGCGTCGACGAGCCGGTCGACGTCGTCCTCATTGCCAAGATCGGCGCGGATGGCGACCGCGTGCCCGCCCTCGGCTTCGATCGTGGCGACCGTCTCGTGGATCGTCCCGGGGAGGCGCTCATCGAAGACCTGCTCCGTGCGGGCAGCCACCGCGACCGCCGCACCTTCCCGGGCGAAGAGCCGGGCGACCGCTTCGCCGATGCCGCGGCTGGCGCCGGTGACGATGGCAACGCGGCCCTCGAGCCGCCCGGTCGGTTCGGACACGTTCGGGAGACTACGGGCGATGCGGTGGCGCGGCCAGGCGACGTAGAGTCATGAGAAGGACATTTTCGGGGGAGCAGAGCATGGACCTCAACGACCTCATCCTGGTCAGCGTCGACGACCACGTGGTGGAGCCGCCCGACATGTGGGAGCGCCACGTGTCGAAGGCCGACCTCGAGCGCGCGCCGCGCGTGATCCACATCGACGAGATGGACGCCGACGTGTGGACGTTCGAGGGCGCCACGATCCCGAACGTCGGGCTCAATGCGGTCGCCGGTCGTCCTCCGGAGGAGTACGGGTTCGAGCCCACCGCGTTCGACGAGATCCGCCGCGGCGCGTACGACATCCACGAGCGCGTGCGCGACATGGACGTGAACGGCGTGCTGGGGTCGATGTGCTTCCCGTCGATGACGGGTTTCTGCGGGCAGCTGTTCAGCCGCACCCCCGATCGCGACCTCGGCCTGCGCCTGTTGCAGGGTTACAACAACTGGCACATCGACGAGTGGTGCGGTAGCTACCCGGGACGCTTCATGCCGCTCGCCATCGCCCCGATCTGGGACCCCGAGCTCATGGCCGCCGAGATCCGGCGCGTCGCGGCCAAGGGCTGCCACGCGGTGACGTTCTCCGAGAACCCCACCAAGCTCGGCTACCCGAGCTTCCACACCGACCACTGGGACCCGTTCTGGCGAGCGTGTGAGGAGACCGAGACCGTCGTCTGCCTGCACATCGGTTCGTCGTCGTCGATCGCGGTGACGTCCGACGACGCGCCCGTCGACGTGATGATCACCGTCACCCCGGTGAACCTGTTCATGTGCGCCGCCGACCTCATCTGGTCGCAGGTGTTCCGCAAGTTCCCGAATCTGAAGATCGCGCTGTCCGAAGGTGGGATCGGCTGGATTCCCTACTTCCTCGACCGCATCGACTACACGTACCAGCACCACAAGGCGTGGACGCACCAGGACTTCGGCGACAAGCTGCCGAGCCAGGTGTTCCACGAGCACATCGTCACCTGCTTCATCGACGACCCGACCGGCGTGAAGCTGCTCGACGACGTCGGGCTCGACATGGTCACGTGGGAGTGCGACTACCCGCACTCCGACTCGGCGTGGCCCAACGCACCCGAGGCGTTCATGAAGTACGCGGGCGACCTGTCCGACGACGTGATCAACAAGGTGACGCACGAGAACGCGATGCGGGTCTTCCAGTTCGACCCGTTCGCTCACCGGCCCAAGGAGCAGTGCACCGTCGCGGCGCTCCGGGCGCAGTCGCCCGACGTCGACGTCGTCACCCGGAGCCCGCGCAAGAAGACGTCGAACACCGACATCACGTCGTTCGTGAACACCGCCAACAAGGTGCTCCAGAACGACTGACCTCGTTCATTGCCCCGTGGTATCCGCAGTGCGGACGTGGCGGGACAGTGAATCGACGGGCCGCCTAATCTCACCGCCGTGATCGACGACGCCAAGACCCTCTGGGACCTGCTCACCAAGCGCGCCGAGGACACGCCGGACGCGCCGATGTTGATCGACGAGCGCGACCGCACGGTGTCGTTCGCCGAGTTCCGCGACTGGGCCGAGCGCGCCGCCGCCGGACTGGTCGCGCTCGGAGTCACGCCCGACACGCCGGTCGCGTGGCAGCTGCCCACGCGCATCGAGTCGATCGTGCTGTCGTTCGCGCTGGCTCGGCTCGGCACCACGCAGGTGCCGATCATCCCGATCTACCGCGAGCGCGAGGTCGGGTCAGTGCTGCAGCAGGCGGGCGTGAAGTTCTTCGCGGTGCCCGGCGTGTGGCGCAACTTCGACTACGAGGCGATGGGCAAGGTGTTGTCGGAGGCGTCGGGTGGCGCGTTCGAGGTGCTGGTTGTCACCGACGAGTTGCCCGACGGCGACCCGTCGTCGCTTCCCGCACCGCCGACCGACGGCGACGCGGTGCGCTGGCTCTACTCCACGTCGGGAACCACCGCCGCGCCGAAGTGCGTGCTGCACTCCGACCTCGGTCTCATTGCCGGCGGGATCGGGCTCGCCTACGCGTTGGAGGCACAGCCCGACGACGTGGGATCGATGGCGTTTCCCTGCACGCACATCGGCGGTCCGGACATGCTCGTGGTGTCGCTCGCCTACGGCATGCCCGTGGTGCTGCTCGAAACGTTCGATCCGCCGACCGCGGTCGAGGTCTACAACCGCCACGGCGTCACCATGGCGGGTGGGAGCACCGCGTTCTACCTCGCGTTCCTCAACGAGCAGCGCAAGGACCCGTCGAAGCCGGTGATCCCGACGTTGCGCATGCTGAACGGTGGCGGCGCACCGAAGCCGCCCGAGGTGTTCCGCGAGGTGCGGGCCGAGATGCACATCCCGGTGTGCCACGGCTACGGCATGACCGAGTGCCCGATGATCACGCAGGGCTCCTACTCCGACACCGACGAGCAGCTGATGAACACCGACGGGGCGCCGGTGTTCGGCTGTGTCGTGCAGATCGTCGACGAGCAGGGCGCGCCGGTCGCCGCCGGTGTCACCGGCGAGGTGCGGGTGAGCGGGCCGATGCTGGCGAAGGGCTACATGGACCCGGAGCAGAGCAAGGCCGCGTTCGGACCCGACGGCTTCTTCACCACCGGCGACCGCGGCTACCTCCGCGAAGACGGCCACATCGTGCTCACCGGTCGCACCAAGGAGCTCATCATCCGCAAGGGCGAGAACATCAGCCCGCGCGAGATCGAGGACCTCCTGCAGACGCACCCGAAGGTCGCGGCGGTCGCGGTGATCGGTCTGCCCGATCGCGAGCGCGGCGAGCGCGTGTGCGCGGTGGTGGAGACGCCGGCGGGGCAGGAACCGCTCGCGTTCGCGGAGATGCAGGAGTTCTGCCGCGAGGCCGGGCTCATGACGCAGAAGATCCCCGAACAGCTCGAGGTCGTCGACGCGTTGCCGCGCAACGCAACGTTCAAGATCCTCAAGCACGAGTTGGTGAAGCAGTTCAGCTAGCTCACGCGCGCTGGTCCTTCGCGCCCCAGCCCTTCCCCCACGCGCCGCGCAGGTCCTTCTGGCGCGGATTCGCTTCCGCCAGTTCCTGGATGCGAGTCGGCAAGTCGGCGACGTCGTAGCCGTCGACCACCTCGGTGCCGGTGAGGTCGCGCACGGGGCGTCCGAGCTCGTGCAACAGGTCGAGGTCGCGCACGACCAGACCGCGCACGTCGGGCGGCGCAGTGGCGAGGGCGAGGATCGCCTCGGCCATCGCGTCGAGCGGTTCGGTGAGCTCGCTGGCGATCGCGTCCGCGGCGACGAGCTGGTTGACGAATTCGGTGCGCGACGCAGCCTGGGGCGAGAGCGCGTTCACGACCACGGGCGTGTCGCGCAGCTCGAGCGCGAGGCATCGCGTCATCTGGTTGAGCATGGCCTTGCTCCCGCCGTAGCCCGCACCACCGGGACGCGCGTTCGTCTCCTCGCCCACCCCCGACGAGATGTTCACGATCCAGCCGCGGCCCCGTTCGAGCATCCCCGGGAGCACCGCGGCGCTCAACTCCCACGGCGCGACCACGTTGATCTCGTTCATGGCGCGGACCTTGGCGGGACTCCACTCGATCACGTCGCGAAACACCGACATCGCGGCGTTGTTCACGAGGATGTCGACCGGGCCGAGCTGCGACTCCGCTTGCTCGATGACCTCGGCTCGCCGCACCGACGGGTCGATGAGGTCGGCGGCGATCGGAACTGCCCGCCGGCCGACGGCCGCGACCTCGGCAACCGTCTCCGCGAGCGAGCGTCCGAGCCGGTTCCCGTCGACGTCGCGCGCGACGAGGGCGACGTCGGCACCCTCGTGCGCCAGCCGCAACGCCGCGGCGCGTCCGATGCCCCGGCTCCCACCGGTGACGACGGCAACCATTCCCTCACACGCGCCCATCGCGTCCTCCGTCTCGTGCTGCGGGGCAACAACCTATCGAGAGCCGGGCGCGGACTTCGCGGGTGCGCGTAGAGTCGCCGCGATGAAATTCGTCTTCAACTACCCGGAGACGTCGGGGCTGGCGACCGACCTGCTCGACTCGGGCGAGATCAGCGACGTCGCGCGCGCGGCCGAGGCGGCAGGCTTCGACGCCTTCGCGCTGACCGAGCACCCGATCCCCGGTGCGAACTGGCTCGAGCACGGCGGGCACCAGACGCTCGATCCGTTCGTCGGGCTCGCGTTCGCAGCCGCGGTCACCGAACGCATCAAGCTGCTGACGCACCTGTCGGTCGTGCCGTACCGCAACCCGTTCATGCTGGCGAAGACGGCGGCGACGCTCGACCGCTGCTCGAACGGTCGCTTCATCCTCGGCCTCGGTGCCGGCTACCACAAGACCGAGTTCTTCGCGTTGGGCGTCGACTTCGACGAGCGCAACGCGCTGTTCGACGAGGCGCTCGAGCTGTTGCCGAAGGCGTGGTCGGGCGAGCCGTTCGACGCGACGGGCTTGCACTTCACCGCCAAGGGTGTGATCCAGCGGCCGCGTCCCACGCAGATGCCGATCCCGATCTGGATCGGCGGCAACTCCAAGCTGAGCCGCCGCCGCGCCGCGACCCTGCAGGGGTGGATGCCGATGGGCATCCCCGAGGAGGTGGCGCGCACCACGCGCTCGCCGCACATCTCGTCGCTCGACCAGCTCGCGGCGATGATCGCCGAGGTCAAGGACATGGCCGGCGACCGCGCCGACGAGATCGACATCTGCATGAGCTACATGGAGGAAGGCATCCACCAGCCCACCGAGGACGTCGAGCGCCACTTCGACGGGCTCGGTCGCATGGAAGAAGCCGGCGTCGGCTGGGTGAACATCGGCCACCCGCCCACCGACCCGAAGACGATGCTCGACTTCCTCCAGTCCTTCGGCGAGACCTACATCGCCAAATAGCTTGGGAGGTCGCGCGAGTCAGCCTTTGGTGAGGAGGGCGCCGGCGGCGAAGGGGCCGACGGCGTTGGTCCACACCGCGACCTCGGCACCGTCGACCTGACGCTCGCCGGCCTGGCCGCGGAGCTGCCGCGTCGCCTCGATGCAGAAGTTCGCGCCGTGGCGTCGACCCACGTTGCACGCGCCGCCGTCGGTGTTCACCGGCAACGAGCCACCAAGGCGCGTGTTGCCCTCGCGGATGAATGCCGCGGCCTCGCCGTCGCCGCAGAAGCCGAGCGCCTCGAGCCACTGGAACACGATGATCGAGAAGCCGTCGTAGAGCTGCGCGGTGTCGACATCGGCGGGCGTGAGGTCGGTGCCCTCCCACAGCTTCTTCGCGGTCTGCACCGGTGCCGTGTGCACCATGTCCGACATGATCTCGAAGTGCAGGTCGCGAATCGCATTGAGCGCGTACGACTCGACGAGCACGACGGGTTGCGCAAGGTCACGCGCGCGTTCCTCGGTCGTGAAGATCACAGCCGATCCTGAATCGACGGGGTAGTCGCAGTCGAGGATGCGCAACGGCTTCGACACGTAACGCGCGGCGAGGTAGTCGTCCATGGTGAGCGGATCGCGGAAGATCGCGTCGTCGTTCATGGACGCGTGGTAGCGCTGGGTGATGACGTGGTGACCGAAGTCCTCTTCGGTCGCGCCGAATTGCGACATGTACCGCTGCGTGAACATGCCCGCCCACTGCACGGGGCTTCCCGCGCCGAACGGGACGATGAACTGACGATCGCCGGCGGCCCGGTGCAGCATCGAGGTCATCGGGTGGTCGGCGCCGGCGCCCTTCACGAGCGCGGACGCGCTCGGCTGCTGGCCGATCACGCGCAGTGCGAGCGCGGTGTCGCAGAAGCCCGCCGCCACCGCCGCGATCGCTTGCGTCGCCGAATACGAGAACGCGGGCGCCATGAGACCCGACGCCCACCAGTTGACCGGCGTGATACCGAGCAACCACGCGTCGAGCAGCGGTTCCGAGCCCACCGAGGTGACACCGTCGATGTCCTTGATGGTGAGTCCCGAGTCGGCGAGCGCGGCCTTCGTCGCCTGGATCATGTGGTCGTCGATCGAGAGACCGGTGTTGCGCCCGACGTGCGAATACCCGACGCCGACGACGGCGACCCGCCGACCGCTGGCCATCACGCGTCCGTTCCGCCGCGCACGGGCCGGAAGAACGGGAGCGTCAGCTCGGGCGAGAGCTCCACGAACGTGACCTCGAGTGGCATGCCGATGCGCAGGTCGTCCTCGGTGCAGTCGACGAGCTGCGTCATGAACATCAACCCGGGCTGCTCGTCGAGCTCGACCGTGGCCAGGATGAACGGGATCCGGTCGACGTAGAACGGGTGGAACGGTTGCACGGCGACCGTCCACGTGTAGAGCGTCGCGCGACCCGACACTGCGTCGTCGCCGAGATCGTCGGACTGGCAGTTGCGGCACAGCACCTTCGGATAGTGCTGGAAGCGACCGCACGACCGGCAGCGCTGCACGCGCAACTCGCCGCGCACGATGCCGTCCCAGAAGAACTGCGTGATCGGGTCGGGCTGGGGGAGCGGCGGCTGCGGCCGCTCGGT
>Ga0081539_10006860_pt1 | contig 10642 bp, 9 predicted proteins | sample TabmetS4T2R2_FD_71023 | JGI IMG/M metagenome (GOLD analysis project Ga0081539, IMG submission 71023) | Tabebuia heterophylla rhizosphere microbial communities from the University of Puerto Rico - S4T2R2 | ecosystem: Host-associated > Plants > Roots > Rhizosphere ... | reverse complement strand
TCCGGCATGGCACGCACCAGGTCGCCCAGAAGTTCAGAACGATGACCTTGCCGTGCAAATCCGCCTCGGCGATTTTCTGGCCGTCCAGCGTCTTCAACATGAACTCGGGCGCGGGCTGGCCGACCTTGATCTTTGCCTGGCCGGGAGACTCAAGAATCGAAAGAGCTGCCAATGCTGCGATCATGAAGCCGAATCGATCGTGCCACGCCACTTCCCCCTCTTCTTGATGCTGACGCAGAACGGGAAAGCGGTCAATTCAGGAAGATTTGGCAGGCAAACCCTTCGTCGATTACGCACGCGACCGGTTATTCGGCCGCGAGCAGCCGTTCTGCACCGCCCAGGTCGACGCTTACCAGCCGGCTCACGCCCTTTTCGATCATCGTCACCCCGAACAGCCGGTGCATCCGGCTCATGGTTACCGCATTGTGGGTGACGATCAGATAGCGTGTGTCGGTCTGCGCGCTCATCCGGTCGAGCAGGTCGCAGAAGCGCTCGATATTGGCATCGTCGAGGGGCGCGTCGACCTCGTCGAGTACACAGATCGGCGCTGGATTGGTCAGGAACAAGGCGAAGATCAGCGCAACCGCGGTCAGCGCCTGCTCGCCGCCGGATAGCAGGGTCAGCGTCGACAGGCGCTTGCCGGGGGGCTCGGCCATGATCTCAAGGCCCGCCTCCAGAGGATCGTCCGATTCGACCAGCTCGAGATGCGCCTGGCCGCCATTGAACAGGGTAGTGAACAGGCTGCGGAAATGCCGATCGACCGCTTCGAACGCGGTCAGCAGGCGCGCACGACCTTCGCGATTCAAGCTGCCGATCGAGCCGCGCAGGCGGTTGATCGCCAGACCAAGCTCCTCGCGCTCAGCCTGGTTGGCGGTGCGTGACTCTTCGAGCTCATTCAGCTCGCTTTCGGCAACCAGGTTGACGGGCCCGAGCCGCTCCCGCTCGGCATTCAGCCGGTCAAGGCCTGCCGATTCCGCCGCGGCGTCGTCGATGCCCGCTTCATCGAAGCCGATCCGTTCGGGAAGCAGCGGCGGCGGACATTCGAACCGCTCGCCGGCGATGCGCGCCATTTCGATGCGACGGCTTTCCTGATTCTCGTGCCGCGCCTCGGCGCCGGCTCGTGATTCGCGCGCCGTCGCCAAGGCTTCGCCAACCGTGACGAGCTTCGCCTCCTGCTCGCGCAGCGCGGCCTCGGCCTCGCGCTCCTCAGCCGCCGCCTGTTCCGCGGAGCGAGCCGATTGGGAAAATTCTTCTTCGGTGCCATGAACCAGTTTGGTTAGTCTTTCGGGCGCATCGGCGAGCTGTTCGGCTTCCGCCTGCGCTTCCTCGATGCGGCGGTGGACCTCGGCCTGCCGATCGACCGCATCTCCTGCCCGCGCGCGCCAATCCGCGCTTTCGCCGGCCGCCGCTTCCATGCGCTGTCGATCGGCGCTGATCGCCCGGGCCTGGGTAGCCGCTTCCGCACGGACTTCGGCGAGCGCCTTTTGTGCCGTCTCGGCATGGAGGCGCAGCGCTTCGACCTCTGATGCGATCAGCTGCGTGTCCGGAAGGCGCGCGAGTTCGGCCTGCGCGGTCTCAAGCTTGTCGCGCGACTCCGCCAAGTCCGAATCCGCCTGCTCGAGACGCTCGGAAAGTCCGCTTCTGCGAACCTCTAGCCGCTCCATTTCGGTAGCCGCAGCATCCTCCTCTCGCACCGCTTCGCGAATGGTGGCGGCTGCCCCGGCTTCGGCTCTGCGTGCTGCCTCGGCTGCGCGCCGGGCCGACTCCATATCGGCCACGGCTGCCTCGATCCTGGCCTCGGCAGCCGCGAGCGTGGCGGCGGCTTCAGGTAAGGCTTTCTCGATGTCGGCGAGACGGTTGATCCGGATCAGCCGCTCGGCCGCCGAAGCGCCGACTCCCCGTGCGACGAAGCCATCCCAGCGCCGCAACATGCCGTCCAGCGTAACCAGGCGTTGCCCGACGGCAAGCACCACGCCTCCGTCATCGCTTTCGACCACGCCGATTTGCGCAAGGCGCCGATGCAGGACGGCGGGAGCTTCCACATGAGCAAGCAGTGGCTGGACGCCCGCGGGCAACGACGGATCCCCGGTCGGCGCAGCGCCGCCGGTCCATCGCCGCGGCGCATCCCCTTCGATGGCCGCTTCAAGGTCATCGCCCAGGGCGGCGGCCAAAGCGCGCTCATATCCAGGCGCAGCCTTGACGTGGGCGATTGCGCGATCGCCGCTTGTCGTCTCGACGGCCTCGATCAGCGCCTTGGCTTCCGACTGGAGGGCAGCGAGCGCCGCCCGCGCCGAAGCAGCCTCGCTTTGTTCGATATCCCGCGCGATGGCCGCCTCGCGGCGCTTCTCTTCGGCGGCGCCGAGTTCCTCGGCCGCCCCGGCAAGCGCCTGTTCCGCGGCTTCACGCCGAACGCGCGCGGTGCGCCGACGCTCGACAAGCGGCGCCTCTTCACCCAACTCGGCAAGCAGGGCCTGCAGCCGGTGGCGTTCGGCTTCGGCACGGCCCAGCGCCCCGCGTGCCGCATCGAGGGCAGCCCGCGCAACGCGTTCCTCCGCCTGCTCCGCGGCCTGGCGAGCCCTCGCCTTGGCCAGATCGGTTTCGGCCTGCAGACTCGCTTTCTCGCATTCGGCCATGCGCGCATCGAGTGTGCCCTTGCCCGCTTCGGCGGCGGCGATCCGCGCATTGATCGCGGCGACTTCCTCATCGAGCCGGGCCAGCGCCGCCGAGGCATCCCGGGCCAGCGATTCCTCGCGCGCGAGATCGGCGGCCAGGCTCCTGTTGCGCTCGGTCAGCTCGGCGATACGGCGGCCGGCGGCATCGCGCTCGGCCCTGAGGGCAGCGAGGCGGTGGCCAAGTGCCGTGGATTGCTCGCGTGCCGTCTGGGTTGCCGCTCGCTTGACGGCCAGCCCCTTGGCCGCCTCGGCCTGGTCCGCAGCGGCGGCACGTTGTGCCCCAGTGGCCGCCTCCACCGCCGCCATGGCCGCCTCGAACTCGCGCTTCGCTTCGGCAGCGGCCTGCGCCGCTTCGCGCCAGCGGGCGAAGATCAACCGCGCCTCGGCTGTACGGATCTTGCCGGTGAGTAAGCGATAGCGCTCGGCGGCGCGCGCCTGGCGGCGCAGGGCGACCGCCCGTTGCTCCATGTCGGCGAGAAGTTCGTCCAGCCGGGTGAGATTGGCTTCAGCAGCACGCAGCTTCTGTTCCGCATCCTTGCGGCGCACATGCAGGCCGGAGATACCGGCCGCCTCCTCGAGGAGCAGGCGCCGTTCGACCGGCTTGGCCGAAATGACCGCGCTGATCCGTCCCTGGCTGACCAGCGCCGGCGAGTGGGCGCCGGTTGCGGCATCGGCGAACAGCAAGGCGACGTCCTTGGCGCGCACGTCGCGGCCGTTGATCCTGTAAGCCGAACCGGCACCGCGCTCGATCCGGCGGGTGACTTCAACCTCGCTGCCGGCCTCCTCACCCAGGTCGGCGAGCAGTTCGGCTGCGGCGCGCTCGACAAGCAGGCTGACCTCGGCGAAATCGCGCGCCGGCCGCGCAGCGGTGCCCGCGAAGATCACATCGTCCATGCCGCTGCCGCGCATCGATTTGGGGCTGGACTCGCCCATCACCCAGCGAATCGCCTCGAGCACGTTCGACTTGCCGCAGCCGTTCGGCCCGACCACCCCGGTCAGGCCGGGCTCGACGCGCAGCTCGGTCGGCTCCACGAAGCTCTTGAAGCCGGAAAGCTTGACCCGTTTTATCTGCACCTGCTGCCCCCCGAAGCCATGGCCCTATCCGCCTTGCTTCAGCTTTGGCTCGAGCGCCTCCCACCCATAGACGCCCTCGAGGATCTTGCCGTTGAGCATGAAGCTGGGCGTGCCCTTGACGCCCAGATTGCTCGCCGTGCGGCTGACTTCAGCGAGCTTGAGCAGGCGCGGCTGGTCGGCGAGGCAGGCATCGATACGTGCCGGCGGCACACCGCGCCGCAGAAAGATCTTGTCGACGCCGGCCGCGCGTACCATCGCCGCCGACTGCTCCAGGGTGGACAGCCCCGCGATGCGGTGCTGTTCGTCCTGCGACGTGTTCTGAAGCTGGTCGACCCATTGATGTTGCTGGGCATACAGCTGGTCGGTCAGGGGGAAGAAGTTGCCCGGCCCAACGCAGCTCAGCAACAGGAAGATGCCGGGATCGGTCGGAAAGATCATGACGGGCCGATATTCCCAGCTGAGCCGGCCGGATCGGATATAGCTGCTGCGCAAGATGGGCCCGCCGCGCTCGTTGAACTCGGCGCAATGTGGGCATGTGATCGATCCGAACTCCACCAGCTTGAGCGCTGCGTTGGGATTGCCCATCCTAACGCCGCCTTCGGGCGTGGCGACGACCGTCCGGCTCCAGTCGCGCGTCGCCGTGGGACGAGCGGCCGGCTTGTGCGCCAGCGCCTTCTTCGACGGACCGGCCGCATGGAGCGCGATCGGCCATGCCAGCATTCCCAATAAAGCGAACCTCAATACTGTCTTCATTCGCCAAGCGCCCGTTTCAATTGCGGCTCCAGCTGCGGCCATGTGCCCACATTGGGGACCTTGATTCCATTGATGAAGAAGGTTGGCGTTCCCTCAACCCCGAAATCGGTGGCCCCCTTCTGGCTGACCTCGAGCACCCGTTCGAGCCCCTTGGTGTCGGCCAGGCACTGGTCGATCCTCGCCTCGGGCATGCCGCGCTGGCGGAAGAATTCATCAAGCCCTGCCGAGGCGATCATCGGCTTCAGGCGCTGCTGCGGCGGCATTCGCTGGAGCTGGTCCTGGACGTCCTTCTGGCCGGCCCATTGCTGGAACTTTCGTTCCCAGTCCGGCTGGGTCGCGTAGAGCTGCTGCTTCAGCAGGAAATAGGCTTCGGGGCCATGGCAGCGCATCAGCAGCGATACGGCCGGATCGAAGCCGAAGATATGCAGTGAACGGAATTCCCAGCTGACCCGGCCGCTGCCGATATAGCCCTTGAGCGGCTCGGCCGCCTCGCCTTCGAACTCGGCGCAATGCGGGCAGCCGAACGAGCCATATTCGAGCAGCCGAACCGGCGCGTTGGGATTGCCCATGCGATAGCCGCCGTCGGCCGTTTCGCTGACCATTTGCGTCCAGTCGCCGCCCGCCGGCGGCTTGACCGGCGCAATCTTCTGACCGCCGGGGGGCGGGGCAATGACATTATCCCCGCCGCGGTTGCAGCCCGCGACAAAGAGGGCAAGGGCGGCAGCGGCACAGGTCAACGAAAGACGCATTTTCATCCCTTCAGTCTGCCGACGATCTTGATTGTCGTCGCTCCACCGGCAGGCGCCTCCCGCTCGGAAATGCCACGTGCCAGTGCCTCCAGGCACATACGCAACTCCGGATCACCGATCGAGCGCAATGAATCGCCCAGCTCGGGCGCGATCGGCCCGACCGCCACGGGTGTCGCCGACTTGCGGATCTTGCCCCGCGCGCTCTCGACCAGGCCCTGGCGCACGTTCAGCCGGGCGACCGCGGGATAGCCAAAGAAGCGATTGACCCGCTCGATGATTTCCGGCGCTACATGCTGCATCGTCACGGCATGCGCGCCTTCGACCACGAGGGTGAGCACCCCCTGCGATTTTTTGCCGACCGGAAAGCGGATCGATTCGGGCGCCGATATGCCGGCAAAGCGCTCGCCGACGATCTCCGGCCACCGGCTGACGATCGAGGATTGGACGAATCCGAAGCGGCGGAACGCGGCTCCCCCGATCTCCGGCAGCATTTCCGAGACGGCGCGGGCCCGCAACGCGCGCCGCGGCTGTTCACGGCCGCGCTTGTCCTTCGGTCCGACAGATTTCGTCATTGCCGCTACCATGGCATAGGCGGGCCATGTCCGTCGATGCCGCATTTGCACTGCTCCGCTGGTATGACTCGAGCCGGCGCCAGTTGCCGTGGCGCGCCGGGCGCGGCCAGGCGGTCGATCCCTACCGGGTCTGGCTGTCCGAGATCATGCTGCAACAGACCACCGTGGCGGCCGTGCGTCCCTACTTTGAGCGCTTCCTCCAGCGCTGGCCGGATGTGAACGCTCTCGCGGCGGCACCCGACAGCGACGTAATGGCCGCCTGGGCCGGGCTCGGCTATTACGCCCGTGCACGCAATCTGATCGCCTGTGCTCGCGAAGTGGCCCGGCGCGGCGGCTTTCCAACCATCGAAGCCGATCTGCTCGAGCTTCCCGGAATCGGCCGCTACACCGCGGCGGCGATCGCCGCGATCGCCTTCGATCGACAGGCCGTGGCGGTCGATGCCAATGTCGAGCGCATCCTCGCGCGACTGTTTGCCGTCGAGCAGCCGCTGCCCGATGCACGGCCGGCGATCCGTCGCCACGCCGAGGCCTTCATGCCGGCGCAGCGCTGCGGCGACGTCACCCAGGCCATGATGGACCTCGGCCAGACCACCTGCACGCCGCGCGAGCCCCGCTGCATCGTCTGCCCGCTCGCCGCTTATTGCGCTGCTCGGGCACAGGGTCTGCAGAATGAGCTGCCCCGCAAGCAGGCGAAGAAGCCGCGGCCGCGCAAGCGGGCCTTTGCTTACTGGCTGGAGCACGAAGGCGATGTCCTCCTGGTGCGTCGTCCTGAGCGGGGCATGCTGGGCGGCATGCTCGCGCTGCCGACCGGAAGCTGGGCGGAGCAGCCGATCGCCGGCGAAGGCGCGCCACTCGATATGAATTGGACACCGGCCGGCAGCGTCGAACATGTTTTCACGCATTTCGCGCTTGATGTGCAGCTGCTTTGCGCCTCCACTGCCGAGCGGGTCCCGCAAGCCATATGGTGGCCGGTCGATCGGCTCGATGAGGCGGGCCTTCCGACCCTGTTCGCCAAGCTGGCGCGGCGCGGGACCGAATGGAGAGACGCAACATGAATGCACGCACGCCCGGCTTCACAGGGCTCAGCCTCGATCGCGCGGACAATTTGCGCATGGCCGCCGATCGGATCGCTGAGCTGGCCGCGGCCGAGCAAGCGCGGCTGATGCGGCTTGCGGGCATGGAGCCGTTGCTGAGCGAAGACGGCAGGCTTAGCTGGGATTCGATCCGGGAACTGGAGGAAGAAACGGAGCTGCTGTTTCTCGGCATCTCCGGCGAAAGCCCCCTCTTCGCCCCGCTGTCGCAGAACGACAGCGAGGCCAATCCCGCGCGCATGATGTTCACCTTGCTGGAGACGATGCCTGCCGAGGATGCCGCGCTCTGGGGCATCGCCCGCAGCCTCATCATCTGGCACAATCGCAACGGCTTTTGCGGCAATTGCGGAGCAACGACCGTTCCGTTCCGGGCGGGCTGGGGACGGCGCTGCACCGGCTGCGGCGCTGAGCATTTTCCCCGCGTTGATCCGGTCGTGATCATGCTGGCCGAGCATGACGATCGGGTCCTGCTCGGGCGCCAGCCCGTCTTTCCGCCGCGCCGCTTCTCGGCGCTTGCCGGTTTCGTGGAACCGGGAGAATCGATCGAGGAAGCCGTCGCGCGCGAGCTCAAGGAAGAAGCCGGCGTCGTCACGACGCAGGTCCGCTATATATCGAGCCAGCCCTGGCCCTTTCCCGGCCAGCTGATGATCGGCTGCATTGCGAGCGCTGAATCGGATGAGGTGCAACTCGAACCGACCGAGCTCGAGGATTCAATCTGGGTCGATCGCAGCGAGGTCGCCGCTGCCTTGGCAGGGGATGAGGCCGCTCCCTTCCTTCCCCCGCCGCCCTTCGCGATCGCGCACAGCCTGCTCGCGCATTGGGCGGATTTGGACTGACCAACAGGACATCCGTACCGGCTATTGCCGTGCCTGTCTTTGGTCCCTAAAGGGGGCGCCAATTTGGTCACACGCAGCGCGCACGTCTTCTGTTGCCGCGCTTTTTTCGGAGGTTTTGAGGGCATGCACGATCGGACGAACACGATCAATGGCTGGATCCTGTTTTCGCTTGTCGTCGCCCTGGGATCCTCGATCGTCGTCAACGAGATGTTCACCACCGAGCGTCCGGAAAAGATGGGTTATCCTGTCCAGGGCGTCGAGGAAGAAGGCGAAGGCGGCGCCGCCGCCGCCGAGCAGCCGATCGCAGTCTACCTTGCGAGCGCCAATCCGGCCCAGGGTGCCGAGACCTTCAAGAAATGCGCTGCCTGCCACAAGGAAGGCAAAGGCGCGCCCAATGCGATCGGTCCGGCTCTGTGGGGCGTGGTCGGATCGCCGCGCGCGCATGCCCCCGGCTTTGCCTATTCGGATGCGCTGAAGTCCAAGGGCGGTAATTGGGATTGGGACTCGCTCGGCCAATGGCTGAAGTCGCCGAAGGCCTTTGCCCCCGGGACAAAGATGACATTCGCCGGTCTGTCCAAGCCTGAGGATCGCGCCAATATCATCGCCTATCTGAACACGGAAAGCGATCACCCGTTGCCACTTCCCGCAGCACCGAAAATGGCTGAAGCTGCCGGCAAGCCGCCAGCGGCCGGAATGGCCGAAAAAGAGCCGGTGCTCAATGAGGCGCAGGCGGCGAAGCAGCCCAAGGGGCATGTCGGCGGCGAAGGCGCCCCGACCGTCAGCGGCGCCAAGGCGCAGACCAAGCTTTAGACCGTATGTTCGCGCCCTAAGTGACGGGCGGCCCGCTCCACGGCAAGCTCCAATCGAGGGTTGCGCCGGATGGGCCGGTGCCGAGCCTCAAGCTTGGGGAGCGGGCCTGATGCAAGATAGCATTTTTATTGGGTTGGATGTCCACAAGGCGACGATCGCGGTTGCCGTCGCGGAAGGCGTACGTGGTGGCGAGGTGCGAGCGATGGGCAGCATTCCCCATACGCCAGCCCACATCGCCAAGCTGGCGGAGAAGCTCGCCAAGAGCGGGCAGCGTCTCCGCTTTTGCTACGAAGCAGGACCATGCGGCTACGGCCTTCATCGGCAACTGACGGAATTGGGCCATGACTGCATTGTCGTAGCGCCGTCACTGATCCCGATGAAACCAGGCGACCGGGTGAAGACCGACCGACGCGACGCAGCGATGCTGGCCAAGCTAGACCGAGCTGGAGAGCTAACGGCGGTATGGGTGCCCGACAGCGCACATGAGGCGGTGCGGGATCTGGTCCGAGCGCGGGCGACGGCTGTTCGAGTGCTTGGCAAGGCGAGGCAGCATCTCCAGGGATTTCTGCTGCGGCATGGCCGAGTTTATGCCGGCAAGCGCGGTTGGACACTGGCCTATCGCCGCTGGCTGACGAGCATTCGCTTCGACCAACCCGCACAGCAAGTGGTGCTCCAGGACTACATCCACGCCGTCACCGATGGCGAAGCGCGGGTGGAGCGCCTGACCCGGCAGATCGAACAGATCATGCCGCAATGGTCGATGGCGCCGGTGGTCGATGCATTGCAGGCCATGCGCGGCGTCGCTTTCATCGTCGCGGTGACGCTCGTCGCCGAGGTGGGCGACTTCTCTCGCTTCTCGAATCCCCGGCAGCTGATGGCCTATCTGGGCCTGGTGCCATCGGAGCAATCGAGCGGCGCTACCGTTCGGCGTGGTGGGATCACCAAGGCTGGCAATGCCCTCGCCAGACGCGCGCTGATCGAAGGCGCCTGGACCTATCGCATGCAGGCTCGCGTCAGTCGCAAACTGCACGATAGGATCGAGGCGCTTCCCCAGCGATCCGAGATATCGCCTGGAAGGCTCAAGTGCGGCTATGCGCCCGCTACCGAAAGCTGACGGCGACCGGCAAAGCAAAGGTGGTCGTAACCACCGCTATCGCCCGCGAGATGGCCGGCTTTCTATGGGCAATTGCTCGGCAAGTGGAGACTCGGTCGGCCGCCTGAGACAAGGGCGGGTACATCGGCGCCCATGGCTGGAGGCGGAGCGCGGTGGGGAATCCTCGTGGCCTGTTATGAGCCGGCCTTGCCGACGCTCGCCCCTTAGACCGAGGCAGCCCCAAGACGAAACCACGGAAATGCGGCATCCAACCCGCGCATGAGAGCTTGCTCAACCGTCGTCTTCAGCTCCGCCTCCAACCTTGGGCACCGTCGAATCCCAGCGCCTGGGCGCAGCCAGGCAAATTACGCTCGTCCAAAGCCTTGACAGCGAACATGAGAGCAGGCTGTTGAAGAAGTCCAAGGTTTGGCGGTGAAGGAAGAATCGTCGCCAAAATGGATCCGGATTTCGCCGGTGAGGGATTGGTCGGGCTGCAGTTCCGCCCATCCATCGCCGCAAGCCTCGTCCATTTCGTCATTGCCCTGCCAGGTGAAGTCCACGCCGCTGGCCGTGTCGCGGCAGTGGAGCTGTCCAGTGACACATCCGAAGGCGAACTCGCCTCCGCCGTTGCCATCGAAGAGGATGTAGGCGTGGCCCATCAGGTCGAGGAACTCGGAATCCCATAGTTCCGTCTCGACGATCCGCCATTTGCCCTGGAGGCTCATGCTGGTGTCGCCAGAAGCTTGGGGAGGCGGATGAGGTTGTAGGCGGCCAGCGCCAGGGTGAAGGCGGCATCGACTCGTGCCCGTCCCCGCAGTTTGACCTTGGCGAGGCCGGCCGATCCTTTGATCCAGCCAAACACCTCCTCAATGCGCTTGCGAAAGCATTGGCTGATCGCATAGCCGGGATGGCGGGTGGTACGCCGATCGATGGCGGTCACCCGCGGCTTGCCGGTGGTCGAGAGGTGCCCGTCGATCGCGATGTGCGGAGTG
>Ga0081539_10006859_pt1 | contig 10642 bp, 6 predicted proteins | sample TabmetS4T2R2_FD_71023 | JGI IMG/M metagenome (GOLD analysis project Ga0081539, IMG submission 71023) | Tabebuia heterophylla rhizosphere microbial communities from the University of Puerto Rico - S4T2R2 | ecosystem: Host-associated > Plants > Roots > Rhizosphere ... | reverse complement strand
GACCGGCGGGCACACCATGCATCACCAGATGATCCTGATCGAGTCGGGCGGCCGCACCGCGGCGTTCGTTGCCGATATGATGCCCACGGCCGCCCATGCCCCGGATGCCTGGATCATGGGCTACGACCTCTATCCGATGGACACGCTGGCGGCGAAGCAGCGTTTTATCGCAGAGGCGGTGGAGAAGGAGACTCTGGTGTTCTTCGAGCACGACCCGACCATCGCGGCGGGCTACATCCGCGAGGAGAACGGCAAGCGGCGGGTCGTGCCCGCGACGACTTGATCCGACTATTCACCCATTATGGCCATTGAGATCGGCATCATCGGTGGTTCCGGCCTGTACGACATGGCGGAGCTGACCGAGCGTGAAGAGCAGCGCATCACCACACCGTTCGGCGATCCGTCGGGCGCGTACGTCATCGGCACGCTGCGCGGCACGCGCGTGGCATTTCTGCCGCGCCACGGCGTCGGGCATCGCATCCTGCCATCGGAGCTCAACTTCCGGGCGAACATCTATGGCTTCAAGCTGCTGGGCGTCGAGCGCATCCTCTCGGCGAGCGCCGTCGGGAGCTTGAAGGAGGAATACAAGCCGCTCGACATCGTCGTGCCCGATCAGTTCTTCGATCGCACGAAGGGCCGGATCAGCACGTTCTTCGGCCGCGGCCTGGTCGCCCACGTGGCGTTCGCGCATCCGGTCTGCGGCGATCTGTCGGAGGTCGCCGCCGAATCGGCGCAGGCCGTCGGCGCGACGGTGCACCGCGGCGGCACCTACGTGAACATGGAGGGCCCGCAGTTTTCGACGCTCGCCGAGTCGAAGCTCTATCGATCCTGGGGCATGGACGTCATCGGGATGACGAACCTGCAGGAAGCCAAGCTCGCGCGCGAAGCCGAGATCTGCTACGCCACGCTCGCACTCGTCACCGACTACGACTGCTGGCACCCGGATCACGACTCGGTCACCGTCGATCTGATCATCGCGAATCTGATGCAGAACGCCGTGACGGCGCAGAAGACGATCGCGGAAGCCGTCAGCCGGCTGAGCGGCGCTCGAAGCTGTGCGTGCAAGGACGCGCTCGCCACCGCCATCATCACGCGGCCGGAACACGTGCCGGAGCAGACGAAGAAGGAACTTCAACCCATCGTCGGGAAGTACATGTCATGAAGCTTGTCGTCACGGGATCGATCGCGTTCGACTACCTGATGTCGTTTCCGGGCAAGTTCACGGAGCACTTTCTGCCGGAGCACCTGCAGCGGGTCAGCCTGAGCTTCCTGGTCGACACGATGGACAAGCGGCGGGGCGGCTGCGCGCCGAATATCGCATACACGCTCGCGCTGCTCGGCGAGCGGCCGCTGCTGATGGCGACCGCCGGCGAGGACTTCGGAGAGTACCGCAGCTGGCTCGAATCCGCCGGGATCGATACGTCGGCCGTGAAGCAGATCGACGGCAAGTTCTGCGCGTCGTTCTTCTGCAGCACCGACCAGGACAACAATCAGATTGCGTCGTTCTACACGGGCGCGATGGCCGACGCCGGGCAGCTGTCGTTCCGTTCGGTGCAGGACTGCGGTCTCGCCATCATTTCTCCCAACGATCCGAACGCCATGGTCCAGTACGCCGAGGAGTGCCGGACGATCGGGATCCGCTACATTTTCGATCCCGGCCAGCAGTGCGCGCGGATGTCCGGCGAGGAGCTGAAAGAGGGCGTGCGCGGCGCCACCATCGTCATCGTCAACGATTACGAGCTGGAGCTGCTGCGGCAGAAGACGGGCCTGAGCGAGCTCGACCTGGTCACGCAATCGGAGGCGCTGATCGTCACGCGCGGCGAGCACGGTTCGTCGATCATGACCTCGGACGGCCGCGTCGACGTGGCGGCGGTGGTCCCGCATCGCATCGTCGACCCGACCGGGGTGGGAGACGCGTTCCGCGGCGGGCTCATGAAGGGATTGGCGCTCGGGCTGCCGTGCCACGTCGCGGCGCGCCTCGGCAGCGTGGCGGCGACCTACGCGCTCGAACACATGGGCGGCCAGAGCCATACCTACAGCTGGCGCGAGTTCGCCGACCGGTACGAGAAACACTTCGGTCCCCTTGCCGTGAAGGCGCAGCCCGCCTCCCAATGAACGTCATCGCCGCGGCGGCCATCGTCGTCGCGACGATCGCGTCCTACATCGTCGGTGCGCTGATTTTCATTCCCTGGCTCACGCCGATTCTGAATACCTGCGCGGCGTTTCCGTTCATGGTGGCTGCGTTGCGCCGCGGTCACCTGCGAACCGCGGTCGAGCGGATGCTGATTTGGGCCGCGGCGATGGCGGTATGCGCGACGATGGTGGCGTTCCTGGCGCCGAGCGTCGCCGGACGCGCCTTCGTGAACGGCGACGCCTATCGCACCGAGATGTTCACCTGGGTGATGACAGGCCGTGGTGTCGAGAGTACGCCGTCGGTATTCATCCCTCGCCACCTGCGCGACGCGGCGCTGTTCTCGGGGTTGGCGTTGGCGAGCGGCGGCGCGCTCGCCATGCCGATGGGGGCGGTGCTCGTCAATCAGATGGGCACGTACGTGGGATCGCTGGCGGCGACGAGCGCCAGGCCGGGAGTCACGCTGGCGCTCGCGTGGCATCCGTGGGCGGTCATCCGCGTCGTCAGCTTCGTGATTCTCGGCGTGGTGCTGTCGGCGCCGCTGCTGGCGCGGGTCTTCCGGTTCCGCGTCGACTGGCAGATGGCGCGGCGGCTGGCGGCTGGCGCGCTGGCCGGTCTGTTGGTCGACGTTACTCTGAAAGCAGTGGCTGCGCCGGCATGGCAGCGGATGCTGCAGCGCGCCGCGGGATGGTAAGGGCGAGCTCGCGGACGGCGCGCTGATCGATCTTGCCGGTGCCGAGCGTCGGGATGGCATCGACGAACCGCATGTCATCCCGCTTCGGAATCCAGAGCTTTGGCAGCTCGCTTTCGCCAAGCCGATCCCAGAGGTCTTGCGCTCGCGCATCGGGATCCGTGAAGAAGGCGACCAGCCGCTCGCCCTTGACGTCACACGGCACCGACGTCACGAAGCAGGTGTGAGGCTCCGGCAGCAGGCGCTGCAGCTCCTCCTCGACCCGCATGTGCGGCACCATCTCGCCGCCGATCTTGCTGAAGCGGGACAACCGATCGGTGATGCGGATGAATTCGTCGCCGTCGATCGACGCGATGTCGCCGGTGACGTACCACTCACCTCGGAACGCGGCGGCGGTTGCGGCGGGATCGTCGAGGTAGCCGAGCATCCGGTTCGGTCCCTTCAACAGCAGCATGCCTTCGCCATTTGGCAGCGGATGGTCGAGCGCTTCGGGATCGACGATGCGAGCCTCGACGCGCGGGAGGGGCCGGCCGACGGTCCCGGGTTTGTGGCGCGCCGTGCCCCGCCGGTCGGTGCCGGGAAGATTGACCGAGACAATCGGCGCCATCTCCGTGCAGCCGTAACCCTCGAGGAGATCCAGGCCGAACTTGTCCTTGAACGCGCGCGCGATCGGCTCGCGCAGCTTCTCGGCGCCGACAATCGCATAGCGCAACGCGGCGAACTGCTCGCGCCGGATCTTGCGCGTGTAGGAGGCGCAGAACGTCGGCGTGCTGATGATGAGCGTCGCGCCGTATCGTTCCGACAGATCGCCGATGCTCTTCGCGTCGGTCGGATTCGGATGATAGACGACCGCGAACCCGGTCAGCAGCGGGAACCAGAGCGTGCCGGTGAAGCCGAACGAGTGGAAGAAGGGCAGGACGCCGAGCATCACGTCGGCGGCGGTCAGCTCGAAGGCTTCGTTCACCGACTCGATGTTGGCGCTGATATTGCGGTGCGTGAGCATCACTCCCTTCGGCACGCTGGTGCTGCCGCTCGAGAAGATGATCGTCGCCACCGAATCCGGCGCCCGCGCCGGGACCATCAGTTGTGTGAGGAGCGGCGCGGACAGAAGTCGAGCCGCGGCGGCGACCACAACCTTCGACACCGGACCGAATCGCAGCAGGTCCTCGAGAAAGAGCATGTCGCCGGTCGCGGCAATCGACGCTTTCTCGAGGAACGTCCTCGACGTCACGATGCGCCCGATGCGGCAGCGCCGGACGGCCGCGGCCATCGCCTCGGCGCCGGCTGTGAAATTCAGGTTGACCGGAATCTTGCCGGCCAGCGAGGCGGCCACGTTCGCGATCGCGCCGCCGGCCGACGCCGGCAAGAGGAGACCGACGGTGTCTTCAGGGACCTGCCTGCGGATGGCGCGGGCGAGCAGAAGGGCGGCGATGAGCGTTCGGCCGTAGGTCAGTTCGCGGCCGGTCGAATCGGCGATCGCCAGCGCCGACCATCGGCGCTTGGCGGTCGCGATGAACCGGGCGGGCAGGGAATCGGCGGCCACGGCCCGCCGATTCTACCCGGAGCGCCAGTCTACTGCTGAGGAACTCCGGGAATCGAGGCGCCGGTCGTTCGCGGCGAGCTCTGTGCGCCGGTCGCGACCGGTGTCCCCTGGGAGCCCTGCGAGCCTTGTGAGCTCTGAGCGCCCTGGGATCCCTGCGAGCCTTGCGAGCCGGAACCCTGCGGCCCGGCCTGCTGCAGCGCCTCGAAGTCCACGAGCGACAGGTCGTAGGCGAGCACCGCGCCGAGCTCGTTGGTCCGCGCCTGCGCCATGTCGCGCTGCGCCTGGATCACGAGGAAGCTCGTCGACATCCCGACGTCGAGCCGTTTGCGCTCGGAGTCGAGCCGCTGCTCGGCGAGCTCGCGGGCGGCGCGCGTCGTCTCGATCCGCTTGGCATTCATCTCGACCTGATAGGCCGCGTCGCGGATCTGGAGAATCGCCTTGGCCTCGCTGCTCTTGAACCGCGCGTCGGCTTGCACCCGTTCCAGGCGGCTGCGCGAGTAGTTCGCTTCGTCAGAGCTCTGGCCGATCGGATACGAGACGCTGAAGCCAACCGACCACGTCGGATAATCCGCGCCGAACAGCTGTCCGAGCACCGAGCCGAAATCGGTGACGGCGCCTGGGCCGACGATCGTGCCCGGGAAGCCGCCCGTCCGCAGGATCTGCGTGCCGCCAAGGCCGCTCGCCTGATAGCTGGCGTTCAACCTGACGTCGGGCAGCTTCTGGTTGGCGAGGTACTTCACGCTCGTGTCGGCGTTCTCGATGTCCTTGCGCGCGCGCTGGAGATCCGCGCGCTCGCTGAGCGCGCGCGTGACCGCTGCTTCGACGTCAATCGCCGGCGTCGCGACCGGCGGCGAGTCGATCGGCTCGAGCTTCGTCAACCAGGCATCGCGCTGCGTGGCGTCGAAGATCAGCAGCCGCAGCCGATCTTCGACCTGTTTGACCGCGGTCTCGGCGATGATCAGCTGCTCCTGATCCGCGGCCACTTCGGCCTGCGCCGACACCAGGTCGAGCGGCGGTGCCGTTCCTGCGTCGACCTTGGCCTTGTTGACGCGGACCAGCTCCTGCGCCAGCTCCAGGGCCGAGCGCCGCGCGTCGATATTGGCCCGTGCCGAGACGAGATTCCAATAGGCCGCTTTGACCGCCGCGGTCGTGTGCACGACGCTCTCGCGCAGGCGGGTGTCCGCGATGTCGCGATTGGTGCGGCTCGTCGCCAGCTGCTGGCGGGCGGCGTCGATTTTCAAGTCGCGGATCAGCGGCTGTGAAACGGTGAATCCGAGGCCGGACTGAAGCAGCGGGTTGTAGCTGTTCAGGATGCTGTTGCTGTCGGTATGCGTCGACGACCAGGAGACGCTGTAGGTCGTGCCGAACCACGGCAGGCGCTGCGCCAAGCCCGCGTTGGTTGTCACGACGTCCGTGCGCTGCGCCGTCGGAATCAGGAAGCTCGACGGCGGGAGCAACTGATTATTCGAGTTGACGCTGGAATTGATCGTCGGCTTGAACGCGCCGGCCGCCGCCGCGACGCGGGTGTCGCTGATTTGCGGATCGAGCCGATCGGCGGCGAGGTCGACGTTGTGATCGAGCGCGAGCTTCACCGCATCGTCGACGGTGAGGCGCAGCGTCGCCGGGGTGCTCGTGGCGGGCTGTGCGTGCGTCGTCGACGCGAGGCCGGCCGCCAGCAGGGCGAGGAGAGCGGTTCTACCCATCATGGATGCCTCGGAGCGGCGAACGGACGAGAAGGTGAACAGTCGAATCTGCGACGCCTGGTCGAACAACGAGTAGGCGACCGGCGTCACGACCAGCGTCAGCAGCAGGGCCAGCGACTGTCCGCCGAAGATGATGAAGCCGATCGCGTGGTTCGTTCCCGAGCCGACGCCGCGCGAGACGATCAGCGGAATCATGCCGGCGACGAACGCGAAGGTCGTCATCAGAATCGGCCGCAGACGATCGCGGCTGGCCTGCACGATCGCGTCGTGCGTGGACAGGCCCTTTTCCTTCAGCTGATTGGCGTGGTCGATCTGGAGAATCGAGTTCTTCTTCACGACGCCGAACAGGACGAGCAGGCCGAGCGCCGAGAAGATGTTCAGCGACTGCCGGAAGACGATGATCGACAGCAGCGCGAACGGCAGCGTCAGCGGCAGCGACAGCAGAATCGTCACCGGATGGAGCCACGACTCGAACTGCGCGGCGAGGATGAGATACATGAAGACCAGCGACAGCATGAACGCCAGGACGAAGTTCTGCGCGGCGCGGCCGAGCTCTCGCGAGCGTCCCGTGAAGGCGCCCCGATATTCGCCGCCGGTGTTCAGCTTCGCGAACTCCTGCTGAATCAGCGTCTGGACCGCCGCTTGTGACGCCGTCGGCAACAGATTGCAGAACACCGTCACCTGCCGCTGGCGGGCCAGGCGGTTGATGTCCGACGGCGCCGACGACGGCGAGAAGTCCGCGATGTTGTCGAGCGAAATGCTGCCCAGCCGGTTGGACGGGACCGTCAGCGCGCCGATGGCCGCTTCAGTGCTGCGATCCTCGGCCTGCGCTCTCAGGTGGACCTCGTACTGCTCGCCGCCCTCGAAGAAGGTGGACACCTGATCGCCGCCGACCAGCAGGCGCAGGGCCTCGGCCGCGTCGGAGATCTGCACGCCCATGTCCGCCGCTTTCGGGCGATCGAGCCGCACCGACAGCTCGGGCTTGCCGACGTTCATCGACGTATCGGGATCGACGACGCCGGGCAGTGCCTTGAGCCGCGCGACCAGCTCGCGGCTGATTTGATCGAGACGATTCAGATCGGGCCCGTTGATCAGGAACTGGATGTCGGCGGCCTGCGAGCCGCCGCCGCCGATGGTCGCCACCGGCTGGACCGACGTGCGAAGGCCCGCGGCGAGCGACGGCAGGATGCCGCTCCGCACGGCGCCCATCACCGCGAACTGATCGCGCTTCCGCTGCTCGATCGGTTTCAGCCGGACGTAGATGTTGCCAAGGTTTCGCGTTTCCGCCGGGTCACCGCCGATCGTCACCAGCGTGTAGTCCACTTCGGAAAGCTGCTGCCGGATCGCGCTGGCGACTCGATTGGTGATGACTTCGGTCGATTCGAGACTGGTGCCTTCGGCCGCCCGCAAGTTGACCTCGAACTCGGACTGGTCGTCGTTCGGCAGGAAGTTCTTGTTGGCAATCGAGAACAGCGGCACGCTCGACAGCAGGACGAGCACCGCGATGCCGGCCACGACCGCACGATGCGCCATCGACCACTCGAGCAAGCGCGTGTAGAAGACGTCGATGGCGTGGAAGATCCGCGAGTCCTTCGAGGTTGAGCGTGTCCCGTGCTCCTCGCCGGTTTTCTTCGGCTCCGTCTTCAGCCAACGCGCCGACAGCATCGGCGTCAGCGTGAAGCTGACCAGCAGCGACACCATGATCGCGAACGCCATCGTCAGGCCGAAGCTCTTCATGAAGCGCCCGACGATGCCGCCCATGAAGCCAACCGGGACGAAGATCGCGACCAGTGACAGCGTCGTCGCGAGAACCGCGAGCCCGATCTCCTGTGTCGCGTCGACCGCCGCCTTGAACTTGTCTTCGTGCTTCTCTTCGATGAAGCGATAGATGTTCTCGAGCACCACGATGGCGTCGTCGATCACGATGCCGACGGCGAGCGTCAGCGCCAGCATCGTCATCGAATTGAGCGTAAAGCCCATGTACCAGATCAGGCCGAAGGTCGCGATGATCGACGTCGGGATCGCGATCGCCGAGATGATGGTCGAGCGCAGGTTCGTCAGGAACAACAGCACGACGAGAGCGGCGAGGATGGAGCCGACGATCAGGTGCTCTTCGACGTTGTGGATCGACGCCTTGATGAACTCCGACGTGTCTCGCACGACGCGCACCTGATAGCCGGCCGGCAGGGTGCCGCTGATCTCCTTCAGCCGCTCGAGCACTGCGTCGACGACTTCGACGGTATTGGTGCCCGACTGGCGGCGGACCTGGAGCAGCACCGTGCTCTTGCCGTCGACGTTGGCGACGGTCTCGGCGTCGGCCTGTCCGTCCTCGACGACGGCGACGTCGCCGATGCGGACCGGGTGGCCGTTGCTCTCGCGGACGACGATGTCGTTGAACTCGGCGACGGTCTGGACGCGGCCGCGCGTGCGGAGCGTCAGCGATTGCGGACCTTGATCGACGCGGCCGCCCGGAATCTCGACGTTCTGGCCCTGCAGCGCGCGCGACACGTCGGTTACCGTCACGTTGTGGGAGCGAAGCCGATCGGCGTCGAGCCAGAGATTGACCTGACGCGCACGGCCGCCGATGACGAGGACCTGGCCGACGCCGTTGACGCTCTCGAGGCGGCGGCGCAGCGACTTGTCGGCGAATTCGGTGATGTCGCGCACCGGTTTGTTGGCGCTGAGCGCGAGGCTCAGGACCGGCGCGGCGTCGGGATCGAACTTGTCGACCCGCGGCTGCTGAATCGTCTTCGGCAGCAGCGGCAGCGCGCCGTTAATCTTGTCGCGCACTTCCTGAGCGGCGACGTCCGAGTCCTTCTCGAGGACGAAGCTGATCGAGACGAGCGACACGCCCTCAGAGGAGGTCGAGCGCAGCTCGTCGATGCCGCTGATCGTGTTGACGGCCTCCTCGATCTTGTCGGTGATCTCGGTCTCGATCTGCTCCGGCGCGGCGCCGGGCTGCACCGTCGTCACGACGACGGTGGGGAAGTCGATCTTGGGAAAACGGTCGACGCCGAGACGCGTGAACGAGAAGGCGCCGATGACGGTCAGCGACAGGATCAGCACTGTCGCGAAGACCGGACGTTTGACGCAGAGCGCGGCTAGCCATTGCATGAGGACACCTGAGCAGGTCGCGGACCTGCGCTACGAAACTTTCATCCCGTCGGCGAGGCGGCCGACGTTCTTCGTGGCCACTCGCTCGCCGGCTTTGAGGCCCTTGGCGATCTCGATCCGATCGCCGACGGTCTGGCCGGTCGTGACGATGCGCTCTTCGACGCGATCGCCGTTGACGACGAACACGCGGCTCGTGCCGGAGCTCGTCTGGATGGCGTCCGCCGGGACGAGGACCGCCGGCGTGCGCACCGGCTGCTCGATGCGCGCCGTCGCGAACAGGCCCGGCTTCAGCTCGCCCTGTGGATTGGGAACCACGGCTTCAACGGTCAGCGCCCGCTGATCGGCTTGAAGGGCGGGCGAGACGTACTGCACCTTGCCCTCGAACTGGCGGCCCGGATAGGCGTCGACCTCGAAGCCGACGGGCTGCCCGACCGCCACGGCGGAAATGAACTGGGCCGGCACGGTCAGCCGGACACGCAGCGGGTTGGTGCGAACGACGACGGCCACTTTGGTGCCCCGCGTGACGTAGTCGCCGATCGAGACGAGGCGCTCCGCGACCGAGCCGTTGAACGGCGCGCGAACGACCGTGTCGGCGAGCGCCTTGCGGGCGAGCGACACGCGCGCACGGGCCGCCTGCAGCGACTGATACTGCTGCGCCGCGCCGTTTTTCGCGGCCTCGTACTGCTGCCGCGTCGCTTCCATCTGCGTGCGCCGCTGGTCGTACTCCGACTGCGAGACGACGCGCTGGTCGAGCAGCGACTTGATGCGCGCGAACTCGCTCTGCGCCAGCTCGTAGGTCGCCCTGGCGTTCTGCACTTCGGGCACCGCATTGACGTCGAACGGCGCGCCCGCCTGCAGGCCGAGACGCGCTTCGATTTGCGCCGCGTTCGCCTCCGCCTCCTTGAGCTGGGCGTCGGTTTCGACAGGCGAGAGGCGCACGAGCTCGGCGTTCTCGGCGACCACGCGGCCGCGCTCCACCGGCGCGGCGACGACCCGGCCCGCCGTTTCGGCGGCGACGTCCGCCTGTTCTTCCGCGGTCAGCGATCCGGTCGCGCGGATGAAGCGGGAGATCGGCTGTTCGACGGCGGCGGCGGCCGCAACCGCGACGGGTGCCGCCGCGGGGCCGGGATCCTTGGTTTTCGCGTCACCGGAGCTGCACGCGGCCGACAGCAGCGGCACGCCCAGCAGAATGGCCAGCGACACGTTCTTGGCGAGGCGGGTCATCGACGACTCCTGACGCTATGAAGCTCGGTTTGTTCGGCGTGCGGCGACAACGGACATTTCTCGATGCTGATGGGGCGAAGGTGGACGCCGCTCTTGAGTCCGGCGAGTGTCACGTCGAGGACGTTCAACGCCATCTTCTCGGCGTCCTCGCCGGGCGCGAGGCGATCCGACAGGCGCATCACGGCGACGCCGACCAGACCGACGCTGACCGCTCGCATGGCGGCGGCGGGATCGAC
>Ga0081539_10006858_pt1 | contig 10644 bp, 9 predicted proteins | sample TabmetS4T2R2_FD_71023 | JGI IMG/M metagenome (GOLD analysis project Ga0081539, IMG submission 71023) | Tabebuia heterophylla rhizosphere microbial communities from the University of Puerto Rico - S4T2R2 | ecosystem: Host-associated > Plants > Roots > Rhizosphere ... | reverse complement strand
CTCAACCGCCAGAAACTTTTCAGCATCAGCCCGGCGCCAACCAGCAGGACCATCGCGAGAGCAACCTCTGAAACGACCAACAGCGAACGTAGGCGGTTCTGCCTGCGCCCCTGCGCTGTGCTGCGCCCGCCTTCTTTCAAGGTTTCATTGAGGTCCACCTTCGACGATTGCAGCGCGGGCAATAGTCCGAAAAGAATTGTCGTCAGCAAGATCAGCACAAATGTAAAACCGAGCGCCCAGCCATCCAGTTTGAGCAGCGCAAGGTGAGAGTTTGCCAGTCTCAGATATTCCGGCAAGCCGTTCACCAGAAACTGGATGCCCCAATGAGCCACCAGCAACCCGCTGATTCCGCCTAAGACGGCCAGCATGGCGCTTTCGACCAGCAATTGCCGCATGACGCGCAAGCGCCCCGCGCCCAGGGCCGCGCGAATCGCCAGTTCACGGTGACGTGCCGAAGCGCGCGCTAACAAGAGGTTAGCAACATTCGCGCAAGCAATCAGCAGGACGAACCCGACCGCCGCAAAGAGGATCCACAACATCTGTTGCACCTCTTGTGTCATCAGCGTCTGGAGTAGCTTGAGGCCGGCGCGCGAATCCGATTGCGGATTGTCGAGAGAATTGCGGTACAGTCCATCAACTTCGGCGCGCGCCTGTTCAGTAGTGATACCGGATTTGCGCCGGGCAATCAGCTCCAGATAGCCGGCGTCATCCTTTTCATCGGCAGGCTTGAAGGCGAGAGTCGTCCAGACATCGGTTTTAGTGAAGATCCGAAAATCCGGGGGCATGACGCCGATCACCGTATACGTCGCACCATTCAGATTGATCTCACGACCGATCGTCTTCACATCGCCGCCAAATCGTTTTTCCCATAAATCATGACTGAGAACCACAACGCGATTATTACCGGGGCGATCCTCTTCGGGGAAGAACGTCCGGCCCTGCGCCGCGCCGACTCCCAGCACTTGAAAAAGATTGGCGGAGACCTCAAAGCCCTGCAGCCGCTCCGGCTCGCCGTTGCCGGTTAGATTGGCGGCCCATCCTTTGTTGCTGAGGGCGGCGATCTCGGTGAAGACGGTGTTGTTCTTCTTCAAATTCAGATAGGTCACGGGCGAGATCGGGCCTTGATATTCGTTCTTCGTATTGGTGCTGTAGATCGAGACCAGCTCACCCGCGTTTTGATACGGCAATGAGCGCAGCAAAACCGCATTGACGACGCTGAAGATTGCCGTATTCGCCCCCATCCCGAGCGCCAGGGTCACAATTGCAATGGCCGTAAAACTTTTATTCTTGAGCAGCATTCGCGCGCCGAATCGCAAGTCTTGCACCATCTCATCCTCCCATCGTTTTGGTTGCAGCCACAGCGCATCCGCCAATGCCCCCGCGCTGTGCCACAACAGAGCCAGTTTGCTTTTCTTATCCAGCCTGTCCCATTCGCTCAGCTGGCTTTCGCGGAAGCGCAACTCCGCTTCCCACTCCTGCCGCCAATCGGCGCGCAAGCGGCGCGGCACAATGAGACCGGCGCACCGCAACAACCAGAGCCATGGACGCTTGATCGTTGTGCGCATCTCGCTCACCCCTCTTCGCTCGCGGGTTTAAGATTGACGCCGGTTTGCGGCTTCATCTGTTCCAGCAGCCGGAATCGACTACGCGCCTCGATCAGCGTCGCCTGACCCGTCTTCGTCACCTCGTAGTATTTGCGCGCCGGGCGCTGTTCGGCTTGCGCGATGCTCTGCTTCTCCCATTTGGATTTGATTAGAGTCGCGTCTTCCAATCGCCGCAGAGCCGGATAGATCGTGCCGCTCGCCAGCCCCGTCGCCTGCATGACCTCAAAACCATAGCGGTAGCCGTTATCAATCGCCTGCAAAATCAGCGCCATCGTATAGGAAAGGTATTTATGCCCCACTCTCCACCTCTCTCTTCGCCTCAATTTTATTGTGCTAGAAGTCTATATGTATAACTATCTACATAGTGGTGTCAAGAGCAGGCGAGCTTTTCTTCCTCCATCCTTCTTCCCTTCCCCCTCATCCTTTTAGGCCGTGACTTTCGGCATATGGCGGCTGTCTGGAACCTTTGCCATAATGACGATCTGTGCATACCAAATTACCCGGTTCGCAGTCTTATCATCGTGTTCTGCGCGCCATCGGCCTCGGCATCTGGGTCTTTCTTGGATTGCCGATCTTCGACAGCTCAGCGCGGAGGGGCTATGCTCTGACCCCATCGCAGTGGCTCACCTGGCTCGCCTTTTTTTTACTCTTTGGCCCGGCGTTCTGGTATAGCTCGGGCGCGAACTCTCGCCGCCTGTTGAACAGGGTTGGCGCTCTCCTGATTGAGACTCTGGCGGTGCTCGCGATGACGTTCTTGCTGCGAGACTATTTTGTCGGATTCCTGCTTGTGATCGTCTCCTGGCAAATCGCTCTTTTGCTACCGTTAAGGATCGCCGTTGCCTGGGTGCTTGGAAATTCTGCGCTGCTCATCTATCTCCTCGATCCCCACTATTACATGGGGTGGCGATGGGGTGCGACCGGTGCATTTCTCGGCTTTCAGGTTTTTTCAATCGTCACCGCCGCTCTGGCGAAAGGCGAGTCGGAGTTACGCGAAGACCAGGCAAGAATCAACGCGGATCTGGTCTCGACGCGGGAATTGCTGCGCGAGAGCAGCAAGTTGGGAGAACGCATTCGAATCTCTCGTGAACTTCACGATAGTGTAGGGCATCATTTGACGGCGCTCTGCCTGCATTTGGAGGCGGCTCTCAATAGCCCTCCGGATCAAAAAAGTGAAGGCATTCAACATGCACAGGCCGCGGCAAAACGGGCTCTTCACGAAGTGCGTTCGGTAGTTTCTGCCACGCACGCTGATGAGGAGATCGACTTGCGCGCTGCGCTCCATTTGCTTGCGGAAAGGATCCCTCGCGTCCGATTGGATCTTTCGATCCCGGAGGAGCTGCAAATTACCGATACCGCGCGCGCTAACGCGGTCTTGCAATGTGTTCAGGAAGTAACCACCAATACTCTCAAGCACTCGGATGCGGCAAATTTGTGGATTACTCTCCGCCTCAAACTCGGGGGGCTTGAAATTGAAGCGCGGGATGACGGTCAAAGCATGAGGAGGGTAGAATCCGGCTTTGGTCTGACGGCGATGAGACAACGTTTCGAGGAACTGGGCGGAATGGTCTCTTTCGAGACCGGGATGGAACAGGGGTTCTCGGTGCGTGCCTGGTTGCCGATACCTGAGCGGGGAGACCTGAGATGATTCGTGTCTTACTTGTTGAAGATCAAACCCTGGTGCGTGAAGGGCTCGAAAAGCTATTGGGCCTGACGGACGACATCAGTGTGGTTGAGCGGGCAATCGATGGAGAAGAAGGATTGGAGAAGCTTCGCACATCATCGCCCGACATCGTTCTGCTCGACGTCCGCATGCCGAAAATGACCGGGATTGAGTTTCTGCAGTCCTTGCGAGAAACAGGCGATCCGACGCCGGTCATTCTGCTCACAACTTTCGATGACGATTCAGCCTTGCTCAATGGCATCCGGCTGGGTGCCAAGGGCTATTTGCTCAAGGATGTTTCACTCGCCAAACTGACGGAAGCAATTCGGCTGGTTGCCAACGGAGGAACGATGATTACCCCCGTCATGACGGAACGGCTCTTACGAGGGTTTAAAAATGCGCCGTTATCCGCCTCTCCGGATCTGGGCAACGAACAATTGACTCAGCGCGAAACCGAGATCCTCCGATTAATTACGGGGGGATACAGCAATCGCGAGATCGCATCTGCATTGCATCTCTCCGAGGGCACGGTCAAGAATCACGTCTCCAACATTTTGGGTAAACTGGGCGTGCGCGACCGCACCCGCGCGGTCCTCAAAGCAATCGAAAAAGGGTATATCTAATTTTGCCGGGCAACGCTTGGGTGAAAGAAATTCCATCACCACAAAGGTTTGAGTAAGCCGTGCCGGAAGTCATCTCCGCAGGGCCTGACTTTGCGCACTTGGCGGCCTCTGTGCGCGTGATTATCGTGAGGGCCTCAAGAAGGCGGAACCCATGAAGAACCGCACAATGCTAATGGCAGTCTGACCCTTATGAAGGAGATGTCAATGACGCTAGCAGACAATCTTCCGGAATGGATGAAAGAATTGAACGTCGTCTCTCAACGAAGGAGGCGATCATGACGGATCGAACAGTGACGCGACGGAGAGTCCTCCAGGGAGGATCCGCGCTGGCCGGCGCACTTGCTCTCGGTAATTGGCAGGAGTCCGAAGCGAGCCCCTCCAAAGAGAGGCCGACCTTGATCGTTTTCTGGCTCAACGGCGGGCCGGCCGGTCTCTTCAATAGCGCCGACTCGTTTTTGAGGAGTGGGGCTTTCGGAGTAACTGAGCGCAACGTCCGCAATTTGGGAAATGGCCTCTATGTGGATGCCGATTCTCTCGGGGCGTTGCCGGCAGCGGCGCGAACTCATATGGCTTCAATCAACTTCCGGCACGGCATCACCCGCCCACATGATCACGCGCGCGCCGCAGTCTTGGAGTTGGGGACGCGTAGTCAGCTTCTTCGGCTGGCGGCCGTCATGCCGGGCGAACGCATTCGTTGTGCAGTCGTCAATGATCTGGGTTTGCCGGTAGGCGTCTCCGCCAATCCTTCGCCCGAGGATGGAATTTCGCTCGAACGCGTCCTCGATCTCGAGCAGGTCGGGCGTTGGCTGGGGGCCAAACAGTTCAACGAGGTCCGGGCCGCATATGGCATGGCTCACGATCAGACGTCTGTCCGGGATCAACGTTCGACCTTCGCCGCCGTCGAACTGCTTATCCATGCGGGCACAAGCGTCATCTTCGCTCAGCCTGCGTATACCGGACGACCCGATCGCCAGTTCGATACTCACAATGACGACGCCGGAGTGGCAGCCCGCGAGGTCATGGCGCCGATCACTCCATCTTTATCTATGTTCCTGGATCGGACGCTCTCACTGCCCGGACGGAATGTTGTGACTCTGCTGGTCGGCGAGTTCAGCCGCACTATTCCCAAATCGGATCACGAACCGGGCGGCACCGCCACAGTCATCGGCAAGTACGTTAAAACGGGCACCGCCGGGCCACAACAACCAGACGGCTCGCCGCCACTGGACGCTCCGCTGCCGGAAGGATTGTGGGCCTATACGTCCGCCGCATTGCGTCTCGACGCGACGCAGTTCGGGCGCAATCCGTGCCCGCAACTGATCAAAGCGTAAGGGGTGAAGGATGAAGGTAGGAAGTGGAAGAAAAACATTTTTATTATAAAAAGATGTAGTTCTAGCCTTCATCCTTTATCCTCCCTTCATCCTCCATCCCAGCTTTCCTCTTCACCCTTTAATTCGCGGTCTGAGAATGCGGTCTTCTTGCTGATTATCCTTTGAGTCCTCGCTTGCGCGATAACCGTCGCGAGAGCGGACCACGAGGTTCGGTTGATCGACGCGCACGCGGATGCGGCGGTAACCGCCATCTTTGACGGTATTGGTCGGATAGTAACTGATCGCATACTGGCTTCTCAGCTCCTCGGCGATGAGAGAGAAGGCCCTGGACAATCGATCGAGCGAGTCACCATTGTAGAGTCTTGCGCCGCTGTGATCTGCCAGGTCTTTGAGGTATCTCGCCGCAAGGCCATAGTCTTCCCGCCGGCCGCCCCGTGGAAATTGACTACTCGCCGCCGGATCACCATAGCGTGGGAATCTCCCGCCTCCGCGCGGAAATGGTGAGGGGCCAAAGACCGGCGGCCGCCTGCCCCAGCGCCCGCGACCATATGGATCAATCATCTGCTCTTCCGTGTTGTATTGAATCGGGTAGACCAGGACTCCGGACTCTTCGACCCGCGCGATGGTCTCTTCCGCGCCGGCCAGCATGCTGGCGGTATCTACGCCATCGGTGAAGAGCACAATTGCCTTTCGGCCGTTCACGGACTTCAGTCGTTCGGTGACCACAAGGTCTACGGCGTCATAAAGCCGTGTCGAACGACCGGTGCGAGTCCCGTAGATCGCTTGGCGCAACCGGGCGCGATTGTTGGTAAATTCTGAATCGATATAAATATCTTCATCAAATGAGACGATCATGACCCGATCACTCGGGCGTAATTGATCGATAAAGTTAATCGCGGCGTCCTGGATATCCTGCATCTTGAACGTGGTGCTGCGCGAGGTATCGATCAAGAGCACGACATTGAAAGGGACTTCGATTGAGTCAAAATCCGCAATCTGCTGTTCGATATTGTCCTCATAAATACGAAAATTCCTTTTCGTCAAATTGGGGACGAATTTCCCGCTGTGATCGAGCACGCTCACCGGAATCGTGACGAGCGTCGTATCTACCTTGATCGTGTCTGTGTCCTCGGTTGGTGCTTTCGGCTGCGGTCTTTGTTGCGATTGCGCGAGAGTTGGATAAACCATCGCTGCCTGTAACAAAATAATCGTAGCGATAGCATTCACAAACTTATCGCATTTCATTGATTACTCCTTGGAACTACCTAATTTGAGCTTGTATTTGTGATGTCTCACTAAGACGCCGGACGAGCTCACTTGGTCGGAAAAGTTTTGATCCGGCAACTCCTTCTCCGACAAAGACATGGCGGCTCAAAGGGGGTAACCGGAGCTGCCATGCCTCGACTGTTGATGGATTCGCGATCGGTTTGAGATGCCGATGCGTTCGTGCTATTTCTCCTTTGGCGCCGGCCTGTTATGCCTGGTATGTTTGATGATCCAATCAGCAATCAATTCCAGAGCTGCCGGAGCGATCGTCTCCTCGATCTGCATCATTTCCATGAACGATCCAGTCCGGCTTGTTTGTAACAAATGATTGAGCCGGGGCAATTGGATCGTTTTGAAATCCTTGTTCCCGCCCTCCTGCAAAGCTTGAGAAATGGCCTCCAGGTTCTCGACCGGGGGCACCTGTAAATCGAGCTCGCCGCCGATGGCCAGCACTGGAACCCGCACCTTAATCAGCGTCCGGCGCGGGTCGTAAGCAAGGTTGTAACGGAGCGAGGGCGGCCCCGCCGCCAGCATTTTGAATTGCCTCTCGGCCGTGGATCTCAATCCTTCCGGCATTCCGGCGATGATCTTTGATGCTTCCTCGTGAAGTTTACGTTCATCGTCCGGCAATAATTTTTCCTTCTTCAAAGCAGATAAGATCAGTTTCAGCAGTTGTTGCGCTTGTGCGATCAGCTCATCGCCGGCGCCGGCCGCTTTCAACATCGCGACGTTCTGTAACTCGGCCAACCTTTCTCCAGGGATGCCGGGGCCAGCCAAAAGCACGATAAAAGCGGCGTCCGGTGATTGCGCCGCAACCATCGGCGCGACCAGGCCACCTTCGCTGTGGCCGGCCAGTCCGATCTGTTTGGGATCGATCTCCGCTCTTTGCTTGAGAAAATCGATGCCCGCCAGCACATCGCCCGCGTAGTTTTCGACTGTGTCGGTCGGTTTTCCCGGAGTCGAGCCTCCGACGCCGCGGTCGTCCGTCCGCAGAACGGCGATGCCGCGTCTGGTCAAATAATCGGCGAGCACGAGGAATGGACGGTGGCCCACCATCGCTTCGTCGCGATCCTGCGGACCCGAACCGGTGATGAGGATGACTGCCGGGTGAGGTCCGCGTTCTCGCGGGATGGTGAGAGTTCCGGCCAGTTTCACTCCATCTCGCTTATTTTCGTAAGAGATCTCTTCTTCTATGTAAGGGTATGGCTTGGCCGGTTCTTGAGGACGCTTGATGACGGGCAGCTTGGCGACGCGCTTGAAAACAAGCGGCATGGTAGCCATCCCTTGCTTCCACTGACCCGACATCTCCATGCCGTCTGAAGACAGCGTCCCATTATACACCCCACCAATATTGGCCATCTCAAAGTGCACTGACGACCCTGTGTAGCTGATCTTATCGACGCGCAAATCGGTGATATTTTGATCAATGCTATCCACCACGGCTTGCGGTTTGTTATCTGCATCAGCGGTGATCTTCAGCACAAGGCGTAGTTTGACTGCACCTGCGTCCAGCACTCCGAGCCAATTCCCGATCAGCTTCTGATCTGTGGTTTGCGATTGATCTGTCGGCGCTGCCTCCGCCCGGATCCCGAGTAGGGGCTTGAGCGGCGATGAAGCATCCGCGCGGCTTGCGGCCGACCTGGCGCCAAATCCCGTGAGGATGAGCGTAACACAAAGAAGTAGGCGTTGAATTCTGTTTAGCTTGAGCATCTTGACTCTCCAATTCATTGATGAACTTTAGACTAATGGCCGCAACCGAAACGATCGCCCGTCATTCCGCGGCGCAACATCGCGGACGCGGCTCGTCGTACTGACGGAGGGCAATCCTCAGTTTTCGGTTGATAGAGAGAATTGAGCTAAACAGATAGAGGCGGGCCGCGGTCTGATGGCGGCGTGGCGTGGGGTAAAGCGTAGAGCGGAAGCTCGGAGAGCCGGAACGGCAGTTGACGCCGATGACCGGCATCGGCAAGCCCTGATTGATAGGTCGGCACGGCGGCGTGCACCCACACCTGACGCTTGACGTAACGATGGGTGAGCGGTTCAAACTGCCGACCGGTCTGCATTGCTGTAGCGGCCGCTCGCGTCGTCCAATCGGTCCTGCTGGACCGTGATTCAGAATGGCCGGCGGAAGCCGGAACGGAAATCTCGCTGGAAAACTTGAGGTGTGAACTGTAGTGCGTGACGGGCCACAGGACGGCCGAGAGCGCGAAGATCATCAGCGCCGCTCGCATGATCCGTCGTGTTTGCTCCATATTCATCATATCGGCGGCCCCATAGTAACTACCACATCCTGTTTTGTCTAATCGATTTTACTTTTTGCTCCTTGACATCGGAATCTCGGCTCAATACTATTTTGGTTCATTTTGAAAATGGATTTCAAAATGGCTCAAACGGTTGAGACGCGCGATTGAGCCACAATTGAAGCTAGTCGGACGAATTATCGAATGAAAAAGCCTCCAGCGCGGTAACGCTGAAGGCTTTTGTCGGTAGTACAAGCTCCGGTCTGTTCTGGCAAACTTCGCGGGCGGTGTACTTTTATTATCCTGGCACTGCCCGCCTGAAATATCAAACCTGATTCAATTTTCGCGGCTTTCGCGGCTTTCGCGGCCTTGGTCGCTGCATGGTGCGCGGCTTGGCTGCCGTGGACCATGACGCTCAAGGCAAGGCTGAAGTCTTGACATCATTCGAAGTGCCCGTAGACAAAACAAAGACTGGGGACATCGTGAGGCAAAAACTTTCTCTCTTACTGATTCTGTTTATTTGCATGCCATTGTTTGGCGCTACGCCGCCAGCTCCGCAGACGTGGCCTGGATTTCGCGGCGCGGGCGACTGCCGCACGACCGCGCAAAAACTGCCGCTGGAATGGACTGATCAGCGGAATGTCGCCTGGCGCGCGGAACTGCCGGGCCATGGCCAGTCGAGTCCGGTCGTCTGGAAAGACCGGATCTTCCTCACTTCCGTCGAAGGCGCGAACAAAGAGAGGCTGTTCGTATCTGCCTACGACCTGAAAAAAGGAAGCCGTCTCTGGATGAATCGATACGACTCGACAATGCCGATGAAGGATGCAAACACCGTCAGCAAAGCCGCACCGACGCCCGTCGTGGATGAAAAACGGCTCTATGCTTTCTTTGAAAGCGGCGACTTGCTGGCGCTCGATCACAATGGGAAGCCGTTATGGCGGCGGCAACTGACGAAAGAGTACGGTGAATTCAAAGTGGGACATGGGCTCGGCAGTTCGTTGGCGATGACGGATCGCGCATTGATCCTGCTGGTCGCGGACCTCGGGCCGTCATATCTGTTGGCGATCGATAAACAGACGGGACGCAACCTGTGGAAGGCCGACCGGCAAGCCGCGGTGTCGTGGGCGACCCCTCTCATCACCGAATACAAAGGCAAGTCCCAGATCATCATTACGGCCAACGGCGAAGTGGCCGCATACGAAACCCAAACCGGCAACCTGCTCTGGTTCGTGAAAGGGTTGAAGGGCAATGCGATTCCGTCGCCATCGGTGAGCGGTGATCTGGTAGTCATCGGTTCCAGCGACAAAGGTTTGAATATTGCGATTCGGTTGGGAGGATCGGGCGATGTGACCAATACGCACGTCGTCTGGCGGGCACAGGAGGCGACCGCCAACTTCGCTTCGCCGCTGATCCATCAGGGGCGCGTCTATTTCGTCAACAAAGTCGGCGTCGCATTCTGTCTCGACCTGCAAACGGGCGAGGAGATCTGGCGCTCCCGCGTCGGTGGCGAATGTTGGGCCACGCCGCTGGCAGCCGGAGATCGAATCTACTTTTTCACCAACGAAGGCGTCACTACCGTCATGCGCGAAGGCGCAAAGCCGGAAGAGATCGCCAAGAATTCCCTCTCGAATTTGGAGCGCATCTACGGCGTTGCAGCCGTGGACGGCGCACTGTTGCTCCGTTCAGGAAACAAGCTGATCAAACTCAGCGAACAATAAAGGAGAGCGGGCGAAGCGGTAACTTCGCGCGCGGCTCAACGAGACCTCTTAAATCATCCGGTCTGTTCTGGCAATCAACTTAGGATTTGTTCAAAAATAACTTCGCCGTTTGATGATATGCTCATTCTCAATCCGACAATTGGAATGAGCACAAATGAAACGGGCACGAGAAATAACGGTTCATCAGTGTACTTGCGAAACC
>Ga0081539_10006857_pt1 | contig 10644 bp, 8 predicted proteins | sample TabmetS4T2R2_FD_71023 | JGI IMG/M metagenome (GOLD analysis project Ga0081539, IMG submission 71023) | Tabebuia heterophylla rhizosphere microbial communities from the University of Puerto Rico - S4T2R2 | ecosystem: Host-associated > Plants > Roots > Rhizosphere ... | reverse complement strand
CATCGCGCAGGACATCGACCGAGTCGCGATGGAGGTGCCCGGGGTCGAGCAGGTCGAGCTCGAGCTGACCTTCGACCCGCCGTGGACGCCGGACAAGATGTCCGACGACGCGAAGTTCATCCTCGGCTTCGGCTGAGGGACTGCGGCTCGGCAAGAGGCGGGCAGCGGCGTGGGACCTTGCGGCGCCGCTCTACTTCAGGAGCGAGGCGACGGTGTTGATGGCTACCGCCAGGATCACCGCGCCGAACAGGAACGACATCAGCGCGTGGCGCAGCACCTGGCGACGCATCTCCCGGCGCGTGATGTCGGTGTCGGACACCTGGAACGTCATGCCGATCGTGAACGCGGTGTAGGCGAAGTCGAGGTAGTCGGGTTGCTCCATGCCCCTCGACTTGAAGTCGATGCCACCCTCGGGCTCGGTGTAGTACACGTGCGCGTAGCGAAGCGCGAAGACCGTGTGCACCAGCACCCACGAGCACACGATGGTGAACACGCCGAACGCCTCGAGCAGCACCTCCTGGCGGTGCGCACCCTCGTTGGCCTTGAGGAAGGCGAGCACGACACCCACGAGGCTCACCAGCGCGGCGCCCAGCAAGAGGAGGTGGGTGCCGGCTCGGGTGTCGTCCTCGCGCATGGCGAACTGCTTCGTCTCCTTGGCTCCGAAGCGGCCGATGGAGAGCCACACGGTGCCGATCACGAGGACGGCGGTGACGTCCCAGGCCACCAACACGGTGAGCTGCCAGGGCACGAACCAGGCCACGATGGCGGCCGCGAGCGCGCCGAAGGCCGCCGCCACCAGCACTCGGGTGCGTCCCGACTGCGTGCGGAGGAACCACGCCTGCACCACCATGGCGGCGAGTCTCGCGCCGCGCGGGCGCGATTCCGGTGACAGACTGTTGGTGTATGGCACCGATCGTCACGTTGTCGGCGTCGTTCGGCTCCGGGGGGAGTGTCGTCGGACCGCAGGTGGCCGAACGGCTCGGACTGCCGTTCCGCGACCGCGCCATCCCGGTGGCCGTCGCCGAAGCGCTCGCCGTCCCCATGGCCGACGTGATGGCCCACGACGAGCGCCGCACCTCGGGCCTCGGGCGCCTCTTCGCCAGCATCGCCCGCGCCGCCGCGCTGCCCGACACCGAGTTCGGCACCGTGCCCAGCGCGGCCCGGGCCTCCCTGGGCGACCAGCCCGAGCAGGCCTTCCGCGAGCAGACGGAGCGGGTGCTGCACCAGATCGCCACCACCGACGGCGGAGTGATCCTCGGGCGAGCGGCGGCCATCGTGCTCCGCGACCACCACGACGCGCTCCACGTGCGGCTCGACGGGCCGCTCGAGGCGCGCATCCAGCGGGCCGCCGGCATGGAGGGCATCGACGAGAGCCAGGCGCGCAAATTGGCCGCCGAGACTGATCGCGCGCGTGAGGCGTACGTGAAGCACTTCTACAAGTGCGATCCGAGCGCGGCGTGCCACTACCACCTCGTGCTCGACTCCACCGCGCTCGCGCTCGACACGTGCGTGGACATCATCGTGAGGGCCGCCGGAGCACGCGCGCTGCACAACGCGTAGGGCCGTTTGTCAAGAGGCAATTGATCGCGCGCGCGCGGAAGATTTCTCCGCGTCTCGGGAAATTGCGGTCGGATGACCCCCTTGACTGTCACACCCCGATGGTTGGATCAGTGCATGTTCGAGGTGCTGGTCGAAGAGCTGCGGACGCACTCCACGGAGTGGTTGCGCGGTCTCCGTACCCCGGCGCTCTCGCCGAAGATCCGCCGCGCCGTGCTGTTGCGTGACGGCAAGTGCCGAGTGCACGGTCGTGGGCGCCGCAAGGGACTCGAGGCCCACCACCTCGTTCCCCGGTCGCAGGGCGGCACCGACGACATCTCCAACCTGGCCGCGGTCTGCCCCGCGCATCACCGACTGCTCATCCCCCATGGAGTGCTCGAGTTGGTCGGCAACCCCAACCTGCCCGACGGCCTCGAGCTCGTCACCGTCGGCGAACGCGCACCGCCGGATGCGACATGAGCGCCACCACCACAACTCGGTGTTCCACCTCGGTCGTACGATCCCGTGCGATGCCGATCGAGCTCGTGCCGGTTGCCTACGGTCCCGATGCGTCGCGCGCACTGCACGCGGCGGTGGTGGCGGCCAAGGAGGGTGATGCGCTCGCGCCGGTGACCGTCGTGGTGCCCACCAACTACGTGGGCGTCGCGGCCCGGCGGATGTTGGGTGGTGGAGCGCTCGGGCGGATCACCGAGGGTGGCGAGGGCGTCGCCGGTGTCACCTTCCTCACGGTGTACCGGTTGGCCGAGCTGCTCGGTGCACCTCGCCTGGCGAGCGCGCACCGACGCCCGGTGTCGATGCCGGTGCTGGCGGCGGCGGTGCGGGGCGTGCTCACCGACGCGCCCGGTCGCTTCCGCTCGGTCGCGCAACATCCCGCCACGGAAGCGGCGCTGGTCGCCGCGCACCGTGAGCTCGCGCTGCTCGACGACACCGCGCTCGATGCCCTCGTGCGCGCCAGCGGACGCGCCGCCGACGTCGTGCGCATCAGTCGACGCGTGCGCGCCGCCCTGGCGACCGACTGGTACGACGAGCGCGACCTGATGGACGCCGCAGTCGGCGAGGTTGCAGCCGGAGCACCACTGCTCGACGACCTGGGCGCGCTGGTCGTCCACCTCCCGCAGGACCTGAGCACGCCGGGAGCGGCACTGCTCCGCGGCCTCGGCACGCGGGTCCCGATCACGGTGATCGCGGGGATCACGGGTGACGGGCGCGCCGACGCGGCCGTGCGAAGCGCGCTGGCGCGGCTCGACGTCGAGCTACCCGAGCACACGCACCGCGCCGCACCCGGGGTCGCGACGCGCGTGGTGTCGGCGTCCGATCCCGACGACGAGGTGCGCGCCATGGTGCGCCTCGTCGTCGGCGCGCTGCGCGACGGCGTTCCGCTCGAGCGCATCGCGGTGCTCTACGGCGCGCCCGAGCCCTACGCCCGGCTCGTGCACGAGCAGCTCGAAGCCGCCGGCATCCCCCACAACGGCGCGGCGGTGCGCACGCTCGCCGACAGCGTGCTCGGGCGCGGCCTGCTCGGCTTGCTCGCACTGCCCGATCGCGATTTCCAGCGGCACGACGTCATGCGCCTGCTCGCATCCACGCCCGTGTACCACCAGAGCCGTCCCGCGCCGAGTGCGCGGTGGGAGCGCATCAGCCGCCGGGCCGAGATCGTGCGGGGACCCGAGCAGTGGCGCCAGCGGCTCGAACGGCACGCCGGCATCGTGCAGCGGGAGCTCGAAGCCGAACGCGCCGTCACCGACCGCGACCCGCATCCCGAGCACTTCGAGCGGCAGCTCGCGGCCACGCGCGCACTCCTCGACTTCGTCGCCACGCTCGTGCGTGATCTCGAGGTGGATCCCGAAGCAGGTTGGGGCGAGCTCGCCGCGTGGGCGCAACGTCTGATCGACGAACACCTCGCGCCCGAGGCGCGACGCGCGGCTTGGCCCGAGCCCGAGCGCCAGGCCGCCGAGAAGATCGAGGCCGCGCTCACGCGCCTCGCCGGACTCGACGCGGTCGAGCGCGCGCCCGGTGTGGATGTGTTCCGCCGCACGCTCGAGCTCGAGCTCGAAGCCGACCTCGGCCGGGTCGGCCGCTTCGGCGACGGGCTGCTCATGGGTCACGTGGCGCTCGGGCTCGGACTCGACCTCGACCGCGTGTTCGTGTGCGGGCTCGCCGAAGGACTCTTCCCGACGCGCGTGCGCGACGACTCGCTGCTGCCCGACGCCGACCGGCGCGCCACCGACGGCGCGCTGCCATTGCGGGCGGCCCGCGTCGATGACGACCATCGGCGGTTGCTCGCGGCGCTGGCCAGCGCGAGCGACGAGCGCGTGCTGCTGTTCCCGCGCGGTGATCTGCGCCGCACCACCGAGCGGGTGCCGTCGCGCTTCGTCGCCGAGTGCGTCGCGAGCGCTGGTGAAGGCGACGGGCGGAGTGAGGGCAACGGGCTGAGGGAGGTGGTGCGGCTGCCCGAGGATCTCGGTGAGCTGCACGCCGACTGGTACACGCCGGTGCCGTCGTTCGCGGCCGGGCTCGCGCGCGTGGAGTTCCCCGCCACCGAGCAGGAGCATCGGTTGCGCTCGCTGCTCGACCATTCGCGCGCGGGAGGAGCGGTCGACGAGCACGAGCTGGCGCGTCTCGATGTGGCGTTGGCGCGTGGCGTCGAGACGGTGCTGGCGCGCCGCAGCCGCGCGTTCACGCGCTTCGATGGCAATCTTGCGGGCGTCGACACCGGACGGATCACCGACGGCGACGTGGTCGTGTCACCCACCCGGCTGCAGACCTACGCGTTCAACCCGTTCGAGTACTTCTGCGAGTACGTGCTGCGCATCGACATCCCCGAGCTCCCGGAGGAGCGCTACGAGGTCACGCCCCTCGATCGCGGCAGCCTGGTGCACGAGACACTCGACGCGTTCCTCGGCGAGGTGCTCGCGCGACCCGGCGGTGCGCCCACGCCCAACGCCGCGTGGAGCGACGCCGACCGGACGCGCCTGCGCGAGCTGGCCGAGGCGCGGTGCGCGGCGTACGAAGCGCAGGGGCGCACCGGCCGACGGCTGTTCTGGCACCGCGACCGTCGCCGCACCCTGGCCGAGCTCGACCGGTTCCTCACCGAGGACTCCGTGGTGCGCGCCGAGTGGGGGCTCACGACGATCGCCACCGAGCTGCGGTTCGGCTTCCCCGATGGTGCGCCGGCGGTCGACGTCCCCCTGTCCGACGGGCGCGCGCTGCGATTCCGGGGTGCCGCCGACCGCGTCGACATCACGAGCAACGGCACGTTGTGGGTGCTCGACTACAAGACCGGTCGCCCGATCGGCGTCGACGCCGTCGATCCCACCGCGGGCGGCACGATGCTGCAGCTGCCGGTGTACGCGCACGCGGCGCGGGCGTCGTTCGGCACCCCCGACACACCGGTCGGCGCGGCGTACTGGTACGTGAGCACCCGGGGCCAGTTCCGCTGGGCCGAGCTCGTGCTCACGCCCGAAGTCGACGTGCGGGTCGACACCGTGCTGCGCGCCATCGCCGACGGCATCGACACCGGCGTGTTCCCGTGTCGCGTCGACCCGCCCAGCACCTGGACCCGACGTATCCGCAGCTACACCGATCCCGATGCGCGCGGCACGCGCGACCGCTACCGCGAATGGCTGCGCAAGCGCGACGCGCCCGAGCTGCACGGCTATCTGGAGCTCGCTGAACCCGGAGCGGCGGAGGCATGAACGGAGCGGCCCCGAGCCCGGTGCAGCAGAGCTTCGACGACCTCGACGAAGACCTCGCCACGCGGCGGGCCATCGTCGAGGCGCTCGACGAGACGCTGTTCGTGGAAGCGGGAGCCGGTTCGGGCAAGACGAAGGCGCTGGTCGACCGGGTGGTCGCACTGATCGTGCATCGCGACGTGCCGATGCGCGAGATCGCGGCCGTGACCTTCACCGAGAAGGCTGCCGCCGAGCTGCGCGACCGCATCCGCCGCGCGCTCGAACCGGTCGCGCGCGATGGGGGCAGCGCAGAGAACGAGATGGTCGCGGCGGCGCGCGCTCGCGTCGCGTTGGAGGAGCTCGACGCGGCGGCCGTGTCCACCCTCCACGCGTTCGCGCAGCGGATCCTCGCCGAGCACCCGGTCGAGGCCGGACTGCCGCCGCGCATCGAGGTGCTCGACGACATCGCGTCGCAGCTCGCGTTCGAGGAGCGCTGGGTGCGGTTCGTCGACGAGTTGCTCGACGATCCCGCGCTCGAGCGCACCGTGCTGCTCGCCCTCAACGCCGACACCACGCTCACCGTGCTGCGCACGCTGGCGCTCGCGTGCAACGCCAACTGGGACCTGGTCGCCGAACGCATGGGTCCGGAGCCCGATCCACCACCACTCGAGGATGCGCTGGCGGCGCTGTTGACGGGTCTCGACTCGCTCGAAGTCCTCGCCGCGCACTGCTGCGCCGACGACGACAAGCTCCTCGGGGTTGTGCACGGGCTGGTCGGATGGCGCGCCGAGCTGCTGGCCGCACCCGACGAGTACGAACAGCTCCGGCTCATCACCGCGGGACCACCGAAGGGGAGCCCGAACGTCGGCCGCAAGGACAATTGGAGCACCGAGGTTCCGGTTGACGACGCGCGCGACCAAGTTCGCGCCGTCCGCGCGCTGATCGAGACCACGGCCGCGCAGTTCACCGAGCTGGTCGTCCGCCGGCTCGCGTGGGAGCTCGCGCAGTTCACGCTCCGCGAAGCAGAGGCGCGCCGGGCGCGCGGCGAGCTCGAGTTCCACGACCTGCTCGTGTTGTCGCGCGCCATGCTGCGTGACCCCGAGCACGGCTGGGAAGTTCGCCAGCGTCTGCGGGCGCGCTACACGCGGCTGCTGCTCGACGAGTTCCAGGACACCGACCCGATCCAGTGCGATCTCGCCGCGCTGCTCGCATCGGGCGCACCCGACGCGCGGGGCGCACGGTGGGACGAGCTGCCCATCGACCCGGGGCGCCTGTTCGTGGTCGGCGACCCTAAGCAGTCGATCTACCGGTTCCGGCGCGCCGACATCGCCGCGTTCCTGCGGGCCCGTTCGGCGTTCGGCACTGCGCCGCGGCGGCTCACCCGCAACTTCCGCACCGCGCGAAGGGTGATCGACGTCGTCAACGCGATCTTCCGCGAGCTGATCGTCGCCGAGCCCGAGTCGCAGCCCGAGTACGTCGCGCTCGAACCGGTGCGCGACGGCACACCCGTTGGTCCCGCGGTCGTCCTGCTCGGGGCGGATCCCGACCCCGAGGGCGCGACCGCCGACGAGTTGCGGGCGGCCGAGGCGGCCGACGTGGCGGCCGTCGTGGGCCGGGCGCTCGGCGAGGGCTGGTCGGTGGTGCGGCGTGATGCGGGCGTTGGCGAGGAGGGAGGCGTCGAGCGGGTCGAGGCGTGCCGGCTCGGCGACATCTGCATCCTGTTGCCCGCCCGCACGTCGCTCGGGCACCTCGAGGACGCGCTCGACGCGGCTGGCATCCCCTACCGAGCCGAGACGTCGTCGCTCGTCTACAGCACGCGCGAGATCCGTGACCTGCTCGTCGTGTTGCAGGCGGTCGACGATCCCACCGACGAGCTCGCGTTGGTCAGCGCGCTGCGCTCACCGGTGTTCGGGTGCGGCGACGACGACCTCGTCACGTTCGCGGTCGGGCACGGAGGACGCTGGGACCATCAGCGTCCGCTCCCCGACACGCTCCCGCCCGACCACCCCGTCGCCGACGCCATGCGCGCGCTGGCCGAGTGGCACGATGCGCGGTATTGGTCGTCGCCGAGCGAGCTGCTCGAGCGGATCGTGCGGGAGCGCCGCGTGCTCGAGGTCGGTTTCGCGCACGGCCGGCCGCGTGACCTGTGGCGACGCATCCGGTTCGTGGTGGAGCAAGCGCGCGCGTTCGCCGACGCCGAGGGCGGCAGCGTGCGTGACTTCCTGGCCTGGGCCGACCTGCAAGGCAGCGAGGGTGCCCGCGTCGTGGAGACGGTGCTCCCGGAGACCGACGACGACGCGGTGCGCATCCTCACAATCCACGGGGCGAAGGGGCTCGAGTTCCCCATCACGATCGTGTCCGGCATGACCACGCGGGCGCAGGCACGCAAGGCCGGTGTGCAGCTGCGCTTCCCTCACGACCGCGACACCTACGCGTTGCGCGTCTCGTCGCGCGTCACCACCGAGGAGTTCGAGCGCTACGCACCCATCGACGAGCAGATGGACTTCCACGAGAAGTTGCGCCTGCTCTACGTCGCCATGACCCGCGCTCGCGATCACCTGGTGGTGTCGGTGCACCGACCCGACAAGCCCCCCGCCACCGACCGCACCACGTGGACCCACGCCCAACTCGTCTGGGATGCCTGCACTTCTTCTCGTGGTTGGGAGGGGTTCGCCCCCTCTCCCGGCGATCGCGTCGCGCCCGACTCGATCGGCGCCACATCGACCGTCGCCGCTTCGCCGCCGGCCTGGGAGGAGTGGCGGGAGATGCGCGACGTCGCGCTGGTCGAGGCCACACGCAAGAGGGTTGTCTCCGCCACCGCGCTCGCGCGCGCGGCGCAGGTGGAAGCGGCGGCGCAGGCCGACGCAGGACTGCAGAAGGGGCCGCGGGATCTGGAGCTCCCGCCGTGGAACAAGGGGCGCTACGGCACCGCCCTCGGGCGGGCCGTGCACGCGGTGCTGCAGACGGTCGACCTGCGCACTGGTGCCGGCATCGAAGATGCGGCGGCGGCGCAGGCCGCGGCGGAAGGCATCATCGGTCGGGAGGACGACGTCGCTCACCGGGCCCGGCTCGCGCTCGCAACGCGCGTGGTGCAGGAGGCGGTCGAGCACGGGTTCCGGCGCGAGATGTACGTGGCGACGCCGGTCGACGGCACGACGCTCGAGGGCTACGTCGACCTCGTGTACCGGCGGCCCGACGGGCTCGTGGTCGTCGACTACAAGACCGACGCGTGGAGCGACGACGCCGATCTCGACGCCAAGGTCGCGCGGTACCGGCTGCAGGGCGCGTCGTACGCGGTCGCGCTCGAACAGGCCACCGGCGAACGGGTGGCCGAGTGCGTCTTCGTGTTCCTGGGCGGCACCGGAGGCGACGGCGCCGCGCGCGAGGTGTCGGTCAGCGATCTGCCGGCGGCGATGCGTGACGTACGAGCTGCTCTCGGGGCGTCGTTCGCAGTCGCCACCACACCAGCACTCCCCCGATCGGACCGGTGAGCACCACCAGCGCGGTGTAGCCCCACGTCCACCCGATGTCGGGGCGGATGAGCACCGTCATGGCGACGAAGGCCATCCACACGAGACCGTGGAAGAAGCCGACGACCGCCTTGACCGCGTCGTTGGGCGACACGATCCAGAAGTAGAACAGGAGGAGATAGGTGACCGTCTCGAACAGCGCCATGAACTTGAGCGCCTTGGCCTTGCGCTCGAGCTCGCTGCTCGTGTCATCGGCGAAATCGGGCACGCACCGACCCTACCTGCGCACTCCTTCGCTGTTCCGGTGGGCTCGGTACTCTGGTGGGCGTGAGCGACACGGCCACCACGTCGGCACCGGCGCCCGTCGAGACTCCCACCCCCACCGAAGCGCCCGTCCCGCTCGACACCGACGGCGGCGACCACGACCGCTTCGCTCACTACGCCCGCAAGGACGACGTCACCCGCGCCTACATCACCGGCGAGGCCATCACCGCGCTCTGCGGCAAGAAGTGGGTACCCACCCGCGACCCGTCGCGCTACCCGATCTGTCCCACCTGCATCGAGCGCAAGAACGCCGGCTGGACCCTCTAGCTCTACTCGGCCAAGGTCCCCTGAACGGCGAGCTCGCCGCGCCCGAGTCGCCCCGGGGACGGTCGGTACCATGCCTCGGTGCCTTCGGAACCCCAGTGGCGATCGGCGCGCAACCGCCGCGCCGCGGAGCGGAACCGCACCTACCGGCGCAACGTGGCCACGCTCTTCGTCCTCGGTGCGATGCTGGCCCCACTCGCCATCGCCTCGTTGTGGGTGCTGAGCAACGTCGAAGGATCGACCGAGGGCAACGCCGACGTGGTGGTGGAGATCCAGCAGGGGTGGACGCCCGCGCAAGTCGGTGACGCGCTGGTGCTGCAGCACGTGATCACGTCGTCGGCCGAGTTCCAGCAGGTGGCCGACAGCGCGAAGTACACGTCGTACACGGCCGGCCGCTACGACTTCGTCGAGAACAGCGATGCCCGCGAAGCCCTCGACACCCTGCGGGGCGGACCGCGCCGCATCGTGCCCGACCTCACCTTGCTGCTCCCGCCCGGCCTGACGATCCAACAGATCGCCGATCGGGTAGGGAAGCTCGAGGGCAAGAGCTCGGAGCGGTTCATGGAAGCGGTCAAGTCGAACACCGTCCGCTCGAAGTACCAGCCGACCGAGACGACGTCGCTGGAGGGCCTCACCTGGCCCGACACCTACGCCATCGGGGCCAACGAGACCGAGGCGGAGATCCTCCAGAAGATCGTCACCCAGTTCGACGCCAAGGCCGACGCGATCGGGCTCGGGGGCTCGGGCGCCGCCAACGGGCTCACCCCGTACCAGGCCCTGGTGAGCGCGTCGCTGATCGAGGCCGAGGCGGGCAGCAAGGACGACGCGCCGCTGATCTCGGCGGTCATCGTGAACCGGCTCAAGGACAACATGCCGCTGCAGATCGACGCCACGCTCTGCTACGCGAAGGGCGGTTGTCCGCCGGTGCCGACCGACGCCGACCGCAAGATCGATTCGCCGTACAACACGTACAAGAACATGGGCCTGCCGCCCACGCCGATCAAGACGGTCAGCGAGGTCGCCTTGCGCGGCGCGGACGCGGCCGAGCGACGCCAGGGCGCTGTGGTAATCAGGGAAAGTGACGAGCGCATCGCGGTCGTGCTGTTCCGCAGTTTTGTAGTCGCCGACGGAGAAAGCGACTTCGCCGAGTTGCCAGCGGCACCACGCGACAGTTTCGCGCGGAGGGTAGGCGTTATCTAGAACGACCGTGAGTGCGTTGATGAGATGAAGGCTCGCGGCATCCGTCTCGCCGCGGAACAGGGCTAGTTGTGCGAGCCGCATCTCGATGGTCGTTCTGCCTGAGCCGCTCTGGTCGCCGTTGGCTTCCAACTGCTTATAGACCGCGGCCGCTCTGTCAT
>Ga0081539_10006856_pt1 | contig 10644 bp, 9 predicted proteins | sample TabmetS4T2R2_FD_71023 | JGI IMG/M metagenome (GOLD analysis project Ga0081539, IMG submission 71023) | Tabebuia heterophylla rhizosphere microbial communities from the University of Puerto Rico - S4T2R2 | ecosystem: Host-associated > Plants > Roots > Rhizosphere ... | reverse complement strand
TTCGAATCCCAAGGCATTGCGCGATCATGCGCGCAATATTGCCGATGAACAAATCAAAGCCTGTGCCCAGACTGGTGGCGTGATCGGCATTAATGGCATTGGCGATTTTCTGGGCTGCACCAACAGTGAACTGTTTGTTCAAAATATCGGGTATGTCATCAATCTCGTCGGACCCGACCACGTGGGAATTGGGTTGGATTATGTGATCGATAAACAGGAACTCATCGAATATATCGAAGGTCATCCCGATGTATTTCCACCAGATAAGATCAAGGACTATCTGTCCTTTGTCGAGCCGGAACAAATCCCTGTCTTTACTGAGCTTCTGTATCAAAAGGGCTATAGCGAACAAGTCATCAGCGGTGTTCTGGGAGGCAACTTCCTCAGAGTCGCTGAAAGGGTGTGGAAATGACAGGGCTAGAGCGGTCACATTTAATGGAGGCTTTGATGGAATTTGAAGGGTTATACCTACAGGCAAAATCCGTGCTCAACCCGCGCCGGCTTTCTCAAGAAGCCGAGGCGGGTGGCGTTGGCGCGGCCTTACTCAGCGAAAGCGGCCGGGTTTATACAGGAGTATGTATTGATACGACAAGCTCAATGGGATTCTGTGCCGAACATGCCGCCGCAGCAGCGATGGTGACAGCCGGGGAAAACCGTGTGGTGAAGCTGGTTGCGGTAAATTGGGAGGGGAAGATCCTGCCACCCTGCGGTCGTTGCCGGGAATTCATCAGTCAACTTCACTCAGATAATCCCAATGCTGAAGTTCTGGTAGGCGAAGGGATCGTCGTGACATTGCGAGAGTTATTGCCTTATGATTGGCGTGCGATAGTAAATAGGTAGTAGTCTCAGGCAAGGATATTCAACGTCATGAATTTTATTTATCTGTTTGAAATGGCGGGCGTATAATTCGTTTAAAGGTACTTAAGCGACGACTCGTCGCATAAGACTCCAAATTGGAATCTTATGCGGCGCCACTTTGCTTAAGCCCTAGTTGGGCAGTTCCTTGCAAAGTATAAAAAACGGATGACAAAAAATTTTGTCAGCCACAGTATGGTCTGTTCAAGAAAAATGAAGGGAAAATGCCAAAACTATATCCATCTTGGATTGAAATACCTGTAAGCAACTTTGAACGTGCGGTGGCGTTCTATCGTGTTGTGTTCAATTTAGATGAAATTCCTGTTTACGAAGATTATCCTCCTGCTCGAATTGCCGTACTTCTCCCATCTGAAAAAAACGTTCAAAATCCTGGTGTTTCTTTGGTACATTCACCCACCCATGTTCCATCAAAACATGGAGCGTTAATCAATTTCCATGTTGGAAATCATGCCGTTTTGGAAAAAGCAATAGAAATGGCATTGGCGAATGCGGGTTCAATTTCTGAACCTCTTGTTGATATGGGCGACGGAGTGAAATATGTCATTCTAGTTGACAGTGAAGGAAATTCGATTGCTCTTTCATCTTATGAGCCGATTGAGGAAGAGAAAAGCCTAGAATAATCTATGCTCTCAAATAGGCTTTGGAAATGGCAAGGTGAGTCTTAAATCAAAAAACTGCCCAACACAGCGTGAAACTGACGGTGGAAGTCTGCGCGGCTTGAGGTTGATTCCGTCAAAGGGATGTTCCCTCGTCCTACCCACCACCGGATATCTCGCAAAGAGCGTGTAGGGCCGGCTATCGTGCCTAGTCGCCACCTTGATGAGAAATGAAGACTATTCACTTAGTGAACTCAGTTGGACCCAAACAGCTTGATACAACACTCCGCAGCACAATCGGGATTCTAGAAACAGTATTTCCTCAACGCATTCGGACTTACTACTTGACGGGCAGTTTTGCAGATGGCACAATTTTCCCCAAGGCAGCGTCCCGGAAGAACACTGGAATAATGTACTCAACTAGTGGGACTTGCCGCGTTTTCAGGGAGTTTTCTTGGCGCAAAAGGAGTCCCGTCAAGACGGTGCTCTCTTATCTCACTCACCCAAAGTTTGGGGTAATCATGTCTTGATCATGATACATTTGGAATAGCGAACAACTGTTCTGATATACTATATTCTAGATATGCTGAACGATACCCAAATCCTTCCAGACTATGCTAACTGCATCGAGGATGTGATGAAATACATCCGTGAGCACATCAGCGAGCCGCTCAATCGTGAAACATTGGCGGAGGTCGCTGGGTTCTCGGTGCCCCACTTTCATCGCGTCTTCACGGCGCATGTCGGCGAGAGCGCTATCAGCTACGTCCGCCGTTTGCGCTTGGAGCGCGCCGCACGCAAGCTTCGGATGGGTGCGGTAGACATAACCGAGGTCGCACTCGCCGCCGGTTATGACACCCACGCGGCATTTAGCAAGGCGTTCAAGCAGCAGTTTGGTCTGAGCCCTAGTGAGTTTCGTCAGCTCAACTGTTGGGTAGCTACACAACTTCTCAGGAAAGGATAAATCATGATCAAAATCAAATTGACCAGCGTATCTATTGACGATTACGACAAGGCACTGAAGTTTTATACAGAGATTTTAGGATTTGTCAAAAAGAATGATATTTCTATGGGAGAGGGTATCCGTTGGATTACAGTGGTCTCTCCCGAAGAGCCAAATGGTACAGAGTTGCTCCTTGAACCGAATGCTTGGTATCCTGCCATGAAAGCGCTCAAAGAGTCGCTTGTCAAAGATGGGATACCGTTCACAGCCTTCCAGGTTGACGACATCCAAGAAGAGTATGAGCGACTGAAAGAGCGTGGCGTAGAGTTCAATATGGAACCTACCAACATGGGAATGACGACCGCCGCTGTGTTTGATGATACTTGTGGGAATCTGATCCAGATTTACCAGCTCAATGCGATATAACAACATCTCAGAATAAAGAAAAACGGAGTCATCGTTAAGTTGCCTCCGTTTTTCTTTTGTTTATCTGCAGTAGATATTTATACGGTAGGAGTATAATCACATCATCGTTTCCTTCTATGCTCAGGAGGCTCACCATGGAAAGCTTGATGATGGATTATCAGCTAACCTTAACTCCGTTCATGGAGCGAGCGCGGCGTTTGTATCCCAAAAAAGAGATCGTTACAAAAGTTGGACCATCGCTAGAGCGTACGACGTATGGCCAATGGGCAGAACGAGTGGGACATCTGGCGAATGCACTCACAAAGCTGGGGATTAAAAAAGGTGACCGTGTGGCAACCTTTGCCTGGAATAATACGCGCCATCTCGAACTCTATTTTGCAGTGCCATGTATGGGCGCAGTTTTACACCCGCTCAATCTGCGCTTACCGGGCGATCAACTGTTGTATATTATCAATCACGCTGAGGACAAAATCCTCTTTGTAGAAGCTAGCCTGCTCCCCGCTATCGAAAAACTCGCGCCCCAGCTCAAGACCGTGAAGCATTATGTTGTCATGGGGGATACCCTTCCTGAAACCACCTTAAGTCCTGTATCAGTGTATGAAGATCTACTCAAAGACGTTGGTTCTGATCATCCTTGGCCAGTCCTGCATGAGAACGACGCGGCGGCTATGTGCTACACCTCTGGCACGACCGGCAACCCAAAAGGGGTCGTCTATTCCCACCGCGCCATTTATCTTCACAGTCTGGGTTTGAGTATGGTCGACGCACTTGGTCTCGCCGAGTCTGACACGTTCATGCCAGTGGTACCGATGTTCCATGTGCTAGCGTGGGGCACACCTTACGCCTGTACGATGTTGGGGGCAAAGCAAGTCTATCCTGGGCCACACTTGCAACCACGTGACTTAGCAGAACTGATCCAAGGGGAGCAAGTGACATTTACTGCAGGAGTGCCTACTCTCTGGCTGGGTCTGTTGGGCTTGCTGGAGAAAGAACGTTACGACTTAAGCAGCCTCAGGTGCATGCTCGTCGGCGGAGCTGCTGCACCACAATCGATGCTCGAAGCTTACCAAAAGAAACACGGTCTGCAAGTTGTTCAGGCTTGGGGAATGACCGAGACAACCCCGCTTGGCACGGTGAGTCGTCTAAAGAGCTATCAAACTGAGCTTCCCGAAGAAACGAAGCTTGCGATCCGAGCCAAGCAGGGCTTACCGTCGTTTGGTGTGGAGATCCGGGCAGTTGATGAAGACGGTCAGGAAGTGCCCTGGGATGGAAAGACCTTTGGTGAGCTACAAGTGCGCGGCCCATGGATCATCCGTAGTTATTATAACGATGAACGCTCGCCTCAATCCTTCATGGATGGCTGGTTCCGTACGGGCGATGTAGTGACGATTGACCCGGAAGGTTTCGTACAAATCGTAGACCGAACGAAGGATGTCATCAAGAGTGGCGGGGAATGGATTTCCAGCCAGGATTTGGAGAACGCGATTATGGCTTATCCCAAAGTGATGGAAGCAGCAGTCATTGCGGTGGCACATCCCAAATGGCAGGAACGTCCACTTGCCTGCGTGGTGCCCAAGCCAGATTTCAAAGAGAACATCACCAAAGAGGAAATCATGCAGCACTTACGGGCTCGCTTTGACAAGATGTATTTGCCTGATGATGTAATTTTTATTGAGGCTGTTCCCAAGACCAGTGTGGGAAAATTTGACAAGAAAGTACTGAGAGCACAATACAAAGATTATAAATTGCCTAATGCGTGAGAGGAGTAACGACAGATTGGCTCTTCAAGAATTACTGTGAAGCACCCCTAGATCGGACGGCACGATTTGCTATGAAATGCTAACGCATTTCAAAAATCGAACTGCTGGCGTAACTTGATTTTCCAACTCAATAACTAATCGTAAACCTGAGCATCAAAAGACTGCAGAGGCACGCCCTACACCTGCACTTGCGTGTGATTTGCTTGGCAAATTATGCAAGTGTTGGGCAACCCACCTCCGCAGTTTTCATTTGATCGTCCGGGGAGGAGGGCGCCAGGAGGCGCCGAATCATTCCGTTCTCCGCCGTCTGACCTCATACAGACTCACCAACCGCGCCACAAGGATCGCCACATATAACACGCCGATGGTTGCCTCCAGCCCAGCCAACATGCGCGCCCAGGTATTCGCCGGCAGGATATCCCCATACCCTGCGGTGCTCAAGGTCACCAGGCTGTAATACACGAACTGCTGCCAGTGCACCGCTGTTCCCAACGTGTTATCTACGAAGGAACCAGGGAGAGCGGCTTCCAACATTCCATACACAGGGACAAAAAAGAAGGAAAGCAAAAAGTACACGGCACATGCCGCATAGATGATATCTGCTGTGACTTGTTCCGCGGTGAAGATATAACGCATCAACACCAGGATGATCGTCGTATGAAAGACAACCAGAACAAACGAAGAGACCTGAATTTTCCAGAAACTTGTGGGGTCAAAGGCGTAGACGATTGCCATAACCAGCCAAATGACCGCAATACTAATCGACCAAGTGATGTGGGCGCGGCTGTCACTGGTGATTAAAATACCGATGATAAACAACCCTGCGTAGAGCGCCGCAAAACTCATTAAAGAAATAATGCTTCCATTGCTGGTGATGGGATAAAGGATGTTGAGCAGTACGATCAGGATGAGCACATATTTAGCACGTCCCTTGACTACATCGTGAGTTCGGGTTCCCATAGCAGCACCTCAGAAAGTTTAGAACAAATCTTGAAACTGGATATGGTATTTTACTCGTATCTGCTATTCAACCCAGATTTATGTTAAATTTTGTTTCACATCTACTAAGAACGGACACCAATACATCCCAACGGTGTTATTTCTTTTGAAATGAAACACTTCCAGGGAGAGCTTCAGAATGAGCCGTAAATTTGATTTTCGACAGTTACTTCCCGTGGCTAGTATCGGATTGGTAGGAGGTGCAATTGTTCTCCCCCTTGTCATATCATTTGCGATTCTAATTTTTTCAGGGGAACTTTCCTCATTTGCTACCACAGGGATTGGGATGGTTTTGTTTGGTGGGTTGATTATGCAGCTGGTGATTGCACTGACAAGTTCTGTGCCCGGCATGATCGGCGCCCCACAAGATAGCCCGGCGGCAGTCTTAGGTTTGTCTGCCCTGACGATTGCTGCGCACATGGAGGGTATGCCTCCCGAAGCAAAATTTATCACGGTCGTTATGACGGTCATCCTGACAACCGTTATTTCAGGCTTGTTTTTTGTCTTCGTGGGCGTTTTCAAATTGAGCCGGTTCGTTCGCTTTATGCCCTATCCGGTAGTAGGAGGCTTTGTGGCTGGCACTGGGTTACTCCTTACGCAGGGAGCGCTTGGCGTGATGCTCGGGAACACGATCAGCCTGGGGGACTTAGATATCCTTTTCCGAGCCGAAAATCTGCTATTGTGGATCCCAGGCGTCCTTTTTGGGACCGTTGTGTTGATTGCTTCACGGCATTCCAAGCATTTGCTGACGTATCCTGCCTTGCTTGTGGGCGCAGGAATCGTTTTTTATCTCATCATCCTGATCAGCGGATACAGTCTGAATGAGGTTCGCGAGATGGGCTGGTTGCTTGGACCGTTCCCACAAGGAGCCTTATGGAAGCCTCTGGATGTTTCGCTTCTCGCGCAAGTGAATTGGGGTTTGATCGCTAGTCAATCCAGCAATATCGGGGCGGTTGCCCTCATTAGCATTGTGGCGCTATTGCTCAACGCCAGTGCACTGGAGTTGATCGCTCAAAAAGATATGGACTTGAACCGGGAGTTGATTTCCACCGGAATCGCCAACATTGCCGGCGGGTTGGCAGGTAGTTCCGTGGGTTACCATCATCTAGGCGTCTCGTCTATTTCCTTTCGCATGGGAATTTCCAATCGCCTGGTGGCGCTCTTCGCCGCGTCAGTCACTGGATTTGCACTTTTATTTGGTGCCTCTCTGCTTTCCCTGATTCCTAAATTCATGGTGGGTGGGCTGATCTTTTTTGTCGGTCTGTCCTTCCTTGTGGAATGGCTCTACGACGCATGGTTCCAATTGGCTCCCATTGACTACGCCTTGGTTTGGCTGATTCTCATTGTTGTAGGTGTGGTGGGGTTTCTCGAGGGCGTAAGTGTGGGGATTGCGATTGCTATGATTCTCTTTGTAGTGAACTATAGTCGTATTGGCATCACCAAGGATGCACTCACAGGCAAATCTTATCAAAGCAATGTGGAACGTCCTTTGGAACAACGGCAGTTGATCAAGAACCTGGGAGAAAGCATTTTTATCCTGCGTTTGCAGGGCTTCCTCTTTTTTGGCACCTCACAGAGTTTAGTCAATCAGATTAACCTGCGAGTGAAAGATCCGATACAGCAAAAACTCCGTTTCCTTGTCCTGGATTTTCAGCATGTCACTGCCTTGGATGCTTCTGCTATCTTTAGTTTTGTGCGTCTGAAGCAAATGGCATCCGCAAATCAGTTTTATCTGGTACTCACGGATGTCAACAAAGATATCAAAGCTAAGTTGGCACGCAACAGCATTGATGAAAACGAAACTCCGATTCGCATCTTTCCAACGATGGACTATGGAATGGTGTGAATCGAAATTATTGCTCGAAGAAGGAAGCTCCACCATTATTCGAGCTGGCACATTGCGCGGCCAGCTAAAGAAACTGCTCCCCTGGGCAGACCATGTCGAGAAATTCATTTCCTATTTGGAAAGGCAAGAAGTGCAGGAGTATCACATCCTCATCCATCAGGGAGATCCCCCAGACTGTATGTACTTCATCGCTTCCGGTGAGGTGACAACTCGTCTTCAAATATCAAAAGGCAATTTCATTCGGCTCAAGAGCCAACAAGGCGGCACAATGGTCGGGGAAATGGGTTTGTTTCTCAAACAATCCCGTACGGCAACCGTTGTGGTTTCAAAGCCCAGCGTTTTATATCGGCTTTCCCTTGAGGCCTACAACAGGATGATGGAGGAAGATCCTGAACTGGCATTTTATCTTTACCAATGGATTGGACGCGTGCTCTCCGTGCGCGTCGCCGAACACAACTCCACCCTGGAAGTACTGTTGAGTTAGCAGGGTATGATTCTGCTCCCTATAGTCTCAAAGATGCTGCCTAGCGGTACCGATGGTTTTTCGGGCGCGCGAGGGCACTAAAACAACAGCAACACTGCGCTGCTTGCCCAGGCAAAGAGGAATTGTGGCACCAGACTGATGACAACCGTAGCGATCGCTGTAACAACAGTGGTGAGGTCGAGGAAAGATTCGCGCTCGGTCTCTGGCTCGCCGTCGCGCATGTACATGATCACAACCACGCGCAGGTAGTAGTATGCGGAGATGAGGGAGGTCAGCACACCAATAATGGCAAGACCTGGAAAGCCGCCGGCGATCACGGCGCGGAAGAGATAGAACTTGCCAACTAACCCGATCGTGGGTGGAAGCCCAATAAGGGAGAGCATAAAGATCGCCATGGCAGCAGCCAAGGTAGGGTGCTTACGCGCAAGACCAGCATAGTCTCCAATCTCTAATCCCCTTCCTTCCGATTTCTCAAGCGCAATTACTACCCCCCATGCGCCAAAGTTCGTAATGGCATAGGAGACAAGATAGAAAAGACCTGCGGCGATCGAAACAGGTGCAACCTCAGGATTCCCATAGGGAACAAACGCCATCAGGATATAGCCTGCGTGGGCAATACTTGAGTAAGCCAGGAGACGTTTGATGTTGGTTTGCGCGATGGCAATCACGTTGCCAAGGATCATCGTCAAGGCAGAGACTGCCAAAAAGATTCCGGTCATATCGGTGGAAATGGAGGGGAATGCCGTTGCAAACACACGCAACAAGGCAGCAAAGCCCGCGATCTTCGCACCAGCGGACATAAAGGCTGTCACAGCGGAAGGTGCCCCCTGATACACATCGGGCGTCCACATATGAAAGGGAACGATGGCAACCTTGAATCCAAGTCCCACCAGAATGAGGGCCGCGCCAATGGATAACAGGAGCAAGTTAGAGGTCCCGCCGGAAACGGAGCCAACGATCGCAGCCAAATTTGTCGATTCGGTCGCGCCGAAGACTAACGCGGTCCCATAAACGACAAACCCTGTTGCGAACGCGCCCAGCAAGAAGTATTTAAGTCCCGCTTCTTCCGATTCGATTTTTGGGCGAGCAAACGCAGCCAGAACATACAGTGGAATAGAGAGAAGCTCCAGCGAAAGGAAGACCATGATGAGATCGGCTGATTGTGCCATGAGCATCATGCCGGTCACGCTAAAGAGCAGGAGCGTGTAATACTCGCCACGTTCGAGGCCCATGCGTTTTACATATCCATAGGCGAGGGCGATACCCAGAAGACCACTGACAAGGAGCAGTGCATTGACGAAGATCGAGAAACCGTCCAGGATGACCATGCCCTGTAAACCTGTCGCTTGTTGTCCAATTTGGGCCAGCGTAAAGCCAAGCGTGAGTGCCAACCCAAGCGCCGAGAGCAGAGCCGTAATCCCTTTGCGTTCTTTAGGAATAAAGAGGTCAACCAGCAAAAGCACAGAAGCCCAGATGGTCAGAAAGGTATACGGCCAGAGGACAGGAAGATTTAAATCAGTGAGGGTCATGATAATTTAGCGCATGGCAACATTAGGCAGATTGGAAACAAGTTGGTTCACAGCAGGTGCCATAAGCTCGAAGAACGGTCGGGGGTAGAGACCAATCCAAAAGATAAGAAGCAAGATGGGAACCATAATCGCAATCTCGCGCCAGTTGAGGTCCCGCAGACCATGCCCGTGGCTTTCGACTTCCCCCACAACCTCCCCTTGCGGGCCGAGGAACATGGTCTGGAACATGTAAAGAATATACACCGCAGCCATAATTACGCCCAGCGCAGAGATCGCTGCGTACCAGGCGCTGCCGATTGCTGGCGAACCAAACGCACCCAGCAAAATCGTGAACTCACCCACGAAACCATTGAGCCCGGGCAAGCCCATCGAAGAGAGGGCGACGATCAACATGATCGTTCCAAAAATCGGCGTGATCTTCCACAAGCCGCCATAGACTTTGAGCTCGCGCGTATGAGTCTGTTCGTAGATCATTCCGACGAGCAAGAACAACGCCCCCGTGCTGAGGCCGTGATTGATCATCTGTAAGATCGCGCCCTGCACGCCTTGTGAGTTAAGGGCAAACAAACCAAGCATCACAAAACCCAAATGACTCACCGAAGAATAGGCAACCAGTTTTTTTACATCGGGTTGAGCGTACGAGACTGCCGCGCCGTAGATAATGCCAATCGTCGCCAAGAGGGCAATCCATGGCGCTGCCCTCAACGTCGCTTCTGGGAAAAGCGCAAGGTTGAATCGCAAGAAACCATATGTGCCCAACTTCAACAAAACACCTGCCAGGATGACAGAACCTGCGGTTGGCGCCTCCACGTGCGCGTCTGGCAGCCAGGAGTGCAGGGGCCACATCGGAACCTTAATAGCAAACGCAGCAGCAAAGGCAAGGAAGAGCCACATCTGGACATTCGCAGGAATATTGCCTTGGGCAATCAGATCAGGTACGGAGAATGTCTGGCCATTAATTCCCAGCCATAAAATTGCCAATAGCATCAAAATAGAGCCAGCCATTGTATACAGGAAGAATTTGATGGCGGCATAGATACGCCGCGGCCCGCCCCAGATACCGATAATGAAGTACATCGGCACGAGGGTGAATTCCCAGAAGATATAGAAGAGGAATAAGTCCTGCGCGAGGAAGACGCCATTCATACCGATTTCGAGCAGAAGAAAGAAGAGCATAAAATCTTT
>Ga0081539_10006855_pt1 | contig 10648 bp, 7 predicted proteins | sample TabmetS4T2R2_FD_71023 | JGI IMG/M metagenome (GOLD analysis project Ga0081539, IMG submission 71023) | Tabebuia heterophylla rhizosphere microbial communities from the University of Puerto Rico - S4T2R2 | ecosystem: Host-associated > Plants > Roots > Rhizosphere ... | reverse complement strand
GCGACCTCCAGCCGTACGTGGGCCGGGAGCTCGAAGCCAAGATCATCGAGCTGGACAAGAACCGCAACAACGTGGTCCTGTCCCGCCGTGCCTGGCTGGAGCAGACCCAGTCCGAGGTCCGCACCGAGTTCCTCAACAAGCTGCAGAAGGGCCAGGTCCGCCGCGGCGTCGTCTCCTCGATCGTCAACTTCGGCGCGTTCGTGGACCTCGGCGGCGTCGACGGCCTCGTGCACGTCTCGGAGCTGTCCTGGAAGCACATCGACCATCCCTCCGAGGTGGTCGAGGTCGGTCAGGAGGTCGAGGTCGAGGTGCTGGACGTCGACCTGGACCGGGAACGGGTCTCGTTGTCGCTCAAGGCGACCCAGGAGGACCCGTGGCGCCAGTTCGCCCGGACCCATGCGATCAACCAGATCGTCCCGGGCAAGGTCACCAAGCTGGTTCCGTTCGGTGCGTTCGTCCGGGTGGACGACGGCATCGAGGGCCTGGTGCACATCTCCGAGCTGGCCGAGCGGCACGTCGAGCTGCCCGAGCAGGTCGTGCAGGTGGGCTCTGACGTCCTGGTCAAGGTCATCGACATCGACCTCGAGCGGCGCCGGATCTCGCTGTCGCTCAAGCAGGCCAACGAGGGCTTCGTCGAGGGCGAGGAGCACTTCGACCCCACCCTCTACGGCATGGCCGCGACCTACGACGCCGAGGGCAACTACATCTACCCCGAGGGCTTCGACCCGGAGACGGGCGAGTGGCTCGAGGGCTTCGACAAGCAGCGCGAGGCATGGGAGCGGCAGTACGCCGACGCCCGCGAGCGCTGGGAGGCCCACACCAAGCAGGTCCAGGCCTCCCGCGAGGCCGACGCGGACGCCGCGCTGCACCCGGCCCCGTCCGGTGGCGGCAACGCGCCCACCTCGTCGAGCTCGCCGGCCCCGGCGCGCACGGCGGAGGAGCCGTCCGGCACCCTGGCCACCGACGAGGCTCTCGCGGCTCTGCGCGAGAAGCTCGCCGGCGGCAAGAACTGAGCTAGCCACACCTACGAGAGGCCGTCCGCGATCCGTCGCGGGCGGCCTCTTGCCGCCTCATGACCCGACGAACGCTGACCGAGTGAAGCGAGGGCCCGCAACCGATGCTCAAGGTGGGATTGACCGGGGGGATCGGGGCCGGCAAGACCGTGGTCGCCGGCCGCCTCGCCGAACGCGGCGCGCTGGTCATCGACGCCGACCACCTGTCCCGCGAGGTCGTCTCGGCCGGCACGGGTGGTCTGGCCGAGGTCGTCGAGGCGTTCGGGCCGGACGTACTGCGTCCCGACGGCGAGCTGGACCGCCCGGCGCTCGGGGCGCGGGTCTTCGGCGACGAGGCGGCCCGCCGGCGCCTGGAGAACATCATCCATCCCCGGGTACGCGCCCGGTCCGCGGAGCTCGCCGCGGCTGCCGGCCCCGACACCATCGTCGTCAACGACGTGCCGCTGCTCGTCGAGACCGGGCAGGCGCCGTCGTACCACCTGGTCATCGTGGTGCGGGCGGACGCGCGTACCCGGGTCCGGCGGCTCACCGAGAGCCGGGAGATGACCGCGGCGGACGCCGAGGCGCGGATCGCCGCGCAGGCCGGCGACGAGGAGCGGGCGGCCGTGGCGGACGTGGTCCTGGACAACGACGGGGACCGCGCGGACCTGGACCACCGGGTCGACCTGCTCTGGCGGGAGCGCCTGGTCCCGTACGCGCGGAACCTCGCACTTCGCCGGGCCGCTCCGCGGGGCGGGCCGCCGCAGATCGTCCCCTACGACCCCACCTGGCCGGTCCAGGCCGCCCGGGTGATCGCGCGGATCCGGCACGCGGTGGCCGGCGCCGTCGTGGAGCACATCGGCTCCACCGCGGTCCCGGGGATGCCCGCCAAGGACCTGATCGACCTCATGCTGACCGTCCGCACGCTGGCCGAGGCGGACGCGATGACCGACGCGCTGGCCGAGGCCGGGCTGCCGCGCCGGCTGGGGGAGTGGGTGGACAACGCGCGGGGCGTACCCGGCGATACCTGGCCGAAGCGACTGCACGGCAACGCCGACCCGGGCCGGCCGGTGAACCTGCACCTGCGCGTCGCCGGGTCGCCGGGCTGGCGGTTCGCCCTGCTCATGCGTGACCACCTGCGGGCCGTGCCGGAGGCACGGAACGGGTACGCGACGCAGAAGCAGCGCTGGGCCGCGGAACACCCGGATCTGGGCAGCTACGCCGAGGCGAAGGAGCCGTGGTTCGACGCCGAGGCGCGGGCCGCGTACGCCTGGGCAGAGGCAACTGGCTGGCAGCCCGGCTCAGACAGATAGGACAGGAAAGGGCGCTCGCGGCAGCCGGTCTGCGCACAAGCGCGACCACGAGTGGGTGCGCACGCCGACCAGAGCCGGGGCGCATCGACCACCGTGCCGACGCGGGGGACCGTGTGGTGGTCCTGGATCCGGCCGGACGGCCGCCGCGAGCGGCCTACGGAAACAGGGTAGGGAGTCGATCGCGCCCGGACAATGTGCTTCAGGGCTTTTTGGCACTCAGCGAACACCCGTGTCCCAGCGCCGTCCGGAGCTCTTCGGAAGTTGTCACACCCCCGACGTACGGTTATCGGCATGGCGCTCAACATCCCCCGCATCGACGGCCGGTTCGAGGTGGTCAGCGAGTTCCAGCCCGCCGGCGACCAGCCCACCGCCATCGCCGACCTGGAGAGCCGGGTCCGCCGGGGCGACCGGAGCACGGTCCTGCTCGGCGCGACCGGGACCGGGAAGAGCGCCACCACGGCGTGGCTGATCGAGCGGCTGCAGCGGCCGGCGCTCGTGCTCGCGCCCAACAAGACCCTGTGCGCTCAGCTCGCCAAAGAGTTCCGCGAGCTGCTGCCGCACAACGCGGTGGAGTATTTCGTCAGCTACTACGACTACTACCAGCCCGAGGCCTACATCGCGCAGACGGACACCTACATCGAGAAGGACTCCTCGGTCAACGAGGAGGTCGAGCGGCTGCGGCATTCGGCGACCAGGTCGCTGCTGACCCGGCGGGACGTGGTCGTGGTGGCGACGGTCAGCGCGATCTACGGCTTGGGTACGCCGCAGGAGTATCTGAACACTGCCGTCCAGGTGCGGGTCGGCGACGAGATCGAGCGCGACAAGCTGCTGCGCCGCCTGGTGGACATCCAGTACACCCGCAACGACATGGCGTTCCAGCGCGGGACGTTCCGGGTGCGCGGCGACACGCTGGAGATCATCCCGGCGTACGAGGAGCTCGCGGTGCGCATCGAGCTGTTCGGCGACGAGGTGGAGAAGCTCTACTACCTGCACCCGCTGACCGGCGACGTGGTGCGCGAGGTCGACGAGCTGGTGGTCTTCCCGGCGACGCACTACGCGGCGGGGGCGGACCGGATGGACCGGGCGATCCGCGGCATCGAGGCGGAGCTGGAGGAGCGGCTCGCCGAGCTGGAGCGGCAGAACAAGCTGCTGGAGGCGCAGCGGCTGCGGATGCGCACCACGTACGACGTCGAGATGATGCGCCAGGTCGGGTTCTGCAACGGCATCGAGAACTACTCGATGCACATCGACGGCCGGTCCTACGGCGACCCGCCGAACTGCCTGCTCGACTACTTCCCGGACGACTTCATCACGGTGATCGACGAGTCACACGTGACGATCCCGCAGATCGGCGGCATGTACGAGGGCGACGCCTCCCGCAAGCGGATCCTCATCGAGCACGGCTTCCGGCTGCCCAGCGCCGCGGACAACCGGCCGCTGCGGTTCGACGAGTTCCTGGACCGGGTGGGGCAGATGGTGTTCCTGTCCGCCACGCCCGGCCCGTGGGAGCTGCAGCAGTCCGGCGGGGAGTTCGTCGAGCAGGTCATCCGGCCCACCGGCCTGGTCGACCCCGAGGTGGTGGTCAAGCCGACCAAGGGCCAGATCGACGACCTCATGCACGAGATCCGCGAGCGTACCGAGCGCGACGAGCGGGTCCTGGTCACCACGCTGACCAAGAAGATGGCCGAGGACCTCACCGACTACCTGCTGGAGAGCGGCATCCGGGTGCGGTATCTGCACTCCGAGGTCGACACGCTGCGCCGCGTCGAACTGCTCAAGGAGCTGCGCAAGGGCGACTTCGACGTGCTGGTCGGCATCAACCTGCTGCGCGAGGGCCTGGATCTGCCCGAGGTGTCGCTGGTGGCCATCCTCGACGCGGACAAGGAGGGGTTCCTGCGCAGCGGCCGGTCGCTGATCCAGACCATCGGGCGCGCCGCGCGGAACGTTTCCGGCCAGGTCCACATGTACGCGGACAAGATGACCCCGTCCATGCGGGACGCGATCGAGGAGACCGACCGCCGCCGCGCCAAGCAGATCGCGCACAACACGGCGAACGGGATCAGCCCGGAACCGCTGCGCAAGAAGATCCACGACATCCTCGACGACATCTACCGCGAGGCCGAAGACACCGACAACGCGGTCGGCGGGCAGCTCGTCGGTGGCGCGGGCCGGCAGATGTCCCGGGGCAAGGGTCCGGTGCCGGAGACCCGCTCCAGGGCGCGGAGCCCGCTGGCGCCCACCCGCGACGGCATGGCCCGCGCCGAGCTGGCCCAGCTCATCCAGGATCTCAACGAGCAGATGCTGGCCGCCGCCCGGGAGCTGCAGTTCGAGCTGGCGGCCCGGATCCGCGACGAGATGGCGGAGCTGAAGCGCGAGTTGCGCGGCATGGACATGGCCGGCGTGAAATAGGGCGCTACGCGGCGCCGGGTGTGACATCGGTGAAGTGCTCGACCAAGGGGGACCTGGCGAAGTAGGGGCCGATCAGTCCACGCCACCGGAAGAACCGCTCGGTGCTCCGGAAGTTCTCGGTGTGCGCCTCGACGCTGTCCCACTCGACCAGCAGCACGAAGCGCGCCGGTGACTCGATGCCGCGGGTCATGCGTACCGAGCGGCAGCCGGGCGTACCGGCCAGGATCGGGTGGGCGGCGCGGTACGCCTCCGCGAACGCGTCCTCCTGCCCCGGGACGACGTCGATGAGAGCTACTTCGAGAACCATGGCTCGCAGCCTGCCACACGCCCCTTACCTGCCTCGATCTTGGAGTTGCGGCGCCCGGTATGCCGCGCTTCGCGGCTTTTGCGAGGTGCCACATGTCCAAGATCGCCGCGTGGGGGGCGGGGCGGGGGCTAAGACCGGGCGTCGACTAACTCGCGGTGCCGGTCGTGGGCCGATTTCGCCAAGCTCGCGGCGGTCGCGACGCCGAGCGTGCCGACGATCACCAGCAGGGACAGCCAGATGGGGATCTCCGGCGCCCAGGGCACGCCGTTGCCACCGTTGATGAACGGCACCTGGTTGGTGTGCAGAGCCTCCAGGAACAGCTTCACGCCGATGAACCCGAGCACCGCGGCGAGCCCGAAGTTGAGGTAGACCAGGCGCTCCAGCAGCCCGCCGAGGAGGAAGAACAGCTGGCGCAGGCCCATCAGGGCGAACACGTTCGCGGTGAAGACCAGGTACGGCTCCTTGGTGATGCCGAAGATCGCCGGGATGGAGTCGAGCGCGAAGATCAGGTCGGTGGTGCCGATCGCGATCATCACGATGAGCAGCGGGGTGACCCGGCGGTGGCCCTCGTTGGTGATCACGGTGAGCTTGCCGCTGCCGAACGACGACGACACCGGCAGCGCCCGCTTGGCCCAGCGGATGACGATGTTCTCCTGGAAGTCCTCGTCGTCGTTCTCACCGTGCTTGACCAGCGTGATCGCGGTATACACCAGGAACGCGCCGAACAGGTAGAAGACCCAGGAGAACTGGGCGATCAGCGCGGCGCCCGCGGCGATGAACGCGCCACGCATGAGCAGCGCCAGGGCGATGCCGACGAGCAGGACCTTCTGCTGGAACTGCCGGGGCACGGCGAACCGGGCCATGATGATCACGAAGATGAACAGGTTGTCGACGCTGAGGCTGTACTCGGTCAGCCAGCCGGTGTAGAACTCGCCGGCGTACTGGCCTCCGGCCACGGCCCATATCCCGGCCCCGAACGCGAGGGCCAGCGCGACGTAGAAGACGACCCAGCCGCTGGCTTCCTTCATGCTCGGTTCGTGCGGGCGCCGGCCGATGATGAGCAGGTCAACCGCCATCATCGCGGCAAGAGCGACGAGGGTGACCATCCAGACCAAGGCTGAAACGTTCAACGAGGACCTCCGGCAGACACGGGGCATCGCCGCGTCGGTGCCGGATGCGATCCGGCCCGTGTGCAGCGATGTTCGGCTGTCGGAGGTCTCTTCCGCTGCCCTACGTGGCAGCCGCCGACCCCGGGAAACCCATCACGCGAGCGTCCGTGTTGACGAGGGCGGCGCGGGGAATACTCCCCTCCTACGAGAACCAGTGTCTCGCATTTATGGCCGTTTGTTGATACCCCTCCCAAAACGTGGCCGGTTTAACTCCGCCCGGCCCGCCCCACGAAGCGCTGATCATGGGATTAGGCCTGACAAAACGGACGGATCGATCGCCCAAGCCCATGATCAACAGCCGCGGCGGGGGGCGGCGGGCGGCGGCGGGCGGCGGCGGGCGGCGGGCGGCGGGGGCGGATTACTGCTGGTGCTTGCGACGCGCAGCGGCCCTCCCGCGGGTCTGCTGGTCTAGCACGACCTTGCGGATGCGGACCGCGGCCGGGGTGACCTCGACGCATTCATCCTCGCGGCAGAACTCCAGCGCCTGTTCGAGGGAGAGCTTGCGCGGCGGGATGAGCTTCTCGGTCTCGTCGGCGGTCGACGAGCGCATGTTGGTGAGCTTCTTCTCCTTGGTGATGTTGACGTCCATGTCGTCCGCGCGGGAGTTCTCGCCGACGATCATGCCCTCGTAGACCTCGGTGCCCGGTTCGACGAACAGCTGGCCGCGCTCCTGCAGGTTGGTCATCGCGAACGCGGTCACCGCGCCGGCCCGGTCGGCGACGAGCGAACCGGTGCTACGTGTCCGCAGCTCGCCGAACCACGGCTCGTAGTCCTCGAACAGGTGGTGCAGGATGCCGGTGCCGCGGGTTTCGGTGAGGAATTCGGTACGGAAGCCGATCAAGCCCCGCGCCGGCACCAGCCACTCCATCCGAACCCAGCCGGTGCCGTGGTTCGTGAGCTGCTCCATCCGGGCCTTGCGGGAGGCCAGCAGCGTGGTGATCGGGCCCATGAACTCGTCGGGCGCGTCGATGGTCAGTCGCTCGACCGGCTCATAGACCTTTCCGTCGACGGTACGGGTGACGACCTGCGGCTTGCCGACGGTGAGCTCGAACTGCTCCCGGCGCATCTGCTCGACCAGGATCGCCAGCGCCAGCTCGCCGCGGCCCTGAACCTCCCAGGCGTCCGGGCGTTCGGTGGGCAGTACGCGCAGCGACACGTTGCCGACCAGCTCCTTGTCCAGCCGGTCCTTGACCATCCGGGCGGTGACCTTGGCGCCCTTGACCCTGCCGACCAGCGGCGATGTGTTGGTGCCCAAGGTCATCGAGATGGCCGGCTCGTCGACGGTGATCAGCGGGAGCGGGATCGGGTCGTCCGCGTCCGCCAGGGTCTCGCCGATCATGATCTCCGGGATGCCGGCCACGGCCATGATGTCACCCGGTCCGGCCTGCTCGGCCGGCTTCCGCTCGAGCCCCTCGGTCATCAGCAGTTCGGAGATGCGGACCTTCTCCACGGTGCCGTCGGTGCGGCACCAGGCGACGGTCTGGCCCTTGCGGATGGTGCCCTCGTGCACCCGGCACAGCGCGAGCCGGCCCAGGAACGGCGAGGCGTCCAGGTTCGTGACGTGCGCCTGCAGCGGCGCGCCCGCGGTGTAGCGGGGTGCCGGTATGGTCTCCAGCAGCGTCTTGAACAGCGGTTCGAGGTTCTCGCTGTCGGCCGGCACGGTCCCGTCCGCGGGCTGGGTGAGCGAGGCGATGCCGTCGCGGGCGCACGCGTACACGATCGGGAAGTCGATCTGGTCCTCGTCCGCGTCCAGGTCGAGGAACAGCTCGTACGTCTCGTCCACAACGTCCTTGATCCGGGCGTCGGGGCGATCCACCTTGTTGATCACCAGGATGATCGGCATCCGGGCCTTGAGCGCCTTGCGCAGCACGAACCGGGTCTGCGGCAGCGGCCCCTCGCTGGCATCGACGAGCAGGAGTACCCCGTCGACCATGGTCAGGCCCCGCTCGACCTCGCCGCCGAAGTCGGCGTGGCCGGGCGTGTCGATGATGTTGATGATGACCGGGCCACCGTCGGCGGGCTGATAGCTGATCGCGGTGTTCTTGGCGAGGATCGTGATCCCCTTCTCCCGCTCCAGGTCCATCGAGTCCATGACGCGTTCGCCCATCTCGGCGCGCGCGTGGGACTGCCCGCCCTGCCGGAGCATGGCGTCGACCAGCGTGGTCTTGCCGTGGTCGACGTGCGCGATGATGGCGACATTGCGGAGATCGGTGCGGGTTGGCATGCACCCATTGTCCCCGGTCGCGGCCGTTGCCGACGTGTGGTCTGCGACGCGTGCGTTCCCGGCGGACCGGCTACACTTGTTCCGGAACCCGGGATCGCCAGCCGTTTTGACCCTGTTGAGGGCGCGGTTGTAGGGTCTCGGGGTTGTTGTGCGTTCAGTTGCTGGCGAGGCTCTCCGGATCGGCCCGTGCAGCAGACATTAAGGGAGCCCTGAAGCAATGCCGCCCAAGAAGAAGACCCATGAGGTAACCCTCGCGCTTGAGGCGGGTAACGCCGCGATGGTCGACCTCGGCAAGATGCTTGGTCCGACCGGGGCCAACATGCGGGCCGTGAAGGTCGAGTACGACGAGGCGACGTCGAAGAACCGTGGCGAGATCATCCCGGTCGTCGTCACCGTCTTCGAGGACCGCAGCCACAAACTCACCTACAAGACGCCGCCGACGAGCTTCCTCATCCGCAAGGCGCTGGGGATCCAGTCGGGCGCCGCGAACCCGCTGACCCAGACGGTCGGCACGCTGAGCGCCGAGCAGGTCCGCTCGATCGCCGAGCGCAAGCTGCCCGACCTCAACGCCAACGACGTCGAGGCCGCGATCAAGGTCGTAGCCGGCACGGCGCGTTCGATGGGCGTGAAGGTCGCCGGCTAGATCTTCGTCACAGATTTTCGCCGCGGACCCGGTGCATCCGGGTCCGCGCTTTCGTTCCGCGGTCGGGCCGCCCGGGCCGCGTCCACGCTCGCGCTTCGTTCCGCGGTCGGGCCGCGTCCACGCTCGCGCTTTCGTTTCGCGGTCGGACCGTTCGGGCGGCGTCCGCGCTCGCGCGCTCAGCGGTCCGGCCTCGGCTCTTCGCCCCCGACGATCGTCTCGATGAGGCCGTAGTCGCGCGCCTCGGCGGCCGACAGGTTGCGGCCGGCGGCCAGGTCGTCCTCGATCCGGCTGCGCGCCTGCCCGGTCACGCCGACCAGCCGCAGCACCACTTCCTCCAGCTCCCGCAAGTGCTGCCCGGCGGCCGCGGCCACCTCGTCGGCGGTACCCGTCACGCCGGTCGCGCGCGGCTCGGCCAGCTTGAATCGGGCGTGCCGGTACGCCGACCGCTTCTCCGCCGCGGCCAGCACCGCGAGCACCGCCCCGCCGGCCTCCGACGTGACCACCGCATGCACCGGCGCCACCATCGAGTCGATCACGTCGATGATCGCCAGCGCGGCGCTCAGCTCCCCGCCCGAACTGGCCACGTGCAGCTGCACCGGGGACGGCCCGGCCGCGTCCAGCGTCAGCAGCGCCGCCGCGATGCCGCTCGCGCCCTGCTGGGTGAGCGGGCCGCGCACCATGACGATGCGCTGGTCGAACAGCCGTTCCTCGAGCCACCCCGGGAGCCCGGGACCGTCAACCGGCGCAGGCGGTTGCCACGAGGGCTGCCACGGACCGGGCGGCCGGTCCGGCGCGGGCGGCCACTGCATCGGGTCGTGTCGGAAGTCCACCGGCGCCTCCACCTGTCGAGATGCCGCCAGTCTAAGTTCGTCTCGCCGGTCGCCAGGGCTCTTCAGCTTTGGGCGGACGTCGTTCGGCGTTCCCTGAGCGCTGTCCGCGTGCTTGCATGGAGCTGAACTCACCACCCGCGTACAAGGAGACGCCATGTCCGAGACGCTCCAGCTCGACCCGGCGAAGACCGCGATCCTGCTGATCGAGTACCAGAACGAGTTCACCTCCGAGGGCGGCGTGCTGCACGGCGCGGTGTCCTCGGTCATGGACAAGACCGGCATGCTGCCGAAGACGGTGGCGCTGGTCGAGGCCGCGCGGGCGGCCGGCGTGACCATCATGCACGCGCCCATCACGTTCGCACCGGGGTACGGCGAGCTCAGCCGTCACCCGTACGGGATCCTCAAGGGAGTGGTCGACGGAAACGCCTTCGTCAAGGGCACCTGGGGCGCCGCGATCGTCGACGACCTGACGCCGGCCGAGGGCGACATCGTCATCGAGGGCAAGCGCGGGCTGGACACGTTCGCCAGCACCAACCTCGACTTCATCCTGCGCAGCAAGGGCATCGAGACGCTGATCATCGGCGGCTTCCTGACCAACTGTTGCGTCGAGTCCACCATGCGCAGCGCGTATGAGAACGGCTACCGGGTCATCACACTGACGGACTGCACCGCGGCCACGTCGGCGGAGGAGCACGACAACGCGATCGCGTACGACTTCCCGATGTTCTCCGTGCCCATGGAGTCGACCTCGGTCAAGTCCG
>Ga0081539_10006854_pt1 | contig 10651 bp, 11 predicted proteins | sample TabmetS4T2R2_FD_71023 | JGI IMG/M metagenome (GOLD analysis project Ga0081539, IMG submission 71023) | Tabebuia heterophylla rhizosphere microbial communities from the University of Puerto Rico - S4T2R2 | ecosystem: Host-associated > Plants > Roots > Rhizosphere ... | reverse complement strand
AGACCTACCGCTGGAACGTCCACGACGACCGCCGCCGCGACTACTGGGGCAACGCCGTCATCCCGTCCTGGTACGCGGAGGCCACGCCGGTGCTCGGGCTGGACGGCCGCGAGCAGCCGCTCACCGACCTCGCCGACACGAAGTCGGAGGTGCGGGTCGGCGCCGACGGCCTGGGCTCGACCCGCTCGCCCGCGTCCGGCGGCTGACCGAACCCACCTGCCACGAGCGCTCGTTCCCCGGACGGCGGCACGAGCGGACGACTGCAGCGACCTGTTCGAGTGCCGGCTCGTCAGCTGGTGCCCCGCGCCGCCAGTTGCGTTGACGCTTGGGGTTGCGACGGCCGTGTGGCGAATTGTCCACGCGAGGGCTCGCGGCGATACGCCGCCAAGGTTCGCGCGGTCAGGGTCGGCGCCCGCTGAGACAGGCCGGCCAGCGATCATGGACGCCCTACGCGGCGGGCGAGAAGGCCGTCGATCGACGACGAGTACCGCGGACACGACGGGACACGGAGAAGACCGCCGTAACGAGCCGCCCCGAGACCGTCCGCGCGCACCAGCAGGAACCAGACGGCCAGCAGGGCCAGGAAGGGGAGGTAGACCTGCGCCGAGCGGTGGTACTCCTCTCGTCAGGCGACGCCGAGGACGGGTTGGCCGAGGGCGCTGAACTGGAGGACCAGCCCGCTACGCCGGGCCCGCGGCCGTCGTCGTCAGATGCTCTCCGCGCGCGAGGGTGCAGGAGATCGCGGGTCCCGGCAGAGACCGCCGGTGAACATCCCCTCGAAAGCCGGGCTGCGCGAGGAAGCGTGCTCGGACCAGAGCTGACCGATCTGACACGGGTCGACGTCGGTTGCTCCCGGCGTGTCTCGCAGAGATCACGTGCTCCCGGGGGTCGGGCCTGGCGCCGGGTCGACTGCGCGGATCGCGGCGGTTCCGGACCGGCGGGCCGGCGACGGCGCGGGGGGTCGGACACGCCATCGGCGGCCGGTTCCGGCCAAGAGAGCAGTCCCGCGGCTGGGCGAGCGCGTCGGCGCGCAGCGTCGCGATCCCGGTGTAGGGGCCACCGGCCACAGGACGCCGTCGTACTCCTCGGGCGGCAGCCGGTCGTACTCCGGCCCCTCCGGGCGCCGGTGCCGGGCGCGCACCCGCATCGGGTGGAGCCCCGGGCCGCCCGTGACGATGTCGTCGAGCCCTGCCGGCGGCCCGGACATGAGCCCTTGGACGGTGACGCGGCCGGCCGGGCTCCAGATCGTCGCCTCGCTCTCGGCCTCCCCAGGCCTCGTCCGGGTCGGGCGGGTGGCCGGCTTGCCAGGCCCGCACCCGCACGGTCCCGGTGTGGATCCCGGTGACGGCGGTCACCGCGCTCACCCCGGTCCGCGAGAGCAGGCCGTCCCCGGCGACGCCCAGCGGCAGGTCGGCGTCCTCGGCGTCGCCGATCACGTGGAGCTGGCAGTGGCTGACGGACGTGCCGGTGAAGCTGCCAACGGCGGCGAACCTGCCGGCTCTCGCCCGGCCGCCCGCCGGCCGGCGACGTGCCAGGCGGCGACCGACAGGGCCGCGCCCGCGACGCCGTCGACCAGGTAGTGGTTCGCGGTGAGGACAACCGTCGCGTCCATCGACAGGGTCAGCGCGATCGCCAGCGCGCGCAGCCAGGTGGCCCTCGCGACGGCCAGGACGGCGAGCGTCATCAGCAGGTTCCAGCCGACGTGCAGGCTCGGCATCGCGGCGTACTGGTTCGTGAATCCCGGCGGCTGCAGTACCCGGTACGCGCGCGACTGCTGCGTCACCGTGTCGACCAGCGGCAGGCCGGCCAGCCGCGGCGGCGCGACCGGGAAGGCGGCGAAGACCACCAGCCCGGCGCCGCCGGAGAGGAGCATCGCGTTGCGGGCGCGGGCGAAGGCGTCGCGGTGCCGGATCGCGAGCCAGGTCAGCGTGACGGCGATGACCGGCCAGTGGCCGAAGATGTACACCCAGTTCAGCACCTGCGTGACGCCGGGATGCCCGATCACCAGGCCCTGCAACGGAACCTCGGCGTTGAGGTGGAGGCTGCGCTCGACGGCGACGACGTGGCCGGCGTTGCGCTCGGCGGTGGCCGGGTCCGCCCGGGTGAGCCCTCGGGCGCCGAAGTAGCCCAGCACCGCGACGACGACGACGCCCGCCTGGCCGGCGACGTGGACCGCCGTCTCCCCCACCCCGGGCCGGGGACGGCGGAGCGCCGGCGGCGACGTCGAACCCGTCGTGAGCTCGCGCGAACCGAAGGCGAAGACCGTCATGCCGACCTCCTGTCGACCCGGGGTGGAGCGCCGCGGCCGACGTCAGCGGCGGACGAAGACCGCGCGGACGGTGATGGTGGTCCGCATCGACGCCACGCGGAGCGGGCTCCAGGTCAGGCCGAAGCCGGAGCGGTCGACCACGATCTCGGTGTCCAGCTGCACGCTGCCGTCGGCGGCCGGCGTGACCGAGACCGGGAACGTCAGCGAGTCCGTGCGGTCGCGCACCCGCAGCAGGCCGGTGACCGTGAGCCCGTCGGTGGTCGCGGCGACGTGCTGCGACGTGAAGGTGATCGACGGATGCGTCGCGGCGTCGAAGAAGTCGGCCGAGCGCAGGTGCTCATCCCGCCGCTTGATCCCGGTGTCGACGGACGCCGCGCCGACGGTGATCGCCCCGCTGATCCGACCGCCGGTCGCGACCGTGCCCTCGCCGGACACGGTCCCGAAGGTGCCCCGCACCGGCGCCAGCCCCCACATGCTGCGGGTGGCCAGCGCGACGCGGGAGCGCGCCGGGTCGAGGACCCAGTCCCCGGCCAGGGAGCCGCTCGCGAGCTGCTCCGGGAGCGACGTCGCTGTCGTGGCTGCCATGAGTTCCTCCAGCTCTTCGGTTCCTCAGAAAGTTTGAGGATCAAAACTATTTGGCTGCCAGAACCGTATATAGTTGCCACCGGCGGCTGTCAAGGGAGGGGAGTCATGGTCAAGCGCAGGACCGAGGTGAGCCGCACCACAGCGGGGGACGCCGCGACCGGGACGGGCGGGGCGGGCGGGCCCGGCGCCGCGGGTGAGCCCCGGCAGCACTCGGCGACGTGCCTGCGGCTGATGCAGCTCCTGCCGCGCGTCGCCCGCGGGATGCGCCGGTCCCAGGACCTCGCCGCGCCGCCGGCTGCCACGCCGTTGGGTCCCCGCCACGTGGCGGTCCTCGAGCAGCTCCGCGACGGCCCGGTGATCGTCGGCACGCTCGCGGCGCGGCTCGGCCTGACGATGTCCACGGTCAGCGGCGTCCTGGCCGACCTCGACCGCGCCGGCTACATCACCCGCGAGGCCGACGCCGGCGACCGGCGGCGCACCATCGTCCGGATCGAGGCCGGCAAGCGGTGCCAGATCGACGCGTGGCTCGACGGCGCCGCCGCACCCCTCGCCCGGGTGCTGGACCAGCTGGCGCCGGCCGAGCAGGCCGCGTTCCTCAAGGCCATGGACCTGCTGGAGAACGAGCTGCGGGCCGGCGACGCCACCTGACGACGCCCGGCCCGCATCCTGCGGGGCAGGGTCAGGGAGCGGCGTAGTGGTGCTCGGCGCCGTCCCGCCGGGTGTGGACGTCCCAGTAGTGCCGGGCGATGGTGTCGGCCTGGGTCTGCGGGCCGCCGGTGCCGATCCAGACCGAGAGCGGCAGGTGCGCCGCGTACACGCCGGTGCCGGCGAGCGCCTGGTGCAGCTTGAGCACCCAGGCGCGCAGCGCGGCCGTCGCGACCGCGATGTTGGCGAACTCGGGCGGCCCGGCGAGCGGGTCCAACGACGAGCCGCCGGTGGTGAACAGCAGCGTGCCGGCGCCCCGCTCGATCATGCCGGGAAGCACCTGCCGCGCCGCCGCCATCCCGCCGTAGAGGTAGTACTCGAGCTGCGGCTGGACGTTCTCGACCGTCGCGTCGAGCGAGCCGGCCATCGTGATGCCCGGTACCGGGTCGTGCGGCGCGGGCGAGAACTCCAGCACGTCGACGGCGCCGAACCGCTCCTCGATGCGCGCGAAGGCACCGTCGAGCGACGGCCGGTCCATGATGTCGGCCGCGAAGCCGGCGGCGTCGACGCCGGAGCCGGCACCGGCATATTTGGTGCGCCCTCCACGCTTGGAAGAACTTTCGAGATTGCTGTGGCGCACGCCGAAGTCTGGCAGCGAACACCCAAGTGCCTTTTGTAAGCACATCCTCACGCATGCAGAATGCTGTTACGAACTAGTTGTTCGTATCGATGTGAGGGTGGCTGATGGAAGTGGCTGACGAGCCTGTGGTGATCGAGATGTGGACCGACTTGGGCTGTCCGTGGTGCTATGTCGGCAAGCATCGGCTCCAAACTGCGATCGACCGGCGTCCGGATGCGGAGCGGTTCGAGATCCGACTCCGGTCGTTCGAGTTGAACCCGGACGCTCCCGCCGAGCCGGAGACCATCGAGAGTGCGTTCATTCGATCCCACGGTGGTGACGCCTCTGTCGTGCTGAACGCCGAACGAAGGATTCAGGCACTCGCGCAACGCGAAGGGCTGGCGTTCTCCCTCGACCGGCTGAACGCCAACACGTTCGACTTCCACCGCGTACTGCACTACGCGAACGCACAGGGCCACGGCCTGGAGTTCTTCTCCGCGGTCCAGGACCGCTTCTTCGCCGGTGACATCAATCCGTTCGACCCGAATGTCTTGGTCGAGATGGCTGAGTCGGTTGGTCTCTCCGGTTCCCGCGTGCGCGAGGTGCTGGATGGTGATGAGTACGCCGACGCGGCGCATGCCGACCGCAATGAAGGTGCAGCACTCGGCCTGACCGGCGTGCCGTTCGTGGTCTTTGACCGGCAAGTTGCCGCGCCCGGAGCGCAGTCGGTGGAGGTCTACAGCCGGATCCTTGACCAGGTCACCTCGAAGACGGTGGCACATGGCTGACCCGATCCGACCTCTCGTCATCGTCACCGGCGACGCGGACGGCACCTGCGACCCCGAGACCGGCGTCTGCGCGATGCCCGAACCCGATGGAGCTGCGACCGAGGTCGACCCCGTGGATGAGGTGATCAGCGAGTCCTCGTAGCAGCCCGGCCCACCCCGGTGCGCTCGTGGCGTTTGCGGTTCGCAGCCACCGTCTTGTGGTTGTCGGCCGCCCAACCGGCAAGCCCGAGTACGGCATCAAGCAACGACCGGCCAAGGTCCGTGAGTTCGTAGACCACTCGGGGTGGGACCTCCGGAAAGGCAGTGCGAGTGACCAGCCCGTCGCGTTCGAGCTCTTTGAGGGTGACAGTCAGCATCCGCTGGGAGATGCCCGGGACGCTCGCCTGAAGGTCGGAGTAGCGCAACTCTCCGGACCCGAGCGTGCTGATCACCATGACCGTCCACTTGTCGCCGATCCGGTCCAAGACCTCCCGGATGAACGCACTGTCCTCCGGCCATGACGTGCACGGCCCCACGATTGTCCGCTCGATCGCCATCTCAACTCCATACAAACAAATCCGACTGTTACCTCATCAAGGGTAACTCAACTCAACTGGAGGAAGAACATGAACGCGGTAGAAGCCACGGCTGAGGCATCAGCCGAGCTCGACACACGCAGGTGGTGGGCGCTCGCGACATTGGTCATGGCCCAGCTCGTCACTATCCTCGATACCTCCATCGTCACGGTTGCCTTGCCTTCGATGCAGGAGCATCTCGGCTTCTCCGACTCCGGACTCCAATGGGTCGTGACCGCGTACACGATCCTGTTCGGAGGGGTACTGCTTCTAGGTGGACGACTCGCGGACGTCCAAGGACGCCGACTCGTGTTCATGCTCGGGCTCGGAATCTTCACCGCGGCATCGCTCTTTGCCGGACTGTCATGGGATGACGCTTCGATGATTGTCGGCCGTGCGGTGCAAGGGCTTGGCGCGGCACTGCTGGTCCCGGCTGCGCTGTCGATCCTTGTTTCGACCTTCCCGGCCGGAAAGGAACGCAACCTCGCGCTGGGTGTCTGGAGTGCGACTTCGGCGGCAGGCGGATCTCTTGGTTTGATCCTGGGCGGAGTGCTCACGCAGGAAGTCAGTTGGCGGTGGATCTTCTTCATCAACGTGCCCGTGGGCGTCGTGGTGCTGCTGCTGAGCCCCCGCATGCTCGCGGAAGGCCGGGGACTGCTGGCGCATCGTAGGTTCGATTTCGCCGGCGCCGTCACGATCACGTCGGGACTCATGCTCCTGGTCTACGCAACGACCTACGCCGCATCGCATGGCTGGAGCTCGGGAGGAACCATCGCACTGCTCGCGATCTCCGCGGCACTGCTGGCGGCATTCGTCCTGATCGAGTCGTTCTCACCCGCAGCGCTTCTTCCGTTGCGCCTCTTTCGTCTGCGCACCCTCAGCGGAGCTAACGTCGCAGGGGTCTTCGCCGGCGTGGCGCTGAGTGCCTTCTTCGTCGGCACCCTGTACATGCAACTCGTCCTTGGTTTCTCGCCCATCAGGACTGGCCTGGGCTTCTTGTCCATGACCATCACCATCGTCCTCGCAGCAGGTGTCGTTCAATCGCTTGTGATCCGCGTGGGCATCAGGCCACTGGTCTCGATCGGCTTCCTGCTGGTCGCGGGAGGCCTCTTCTGGCTCGCACAGGTGCCGGTCGATGGCCAGTACTGGTCCGACGTGTTCGGCCCGTTCGTGCTCCTCGGCCTTGGCCTGGCGCCCGTCTACGTTGGTCAGCAAGTCGGTGCTCAGGTTGGGGTGACACCTGAAGACGAGGGCATCGCGGCCGGCCTCATCGGCACGAGTCAGCAACTCGGCGCGGCTCTCCTTGTCGCGCTCGCAACGACTTTGTATACAACCGGAGCCCAGAACTTCGCCACCGATCACGGGCTAGCCGGCACGGGCGCGGAAGCACTCACGCACGGATTCACGATCGTGTTCTACGTGTTCTCGGCAATCTCCGTCTTTGCAGCCATCGCGACCGGCCTCCTGATCGAGTCCCGCGAGCGCGAGCAGACAGAGGTTGGCTTCGGCGAGGCGGCTTCGGCGAGGTGATTGCATTGGCGGTGACATTGTGCCTGCCGACAATCACGTCCGTGCAGGACAGTCGGCACGCTCGCATTCGTGGATGATGCCGCGAGTCGGTCTCGCCGGCGGATGGTCAGCTGGGCGAACTGGCGGCTGTCCGTGATCGGCTCCGGCAGCGCGGCCGAGGGCCGGGCGTTGGCGATGCCCTGGTGCGGGCGGTGCTGGTCGTAGAAGGCCTCGTACTCGCGCAGCGCGCGCAGCAGATGTCGCTGGTTCCAGATCAGGGTGCGGTCCAGCAGCTCACGGGGGCGCGTCCGGACCCACCGTTACATGATCGAGTTCATGCGAGGCATCCGCAACCCCACTGCACACCACCTTGATCCCGCGTCGGCGAGGATCTCGTCGAACAGCGCGGGTACTTGGCGTCCCGGTCCCGGATCAGGTACCTCGCAGGAGTTCGTGTTTCCCCGGATGTCACCGCTCACGGAATTCCCCAGGGCTGAACTCACGTAATTCCCCAGGGCGTGGCCCGTGGTGGTGGTTCTACTGGGTCGGGGCCGGCTGTGTCGAGTCGGCGGGCCGGGGTCGGTTGCGGGGTCGGTAGCTGGGGCCGTCGACCAGTAGGGCGTGGCTGGTGTTGATGAGTCGGTCGAGCAGGGACTCGGCGATCACGGGGTTGGGGAACAGGGGGTACCAGTCCGTGGGTGCCCGGTTGCTGGTCAGGATCATGGAGCGGCCGGCCGCGGCTCGTTCGCTGGCGAGTTCGTAGAGGTCGTCGGCCTGGGGGTCGGTGAAGGCGCGCATGGCGAAGTCGTCCAGGATCAGGACGGCGGGGCGGATGTACTCGCGTAGCCGCTTGTCCCAGGTGCGGTCGGCGTGGCCGCCGGCGAGGTCGGCGAGCAGGCGGCTGGTCTTGGTGAACCGGACGTCGATCCCGCGGCGGATCACGTTGTGCCCCAGCGCCTGTGCGAGGTGGGTCTTGCCGACCCCGACCGGCCCGTAGAGGATGATCGACTCCCCGTTGGTGAGCCACCGCAGGGCTGCCAGGTCGCGGATCGCGGCGGTGGGGAGCTTGGGGTTGGCGGTGAAGTCGAAACCCTCCAGGGTGGCCTGGGAGGTCTCGAACCGGGCCCGGGACAGCCGCCGAGTCAGGGCGGCGCTCTGCCGGCGGGCGAGCTCGTCCTCCAGCAGCAGTTGCAGCACCTCGAGGTGCCCGAGCCGGCCGTCGCGGGCCTGGGCGAGGCGGTCGTCGAGGGTGGCGAGCATCCCGGTCAGCTTCAACGCCTTCAACGCGTCCCGCAGGCCACTGTCCAGCACGGCGCTCACCGGGCCGCCTCCTTCGTGCTCGGGCCGGCGGGGCTCGGGCCGGTGGGGCTCGGGCCGGTGGGGCTCGGGCCGGCGGGGCTCGGGCCGGCGGGGCTCGGGCCGGCGCCGGTCGTGCCGCTCGGGTCGCTCGTGGTCCCGGTCGTGCTCGTGGTGGGCAGGTGGAGCACGGTCGCCGTGACCTGCCTTGAGACCTGCCTTGAGACCTGCCCTGAGACCTGGGTGGACTCGGTGGGCGGCGGCTCGGTGGGCGTGGTGTCGGCGGCCACGCTCACCGCGTTCACCGCACTCACGGGGTCGGAGAAGAGGTCGTCCGGGCCGCGCAGGAACGCCGGGACCGCCGCGGCGCGGACGGCCCGGGCTGCATCGGCTGGTGAGCGACCGGCTGACTGGCCGGCCGCGACCGCCTGGAGCTGCTCGGCGCCGGCGCCGGCGCCCGTGCTGGTGCTGGTGCTGGTCTGGAGGGCGAGGATGCCCTTGATGGTGCGGTAGGACGGGTCCCCGGCGGCCAGGGCGGCGGCGCAGGCGTGTTCGAGGGCGGCGGTGCCGTGCTTGGTCCGCAGCCCGAGGATGCCTTGGGCGGCGCGCAGCCGGAACAGGGCGTTGTCGACCATGAGTTCGGCGATCACACGGGCGCAGGCCGGGCCGACCTGCTCGGCGGTGGTGCGGCACCAGGTCGGGGTCCGCAGGTGGAACGCGATCTTCTCCGGCGGGTAGTGGTCGTGGTTGGTCCGCCGGCCCCGCTCGGCGCGCAGGTGGGTGGCGACCACCTGCCCGTCGTGGACCAGTTGCACGGTGGTGGCGGTGGAGCGGGCCTCGACCTGTTGCCCGATCAGCCGCCACGGCACCGAGTACAACGCCGGCCCGACCTTGACGTGCAGGTCCGGTCCGACCTTCCCGGTCGACCAGGTCGCCACCACGAACCGCGTGCGGGGCAACGGGTTCAGGGCTGCTGCCTCTACTGCGGCGAACACCGCCGCCGGGGCGGCGCCGTCCAGGCCGGGGTGCCGCCGCGCGCCGGCGACCTGGACGCACCACTCCAACGCCTCGTGCTGCATCTGCTCCAGCGACGTGAACGACCGGCCGCGCCAGAACGAGTCCCGCACATACGGCATCGCCCGCTCCACCCGGGCCTTGTCCCGCGGCCGCCCGGCCCGCGCGGGGTCGATCAGCGTGCCGTAATGCGCGGCGAGCTCGCCGTAGGAGCGGTTGATCCTCGGGTCGTACAGGTCCGGCCGCTCCACCCCGGTCTTCAGGTTGTCCGGCACCAGCCGGGCCGGGACCCCGCCGAAGAACTCCAGCCCCAGCACGGTGGCCTCGCTCCAGGCGTGCTGGTCCAGCCGGATCACCGGGCGGACGAACATGTGCCGCGAACACGCCAGGATCATCACGAACGCCCAGACCGCCACCCGCCGGCCAGCACCCGCTCCCACGGGCGGGGTCCACATCCCGAGCTTGCCGTAGTCGATCTGCGCCTCGCTGCCGGCCGGCACCGGCGGCCGCAGCACCCGCACCCGCCCCCGGCGGACCTCTTCGGGCAGGTGCGCGGCGACCCACCGGCGGAACGAGGCCACCGACGCGTCCAGGCCGTGCTCACGCACCAACCGGCTATGGATCGTCGCCTGCGTCACCCCGGCCGCCAACTGCTCCACGATGTAGTCCCGGTGCGGCTCGATCGCCGGCCACGTCACCTGCCGCAACCCGGCGTCGGCGACCGCGGGGAACCAGCCCTCGGCCAGCTCCCGCCAGTCCGCCCGCGTCATCGCCGGCCGTCCGGCCGGCACCCGGCCCGGCAGCAGCCCGGACTCGACCGCCGGGGCCAGGTACTTGCGGATCGTCTTGCGGTCGATCCCCAGACTGGCCGCGATCTCCACCTGGGACCGCCCGGCCCACCAGTGCTCGTACAGCTCGATCAGGTCGATCACGTCGAAGGTCCTCCTTGCCAACGGGGCTCCGCTCCTCACCACTCGGGTGAGCCGGAGCTTGATCGTTTCCGGAGGGCCACACCCGCCGACACGCTCGCCGTCCCCATGGGGAATTCCGTGAGCGCCCGGCTGGGGAATTACGTGATCGCAACCACCTCAAACCTGGGGAATTTCATGATCGGCGACACCCCGGAACCTGTCCTTCCGCGGCCCGGAGGCGCTGTGGGTGTCCGCCGGATCCTCCGATGCTGCGCACACGTGAAGGTGTGGCGCCTGAAGTCGCACGTCGGGACGGGCACTCCGCACTCGAGCCCCGTGACGCAGGGATCGACTGCCATCAGGGGCGGCCCGGGTCCTGTCGAGCCATATGGAGCTTGGACGCGGACGGACAACCGGTCGAGCCTCGGCCGGGTCAGCGCAACGACGGCGCAGCAGCTCTA
>Ga0081539_10006853_pt1 | contig 10651 bp, 9 predicted proteins | sample TabmetS4T2R2_FD_71023 | JGI IMG/M metagenome (GOLD analysis project Ga0081539, IMG submission 71023) | Tabebuia heterophylla rhizosphere microbial communities from the University of Puerto Rico - S4T2R2 | ecosystem: Host-associated > Plants > Roots > Rhizosphere ... | reverse complement strand
CACGTCGTGACACTGCTTGCACGGCAGCGCCGGGATCATCAGCTCCGAAACGGCCACCACATTGCCGGTTTCGCTGGCCTTTGCCATCGCATCGCTCGCCGTCACGAAGGCCTGCATGCGCTTGGCGAAATCGTCCCCATTCGACCAGACTTCAGGTTTGGCACCACCGCCGGGCACATTCTGCTTGAAGGCCTCGGCAGCTTCCTTGGCGCCCTTGGCAATCCCCTTGGCACGATCGGCCATCTTATCGGGCGGCTGGATGCCGGCAACGATTTCGCCGAGCGCCTTGGTATCCTTGTCGAGCTGCTGCATCACCAGCTGGCGATCGAGAATGATCGCATCGGCATCGTCCTGGGAGATGGCAGCGGAGGCTGGAGCCGGCGATGGTTGCGCGGCGGGCGGCGTGGACGGCTGGGCCGCCGGAGCCTCATCAGAAGCCAGGGCGCGGGCAGCCTGGAAGCTCAGCACGCCGAGTGCCAGAGCGAGAAACAAGCTACTCTTTCTAAACGGTGATTTCATGATTGCCCGCCCGAACTCACGCAGTTGGAGATGACCTCGCCCCTCGCCGGCAAGCTGCTACCGAAGGCCCCGTTCATCCGCAAGATGAGCCCCTATCTACGGCAGCGGAATTGTACAATAACTGAACAAGCCATATGCTGAGTTCAAAGGAGAGGGACGATGAATCTCAGGAGGATACTGCTCGCCGCGGGTGCGGCTTCCATTCTGGCCGTCAGCGGAGCGCAGGCCCAACAAGCGCCGGCCCGCAACGATACGATGATGCCGCCCGTCAAGGCACTGACAATGATGGCCGCCGCCATTCCGTCGTCGGATCTCGACAAGTCGATCGCCTTCTACACGAAGGGCCTTGGCATGACCCTCGCCGGCCGGGTCGAAATGGCCACGGTCATCGAGGCGCCACTGACCTTCCCGGGCAGCGGATCCTATCTGATCCTCCAGCATCCCAAGGCAGCCAGCGCCGCCCTTCCCGCCCGCGGCGCGCTCAACCGGGTGATCCTGGCCGTACCAGATCTGAAGGCGCTTGCCGCGCAGCTCGGTGCAGCGGGATATCCGGTCAAGGTCAATGAGAATGCGCAATATCATGTCGCGGTCGCGATGGTGCAGGACCCCGACGGCAACTTTGTCGAGCTGGTGCAACGCCTGCCCTGAACGGAGGAGAGGATGATCATACGTCCCGCACTTGCTGCGGCGCTGATCGCAGCAACACTGGCCGTTCCAGTCGCGGCGCAGCAGCAACCCTCTGCGCCCGCGCCGCAGCAACGGCGCACGACCATGCTCGGCACGAGGCCGCAGCAACTTTACCTATCGAAGATAAGCGTGTCGGACCTTCCCAAGTCCTTCGATTTCTACACCAAGGTGATCGGCCTCAAATGGGCGACGGCGCCCGGCATGGAAACGCCCCAGCCGCCCGCGGCCGGCGATCCGGAGCGCGATTTCGTGGAGATCCCGCTGAACTTCAGCGGCTCGCTGGCCGACCCGATCTTCGTGCTGGTGAAGCAGCGCGGGGCAAAGCCTCCACCCGAGCTGGCCAAACTGATCTGGATCGGCTTCAAGGTGCCGAGCGCGCGCGAGGCGGTCGCCCGTGCTGCGGCTGCCGGCTACAAGTCCACGCGCGGCGATCCGGGCGAAGGGCCGATGACGTTCGGCTTCATCACCGACCCCGACGGCTACAATATCGAGTTCGTCCAGGCGCCGTCTTACCCGCAAAAGTAGATGACGTCGGGCGGGCCCCGAAGCCTCCTCAATTCCGGGCGGTCTGGTTCCCATGTGCCGCCAGTGCCCTGAGCTGGCGAGGGGGAATGAAGGCGGGTACGCCTTCAATGTCGTAGGCTGATGAAATCCCCAGATATTCTCCGGTTACCGGATCCTTCAAGCCATCGGCATAACGCTTGAGCGCATCGTACATGGCCGGCGCGTTGAGGCCGAAATTGAGCTCTTGCGTCGACCCGGCATTGATCATCATGAGCCGACGCCAATCCTGATATCCGCCGACGATTCCCTTAAGCGTCCCGTCCGGCTCAATCTGCAGGCGCACCGCGGCGTGGTAGAAGGTAATGAGGGCATCGATGCCGGGCTGGAACTGAAGCTGTTCGACTGGATCGGTGACGATCACGCCGTTGACGATGCGGCCGTGCAGCCGCGCGAAATAATGGGTGAAGGCGACATCGTCGGTGAGGCGGAAGGTATAGTCGGGCAGAATGCGCGATCCATCGGCGCTCTTGGCCATCGGGTCTCTGCTATACAGCATGGCAACGTCGACGCTGTCATCGTTCTTGTCATTGTCGATGCCGCTGATCTGAACGATCATCGATACGAGCCCGTTGCGCCGCTGCTCGTTCGAATATTGCATCAGGAAGCCCTTGTGGCCCATGTATCCCTTGATGCAGCCCTGGACTGTGAACAGCTGATTATCGATACCTTTCCGGCCGTCCTCCGACACGTAGTTCTTGTGCTTGCGAATGCCCGCCGGCGGCTTTCCGGTGCCATCGTCACCATCGAGGTCGAGGCCGCGCGCAAGGTTGGTCTGCGGGACAACCAGGCCGGGGTCCGGCACGATTCCGGGAAGCAAGGTGGCGCTGAGCTTGTGCGGGCCGCGCAAATCCATCACGCCATTTTCATAACCGACCCCGCCCTGGCTCTTCAGTCGCTCCCGTTCCGCCGCGGCCTCCTGCGGCGTCATCAACGCATAATATTCATCCTCGGAAGGCCGCTCATTGAGCTTGGGACATTGGGAGTCGCTGACGTCATGCGCCTGTGCGAACCAGGAAATAACAAAGGTCCTGGTCGTGCCCGAGAGGTTGATTGGGCCGACTGCGGCCGGCGCCGTATGATTGTCGATGCCGTCGGCATCTCCTTTGTAGTTGAGCCAATCGATGGCGTTGAAGCTGACGACGATCGCCTGTTCCGGGGCAGCAGGAACGACCGGGCAATCGACGAACTGCACTCCGCTCAATCTATACTCGAACCAGGTGGGAACGGAGTCAGGACGCTCGCCAAGCTCGGTCAGGGGCCGGGAGCGCATCGATGATTCCGCGAACGTGACTTCCGGCATTGCCGCCTTGCCCGCGCATCTCCTCATGAACTCCGGCAGCACCGGGTTGTGCTTGTCCACGGCTATGACCAACTTGTCAGGTCCCTGGCTCGGGGCTGTCGGTCCGGAGAACCATGGATGGGGCCGGATGCCGCGGCCTCGCCTTCGGCCGCTGGCGCCAAAAACGCCGAGACTCTCATCCTTCTTCCAGTAGTGCGCTTCGGTTTTCACCCAGTTGCGGTGCTCCTGGCCCTTCCAGTCGCCGGTGACGCCGGGAATCTGCAGGAAGCTCTCGCCGATGTACGGAACCGCGCTCGCCGACCCGGCCATACCGCAAGCAAGGACCAGCACGCCCAGCGGCCATGCATGAAGCATGCGGCAATTCGGCTTGTCCGCTCCATTCGCGCTTGCCATGTCGCCCTCCATTCCGGTCTTATGCGATAACCTCACCAATCGGACGCGCCGTCTGCATGGCGCCCGATCCCCAGCTGTCGACCGACATGCCCAGCACCTGCTGGATCGTGAGGCCGACCCGGGAACTGGGATCGCCCCTGCCAACGATGTGCTGCCCCGATTTCCATTTTCCCCCGCCCCTGCCCGCGACCATGATCGGCAGCGAATCCAGCGAATGGATTTTCGCGTAATTGCTCTCGGAGGTTGCCAGCACGAGGCTGTGGTCGAGCAAGGTGCCGCTGCCCTCCTTCACGGAGTCCATCATCTTGAGCATGCTCGCGAACGTTTCCATGCTCTTTTCCATGAAGAAGGTGGACTTGGGCTGATAGCCGAGCTGCTGGTCGATCGGCTCCTCATGGGTCAGCTGGTGGAACGAGATGGCCGAATCGCCGCGCCGCAAATTGGACGCGGCGATCGAAAGCGCGACGTTGAACACGCGTGTCTGGTTGCAGGCCAACGCCATGACCAGCAGCTGCCCCAGCAGGTCATGGTTCTTCACCGCGAACTCCCAGGTCGGACCGAGTTCAAACCTGGCAGGCTCCTTCGGCACGACACACGCCTCCGCCGGAGCGGGCTTCTCGAGCATCATGCCAAGTTGCTGCTCGACCTCGCGGAGCGAGGTGAAATACTGGTCAACCCGGGCGCGATCCGCCGCTCCGACGGTGCGCAACAGAGCAGCCCGGTCCTCTTTCACCGAAGACAGGACGCTTTGCCGCAGCATGATCGCCGGATCGGGCTTGAACTCGGCCGCGTTCGGATCCTTGAATTCGGGCCCGAAAATGCGCTTGTAGAGACTGACCGGGTCGACCTCGCTGGGGTTGACGGTCGAGCCGGCGCGCATGCTGTAGCTGACGCTGGAGTTGCCCGTGCACGCCACCTCGAGCGAGCGAAAGCGGCTGGACGTGCCGATCGCATCGGCGATGAGGGTATCGATTGTCGGGTAATCGGTGCTGCCGCTGCCCATGCCGCCCTTGGTCGGTGCGGCACCTGAGAAGGTTGCCATCACGCCCGACCAATGCGCGAGGTTGGGCCGCCCGCCAAGCAGGCAGTTGAAGCCGGACAGCACGGTCACCTTGTCCTTGTAGGGGCCGATCGGCGCCAGCTCGGCCTTGAGATCGTAGTCGGCACCGACCTTGTCGGGGATCCAGCGCGCCTGATTGATGCCGCAGCCCCAGAACCAGGTGCCGAAGCGGGTCGGGATCGGCGCGCCGGAGGCAAGCGCTTCGCCATTGCCGTCCAGGAACATGTCGAGCAGCGGCAGCGCCACGGTCACGGCGGAACCGTGCAATATCCCCTTGAGGATCTTGCGCCTTGTCCAATCTGTCATCCCATCCTCCATGACCGGCGCCGGCCGAGCTATTTTGCAGAGGCCAATCTGTCGGACGCCACGGCCTGAAACGCCTTGCTGAGAGCGATGCGCCGTATCAACGCCGGAAACTGATATTTGTCCTCTGCGAAGCGTTCGCCGGCAAATTCGACCCATTTCTCTTCGCTTGCTGTCAGCGAGCGGCCGACGCCATACTCATAGGTCCGCTGAACGAGGCAGTTCGGCGCGGTCGGGCTGTCGTGCAGGACCCGCTCGAGGCCAACGACATCCTTGTACGACTTGCCTTCGAACGTGCCGCTCGCATCGATCAGGGCGCCGTTCTCCTGGGTGCGGAAATTCCCCATGCCATCGAAATTCTCCATGCTGAGCCCGATCGGATCGGTGATCGCATGGCAGCCGGAGCAGACCGGATTCTGCTGATGGACCGTCAGTCTTTCCCGGGCGGTCTTGTGCGCCGGGTCGCCGGTATTCTGCACCAGCGACTGGTCGACATTGGGTGGCGGCATCGGCACGGGCTGGCAGAGCAGGAGCTCACGCACCGACTTGCCGCGGATGGTGGGTGAGCTGCGCCCTTCATGGGTCGGATCGAGCATCAGGAAACCGGCAAACGTCAGTATCCCGGCGCGCGGGTCATCGGCACCGAACGTATAGGGCACCCACGCATTGAGACCGGCCATGCCCTCGATATCGCTATTCTCCAGCGGCAGCTGATACAGCGCGCTCATGTTGCGATTCATGAACGTCTTCTTGGTCGTGAACAGGTCGCGATAATCGCCCTTGTTGGTGACGAGCAGGTCGACGATTGTGCGCAACGCCTGTTCCTGTGCGTCCTTGGCCATTTGCGATGTGAACTTGGGAAAGATCGTCTGGTCCTTGGACAGGCCGTCGAACTGGTCATAGGCGAACATGTCGGAAAAGAAGGCGCGCACGCCCTGGGCAAAGCGCGGCGAGTCCATCAGCCGGTCGACCTGCTTTTCCAGCCCCGCCTGCGTGCGCAGGGTGCCGCTCGCGGCGGCATCCAGCAGCTCCGTATCCGGGGGCGCATCCCACAGGAAGAAGCTGATCCGCGAGGCCAGCGAATAGGGATCGAGGCGCTGCGCCCCGGGCCGCCGAGGATCGGGCACGCCCTTTTCCACCCGGAAGATGAAATGGGGGGATTCGAGCAGCCGGCCAAGGCCAGCCTCCAGACCCTTGTAGAAGTTGTGCGTCCTGAGCGTGGCGGCGCCGGCTACCGTCGCCACTGAATTCATTTCCTGCGCGGACAGCGGCCGGCGGAACAGCAGCCTGCCGTACTTGCCGAAGAAGGCAGAGGCGCACCCCTTGTCGAAGGCGGTCGGCGAGGCAGGTGCGCAGGATAACACGTCCTTGCGACGCCCCTCGGCCAGCACCTGGGCCGAGATCTCCCGGGCTCTGAGCTCATTTTGCTCAATGCCCGAGGGAGTGACGCTGACCTTGCCATCACCAATGGCGAGCAAGCCCTCCTCCCGCAGCGGCGGCTCGAAGCGCCCCGGAATCTTGATGCCCGCGCCGAAGATGTCCTCGATCGAGCGCTTGTATTGCGCTTCGCTCAGCCGTCGAAACGAGACAGGCCCACCGGCGGTAATCGGCTCCGACGGCGGCGCCGTCGCTGCGGCAGCAATGGCATCGTCTGCGGTGCCCGTGCAGACCAGCGCCATCCCGGCACCCACCAGGATCGAGCCGGCGGTGGCGGAAAGCCATGCCCCGCGCAGGGCCCGATGCAATCCACTATTCACACGCCTAATCGACATTCCCATCCACCCAATGGGGCGGCTGCGCAAAAACAGAGCCGAGGCGACCGCTGATCGAACGCTCTCGTTGCTCCTCTCGCCGGCGCCTCTTTTTCTGTCGTTGCTGTCATCGACACGCTACGCCTGACTCGGGTCCGTTTATAGACCTCCGTCAGATCGTTCACAATTTGCACTAAGATCAATGGCACAGTGTGTCAACGCTGGCGCTCTTGGTTTGCCGCAGTGAATTTGAGGCGCTATGGCGAGGCTGCAATGTGGCGAGATCCCGAAATGCAGGCGGAAACCCGCGCTCAATCGGCCCGCGCGGCGCGGCGTGCCGATGTTTCCATACGGATAGAGATGGCTACGCTGGAGCAATGTCTTCGCAGCGGCATCGATAAGGTTACGGTTGAGGAGGTCGCGGCGGCGGCCGGAATCTCGCGACGGACATTCTACCGCTACTTCGAAACGATCGACGATGTCCTGTGCGCGATGCCGCGGCGTTCGCTCAAGCGCATCTTCGCGGACTTCGATGCCAGGCCGGCATCCGAGAATGTGTGGGAGGCCTTCATCCAGGTCTACGGCATCACCCGCATCACGGATGAGGAGCGCGAAATTCACCGGCTAGCGGTCGGCGTTGCCCAGCGCTGGCCGGAACCATGGTGGCGGGCGATGAACCGCATGCGGCCAAGCGCCCATGAGATTTACAGCGAGATGATCGCGGAAAGGCTCCGCAACCAGGGCAAGGAGCCGGCCAGCGCCGGATTGATCGCCGCCGTCATGGAGGCGGTCATCCTCCATGTCGCCGAAGATAATACGCGCAACGGCGGACTTATGCCGTCCCCCGAGCAGCTGAGCGGTGCGCTCACTTCGCTTGCCGGAATCATGAAGGACGGGGTGTCAGGCTGAGCAGGAACGGCAGTGCTTTTCCGATAGTCAGCTGCATCTGCATACGTATACAACTTGCCGATGGGCGCTGATAGCAACCAGATCGGCACCGAAGCCCTTTCCTGGGATGAAGTCGGCTTCCTCCTCAATTCGATCGTGGCTGCCACACGCGCGTGGCGGACCGCGACGCAACGGATCCGGGACGAATTCTCGCTCAAGCCCCGCGGCCCGTGGATCCTGGGCCTGATCTACGCGGGCAGGGTCGTCTTTCCGGCCGATCTTGCCAAATATTTTCAATGCTCGCCCAGCCTGATCACCGGCGAACTGGATAGGGTGATCAGCGCAGGCCTGGTCACCACCCGCAAACATGCGGCCGATGCCCGGCAGCTGGAGCTGTTGCTTACGCCGCTCGGCGAGGAGGTGAGCCGGAGCATTTCCGTGACGGTGCTCGAAATGGTGCAGACGGCTCTTTCCACCTATTCGAAGGAAGAAGTGTTGTTCGGCGCACGCCTGCTCATTGATTTTGCGGACAAGCTCAACAAGCCGTGATCGCCGCCCCGCGCCGCGAGCCCCGCTTTCCTTCATAGAATTTGTCTCCAAAGGTATTTCGACCTGCGCCGTAAATCCGCTATGGCATTGCGGACTTGCCCGCCGCCGGTTTGGGCGCTTTGATGCATGAGCCACGACGCACAGTTCGGTGGAGGTCCACGACCCGGTGCACACCCCTGATCGCCGCCTGAATGCACCGCAATCCGTCACGCGGGTCATTCAGATCCTCGAAGCCTTGTGCGCCAGCGCGGACCCGGTCAGCCTGGCCGATCTGAGCCGCCTCCTGCGCGCGCCGAAGAGCAGCCTGGCGGCGCTTCTGCGGGGCCTGGCGGATGCCGACATGATCGTGGCCTATGAGGGCAGCTATCGTCTGGGACCCGCCGCATTCGGACTGGGCAGCGCGCTGCTGGAAGCGCGACGGCGCTTCCAGACGTCCGACCTCGTGCGCGAAGGCATGCGGCGGCTGGCCGATCGATCGGGCGAGACCGTGCTGTTTGGAGTCCGTGACAAGGGCGGCATGACCCTGACCTATGTCGAGGTGATCGAAAGCAGCAATCCGGTGCGCTTCGCCGTTTCCGTCGGCGATCGCCGCGCGCTTTACTCGACCGCCGGCGGCCGCGCACTGCTGGCGATGGAGTCCCAGGAGGATCTGCGGCGCTATTTCAGCCGCGTGAAGCCGCAACGGCTGACGACGCACACCGAGACGGGCAAGCGCCAGCTGGCCGAAGCCATTGCTGCCGCGCGCGCCGATGGTGTGGCGCAGACCATCGATCAGGCTTCGGATGGCGTGACCGGAACCGCTGCTGCGATCCGCGATGCATCCGGAGCGGCGATCGGCGCGCTGATTGTCGCTGCCCCCAGCTCACGCCTCAAGGAAAGGCTGGCCGAACTGGCAAAGCTCGTCCGCGACGAAGCCGCCACCACTTCGCGCAGCCTTGGCTACCGCCCGGCCGGCATCTCAGCCTGAGGCTCGCGCGGGAAAGCGGGGACGCCCGAGCGTCGCCACCGCAAGACCACTCGTGGCCGCACAGCCAATGCTCAGCGCGAGAAAAGGCGCGTAGCTGGCATAGGCATCATGGATCGCAGCTGCCGCATACGGCCCGAAGGCACTGCCGAGGGCGAGCGCGCTGACCATGCCACCGATGAACACGCCGGCGCGCTTCAGCCCCAGATGCCGGGACATCAGATAGGCGATCACGTCCACTTCCGCGCCGAGGCTGAAGCCGAGGATCATCGCGGCCGCAGACTGAATGAGTCTGTCAGTGCCACTCAGGAGGAGCAAAGCCCAACCGAGGATCGGCAGCGTCAGGACAACGGCACCGACGATTCGCGCAGGCAAGCGATCGAGGAGAAATCCGGTGCCGAGCCGCCCGCCAATCGATGTGATGCCAACCAACCCCGCGATGCTGGCAGCGACCAGCGGATCGGCGCCTCTGTCTCTCAGGATCGGGACGAAATGAATGACAGTTCCGACCACCGTCAGCGTGAACAGGCAGCAGGCGAGCAGCAGCTTGTAGAAAGCGGATGAGCGAAGACCCTCGGCGACGGTCAGGCCGGGCAGCTCGTCGGCCATCTGCCGTGCGGCGGCGCGCTGCTTGAGGCCCGCATCCTGGGCACCCCTGAACCAGAGGAACATGATGGGGAAGACCAGCATCAGCCACAACGCGGCAATGGCTGGATACGCCATCCGCCAGCCGACGGCCTCAATCATTGCGGTCGAGAAGACCGGAAAGACGGTGGCACCGACCGAACCGCCCGACATGGTGACTGCCAGCGCCAGTCCGCGGGAGACTTCGAAGCGGCTCGCCACCGCGCTTACCCAGACGGTCGCCTGCACCCACAGATTGGCAAAGGCGAAGAAGGCCCACAGCAATATCCAGTTGAGCGTGCCGCCTGTCGCCGTGCCGAACAGCGCGAAGGCCATGGCCATCAACACGGCGCCGATCAGGCCGACGACGCGCGGGCCGAGCCGGTCGATGAGCATGCCGATCGGAACGCTGAGCGTGGCCCCGGTCATGCCGCTTACGATCATGCCGATCGAAGCGAAGGCGCGTGTCCAGCCGAACTCCTGCTGCAGCGGCAAGAGGAAAGAACCGAGCGTGTAGGTGTGGATGACGGCGGTCGCATAGCCACAGGCGCCGGCGAGCGGCACGCGCCAGAAGCGTCGCCACTCGGACGCCGCCGTGCCGACCACTGCCACCATCCTTGCGCCCCCCCTTTCGATGGTCAGCCTAGGGGTGCGGGCTGTCGAAGGTCAAAGTGTTTCGGCCCGCGACGGCAAGCCTGCTAAAGCACGTCTTCCTGCTTTCCCGTCGGTGCGGCACCGGCGGCAGGGGCATGGAGTCCGATTTCAGCCAGAACCTCCTCCGTATCGGCGCCGAGCTTCGGAGTTGGGCCGGCGACGCGTCCTGGTGTGCGGGAGAACCAGGTGGGGACGCCCGGGAAACGGACCGGGCCATCCGGCGTGTCGATCGTCTCGAACAGGCCGACAGCGTTCAGATGCTCGTTGTCGAACAGGTCGTCGGGCGTGCGCAGCGGCGCGGCCGGTATGTCGAGCGAGCGGAACAGTTCCAGCCATTCCGCCGTCGTACGCTCCCGGAACGTTTCGCCGAGCAGCCCATAGACCTTGTCGATCTG
>Ga0081539_10006852_pt1 | contig 10652 bp, 9 predicted proteins | sample TabmetS4T2R2_FD_71023 | JGI IMG/M metagenome (GOLD analysis project Ga0081539, IMG submission 71023) | Tabebuia heterophylla rhizosphere microbial communities from the University of Puerto Rico - S4T2R2 | ecosystem: Host-associated > Plants > Roots > Rhizosphere ... | reverse complement strand
CAATAAAATAAAAGGCAGGCATGAAGAAATTTTTCTATTTTTCCAGATGAAAGCTCTTTGATAAAGAAAAGGGAACTGCGGAAAAAAAATGCGTATATCAAGACCATCTTGGGAATGTACGAATGGTACTCACAGAAGAACAACAAACTGATGCTTATCCGGTCGCATCTATGGAAACAGCGCAGGCTTCGACAGAAAACCTTTTTTACTCTAATGTAGATGCAACAAGAACAGCCAAACCCGGAAGTTATCCAACAGATACGTACACCAACCCGAATGATTATGTAGCAAAGGTTCGTGGTGATGGAAATAAGATTGGCCCTGCGATGATTTTAAAAGTGATGGCTGGTGATAAATTTAATTTGCGATGCAATAGTTGGTGGAATAGTGGAAGCAGCCCTGGCACTCCGGTAAGCCCATTGAATGATTTAATTGCAGCGCTGAGTAATAATGTTGCGTCAGTATCGGGAGGTAAAGCAACGGCAACAGAACTTACCAACACAGGAGTGAGCAGTACAGCTGGGACAGGTTTTTTAAACTCTCAGACTTACAACGGCAGCAAGCCCAAGGCATTTGTGAACTGGATATTTTTAGACGAGCAGTTTAAATATTATGGTGGTGGCTTTGAGCAGGTGGATGCAAGCGGTGTGTTTAAAACGCATTTGTTTAATAATATTTCCATTGATAAATGTGGTTACCTGTATGTGTATGTAAGCAACGAGACACCAAACATTGATGTGTATTTTGATAACCTGCAGGTGACACACATACGGGGTCCTTTACTTGAAACCAATGAATACTATCCCTTCGGTCTTCAGATGCGAAACCTAAGTTATCGCAGCATGAACAATGGCAAACCGGAAAACAAATACATGTACAATGGAAAGGAATTGCAGAATAAAGAGTTTACTGATGGTTCGGGATTGGAGGCTTATGATTTTGGTGCAAGGCATTACGATCCGCAAATTGGTAGATGGTTTACGATTGATCCGAAAGCAGATCAAATGCGCAGATACTCTCCTTACAATTATGCATTTGATAATCCGTTAAGATATATTGATCCTGATGGAATGAGCCCCGATGATTGGGTTCAGTATCGTGATGCAACGGGTACAGTGCATGTGAAATGGGTAAGCAATCCAAATGTCAATAGCCAGGAAGCTGCAGAAGCCTGGGCTAAGCAACAAGGAACAACAAAAGAAGGTACTGCTAATGCTTCTGAGGTTAGTTACATTGGTAAAGAAGGTTTTGCCCAAAATGGTTATATCAATGAGGGTGATGAACGAAATGGTGTACAATTAAATTCTGATGGAACAGCTAACTATGTAAAAGATGGACGATTAAAACCATCTATTTCGAAGCCTGACGTTGCAAATGCGGAGCCAGCGGAAGATCCGTCTTCAAAGGCTCTTATAAACACAGCTGAGGCTATGGAAATACCAGTAGAAGGGTTAAAGACAGGATTAGAACAGGGTTCTAAAGTTGCGAATTCTCTATCTAAAGGGTTGCAGGCTGAAACTGAAATATCTGAGCAATTAGGAATTATTGCTAAATGGGGTACTACCGCTAGTAAAGTAGTGGGAGTAGCAAGCACGGTTACAACTGCTATAGTTGCGGGGCATAAAATGTCTGAGTTCATTAACGACCCCAAAGGGCATTGGGTAGACGGTTTAGAAGCAGCAGGAACAGTCGTGGTTGGGATATTGTGTCCTGAGTGTCTGTTAGCGTACTCAATAGGAGTTGGAATAATTGATTTATTTAGATAAACAAAACTTCATGAATTTGGTTGACATATTTTTGACGATAGTGTATGATCATTATAGCTCAATGCAAAAGAGAAGAAGACAAGTTATCCCGTGGCTTTATACCTCCTTTTTAGTTGCATTGCTTTTGACAATTCTTATCGTGTGCATTGTTGACCTCATTAGGCAAATCCATTTGCGGGAAGTTATTTTCTTGCCGATCTTTCTTGCTCTATACTTCTTTTTCTTTTTCTTAGTAAAGCATTACTATTTTGATAGTGGTCGAAATCTTGTATTACTGGAAAAATATTTAAAAGAGTATTCTCCAAAGAGAAGATTGTTTTTAAAAATAGTGGTGCTAACTATTTGTTCTCTTATTCCATTCTTACTAGTTTTTGTAATATGGCTTAAGGCAAGTTAGCTTGTAAATAAAACGGCTTTCTCTATGAGGCAAGTTGTTTTTGCAAATCAGATTTGAAAATAAAGGCATCAAGAAACTCTTTCACGAGTTTCTTTTTGTTTGCGGGCAGTTGTTCAATCTTTCGAAACTGTGCCAGCAGTTCTTCATCGGAGAATGCGGCATGAGCTTTATCCTGCAAAGTTCCATTTAGTAAAAAATCGGGAGACACTTCCAGGGCTTTTGCAATACGATTAAACACATCGGCAGAGGGCACGGCTTCGCCGCGTTCATACTTACCTACATTGGTAAAATGTACTTTGGCCAGCTTAGCCAATTGTTGTTGCGAAAGACCTTTGTCTTTACGGGCTTGTAATAATCTATCGGATAATGCTGACATAGTAGAATTGCTGGAAATCACTTTCAAAGTTATCGGATATGCCATAGTTATGAACCTTTCTTAGTAGTGAATGTGGACAAAAATAGCAAATAAGATTTTACTCAGAAATCAAATCCACTACATTTCAGCAAATCCACTACATACAAATTTTTTCCACATGGTACTCCAAGCCTTAAATCACCACAACCTCGAGTATGTCACCTGGAAATATGAAGAGCTGCTGTTTGCCATTCTGGGCGGCATCCGTATTGAAGGACTACACAGCATGCGGGTAACGGTGAAGATTGATTTTAAAACGTATCCCTGCATACGTCACAGCCTGGATTTATACAACGAGAGCCAGACAGAAAAGCTGGTAAAGAAAACTGCCGAGCGGTTTACACTCAGCACGGCATACATACAAAAAGCAGTTGGTGAGCTCACCAACCTGATTGAAGAATACAGACTGAATGCAATTGACAACAACAAGCTCAAGAGCATCAATACAAGACCGGCACTTACCAAAGAAGACACTATAGAAGCAGAAAATTTTTTAAAACAGCCGGAGCTTTTAAAGATTACCGGTGAGCTGATCGGCAAGAGCGGAGTGATTGGCGAAGAAGCCAACCGGCTTATTATGTATTTGGTTTTTACGAGCAGAAAAACAAACAGGCCTTTACACATTATTAGCTTTGGGTCGAGCGGTGCAGGTAAATCACATCTTCAGGAAAAAGTGGGAGAACTGATACCCGAAGAAGATAAAATAGAAATCACGTCGGTAAGCGGCAATGCATTTTACTACTATGATAAAGATGAGCTGGGTCACAAACTGATCTTGATTGAAGATTACGACGGAGTGCTATCAGCACTTTACCCGATCAGGGAGCTGCAATCAAAACAAAAGATCAGAAAGACGATTACCGTGAGAGACAGGAACGGTAATGTAAAAACATTGCACCTTACGGTGCATGGGCCTGTGAGCATTGGAGGCTGCACCACCAGCGAACATATTTACGAGGACAATGCCAACCGTTCATTTTTGATTTACTTAGATGAGAGTGAAGCCCAGGACGAAAGAGTAATGACGTTCCAGCGACTGCTTTCTGCGGGAAAGATTGATCTTACAGAGCAACAACGGATACAACGTTTATTGCAAAACAGTCAACGGTTGCTGCAACCGATCAGCGTCCGCAATCCTTATGCAGAGCAGCTGGTGATACCGAAGGAAGTATTTAAACCCAGGCGCACCAATGCGCATTACATTGCTTTTATTGAGGCGATTACTTTTTACAAACAATACCAGCGAGAACATAAGATAGACAAAACAAGCGGAGAAATTTACATTGAGACCACACTGGAAGATATTGCCGAGGCCAACGAACTGATGAAAGATATCCTGTTAAAGAAGTCAGACGAGCTGGGCTATGCCACCAGGAAATATTTTGAGCAACTGAAACAATACCTGAAAGCAACGGGTCAAAAAACATTTATCAATAGTGCCATTCGAAAAGAGTTCAGAGAACATCCGAGTAAACAGAAACGGTTTATGATAGAGTTGCAGCAGTATGGTTTTATTTACAAACAGGAAGGCAACCGGAAGAAAGGTTTTGTGTATGGCATTGTAAGCGATGAAGAATATAACAGCCTGCAGCAAAGCATAGATACGGTACTCAATGAAGTACTGCAGAACCTGAGTAGTTCGGAAGTAGTTCAGCGCAACAGTAAACCACTTAAAGCCGCTACCACAAAGGACAGAATGTAAGCAGTCCAGAAGTTCACCGTTTTTTGAAACACTACCCCCACAAAAAAACTGCGTTTATGAAAAGCCTTCCCCTGCACTCGCAGCATTATAAATATTTACTTCAATCCTACCAGGAATATTTACAGGTAACAGGCTATGCAGAAAAAACATGGCAAAGCTGGCCGGTGCATGTGAGAGAGTTTTTGCATTACCTCGAACAAAAAAATATTGAACACATTACAGCCGTCAGTGCAAATGATATTGCTGATTTTACTGAGCACATCAAACGAAGGAGAAACCGGACTACCGGCGGAGGATTAAGCAGCAGCATGATAAACGGCATCATCAATGCGGTAAATGTATTTGCGAAATTTTTAAACAGCACAGGCAACTACATACTTGAGCTAACGATGCAGCGGGAAGAAAACAATGTGAGCATCAAAAACATTTTATCAGTAGCCGAAGTAAAAAAACTTTATGATGCAAGCTTCCAGCCTTACGGATGGAACAGTACAGCAATGGGGCAAAGAGACCGGGCCATCATTGCACTGTATTACGGTTGCGGGTTAAGAAGAAGCGAAGGAGTGCAGCTTAACACCAGCGACATTGATTTCCACCGAAGATTAGTGTTTGTAAGAAAAGCAAAGGGCAACAAGCAGCGATATGTACCGATAGCTGCAAAACATTTGAATGACATCGAGACTTACATCAAAGAAGGCAGGGAGTGGTTTTTATACCATCACAGCACGAGCTTTGAGTATTGCAACCAGCACAACGGAAAACCGTTGCCAAAGAAAGCCCAAAAAGATGACGAGGCATTTTTATTGACACATCACGGCACAAGATTTATACAACCGGAATGGAGATTAAAATATTTGCAAAGCAAAACAGAGATTGAAAAACCGGTGACACTTCACGGATTAAGGCACAGCATTGCTACACATCTTTTACAAAGTGGCATGGACATAGAAGACATTGCAAAGTTTTTAGGTCATGCTTCACTGGTGTCAACACAAATTTACACTCACGTCGTAAACGAAATGTAATGGAGCAGTTCCAAGAATATCTTAAGCAAAAACGATATAGGCCAAGCACGGTTCACGGTCATTTGCAGAATGCCGGATATTTTTTGCAGTGGATAAATGAGAGCGGTTTATATGAAGCAGAAAACATCGAGCACAAAAATTTACTGGAGTATGTGCAGTATGAGCAGAAAAGAAATTTAGACACGGCAACGATCAACCTGAGACTAAGCAGCATCAGTTTATATTTTGAGTTTTTAAAAAAGCAGGGAACGATCACAAGAAACCCGGCAAGAACACTCAGAATAAAAGGTAAGCTGAAAAAAATTACAGAGCAGCCCTTGACTTATGATGAAATGGAAACCCTTTACTATGCTTACAAAAAGCTGGACAAAGAACCGGCAAACAACGTCAAGGAGATTGTAGAGTTAACCCACGGGAGAAATATCATCATTGTTGGCTTACTGATATGGCAGGCACTACACAGTGGCGAGTTAGAAAAACTTGAAACAGATCATATCAATTTAGATGAAGGCAAAATTTATATTCCATCCACGGCCAGAAGCAACAGCAGAGAGTTAAAACTTCATGCACAACAGATCTTAAGCCTGCATAGCTATTTGCATGGTGGAGTAAGAGAGAAGATAAAGACGAGAGAAGAAAAACTCTTTGGTGCAAGGTGTCATGATCTTGTGCAATCAATTACCGAAGAATTAAAAGGCATCAATCCAAAAATCAAAAATGCACAGCACATCCGGGCAAGTGTGATTCTTTACTGGTTGAGGCAATACAACAAAAGACAGGTTCAGTACATGACAGGTCACAAATACATTGACAGCACAGAACGATATGCAGCACAGGAAACAGATACACTCAAAGATTTACTTACAAAACATCATCCGTTTGGATAACCCGCCGCACAAAAAAATATCACTGCGCTAACACACGTGACCAAAGGCTTCGCAGTCATATTTTTTTATGCTCTGCTTCAACTCAGCACAAGAATAAATCCCAACTTCAGTAAGTAAACATCATCATCAGTAACTCCGATCAACAATCAGGGAAAGCGGTGTTCGGTCTCACGGCTGACACAAAAAAATGCCGCCAGTTTTTTAGCTATCACACAAAGCCAAAAAAAAACTGTCATCATTTTGCTAACCCTTCGTTCGCCTTCACTCCTGCCGCTGCTCTGTCTGCATTGCCTGCACACAAAGCCATCACGCACAATGCAGCCAGGCGGCCTCCACATTTTTTATGTCGGCACCTGCCGGCCACTAAGCCCTTATTTGTTTGGTGTTGCCTCCGCTTCGCTCCGGCAAATAATATGGCCGATACGGCGGTTAGCTGCGCCTCCGTGCTCGTTCCTCGCACTCCCAGCGCAGCAGGCTTAGTGGCATGCCGCAACGGTGCCGGTAACTCCGATCAACTTTTTGTTATAGCCACTTTGTGAAGTAGCACAGATGATCTTTTTTAAATGAAATAATGAAAGAAGAAAATCAGTGCAAGCCTGCCGCCGCCGATCAGCGACATGAACACAGATGAGCTGCAGTAACGGCGTTGGCATCATCAATGCCGATAGATGTTGTGATGAGCATTAGGATAAAGCTCATCTTTAGTAACACAACATCTATCGTCATTGACGTGATGTTTTTTCTTTAGCCTGCGTAAAAAGATGCAAGAGAACAGATCACTTTTGTGATCGGCAAGATGTACAAACGTGACACGTTTGGGAGAAAACCCTGCCTTCCGAAGTCGGCAGTTAAGGCAATAAAATAAAAGGCAGGCATGAAGAAATTTTTCTATTTTTCCAGATGAAAGCTCTTTGATAAAGAAAAGGGAACTGCGGAAAAAAAATGCGTATATCAAGACCATCTTGGAAATGTAAGAATGGTATTGACGGAGGAGCAGAAAACAGACGCTTATCCGCCCGCATCTATGGAAACGGCACAAGCAACAACAGAAAATCTTTATTATTCCAATGTTGATGCAACAAGAACAGCAAAGCCTGGGAGTTATCCAACCGATACTTACACCAATCCGAACGATTATGTAGCCAAGACAACCGGAAGCGGAAATAAAATAGGCCCTGCAGTGATTTTAAAAGTGATGGCAGGAGATAAGTTTAATTTACGTTGTAACAGTTGGTGGAATAGTGGAAGCACTCCGGGCACTCCTGTTAGCCCGTTGAACGATTTAATATCTGCATTGAGTAACGGTGTGGCCGGTGTAAGCGGAGGAAAAGCAACTGCAACAGAGCTTACCAGCTCAGGAGTAAGCAGTACAGCAGCTACAGGTTTTTTAAATTCCCAGACTTACAACGGCAGTAAGCCGAAAGCATTTTTGAATTGGATATTTTTGGATGAACAGTTTAAGTATTACGGTGGTGGATTTGAGCAGGTGGATGCAAGCGGTGTATTTAAAACGCATTTGTTTAACAATGTCTCGATTGATAAATGTGGTTACCTGTATGTGTATGTAAGTAACGAAACGCCGAACATTGACGTTTATTTTGACAACCTGCAGGTAACGCATATTAGAGGGCCTTTGCTTGAAACGAATGAATTTTATCCATTTGGTTTGCAGATGCGGAATTTGAGTTACAGGAGTATGAATTTTGGGAAACCGGAGAATAAAAAGAAAATGTTCCAAGGTCAAGAGTACAACGATAATTTAGATGTAGATGTATATGAGTTCAAATATCGAACGGATGACCCGCAAATTGGAAGATTCTGGCAAGTTGACCCACTGGCAAACGATTACGTTTATAATTCTCCTTACGCATTTTCTGAAAATAAGGTGACAACCCATGTGGAATTGGAAGGTTTAGAAGCCGTCTATGCCAATCCAAGAGATGCTATACTTGATTGGGGACAACAAATAACTGTAGCAGCCGGTAATTTTATAGATCGAGTTAAAGGCTGGTTTAGTTCAAAAGCCGAGGTTGAAAGCCCATCTACTGGTGGCTCATCAGTAGTATCAACAACAGAAGTAAAGACTAGTGTTAGCACCAATTTTGGTGGATGGCTTCAAGGAATTAAATATGGCGGCCCCGATGCAGCCAGAAATATTCCTCTCTTCAAAACGGAAACTTCAACAGATACAAAGGTTCAGGTAAAAACAACAGCGACTGCCGGAAATGTAAAAGTGACTGCAAAGACTGATGGTACTACAACCGAAATAAAGACGGAAGCAACTGGAAAAGTACGAGGGGTTCCTGTTATAGGAAGTGTTGCTACTACAAGTAACAGTCAGACAGGAGAAACGAAAACAAAGACTACATTAGGGGCAGGTTCAAGCAATACTCAAGCACAAGGAAGTGTTGAAGTAGTTAAACAAAATAAAACTACCACTGTTAATGTTGGCGCTGGAGTTGAATTAAAAAGAGGGAATGTAAAAACATCTACCTCAATCGGTATTTCTTTTTCTTTCTAAAAATTAAAAATGAGATATTCTTTTTTTATACTGGTACTCATGATGCTTGGGTGTAATTTTAAAAAAGAGAATTGTACTTTAAAATATATCGACATAAATAAGAAGGTTTACAATATCAGAGGCTGCCTCAAGGATTCCTTGGAAGATGGGGAATGGCTTGTGTATGACACGACAAATAAATTGCTGGAATACGGATATTTTGATAATGGTTTGAGAGAAGGGCCTTGGCATTATTTACAGTCATCTGATAGCATTATTGTCTGGAAAAAATTTACTAGTAAAATCGGCTTTACTACCAACATACCTGATTCTCTGCATATAACTGAGGATGGATCTTACTTTGTAAAATTTAAGCCTTCAAGCAAAAAAAAGTTTAGCATGGTAATAGCTTTACACGATTTATCCAAGGAAAATTTTACTGTAGACAGTTTTTACAAGATAGGAGAAAATGAAATTTATGAAAGAGGATTTAGCTATAAATACATCAGGAATAAAATTATATCGGGGAAAACCAAATACTACTTCAATTGGTATACACTCAACCAGGGTGTAGATGATAAGGAACAGTTTGAGGTAATGAATATATATTCTGTCATTGATCAAAAATTGGTTGATGTAACTGCCACGTTTGCCAATACCGATGAGAATTATAGTCGACAGCTATTTTCATCGGTCATATCAAATTTCTTTATTGATTCGCACAGATTTTTAAATCCTTTTTCTGGAATTGATAAAATTGAAAATTTAAAATAGCATCAGCTTAAACTGCTATTACTACGGAGCTTGCTAAATAATCATGTAATGCTCTTCTCTTTTGATTTGTGAATACTGTCGCAATCTCGATCAACATCCAAATCACAGAGATGGTTGACATGTATTCATCATAATTATTCCGTACTCCTTCCACTGACTCTCTGTTACCCGTGAATGAAAAAATAAAATATCCTAAACCTATAAGACCAGCTATGAACCAAAATCCATCTCTGTAAAGGGCTCTTTTAAAGCCGATCACTTCTTTTTCATTTATATCAAGAATTTTAATCCCTATGAGTTTTTTCCCAATTGTTTGACCATATTTTCCATTAAAGAAAACGAAATAAAATGTCCAAAAAAGAATTGGGACAAATAACAGAACTATGGAAATGAAACCACTTGATGAAATATTTGAGGAAAGTATTGATACCGGTACAAAAATTATCTCATCAATAACATTTGCAAGAAATCTTCTTCCAACAATTTTGTATCTATTCTCTACCATTAAATGCTAATCACGAAGCGTAAGCCTGTTTAGTTTTTACATCACGAATAAAGCCAGCGATGACGCGGAGCAGAGCCGATTTATCTTCTTGCGGTAAAGTATCTACTTCTTTAAAATAACGGATCACTTCAGCATCTACGAGAGAAGCTTTTGCTTTATCTTCTGTGTTGCCATTGATTAAAAAATCTACAGTAGTATCGAGAGCATCGGCAATTTTTTTGAGTACGGCGGCCGGTGGTTGAGAGTCTTTGGTCTCATATCTTCCTATCTGTGCATAGGACACCCCTACCTTATCGGCAAGCTGTGACTGCGACCAGTTCTTTGCTTTACGAAGCTCAATAATGCGACTACCGAGTTTATTCTTCTGCGACATATCTGAAAAATTATCCACACAAAAATAGCAGATGGGTAGCAGTAAATAAAAGTTTTTGCCACATGATGTGAATAACATACGAAACATCAGCTTGTTGATATGCGACAGATGCGTTTATTTTGCTACACATTTGTAGTAGCAAAATTTTTTCCACATGGCACTCCAATCACTCAATCACCACAACGCCGAGTATGTCACCTGGAAATATGAAGAGCTGCTGTTTGCCATTCTGGGCGGCATCCGTATTGAAGGACTACACAGCATGCGGGTAACGGTGAAGATTGATTTTAAAACGTATCCCTGCATAC
>Ga0081539_10006851_pt1 | contig 10653 bp, 12 predicted proteins | sample TabmetS4T2R2_FD_71023 | JGI IMG/M metagenome (GOLD analysis project Ga0081539, IMG submission 71023) | Tabebuia heterophylla rhizosphere microbial communities from the University of Puerto Rico - S4T2R2 | ecosystem: Host-associated > Plants > Roots > Rhizosphere ... | reverse complement strand
GGCAGGACCAGCCAATGCATATATCCAACATGATGAGCTTCAACTATCGCTGTCCGACGACCGGCTACCTGGTCGCGGGCCTCGAAAGCGTTGATCCGGCACCCGCCGGCCGGCCGCTCAAGACGTACGTCGCAGAGCGCTGTCCAGCTTGTACCGGCCTGCACATCGTCAATCCGGAGACCGGCGCGCTGTTATCGCAGGAGGTCGGGCTGTTCACTGGCCCCTTGGCCGCTGGCGGGCGGCAGGGGGGGCGGGGGAGGGGATCATGGGCTGCAGACCTTGCTCGCGGCCCATGATCCTGCCCGCTCTCGACTCGCCCAAGGCAGCCGAAACGACGTTCCTTCTCGTGACGCCGGGAAAATGCTCTTTGGGAGCTACTTCGCCTCCGTCTCCCTGATCCGTTGCTCGAGCATGTCGCGGATCGGCGCGTCGGCCGGGAGCAAAGACAATAGCGCCTTCCAACGCCGCGCTGCAGCTGGCTTGTCGCCCGAGGCGAACGAAGCGGCGCCGAGATAGAACAACGCCAGCGCATTGCGCGGCTCCGCCTTCTCAAGTCGCTCCAGCACGGCGACAGCGGGCAGCGACGGTGGCTCGCCCGGCTTGAGCTGGCGCACAAACACTTCGGCCCAGTCGGCGAGCTGGCGTGCATCGACCGGGGCCAATGCATCGGCGTGGGCGTAGGCATCGATGGCGCTGGCATTCTCGCCGAGCACCTTCCAGGCGTTGGCGAGGCGCAGCCAGCCGGCGCGATCCTGCGGGTTGTCCTTCAGTCGCTCGGCAAGCCCCTCGACCATCCCGCGGATCGCCTGCTGCCGCTCGGCTGGCGACAGCTTCGCCATCGCCTCCTGCTGCTCGCGCGAGGGTGCGGGCGGCAAGCCAGGATCGACGCCGGCGGAGCGTGCGACGCGCTCGATCTCGGCCCGCAACATGGGTGCGAACGGCGCGTCGGGATTTTTCGCCAAGAGGTCGCGCCAGCGGGCCAAGGCGGCCGCGCTGTCGCCGCTCTGCGCCTCGTGCAGGCCGAGATAGTAGAGCGTTCGCGGATCGCCAGGGTTCAGGCGCAGCGCCTTGTTGAAGGCCTGCAGCGCCGGCTCGGTCACCGTACCGTCGGCTTCCAGGGTCAGGGCTTCGCCCAAGGCCGACTGCGCGTCGGCATCGTCGGGCTGCGCCTCGGCCCGCGTGCGCGCGTCGGCGACTAGACGGGCAACATCCACTTGTGGCTGGGCCGGCGGCCGTGGGCCGCTCGCAAAAGGAGCGGACGGGAGGCCAGGATGGCCGAGCTGAAGATAGATGCCGAGCGCCAACAGCGGGATGGCGATCGCCAGCACCGGCGGTAGCAGCTTGTGCAGCACTGACGGCGGTTGTGCAGAGGATGCAGCGGTGGCTCGTTCGCCGGCGGCAAGGATGCGCCGCTCGACCTCGGTCCGTGCCGCGGCCGCCTCGGTCTCCGCCAAGCTGCCAGCAGCGCGCTCGCGCTCGATCTCAGCGAGCTGGTCGCGATAGATGCCGAGCTCTCCGTCGAACCGGGTATTCGCTGCCGTAGACGAGCGCAAGAGCGGGATAAGCAGAATGCCGACCGTCGCCGTCGCGAGCAGCGCGAGCAGGAGTTCCAGCATGTCAACCTTCGCGCCGAGGCGAAGCCGAAGGATCCTTCGCCTCGCTCAGGATGACAGAAAGCCGCCGACGTTCCTCCTCGCTGAGCGGCGCCGGCGCCAGCGACGTAGCACGGCGGCGACGGGCGGTAACGAGCAGCGCCACGCCCGCGATGACCAGCAGCGCGGGTGCCCCCAGCCACAGCACGAGCGTGCGGGCACGAAACGGTGGCTTCAGCAGCACGTAGTCGCCGTAGCGGGCCACCATGTAGTTGAACACCTGCTGATCCGTATCGCCGGCAATCAAGCGCTCCCGTACGGCACGCCTCATGTCGTGCGCCACCTCGGCCTGCGAATCGTCGATCGACTGATTCTGGCAAACCACGCAGCGCAACGCCTGGCCGATTTCGCGCGCACGCGCTTCGAGCACGGGGTCCTGCAGCATCTCGCTGGGCTCGACGGCAAGCACCGGCGCCGCCATCAGCAGCAACAGCAGAACGGCAAGGGTACGGTTCACTTGGTCGTTCCCTTCAGGAAAGGAAGGACGCTGTCCGTGAGGTCGCGCTCAGTGAGCGGCCCGCGGAAATGCAGACGAACGACGCCGTTGCCGTCGATGGCGTAGGTTTCAGGCACACCGCTCAAGCCCCAGTCCAGGCCTGCCTTGCCCTCAAGGTCGAGACCGGCGGTCCGGAACGGATTGCCCAGGCGGTCCAGCCACGCAAGCGCCTCGGTTCGTTTGTTCTTCCAGGCGATGCCGATGATCACAGCGCCGTCGCGCTCCTTGAGCCGCATGAACAGCGGATGCTCGGCGAGACAGGGCGCGCACCAGCTGGCGAAAAAGTTCACCAGCACAGGCTTGCCTGTCTTCAACAGTGCGTCGGTGAGGGGTGGGTGGCCCTCCTCGAGGGCCGGAAGGTTGATCGGCGGCGCGGGACGGCCGACCATGACCGAACCGATCGCCGCCGGATCGCGACCCGCGAGAAGCGACCAGGCGAAGAAACCTGCCATGAGAGCAAGCGTCAGCAGCGGCAAGAGAAAGAGAAGGCGCCGACTCATGTCTTCTGGGACCGCGGGCCTCCGGGCCCGCTGGTGAGGGCGGGCCCGGAGGCCCGCGACCGGGCAAGACGCGACGGCGCGCCGATGCGCAGACGACGGTCGCTCAGGGACACGAAACCGCCCAGCGCACACAGGGCACCGCCGAGCCAGATCCACGGCGCCAGCGGATTGCTGTACAGGCGGATGGTCCAGCCGGTATTGGCGTCTCCTTCACCCAGCGTGGCGTAGAAATCGCGCAGGAGGTTGGTTTGGATCGCGGTCTCGGCGACCTGGCGGCGCTGCACCACGAACAGCCGACGCTCGGGCTGCAGGACCGTGAATGGCCTGCCGTTGCGCTTGACGGCAAGAGTAGCGCGCTCGGCGATGAAGTTGGGGCCTTGCACGTTGTCGACGCGCTGCAGCGTGACCTCGTAGCCGGCGAAGCTAACCGTCTCGCCGGGCTTCACGGTGCGGATGAGTTCGAGGTGCCACGCGCCGGTTGCCACCGCACCCAGCACGACGAAGCCCAGAGCGGCGTGACTGATCGTCATGCCGATGCTGGCGCGCGGCGTGTTGCGCAGCCGCCGCACGGACTCCCGCCACGGCACGACGCCAAGTCGAAGTCGCGTCGCCAGCTCGACCAGTGTCCCGACGATCAGCCACACGCCGAACCCGAAGGCGACGGCCGCAAGCGTCGAGCGCGAGTCGATGGCGAAGCCGGCGACGAAAGCGGCGATGACTGAAACCACGAACGCGGTGCGTAGATGAATCAGCGCCGGCCACAACTCGGCGCGCTTCCAGCCGAGGAACGGCCCCACGCACAGCGCGGCGAACAGCGCCAGGGTGATCGGCACGAAGGTGGCGTTGAAGAAGGGGGGACCGACCGACACCTTGTCGCCGGTGAGCAGATCGAGGAACAGCGGGTAGAGAGTGCCGAGCAGCACGGTGGCAGCGAGCGTGCAGAGCAAGAGATTGTTCAGGATCAGGGCGCCTTCGCGACTGATCGGTTGGAACAATCCTCCCGGCTGCAAACTTGGCGCACGCCACGCGTAGAGGGCGAGGCCACCGCCGGTTACCGCGAGCAGGAAGCAGAGGATATAGAAGCCGCGCGCCGGATCCTGCGCGAAGGCGTGCACCGAGGTAAGCACGCCCGAGCGCACAAGAAACGTGCCGAGCAAACTCAGGGAAAATGCCAGGACAGCAAGCAGGACGGTCCAGCTCTTCAGCGCATCGCGCTTCTCCACGACGATGGCGGAGTGCAGCAGGGCGGTGCCTGCAAGCCACGGCATCAGCGAAGCGTTCTCGACCGGATCCCAGAACCAGAAACCACCCCAGCCCAGAATGTAGTAGGCCCACCAGCTGCCAAGCGCGATGCCGAGCGTGAGGAAGCACCAAGCTGCGAGCGTCCACGGCCGCACCCAGCGCGCCCAGGCGGCATCGACGCGGCCTTCCAGCAAGGCCGCGATGGCGAAGGAGTAGGTCACCGAAAAGCCGACGTAGCCCAGGTAGAGAAGCGGCGGATGGAAGGCGAGGCCGGGATCCTGCAGGAGCGGATTGAGTCCGTTGCCGTCGGCAGGTGCGGACGCCAGGCGCGTGAAGGGATTCGAGGTAAAGAGAATGAAGGCGAGAAAGCCGACGCCGATCAGTGCCTGGATGGAAAGCACGCGGCTGCGCAGCGAGTCCGGCAGATTGGCACCGAACAGAGCGACGGCAGCGCCGAAGATGGACAGGATAAGGGCCCACAGCAGCATGGAGCCTTCGTGGTTTCCCCAAACTCCGGTGACCTTGTAGAGCAGCGGCTTCGCCGAATGCGAGTTCGCGACGACGTTGGCGACCGACAAATCGGACGCCACGTAGGCCTGCATCAGAGCGAGGAAGGCGAGCGTCACCAGAAACGCCTGGGTGAGCGCCGCCACTGGCGCGAGCGCCATCAGCCGCGCATCGCCGCGGGCCGCGCCGAAAAGCGGGACGGTGCCCTGCACCAGCGCGACGGCAAGTGCCAGGATCAATGCGAAGTGGCCAAGCTCAGGGATCACTTCTTGTCCCTCCACTGGCCGGCTTCCTTGATGGCCTTAGCGACCTCGGGCGGCATGTAGTTCTCGTCGTGCTTGGCGAGCACCTCGCGCGCGACGAACACGCCGGACGCATCAAGCGCGCCCTCGGCGACGACACCCTGGCCCTCGCGGAACAGGTCCGGCAGCAGGCCGCGATAGATCACGCTCACCTCCTCGTGGGTGTCGGTGATGGTGAAGCGGACCTCCTGCCCGTTCTTCTTCACGCTGCCTGCCTCGACCAGGCCACCCAGACGGAACCGCCGTTCCGGAGCGATATGCTTCTCGGCGACCTGCGAGGGCGAGTAGAAGAAGACGAGATTGTCGCTCAGCGCGTTGAGCATCAGCGCCACCGCAACCCCGAGCACGGCGAGCGAACCTAGCAGCAACCACAACCGTTTTCGCTTGGGTTTCATCCGTTTGTCCTTGGCCGCTGCTCGCGGGCCCGGTCCAGCCCGCGCGCCTCGAGCTCGCGCCGCGCCTTGTTGCGCGCGCCGAGCGAGGCGATCGTAAGGCCGCCAAGGACCATGAGGGCCACGAGATAGGCGGCCAGGATGAAGACGGCGTGATCGCTCATGATGCTGGCTTAGCCGATGGGCTTGGCCGGGAGAAGGCGGCACAATCGCGGATGGTGAGCGCTGCAAAGAACCCAAAATCACGCCACGGCCTTTGATCTAGGACAACTGATCCGCCGCCTCGAGCCGCCTTCGGTCGATTTCGGTCTCGGTGCGGAGCACCACCAGGAGAATGAAAAGCAGCAGAAAGGCGGATGCCATCCAGAGGAGCGGCACGAGGATCGCGGGGTGGATGGTCGGCCCGCCCAAGCGGGCGACCGACGCCGGCTGATGCAGGGTGTTCCACCAGTCGACCGAGAACTTGATGATGGGCAGGTTGATCACGCCGACCAGCGCGAGGATGGCGGCGGCGCGATCGCCACGCTCGGCATCGTCGTAGGCCCGGCTGAGCGCGATGTGCCCGAGATAGAGAAAGAAGAGCAGCAGCATGGAGGTCAGCCGGGCGTCCCATACCCAATAGGTGCCCCACATTGGCCGGCCCCACAGCGAGCCGGTGAGGAGGCAGACCAACGCGAAACAAGCACCGACCGGTGCCGCAGCGCGCGCTATCAGGGCCGCCAGCGGGTGACGCCAGACCAGGAGCGCCGCGCCCAGCGCAGCGAGCAATCCATAGCCCGCCATCGAGAGCCAAGCGGAGGGCACGTGCAGGAACATGATGCGCACCGTCTGCCCCTGCTGATAGTCCGGCGGCGACTGGATCAGTGCGAAATAGAGGCCGACCAGCAGGGAGAGGGCAGTGGCAAGCGCCAGCGCCGGCGCGACGCGCTGGCTGAAGCGCCGGAAGCGCGCCGGGTTGGCGAGGAAGTGCAAACTGGCCATGGCGCGTCCTTGTCCGCCTGAGGCCGGTCTTTGTCTACTTGGCACAATCACTCACGCACTGTCACTCGCCGGCCTGCCGCAAGGCCGCGGCCATGGCCCACGGAGTGGTGGCGATCGAAACCAGGGCCAGCGCGCCCAGGATGGCGATATGCGTGCTGAATCCCTCGCCGCTCGCCAAGCTTTCGACCGCTCCGGCGCCGAAAATCAGGGTAGGCACGCAAAGCGGCAATGCAAGCAACGCCAGCAGCGCGCCGCTGCGGCGGGCGCCAAGCGTAAGCGCCGCCGCCAGACCGCCGATCAACGACAGGGTCGGTGTTCCAACCAGCAGGGTAACGGCAAGTCCCAGCAAGCTCGAGGTTTCGAGGCCAAATCCCAGCCCCAGCAGCGGCGCGAGGAGCGCGAGCGGTAGGCCGGTCACAATCCAGTGAGCGGCGCACTTGGCGAGAGTCGCAAGCTCCAGAGGCCACGGCGCCAGCAGCAGAAGATCGAGCGTGCCATCCTCGAAGTCGGCCGCGAACAGCCGATCGAGGGAAAGCAGGGAGGCGAACAAGGCGGCACACCACAGCACGCCCGCCGCAATGCGCGCGAGAATGTTGGTTTCCGGTCCGATGCCGAGCGGGAACAACACCGTGGCGACCACGAAAAAGGCCAGTACTACCGTGACATCGCCGGGCCGCCGCCAGACCAACCGCAGGTCGCGCGCGACCAAGCCCACGACGCCGCTCACAGAGGCGCCCCCAGCTCCAAACGGCGGGCGGACGGCAGGCCGAGATCGGCATGAGTGGCGGCAATGGCGATGCCGCCGGCCTGCAGGTGGCGATCCACTGCCGAGCGGAATGCCTGCTGCGCCGCGCTATCGAGGGCGTTCAGCGGCTCGTCGAGCAGCCAGATGGGAGCCTGCGCCATGACCACCCGGGCGAGTGCCGAACGGCGCCGTTGGCCGGCAGACAGGGTACGCACAGGGCGCGTCGCCAGCTGCGCGAGATCGAAGGCCGCAAGTGCAGCGTCGAGCCGGTCCTCGCCACTGCGCGCGCCGCGCAAGGCCTCGCCGGCGAGCAGATTTTCGCGTACCGAGAGGTCGCCCTTAAGCCCGTCGAGATGGCCGAGCCAAGCCAATTGGGCGCGCCACACCTCGGGATCGGCGCGCACGTCGCCGCCTTGCCAGAGGATCACGCCGGCGTCGGCGCGGACCAGCAGGGCGAGTGCACGGAGCAGGGTGGTCTTGCCGCTGCCGTTGCGGCCAACCAAGGCCAGGAGTTCGCCGACACCGAGCGAGAACGAAAGGTGATCGAACACTTGTCGGCCGCCGCGACGGCAGGTCAAATCGATGACCTCGAGCATCGGTGCTTCGTGGAAAGGCAGGGACGCCATCGCCCCGCCGGTCTACCATGAGGCAAAGAAAAAGGCCGTCCTCTCGGGGGAGAGTGAGAGGACGGCCCAAGCGCCTCCGAAGAGGCTAGAACGTGGCTTTGGGGGGACCACGTTCGGGGGAGATACACCCCGAAGATGGAAAGCCCCGGTGGCTCCCGCTAGACCCAAATGGGGCCAAAGTGTGATTTCTGAATTCCACGTCAAGCTATGTGGTAATTGAATATTGCGGTGAATATCAATGTCTTAGGGCCTCGCCAGAGCAAGGGCCCACGCCAACCTATGAGCAGGGCTAGGAGTCGGCGGCCGGCGGAAGATCAGCCATAGGGATCGGCCGCGTCGCGCATGCCGTCACCCATGAACTGATAGGCCAGGATTACCAGAATGACCGGCACGACCGGGAGCATCAGCCACCAGTTGACCGCCACGACGTTGATGTCGGTCGCCTCGTTGAGCAGCACGCCCCAGGAAGTAATCGGTGGGCGCAGACCCAATCCCAGGAAGGAGAGCGCCGTCTCGGCGAGGATCATCGACGGGATGGACAGGGTCGCCGACGCAATCAGGTGACTCATGAAGCCCGGCAGCAGATGGCGCGCGATGATTCGCCCGGGCTTCGCGCCCATCATCTGGGCGGCTGCGGCATAGTCCTCCTCGCGCAGCGACAGGAGCTTCGAGCGCACAGCACGCCCCAGGCCGGGCCAGTCGAGCATGGCCAGGATCAGGGTGATGCCGAAATAGACCAGCAGCGGCGACCATGTGACTGGCAGCGCCGCCGATAGCGCCAGCCACAGCGGCAAGTGCGGAAAGCTCTTGATGATCTCGGTGATGCGCTGGATCACGTTGTCGACCCAGCCGCCGTAGTAGCCCGCGAGCCCACCCAGGATGAGGGCAAGCGCGAAGGAGAGCACGATGCCGATTACGCCGATGGTGAGCGAGATGCGCGCCGCGTAGACGATGCGGCTGAACATATCGCGGCCCAGGCGATCGGTCCCCAACCAGAAGAACGGGCCGCCCTCGGGCGGGCAGACGAAATGGAAGCGGCCTTCGAACAGTCCCCAGAACTCGTAACTGTCGCCGCGACAGAAGAAGCGCAACGGCAAGGGTCTGCTGGGATCCGGGGTATACACTCGCTGCAGGGTTTCCTTGTCGCGTGTGGTCTTGAGCGCATAGACGAAAGGCCCGACGAAGTTGCCCTCGTGGAACAGATGGACCTGCTGCGGGGCCGCAAAGATATAGGCCGAATGCCGCGTGTGCAGATCATAGGGCGCAATCCATTCGCTTATGAGGGTCGAGAAGTACATCAGGGCCAGAAAAACGGCTGACACCACGGCGGGCCGGTGACGGCGAAAACGCCACCACATCAGCCGCCACTGGCCGGCCATGTAGTAGCGCTCCTGCTCGGCGGTCAGGCGCTCGGCGACGTATGGATCCCACGGCTCGCGGCTGACGTAGTGCGGAGCCCGGGGTCGTGGTGCGCTGGCAGGGGCGATCTGGTCAGTCATCGTGTCTCCCCTACTTCTCGCTCGTCGCGCCGAAACGGATACGCGGGTCGAGCGCGGCCAGTAGCAGATCAGAGATCAGCATGCCGATTACGGTGAGGGTGGCGACGAACAGCAGGAAGGTGGACCCGAGATTGACGTCCTGCGTCTTGAGCGCACCCAGCAGCATGGGCCCGGTCGTCGGCAGCGACAGAACCACCGAGACGATGACCGAGCCCGAGATGACTTCGGGCAGCAGGCCGCCAATATCAGCCACGAAGGGATTGATGGCATGGCGCAGCGGATACTTGATGAGCAGCCGCAGCGGCGGCAGGCCCTTGGCGCGGCCCGTGATGACGTACTGCTTCTGCAGCTCGTCCAGGAGGTTGGCACGCAGGCGGCGGATCATGCCGGCGGTCCCCGACATGCCGATCACGATCACCGGTATGACGAGGTGCTGGGCGACCGACACAACCTTGCCCCAGGAGAGCGGCTTTTCGATGTACTCTGGATCCATCAGGCCGCCGATCGACAGGCCGAAATAGACCTTGCCGACATAGAGCAGCACCAGCGCCAGCAGGAAATTGGGAATGGCGAGGCCGACGAAGCCGATGAACGAGGCGATGTAGTCGCCGAGCTTGTACTGGTGGGTCGCGGCATACACCCCGATCACGAACGATACGATCCAGATGAAGGCGATGGTGCAGCTTTCCATCACCACGGTGAGCGCCAGCCGCTCACCGATCAAGTCGGTCACCGGCACGGTGTCTTGGCAAGACAACCCGAAATCCCAGCGGAAGATGCCGGAGGCCCAGTGCAGGTAGCGCTCCAGCAAAGGATGGTTCAGCCCGTACATCTGGCGCAGCTCCTCGGCGCGCTTCATGGCGTCGGGATCGCCGCGCGCGAGCAGCTCGTCGATCTGCACGGTGACGCAGTCGCCGGGAGGCAGGTCGATGATGAAATAGACGATGAAGCTGATGATGATCAGCGTAGGGATCATCAGCAGGATTCGGCGGGCGACGTAGCGGAGCATGTCTCAAGCCTCTTCCGTATCCACCACCCGGCCCTCCGGCCGGCTCATGCGCACATAGTGGCCTTGCGACACCTCGGTCCAGTAGACCTTGTTGCGGCCGGTGTCGCGGAACGGCTCCGGCCAGGCGGAAGGATCGGACGCCTTGCCTTCCATCAGCGCGCCGAGATCGAGCCGGGCGTCGGGATCCGGCATCGGCACCGCCGATAGGAGCGCCTTCGTGTAGGGGTGCAGCGGCTTCTTGAACAGCTCGCCCGATGGTGCGAGCTCGACCAGGCGTCCGGCGCACATCACCGCAATCCGGTCGGCAATGTAGTCGACGACGGCGAGGTTGTGGGAGATGAAGAGGTAGGTGAGGCCAAGCTGCTTCTGCAGGTCCTTCAAGAGATTGAGGATCTGTGCCTGGATCGACACGTCGAGCGCCGAGACCGGCTCGTCGCAGATCACCATGTCCGGCCGCAGCGCGAGCGCGCGAGCAATGCCGATGCGCTGGCGCTGGCCGCCCGAGAAAGAGTGCGGATAGCGGCTGAGATGGCGGCGATCGAGGCCAACCATCTCCATCAACTCGCTCACCATCTCGCGGCGATAGGCGTCGTCACCGATGCCATGGATCACCAGCGGCTCTACCAGGATGTCGTAGACCGTCATGCGTGGATTGAGCGAGCCGAACGGGTCCTGGAAGATGAACTGCAGCTTCGTGCGGAA
>Ga0081539_10006850_pt1 | contig 10654 bp, 12 predicted proteins | sample TabmetS4T2R2_FD_71023 | JGI IMG/M metagenome (GOLD analysis project Ga0081539, IMG submission 71023) | Tabebuia heterophylla rhizosphere microbial communities from the University of Puerto Rico - S4T2R2 | ecosystem: Host-associated > Plants > Roots > Rhizosphere ... | reverse complement strand
CGGCCTGGGCGGCGGCGGCGTAGAAGCTGTTCGCCCACCCGGACTCGCCGAGGCCCCACAGGTAGAGGACGGCGGTGCCGAGCAGCAGGCCGGCGAGCGCCGGGCGGTACCAGCGCTCCGCCGGCCGTCGCTCGCCGGGCGGCGGTGCGGACGTGACGGGTCGGTCGAGGGTCGCGGTGGTCATGGCGTCCACCGTGCGGGCCGGCGTTGGCCGGACCGTGTGCCCGGTCTGTGGGGTTGCTGTGAGGGCGCCGGGTCAACTCGCGGGTCCGCGGCAGTCAGACGAGACCGACTACAGGCTGAACTGCCCGGGGGCGAGGCTGCGGAGCACGCAGAACTCGTTGCCCTCCGGGTCGAGCATCACGACCCACGTCGAGTCCGCCGGCGCGAGGTCGGTACGCCGGGCGCCGAGCTCCTCGAGCCGCGCCACCTCGGTGTCGCGGTCGGCGTCGACCGGGGAGAGGTCGAGGTGCAGCCGGTTCTTGACCACCTTCCCCTCCGGGACCCGGGCGAAGAAGATCGTCGGTGCGACCGGTCCCGAGCGGACGTCGGCGAGCAGCTGCTCGTCGACCCTGCCGGCCGGCCCGATCTCCACCAGGTCGGGATCCTCGTCGAGAACCACGTAGTCGAGTGCCGCGGCCCAGAACCTCGCGAGCGAGACCGGGTCGGCGCAGTCGACGCTGATCTCGGTGACCCGCGAGGCCATCAGAGCCGCCCCCGCAGCCAGTCCGCGTCGGCGGAGTGCTCGCTCGCCCCGCCGGGTGTCTCGAGGACGACGGGCGCCCCGGCATCGCGCACCACCGCGGCCAGCAGGTCCGGGTCGACCTTGCCGGTGCCGAGGTTCGCGTGCCGGTCGGCGCCGGAGTCGAACTCGTCGCGGCTGTCGTTGCAGTGCACCAGATCGATCCGCCCCGTGATCTTGCGAACGTCCTCGACCACCGTCTCCAACGCGTTGCCACCGGCGTGCGCGTGGCAGGTGTCCAGGCAGAACCCGACCAGGTCGAACTGCTCGGTCGACGAGATCGCGTCGAAGACCCGCCCGATCCGGTCGAGGTACCGGGTCATCGCGTTGTCGCCGCCGGCGGTGTTCTCGATCAGCAGCGGCAGCTTGAGGTCGACCGCCTCGATCGCCTTGCGCCAGTTGTCGAAGCCCTTCTCGGGGTCGTCGTCCTTGTTCACGTGGCCGCCGTGCACGATTAGCCCCCGTGCGCCGATCGACGCGGCCGCGTCGATGTGCTGCTGCAGCAGCTTGCGGCTCGGGATCCGGATCCGATTGTTCGTGGTGGCGACGTTCACGATGTACGGCGCGTGCACATACAGCCCGATGCCCGCCGCCTCGGCGTCGGCCCTCAGGCCCTCCGCGCCGCCGGCGTACCGGAACTCGGGGCCCTTGTAGCCCTGCGGGTCGCCGAGGAAGAACTGCACATGCGGGGCGTTGCGCGCCCGTGCCTCGGCGATCGGGTCGGCCTGCTCGACGTGCGCTCCGATGGCGATGCTCATGCGACCACCGTAGGCCCGCTGGCCGACAGCGCCCGGGCCAGGACGTCGTAGTCACAGTTCCCGCCGGTGTGGACGATCGCCACCTTCTTGCCGGCGACCTGGTCGCGCTCGGCGAGCAGCGCGGCCAGCGCGAGCGACCCGGCGGGCTCGGGCAGGTTGTGGGTGCTCCGCTCCAGCGGCCAGCGGCGGGCGGGCGTCGGCTGCACATGCGGGCGGACCCGCTCCCGGGCCGCGGCGAGATCCGCGCTGTCCACGTCGTCACGCTAGCGATTGGGTGGGGGCCGGACGCCGCTGCTAGCCTTGGGCGTTCTCTGTTTCCGTGCCCACCGACGGGTGCTCGCAGGGGACCCGTGCGGCTCGCCGTACGGACAACGCATCGCCCTCCTGCCACGGAGAGTCCGTGGCCGCCTGAGTCCAGAGGAGGTGGAGACCGCTGTGCGTGCCTACGAAGTGATGGTCATCCTCGACCCGAGCCTCGAAGAGCGGACCGTTGGCCCGTCGCTCGACAAGTACCTGAACGTCATCCGTACCGACGGTGGCACCGTCGAGTCCGTCGACGTGTGGGGCCGGCGTCGCCTGGCCTACGAGGTCAAGAAGAACGCCGAGGGCATCTACGCCGTCATCACGCTGAACGCCGAGCCGGCCACGGTCAAGGAGTTCGACCGCCAGCTCACCCTCAACGAGTCGGTCCTCCGGACCAAGGTCATCCGCCCCGACGCGCACTGATCCGTCGGGACCCCGTCCTGTGGACCACCGCTTCCGTCTGTCGGTGCGAGACGCAACGATGTGCGGACGTGGTCGGACGACTCTGATCTTCAACCAACGCTCGAGGAGCTCTTCATGGCAGGCGAGACCGTCATCACGGTAGTCGGCAACCTGGTCGACGACCCGGAGCTGCGCTTCACCCCGTCGGGTGCGGCCGTGGCGAACTTCCGGATCGCGTCGACCCCGCGCACCTTCGACCGCCAGACCAACGAGTGGAAGGACGGCGACGCGCTGTTCCTGTCCTGCTCGGTGTGGCGGCAGGCCGCGGAGAACGTCGCCGAGTCCCTGCAGCGCGGCATGCGCGTGATCGTGCAGGGCCGCCTCAAGCAGCGCTCCTACGAGACCCGCGAGGGCGAGAAGCGCACCGTCATCGAGCTCGAGGTCGACGAGGTCGGCCCCGCCCTGAAGTACGCCACCGCCAAGGTCACCCGCACCACCCGCCAGGGTGGCGGGGGCGGCTACTCCGGCGGTGGCGGCCAGCAGGGCGGCGACGACCCGTGGGCCACCCCGGCTCCGCAGGGCGGCGGCCAGCAGGGCGGTTCGTACGGCGGCGGCCAGCCCGCTCCGGCGAACGACCCCTGGGGCGCCCCCGGCGCCGGCTCCGACGAGCCGCCGTTCTGATCCACCACCCCATCCGAACACCCTCAACCATTCCGGCCTCAGTAACCAGCCTGGGCCGGGCTTCTAGAGAGGAAGCACCACAATGGCCAAGGCAGTGATTCGCAAGCCGAAGAAGAAGGTTTGCCAGTTCTGCAAGGAGAAGGCGACCGGTGTCGACTACAAGGACACCGCGCTGCTCCGCAAGTTCATCTCCGACCGCGGCAAGATCCGCGCCCGTCGGGTGACCGGCAACTGCGTCCAGCACCAGCGCGACGTGGCGATCGCGGTCAAGAACGCCCGCGAGGTGGCCCTGCTGCCCTACACGTCCACCGGTCGCTGAGAGGAGGCGCGCAGATGAAGCTCATCCTGACCCAGGAGGTCACCGGTCTCGGTGCCCCCGGCGACGTCGTCGAGGTGAAGGACGGCTACGGCCGCAACTACCTCGTCCCACGCGGCCTCGCGCTGCGGTGGACCCGCGGTGCCGAGAAGACCGTGGAGTCGATCAAGACCGCCCGCGCCTCCCGCGCGGTCCGCGACCTCGACCACGCCGAGCAGATCAAGTCCAAGCTCGAGGCCCAGCCGGTCAGCGTGAAGGTGCGCGCCGGCTCCGGCGGTCGCCTGTTCGGCGCCGTCACGGTCGCCGAGATCGCCGGCGCCCTCGCCGAGGCGTCGGGCGAGCAGGTCGACAAGCGCACGATCGTGGTCGCGAACCCGATCAAGTCGCTCGGGGCCCACGAGGTCTCGGTCAAGCTGCACGACGACGTCTCGGCCACGGTGGCCCTCAACGTCATCCCGGCCTGACCCGGCCCTCGCAGCACAGCGGCAACGTCGCGACGGCCCGCCGGAGTCATCCGGCGGGCCGTCGCGCATGTCAGCGCGCCGAGATCGCGTCGACCCGGACCGGCCTGTCGTGCGAGGCGACCCGCACCTGGAGTGCGCCGGAGAGCAGACCGCTGATCGAGCTGCGCACCTCGTAGACCTTCAGCCTCGACGGGTCGGCGCTGTGCAGGTTCACCCGGTACCACCGTCCGCGGCCGACCCGGATCTCCACGCGGCCGAGCAGCGGTCCGGCGGGGGCCAGCAGGCGGATCTCCCGCACGTTGCGGACCGGGAAGCGGAGCACCGCGCCGTACCTCGACGACTCGAGGTAGTCGCCACCGAACGCACCGGGGTCGCGGAACCGCCGCCAGTCGTCGCGCGAGGCGCGGACGGCGTCGCCGAGGGCGAGGTTGCGGGGCACGTAGAACTTCTGCACGAACGGCGACGGGTCGACGTTCCCCGCCGGGTCGACCGCCGCGGCGCTGAACCGCTGGGAGCCGGCGGTGAGGTGGCGCAGCGTGGTGAGCCCGTCGTTGCAGTCGACCGACGCCCTGTTCAGCGAGCAGCGGTACCTGCTGCCCTGCGTGCTCTGCAGCCGGATCTGGGCGGTCGGCGCGATCAGCATCGGCCCGTCGAAGCCGGACTCGTCGGCGTACGACGTGCGCAGGAAGCCGAACGTGTTCGGCGCGGTCGCGTCAGCGGTGAACTGCAGCTCGGCGGGCGTCTGGTCGTAGTCAGGGGCGTCGGAGGGGCCGGTGTAGGGCCACGCGTCGGTGGTGAGGTCGTGGGCGTCGTCCGGGGTGTCGACGGCGCGGACCCGGAACGTGTACGGCGTGGCGGTGTTCTCCGACAGCCCGTCCTGGGTGTACGGCGAGGTGCAGGACTGCCAGGTCGTCGGAGCGCTGACGCTGTTGTAGAACTGGCACTCGTAGCTGATCGGGTCGGTGTGGCCGTCGGTGTGGTCACCGTGGAAGGCGATCGTGATGCTGGTCGCGCGGATCCAGCCGTTCCGGATCGTCGGGCCGTCGATGGTCGTCTCGGGCGGGACGGTGTCGTCGCAGCCAGCTCCGCTCGGCAGGCCGAGCGGTCCGGTCGGCTGCACCTCGCTGTAGCACGGGTTGGCCGCGTCCGCGGCGGGCGCGGCCCCGGACAACGAGGCGGTGACGCCGATGAGGACGGCGCCGATCGCGGCGGCACGACGGTATGCGCGCACGGACCCCTCCCTTGGTTCAGGCGATGCTCCCATTCGCCCAACGGCACGTGTGCCCAGGGGGTACGCCGGCGAACCCGGTCAGCGGGTGGTGGTCTGGTCCAGCTGCGGGGCGGCCCACGGCCGGCCGGCGTACCGGAACAGCAGCACGATGACCAGCACGATGGTGACCAGGCCGAGCGCGATCACCGCCCCGACCGCCGCGGGGTGGGCCGCCAGCACCACGACCGGCACCACGCCGGTGAGGACGGCGAGGGTGCTGGCGGTGCGCAGCCAGGAGCGCGCCGGGCGGTCGGCGTGCTCCTCGGCGACCCGGGCGAGCGCGGCGCACAGGGTGCCGACCGCGGCGATCTGGGGCAGCGAGGCGGCCCACTCGAGGGAGACGTCGGCGTCGGCGAGCGAATCGGCGACCGACGGGAACCACGCGACGACCGACGTGGCGAGGGCGAGCCAGCACAGGAACCGGACGGCGCCCCCCCACGGCAGCCCCGGCAGCCGCCCGACGCCGTACAGGACCAGCAGCCAGCCGAGCGGGTCCGGGACGAGGTCGTAGCCGTTGACCCGCGCTGCCACGGCCACGATCACCAGGCCCATCGCGGCCGACTGCAGCGGCTTCACGGCGCCACCCTACGGTCGGCGCGGACGCCGGTGACCAGCCAGGCGTCGCCACGCTCGCGGTGCACGAGGACGACGAGCCGGGCGCCCATGAACACCGCGGAGAACGCCACCCACACCGCCACCAGGCCGGCCTGGGCCGCCGCGCAGGCGAGCGCGACCGGCGCGTAGATGACGAGGGTGACCAGCCCGGCCCGGGCGAGGTACCGGCCGTCGCCGGCGCCGATCAGCACGCCGTCGAGGACGAACACGACCCCGGCGACGGGCTGGCCGAGCGCCGCGACGAGCAGCACGGGGACCAGCAGGTCCCGGACGTCCGGGTCGCGGGTGAACAGCTGGCCGAGGACCGGGCTGAGGACGGCGAGGAGCACGCCGGTGACCACGCCGCTGACCAGGCCCCAGCGGACCATCCGGCGGGTGAGCTCACGGGTACCGGAGACGTCGCCGGCGCCGAGCGAGCGGCCGGTGATCGCCTGGGCCGCGATCGCGATCGCGTCGAGCACGAACGCGAGGAACGTCCACAGCGTCATCGCGAGCTGGTGCGTCGCCAGGTCCACCTCCTGGTCCCGCGCGCCGGTGGCACCGAGGGTGACGGCGTACGTCGTGACCAGCAGCGCGGCCCGCAGCGTCAGGGTGCGCACGACCAGCGGCACGCCGGCCCGGCCGGCGGCGCGGATGCCGGGCAGGTCGGGGCGCAGCGGGGCGCCGTGCCGGCGCGCGGCCCGGACGACGACCACGACGAACGCCGCCGCGCTGGCCAGCTGCGCGAGCACTGACCCGAGCGCGGAGCCGGCGATGCCGAGGCCGGCGGGGTAGACGAGCAGCAGGTTGAGCACGACGTTGAGCGCGTTGCCCCCGACCGCGACGACGAGCGGGGTGCGGGTGTCCTGCAGGCCGCGGAGCACGCCGGTGGCCGCGAGCATCACCAGCAGGGGACCGGTGCCGAGGAACGCGATCCGGAGGTACGTCGCCGCCGGGCCGGTCACCTCGTCGGACGCACCGAACAGGTGCACGAGCGGCTCGGTCAGCGGCACGCCGGCCACCGTGACGACCGCGCCGATGCCGACCGCGAGCCACAGGCCGTCGACGCCGTGCGCGATCGCGCCGCGCAGGTCCCCGGCGCCGAGGTACCGCGCGACCGCCGCCGTGGTGCCGTAGGCGAGGAAGACGCACAGCCCGATCGCGGTCTGCAGCACGGCGGCGGCGATGCCGAGACCGGCCAGTGGGGCGGTGCCGAGGTGGCCGACGATCGCGGCGTCCGCGAGCAGGAAGAGCGGCTCGGCGACGAGCGCGAGGAACGCCGGGACGGCGAGCCGGATGATCTCGCGGTCGCGGCCATCGGTCACGGGACGCACTCTAGTCATGGTAAGTGCCAGCCTGCGCCTTTGGCCCCTACAGGACTAGTTATCAACACCTGTGGACAATTCTGGGAAAACCGGCGTACCCCACGGTATGTCGACAAACCTCCAGATGGCCGCCAGGTGACCACCGCCTGAACGTGAAATCGTGCCGGGGTTTTTCGGGTCCACACCTGTGGGTGAGCGTTTGCGCAGGTCAGAGGCGGGTTTTGCGGGTCACGAGCGCCCCTGTCCACAGCCCGCTCCCCAAGCTGTGCACATCTGGCGGCGTGTCCTCCACGGTCGATCCGGCGGTTTTCCCCAACGTGCCCTCGCGGGTGTGGATAGGGCACTGTCGCCGACCCGCCCGGGCCACGTACGGTCCCCGGGTTGTCGGTGGTCAGCTCTAGCCTCGGCAGTGCTGTGGGTCCCAGGCGCCGGGTCTGGGTGGGGGTCGATTCCGGGACGATCAGGGAGGCTGCAGTGAGCGTCACCGACCAGGACGCGCGGGGGATTCCCGAGCCGCCGTACGACGACTGGGGCGACGGGCCGGCGGCGTACGCACCCGGCGAGCGGCCGACGACGCCGGGTGACCGGACCCCGCCGCAGGACATGGCGGCCGAGCAGTCCGTCCTCGGCTCGATGCTGATCTCCAAGGACGCGATCGCCGACGTCACCGAGACGATCCGCGGGGTCGACTTCTACCGGCCTGCGCACGAGACGATCTACGACGCGGTCCTCGACCTCTACGGCCGGGGCGAGCCGGTGGACATGGTGACCGTCGCCGCCGAACTGCAGCGGCGGGGCGAGCTGCAGCGGATCGGCGGGGCGCCGTACCTCCACACGCTCTCGGCGAACGTGCCGATCGCGGCCAACGCCGGCTACTACGCCGAGATCGTCCGGGAGAAGGCGATCCTGCGCCGGCTCGTGGACGCGGGCACCAAGATCGTGCAGATCGGGTACGCCGGCGAGGGCCAGGTCGACGACATCGTCGACGAGGCGCAGGCCGAGGTCTACAAGGTCACCGACAAGCGCTCGTCGGAGGACTACGCCCCGCTGAGCGACATCATGGACGGCGTCCTCGACGAGATCGAGGCGATCTCCAACCGCGAGGCCGGCCTGTACGGCGTCCCCACCGGCTTCGCCGACCTCGACGACCTCACCAACGGCCTGCACGCCGGCCAGATGATCATCGTCGCGGCCCGTCCCGCGATGGGTAAGTCGACCCTTGCGCTCGACCTGTGCCGCGCGGCGTCGATCCACAACAACCTGACCAGCGTGTTCTTCAGCCTGGAGATGACGCGGTCCGAGATCACCATGCGCCTCCTCTCCGCCGAGGCGAAGGTGCCGCTGAACCACATCCGCAACGGCAACATGAACGACGACGACTGGGCCAAGCTGGCCCGGAAGATGGGCGAGGTGTCATCCGCGCCGATGTTCATCGACGACTCGCCGAACATGACGATGATGGAGATCCGTGCCAAGGCGCGGCGGCTCAAGCAGAAGCACGACCTGCGGATCATGGTCATCGACTACCTCCAGCTGATGACCTCCGGCAAGAAGGTCGAGTCCCGCCAGCTCGAGGTCTCGGAGTTCTCCCGCCAGATCAAGCTGCTGGCCAAGGAGCTCGAGATCCCGATCATCGCGCTCTCCCAGCTGAACCGGGGCCCCGAGCAGCGCGGCGACAAGCGCCCGATGATGGCGGACCTCCGCGAGTCCGGATCGATCGAGCAGGACGCCGACATGGTGATCCTGCTGCACCGCGACGACGTCTACGAGAAGGAGTCGACCCGTCCCGGCGAGGCCGACCTGATCGTCGCCAAGCACCGCAACGGCCCCACGCGGGACATCACCGTCGCCTTCCAGGGCCACTACTCGCGATTCGTGGACATGGCTCACTGAGTCGGGCAAAGACGGGCGGACCGGTCGCCGCCCCCCGTAGGCTGCCGCGCGTGTCTCGCGTCTCGGGTGCCGTCACCCTGCTCGCCCTCGCCCTGTGCGCCGCCTTGGGGATGACCCTGCTCCCTGCGGCCGCCACCGCGGAGCCGTCACTGCGGGCGGTCCCGGCCGTCGAGCCGCCAGCAGTCCCGGTGATCGCGTGGGGGCAGTGCGAGGACGTGGACGACATCGACGGCAACCCGTCGCGGATGCAGTGTGCGACCGTCGCGGTTCCCCTGGACTACGACGACCCGACGGGTCCGACGGTCGATCTCGACCTGCTGCGCATCCCGGCATCGGACCCTTCCCGGCGCATCGGCAGCCTCTTCGTCAACCCGGGCGGCCCCGGCGGTTCCTCGCGGTGGTTCGCGGCGTACTTCGGGCACCTCGTGCCGGACGAGCTCTCCCGCCGGTTCGACGTGATCGGGGTCGATCCGCGCGGCGTGGGGCCGAGCGCGCCGGCGGTCTGCCGCAACCCCGACCGACACCCGCCGTACCCGCGCGTCGCGTTCCCGACCACCCCGCGCCAGGTTCGCCGGCAGATCGCCTTCGACCGCTGGGAGCGTCGTGCCTGTCGCGACGGTGCGGCCCCGATCGTCGATCACATGAGCACGGCCGACACCGCGCGTGACATGGACGTCCTCCGGCAGGCGGTCGGGGACGACCAGCTCACCTACTACGGAGTCTCCTACGGCGCCCAGCTCGGCGCGACGTACGCCGCGATGTTCCCCGACCACGTGCGCGCGATGATCCTCGACGGCGTCCTGGATCCGGTCGAGTGGTCCACCGGCGACGGCGGCGACGGCGGCCAGCCGTTCTCCGAGCGCATCGACAGCGGCCACGGGGCGTGGCGGACGCTGACCAGTGCCCTCAACGAGTGCAACCGGGTCGGTCCGAAGCGGTGCCCGATCGCCGGCCACGCACACCGGATCTGGCGGGACGTCGTGCAGCGGCTGCACCGCCGTCCGTTCGAACACCTCAGCTACGCCGACCTGGTGTACTTCTCGCTCGGCGCGCTCTACAGGCCCGACGGCATCCGGATGCTGATGCGCCAGCTCAAGGCGCTGCACGCCGCGATCTTCGACGGCGACTCGCGTGGTCGTCCGGGAGGCTGGCTCGCCCGGGCCCGCGGCAGCCGCGATCGTGGCGTGCTGCCAGGTCCGTACGCCCCAGGTTCGTCCGTGGCCGACGCGTCGGCCAGGGCGATCGTCAACACCTTCGCCAGCGTCGCGTGCGCCGACACCGACAACCCGGCCGACCCGCACACCTGGGTGCGTGCGGCGCGGCGCGCCGACCGACGCTCGCCGTGGTACGGCGCCGCGTGGACGTGGGTCTCGAGCATCTGTGCGGGGTGGCCGGCTCGGACCAAGGCCGACCGGTTCACCGGTCCGTACGACGTTGCGACCTCCGCACCGGTCCTCGTCGTCGGCAACACCTTCGACCCGGCCACTCCGATCTCCGGTGCGCGCGCGGTGCATCGACTGCTCGCGGGCTCGCGGCTGCTGGAGCTCCACGCCTTCGGGCACGGCGCGATCGGCAGTGGTCCCTGCATCGGACGCGCCTACGCCAGCTACCTGGCCCGTGGCGTCCTTCCCGCCCCCGGCACGGTGTGCGACCCGCGAAAGCCGCTCTTCCCCGCGTAGCCTGCCCGGTTGTGCGGACCTGGAACCGCTCCATCCGCCCCCGAGCCCACACGCTGCTCAACCGGTTCGGGTGGGAGGCTCCGCGCCAGGGTGGGGATCATCACCGTCGCAGCGACGAGGTGCAGCCCGACGAGGGCGGTGATGGTGGCGGTGTCTGCCCCGGAGAGGAGGGGCGGGACCAGCGAGATCGCGGTCAGCGGCACCGCCGTCCAGACGAATCGCTGGGC
>Ga0081539_10006849_pt1 | contig 10657 bp, 12 predicted proteins | sample TabmetS4T2R2_FD_71023 | JGI IMG/M metagenome (GOLD analysis project Ga0081539, IMG submission 71023) | Tabebuia heterophylla rhizosphere microbial communities from the University of Puerto Rico - S4T2R2 | ecosystem: Host-associated > Plants > Roots > Rhizosphere ... | reverse complement strand
TACGCTCGCGCGTTCGCGCTCGCTCCTTGAGCCCCCAGACCCCCGTCTCACTGGGGGCTACGCTCGCGCGTTCGCGCTCGCTCCTTGAGCCCCCAGACCCCCGGAGCGCAACCGTCGCGGTAGCCTGTGAGTGTGGCCGACAAAGCCGTCAAGGAACGTCAGCGCGTCGTCGTGCGCTTCGCCGGCGACTCCGGCGACGGCATGCAGCTGACGGGTGACCGATTCACCAGCGCCACAGCCGTCCTCGGCAACGACCTGGCAACGCTGCCGGACTTCCCGGCCGAGATCCGGGCGCCGGCCGGAACGGTCCACGGCGTGTCCGCCTTCCAGATCCAGTTCGCCTCGGACGACGTGACCACGCCCGGCGATCACGCCGACGTGCTGGTCGCGATGAACCCGGCGGCCCTCATGGCGGACCTCGACACCGTGCGGAAGGGCGGCGTCCTGGTCCTGAACGAGGACTCGTTCACCCAGCGGAACATCGAGAAGGCCGGCTACCGGAGCGACCCGACCTCGGACGGCACGCTCGATGCCTACCAGGTCTACAAGGTCCCGATGACCTCGATCACGGTCCGCGCCACCGAGGGGATCGGGATCGGGAAGAAGGAGGCCGAGCGAGCCAAGAACATGTTCGCGCTCGGATTGGTCTCCTGGATGTTCGGGCGGCCCACCGAGACGACGCTCGGCTGGCTGGAGAAGAAGTTCGGGTCGAAACCGGAGATCCTCGACGCCAACGTGGCCGCCTTCAAGGCGGGGTACCACTTCGGCGAAACGACCGAGCTGTTCGCGGAGTCGTACGCGGTGGAGGCCGCTCCTCAGACGTCCGGGACCTATCGCAACATCGCGGGCGCCACGGCGCTCGCTTGGGGTCTGATCGCGGCGTCGGGGCGGAGCGGGATCCCGCTCTTCTACGCGAGCTACCCGATCACGCCGGCCTCGGAGCTCCTCCACGAGCTGTCCCGTCACAAGAACTTCGGGGTGATCACGATCCAGGCCGAGGACGAGATCGCCGCGGCGAACATGGCGCTCGGGGCGGCGTTCACGGGTCAGCTCGCCGTCACCGGGACGAGCGGTCCGGGCGTCGACCTCAAGGCCGAGACGATCGGGCTGGCCGTGATCATGGAGTTGCCGATGATCGTCGTCGACGTGCAGCGAGCCGGTCCCTCCACCGGGATGCCGACGAAGACGGAGCAGGCCGACCTCTTGCTGGCGATGTTCGGGAGGCACGGCGAATCGCCGTTGCCGATCGTCGCCTCCGCCACTCCCGCGGACTGCTTCGCGGCGGCGCTGGAGGCTGCCCGGATCGCGGTGCGCTACCGAACGCCGGTGATCCTGCTCTCGGACACCTTCATCGCGAACTCGTCGGAGCCGTGGGCGATCCCCGAGGTCGACAGTCTCCCGGAGATCGATCCCCACTTCGCGCAGCCCAACGGGCCCGACTTCCTCCCGTACTCCCGCGACGAGCGGCTGGCGCGGCCCTGGGCGATCCCCGGCACGCCCGGCCTCGTGCACCGCATCGGCGGACTCGAGCGGCAGGACGAGACCGGGAACATCAGCTACGACGCGGCGAACCACGAGCTGATGACGCGACTGCGGCAGGCGAAGGTCGACGGGATCGCCGACGACATCCCCCCGCTCGAGGTGGACGATCCGAGCGGCGACGCGGACCTCCTGGTGCTCGGCTGGGGGTCGTCGCTGGGGACGATCGTCGCCGCGGCCCGGCAGGTCCGGGCGGCGGGCCGCAGCGTGGCGACGGCGCATCTGCGGCACCTCAATCCCTTCCCGTCCAACACCGGCGAGGTGGTCCGCGCGTATCGACACGTGCTGATCCCCGAGATGAACATGGGCCAGCTGGCGATGCTGATCCGGGCGCGCTACCTCGTCGACGCGCAGAGCTACACGAAGATCCAAGGGCTGCCGATCTTCGCGGAGGAGCTCGAACGCGAGATCACGAGGACCCTCGATGAGTGACGTGATGGAGAACGGCGGCGGCACCGCGTCCGGCGGGGCGCCCCGCGTCGCGACCGGCGAGGCGCAAGCGCTCACGAAGAAGGACTTCACGTCCGATCAGGAGCCGCGGTGGTGCCCCGGTTGCGGGGACTACGCGATCCTCTCCGCGGTACAGGGGTTCATGCCCGAGCTGGGGGTCGAACCCCACAAGACGGTGTTCGTGTCGGGGATCGGCTGCAGCGGCCGCTTCACCTACTACATGGACACGTACGGGATGCACGGGATCCACGGGCGGGCGCCCGCCCTCGCCACCGGGATCGCGGTCGCGAACCCCGAGCTCGCGGTGTGGGTCGTCACCGGTGACGGCGACGGGCTGTCGATCGGCGGGAACCACCTGATCCACGCGCTCCGGCGCAACGTGAACATCAAGATCCTCCTGTTCAACAACCAGATCTACGGCCTGACGAAGGGCCAGTACTCGCCGACGTCGGAGGAAGGGAAGGTGACGAAGTCCACCCCGTTCGGCTCGGTGGACCATCCGTTCAACCCGATCGCGCTCGCCCTGGGAGCTGAGGCGAGCTTCGTGGCGCGGACGATCGACAACGACCGGCAGCACCTCACCGGCGTCCTGCGACGGGCGGCCGAGCACGAAGGATCGGCCTTCGTCGAGATCTACCAGAACTGCAACGTCTTCAACGACGGCGCGTTCGACCTCCTGCGCGAGAAGGCCCAGGGGAAGCACCACCAGATCCGCCTCGAGCACGGACAGCCGATCGTCTTCGACGAGGGCGCTCGGTGCGTCCGCGTGGGCGAGAACGGTCGGTACGAGATCGCACCCGTGGCGGAGACGGATCCCGCGAGCATCGTCGTCCACGACGCGCACGGACGTCCGTCATTGGCCTTCTCCCTCGCGCACCTCGCCCACGGCCCCGACGAGCCGTCGTGCATCGGGGTGTTCCGGGAGGAGCTCCGTCCGGTCTACGGCGCGGCGATCCAGCACCAGCTGCAGGCGGCCACCGAGCGACTCGGGAAGGGCGACCTGAGCGCCCTCCTGGGCGGCGGTGACACCTGGACCGTGGACTAGCGAGCCGGTCGCGAGGCGGCCTCAGGGAGCCGCCGGGTCACGACCCTGCAGGAACACGCGCGTGTAGACGACGCTGGCGATGATCCCGCCGGCGATGGGCCCGACCGTCCAGACGATCGCGTCCGACCAGATGCCTCCGATCAGGGCGGGGCCGAACCAGCGGGCCGGGTTCATCGCGGCGCCGGTCAACGGCCCGAAGGCCATGATCTCGAAGGCGATCACGAGCCCGATCGTGAGCCCCGCGGTCTTGATCCAGGGACCGCGGTCGTCGACCGCCGTTCCGAACACGGCATAGACGAGGAGGAACGTCAGGATCGCCTCGAGGATCGTTCCGATCCCGACGTCGACGCCGGAACCGAGCACCGGCGCCCCCGCCGAGGCGGCGTCGAAGCGATCCCCGCCCACGACCCAACGGAGGGCGGCCGCCGCCACGACGGCGCCTACCAGCTGAGCGACGATCAGGATCGCGGCGCGTTGCGTCGACAGCTTGCCGGCGACCCACAGGGCGATCGCTACGGCCGGATTCACGAGACCGCCCGAGATGTGGCCCGTCACCGACACCATCACCATCAGGACGAGCCCGTGGGCCAGAGCCACGCCCACGAGGTCCAACTGGCCGCTCACCGCCAACACGACCGCGCCCGCACCGATGAACACGAGCGCGAACGTCGCGACGAACTCCGCGACGGCGGCCCTTCCGACCGTCTCCATCCTGTCTCCTCCCGTGCGTCCGCGAGCGGCGGGGGGAAGCGGGCGAGGCCCGGCCGGGGCCCGAGCGTAGCGGGCGTCGCGCGGTCTGTCCGGCGGCGCCGACCGCCGGGTAGCATCGCCGCGTGGACGTCCTGCTCGTGTCACCCGACGAAGCGACGCGAGAGCTGATCGCCCTGACGATCAGGAGCATCGAGCGGCGTCTCCGATCGCCGCTCCGCTTCCGAGCGGCGAGGAACGGCGACATCGGGCTTCGAGCCGCCCTGCGGGAACCTCCGGACGTGATCGTCGCGGACGAGATCGCGTCGCGCGCGGGGGCGTTCGCGCTGGCGAGGAGCCTGCGCGACGGCCTCGAGCCGTACCGAGGCGTGATCGTGATCCTGCTCGCGAGGCGCCACGATGCGTGGCTCGCATCGTGGTCGGGCGCCGACGCGTGGTTCGTCAAGCCCGTCGACCCGTTCGAGCTGGCCGATCGCCTGCTCGAGCTCGTGACCGAGGGTGCGATCGACGCGGACCCTGCGGCCCGAGCGGAACCTCGACAGAAGGAGCACGCGTGAAGATCAAGGGGACGTGCAAGCGGGATGGACGGGACATCCTCGCGGAGCAGGTGATCGAGCTGGGCGGCGAGTGTCCGTGGGACGGCCAACCGTTCAACGCGGACTACGCCGCCGTCCTCGTGGGATCGCTGGCCGAGGCGGAACGGGCGGGGACCGACCTCGAACGCGCGCTCGAGCGGATCGCGGACCTGCATCCCGCGTTCACGCTCGACGAGGAGAGCGTGCTCGGAGAGCTCCGGCGCCAGCTCCGACGCTTCCAGCTGGTGCCGCGCGCGTGAACGTGGCGACCGAGGCGCCGTACATCGTCGCCGTGGAGGACACGAGCGAGGGATGGCGCGTTCGGATCGTGGACCGGCAGGGACGCATCGCATCCGAGCGCGCGTGCCGGGACGGCGCCGAAGCGCGGACCTACGCCTCGACCGTGCGGCAGCACCTGTATTGGCTCTCGCCCGATGCGTTCCGCGCCTACTACCGGATCGAGGACTAGCGATGGGATTCAACGCGATGCAACCGGGGAGGGTGAAGAAGGCCGACCTGGTGATCGCGGGGATCGCGCTGCTCGTGATCGTCGGGCTCGTGCTCTGGGTCGTGCTGTGAGCGCGCGAGCGCCCGCCGACCTCGACTACTGCTACCTGACGACGATCGGTCGGAGGACCGGCCGCCCGCACCGGATCGAGATCTGGTTCGCGCTCGCCGACGGCGTGGTCTATCTGCTCTCCGGCGGCGGTGATCGGTCGGACTGGGTCCGGAACATCGCGGCCTCGCCGGCGGTGGACCTGGAGCTGGGCGACGAACGGCGTCGCGCGTCCGCCCGGATCGTGTCCGATCCGGACGAGGACGCGCTGGCACGGCGCCTGCTGGTCGAGAAGTACGCGCCGCGGTATCGCGGGGACCTGACGGAGTGGGGGCGCACGTCGCTCCCCATCGCGATCGACCGACAGCAGGAGGTCACCGGATGAGCGCACGTTCGACGATCCCATCGAGCCGCCAGTGGCAGATCCAGGAACGGCTCGCGGGTCCAGGGTGGTACCTGGGGTGGATCCTCGCGTCGATGTTCATCGGTGCCCTGGCCGGGGTCGCCGTCTCGGATCTCTTCCCGCGGGGGAGCGAGGGCCCGATCCTGTCGGGGATCGCCGTCGGTGCGGTCATCTTCGCCCTGACCAGCGCGACCACCGCGATCGGCGGGCGCATCGTCGTCGGGGTCGCCGAGCTGTTGACGCCCATGGACGGCACGCCGAGGGACGACCGGGGTTAGCGCTCTTCGAAGCCGAGCGAGAACATCCGCTCGAGGTCGTGCTTGGAGTACACCTGGAAGGCGATCAGCGTCTCAGTCCGCTCCACGCCGCCGACCTTGGCGATCCCACCGGGGATCACCGCGGCGAGCTGGTCGTGCTCGGGCACGCGCACGATCGCCACCAGGTCGAACTCACCCGCGACGGAATAGACCTCGGACACGCCGTCGATGTCGGCGATCGCCTGCGCGGCCTCGGAGATCTCGTCGATCTCGCACTGGACCAGCACCACCGCGTGAACGGTCACCGGCCGTCGCCCCGTTCCAGCACGACCGCGAGACCCTGTCCACCGGACACGCATAGCGTGGCCAGCCCCAACGCGGCGTCGCGCGCGCACATCTGGTAGGCGAGCGTGAGGATGATGCGGGTCCCGCTCATCCCGATCGGGTGACCGATCGAGATCCCGCCACCCAGCAGGTTGAGCCGGTCGCGATCGAACTTCAGCTCGCGCTCGCAGGCGATCACCTGGGCCGCGAACGCCTCGTTGATCTCGATGAGATCGATGTCGGCCAGCGAGAGGCCCGTCTTCTCCAGCACCCTCTTGGTCGCCGGGACGGGACCGATCCCCATGATCTCCGGCGGCACGCCGGCCCAGCTCATCCCGATGATCCGGCCGAGCGGCTCGCGTCCCTCGGCGCGAGCGCGCGACTCCGACATGAGGACGAGCGCTGCGGCGCCGTCGGTGATGCCGGCGGCGTTCCCGGCGGTCACCGAGCCGCCCTCGCGGAACACCGGCGCCAGCGCGGCGAGCCCCTCGATCGTGGTGTCGGGGCGGGGGTGCTCGTCGACCTCGATCGAGCGGGAGGTCTTGCCCGAGGGGTCGGGCGCGACCACGGGCACGATCTCCGAGGCGCGCTCGTCGGCGCCCGCCGCCGCCTTGCGCTGCGACTCGAGCGCGAACTCGTCCTGCTCTTCCCGCGAGACGTCGTACCGATCCACGAGGTTCTCTGCCGTCTCGCCCATCACGAGGCCGCTCAGGGGATCGAGGAGACCGTCGCGGTACATCGCGTCGTAGACGGTCGCGTTGCCCATCCGGTAGCCGGTTCGCATCCGATCGAGGAGGAACGGCACCCGGCTCATGTTCTCCATGCCGCCGGCGAGGACGACCTCCGAGTCACCGAGTGCGATCTGCTGCGCCGCCAGCTGCACGGCCTTCATGCCCGATCCACACGCGAGGTTCACGTTGAAGGCGGACACGTCGACCGGGACCCCGGCTCGGACGCTCACCTGCCGTCCCGTGTTGGGGCCGTTTCCGGCCTGCCGTGCGTGGCCGACGATCGTCTGGTCGACGTCCTCTGGTGTGAGGCCGGCTCGTCGGATGGCCTCCGTCGCGGCTGCCACCCCCAACTCCACCGCCGGGACGTCGGCCAGCGCGCCGAGGAACCTCCCGACCGGGGTCCTCGCGCCTTCGACGATCACGGCGCGCTCCATCGAGCAAGTCTATCCGGGGCCGCGGCCCCGACCGGCAGCGCCGCGGCCCGCGCGCGCGGAGCGCGGTTCGTCGCGATCGCGCGTCCATCGCAGGATCCGGGCGAGGCGCGCACCGCCTCCCACGGGCTCGGCGAGCGGGGCGTCGCTGGCGATCAGGCGCACGGGATGGTGGGCCAGCCACGAGCGGACCGCCGACAACTCGTCGGCGCGCTCGCGCGGACAGGGGAGCGTCAACGGCTCGATCGGCTCGCCCGGCCGCGCGAGCGCGCCGTCCACGAACCGGAGGCGCCGGCCGCCCGGAACCTCCAGCTCCAAGCGACCGGCGCCCACCAACCACCGGTCCTGCCGATCGCGGCGGATCGCCGTCGCGATCGCCCGGAGCCGGTCCCGGACGCTCGCGGCCTCCTCGTAGCGCTCGGCCCGCGCCAGCCGATCCATCTTCGACTCGAGCGCTCCGAGGAGCCCGTCCGGCGACCGGAGGGAGGAGAGGAGGTCGCGGACGAGCTCTCCGTAGCGCTCGGGATCGATCCGGCCGTCGCAGGGGGCCGGGCAGCGCCCGATGTCGGCCAGGGCGCACGATGCGAAGCGGGTCCGCGCGGTCATCGCTCGGGTACACCGACGGAGTGGCACGACCTCCTCCAGCGCCTCCTTCGCCAGGCGCGCAGCGGCTCCGGTGGGGAAGGGTCCGAGGTACCGGCATCCGTCGGCGGGGCCGACGCGGTGGACCACCTTCAGTCGCGGGTACGCCTCCGACGGATCGAGCTTCAGGTACGCGGACCGCCGCCAGGTCTTCCCGCGACGGTTGTACTTCGGCTCGTGGCGCCGGATCAGGCGCGCTTCGAGGACCAGCGCCTCGAGCTCGCCGCCGGGCGTCTCCTCGCCGCCGACGCTCCTGACCTCGGCGAGGAGATCGTCGACCTGCTTGCGTTCGTCACCGTAGAAGTAGGACTTCACCCGGGCGCGGAGGTCGGTGGCCTTGCCGACGTAGAGGATCATCCCGTCGCGGCCGACGAAGCGGTAGACGCCGGCGGCGTGCGGGAGGTGGTCGGCCAGCTGGATCTTCCCGAAGTGCGGCCGCCCCCGGGCGCGGACGGCCTCGTGCAGGTCGCCGAGCGTGAGGATCCCGAGCCGCCCGCCCAGACCGAGGAGGCCGTCCAGGACCTCCGCGCACGTCATCGCGTCGTCGAAGGCACGGTGGATCGGCTGCGAGCGGGTCCGGAAGTACTGCGCCAGCGTCCGGAGGCGGACGTTGGGGACCTCCGGCCAGACGATCCGTCGTGCGAGCCGCGCCGTGCAGACGGGCGGGCCGTCCAACGGTGGGTAGTCGAGTCGACGGAGGTTCTCGTTCAGGAACGAGAAGTCGAAACGAGCGTTGTGGGCGACGAAGACGGCTCCCCTGGCGAACTCGACGAAGCTCGGCAGCACGGCCTCGATCGGGGGCTCGCCCGAGACGAGACGGTCATCGATCCCGGTGAGGTGCGCGATCGCGGGAGGGATCGGCTCCCTCGGGTCCACGAGCGCGTGGAAGGTGCCCTCTCTGGCGCCGCCTGTGATCCGGATTGCGCCGACCTCGGTGATCCGGCAGTCGCGCGGGGAGCCGCCGGTGGTCTCCAGGTCCACGACCACGAACGGGACCTCGGCGAGCGGCACCGCCTGCTCGAGCGTGGTCTGCAGCGGTGCGGCTTCCGGCACGGGTGCCTCCGATCGGTGGGCCGAGCGGGAGGCCGAGGCTATCGAACATACGTTCGAAGGTCAAGGAGCTTCGGGATGCCGGCGCGCGTTCAGCGGCGGGTCAGGCGGAACGTCTTCTTCTTGCTGCACGGCTTGTAGCCGTCGTCGCCGAGGAAACGAGCGGTCAGCTTGTAGCGACCGCCTGCGGCCGGCCGGGTGAAGGCGGCGGTGTAGGTGCCGTCGGGCTTCCCGTCGCCGTCTCGATCCCGGATCCCCTTCACGGAGACGGTCGCGGCGGCGATCTTGACGAACCGCCCGCCCTCGCGGTGGAAGAGCGTGACCGTGACACGATGACCGGCCTCGGTCGGCTCGAGGATGCCCTTGGCCTTCACGGTGGTCGCGCCGACGACGCGGTTCACCGTGATCGTCGTCGGAGCCGGGTCGTCGTCGAGGATCGTCCCCTGCGCCGTACCGTCGCCGATCGTGGCGTTGACGGGCGTCGAGAGGGTCAGCGTGAGCGTCTCGTCGGGCTCGTAACGCGCGTCTCCGTCCACAGTGACGTCGATGACGCGGCTCGTGCTGCCGGCCGGGATCGTGACGGTCCCGGTCGCGGCCTCGTAGTCCGATCCGGCCGTGGCCGTGCCGTTGGACGTGGCGTAGCTCGCGGATGCGTTGAGACCGGACACGGCGGACGAGGTCACTACGAAGCTGAGCACCGTGGTGCCGGCGTCGCCTTCCTCGACGGACGCGTCCGCCACCGACAGCGACGGGGAGGGGTCGTCGTTCACGATCGTCCCCGTCCGGCTGGCGTGCCCGAGCGGCGCGTTGGTGGGGTTCGAGAGCTTCACGGCGAACAGCTCGGCGGCCTCGAACCGCGTGTCGCCGATCACGGTCACCTCGATCGTCCGGCTCGTCTCGAGAGCGGGGAAGACGACCGTGCCGCCGTCCGACAGGTAGTCGACGTCGGCCGTCGCCGTCATGGCCTCCGTCACCCAGTCCACGGTGACGCTTTGCGACGACGGGTTGGAGAGGGACACGTCGAACGTCATCGTGGTCGTGCCCACGTCGCCCTCGGGAGCACTCGCGGGAGCGAGGTCGATCACCGGGAGCAGCTCATCGTCGAGGATCGTCCCCGTGGCTTGCCCGTCGGTGATCGTGGCGTTCGTCTGCCCGGAGAGGTTCACGAAGAACGGCTCGTCCAGCTCGGCCACGACGTCGCCGTTCACGGTGACGGAGATGCTCTTGGACGTCTGACCGGGGGAGAACGTCAGGGTCCCCGAGGCAGCGGCGTAGTCGGACGGACTCACCGCGTCGTCGTTGGCGGTGGCCCACTGAACCGTGACCGTGCGACCGCTCGCCGCAGACAGCGTCACGGCGAAGGTCATCGTCGTGGTCCCCGAGTCTCCCTCGGCGATCGACGAATCGGCGATCGACAGGGAGGGCCGCGGGTCGTCGTCGAGGATCGTTCCCACACCGGAGCCGTCGGCGATCGTGGCGTTCGTCGGCGAGGACAGCGCGATCCCGAACGTCTCGTCGTCCTCGTCGAGCGTGTCGCCGTTGACGGTGATCCCCACCGTCGCGGTCGTGGCGCCCGCCGCGATCGTCCGGCTGCCGCTGGCGGCGACGTAGTCGGCGCCGGCCGTCGCGGTGCCCCCCGTCGTGGCCCAGTTCACGCCCACGCTCCGGCCGCTCGCGGCCGAGAGCGAGATCGTGAACGTGGCCGTCGTGGTCCCGGTGTCGCCCTCCCCGACGTTCACGTCGTTCACCGACAGCGTGGGGATCGAGTCGTCGTCGACGATCGTTCCCACACCGGAGCCGTCGGCGATCGTGGCGTTCGTCGGCGAGGACAGCGCGATCCCGAACGTCTCGTCGTCCTCGTTGAGCGTGTCGCCGTTGACGGTGATCCCCACCGTGGCGGTCGTGGCGCCCGCCGCGATCGTCCGGCTGCCGCTGGCGGCGACGTA
>Ga0081539_10006848_pt1 | contig 10657 bp, 9 predicted proteins | sample TabmetS4T2R2_FD_71023 | JGI IMG/M metagenome (GOLD analysis project Ga0081539, IMG submission 71023) | Tabebuia heterophylla rhizosphere microbial communities from the University of Puerto Rico - S4T2R2 | ecosystem: Host-associated > Plants > Roots > Rhizosphere ... | reverse complement strand
ATTTTCTCCGTGGCAAGAGCTACACTTTGATTGGTAGATCGGTTTTCCTTTTTCAGGATCGGCGGCACGATCCATAAAGGGAAGTTGTTCGAGACCTGCGCCTTGGGGCTTATTTCCTTTGCTAACACCTTTGCCTATCCATTTCAGGTAAGCAACCATAGCTTTCATCTCGCGGGATGAACTGTCAATAGCCTTTCCGTTAAGGCTTCTCAACATGCAATCGCTAATGCGAAATTCAATTGACTCAACTCTACCGCTCCTCGGCCGGTATACCGGATAGATTGATGCGACCGCCGAAAAAGCGCCGCCAAAATTTTTTGCACCGGCATCGATGTGACAGTTTTGGCAATTCATTCCATTAGTAATTGCCGCAACTGTTCCTTTAGGTCCAAAGTATAAGGCAGTGTTCGTGATTAACTCGCGGCCATAATGAATAAGCTTTCCCTCTTCGTCATCCGCGACTGAATTGATGTCGGGAGCCTGCCATTCGTCAGCAGATGCAACTGGATTTGGAAGCGGAAATTCGTCGCTTACTGCCGCAGATGTAAACAAAACCTGATTCAGGATCACGATCAAAATCACTAATCCCAACAAAAATGGAAACCATGATGCGCGCAAAAAATTTATTGTCCCGTTGCTTCTCATTGTCCCTTTGCTTCTGATTAAAATTACAAATTATCCCTATGAGGGTATCGTGTTGATAAAAAAATACTGCTCGTCTGTTTTCTTACACATTACCAGCATTTATTTTTATGCAGCAATCATTAATTGCGGATCCTTTGTTAAGATTAAGATTTCAAAAAGAAGCGGTCGAAGCCGGTTGCGATGAAGCAGGTCGTGGATGCCTTGCAGGTCCTGTTTTTGCGGCAGCGGTTATATTACCTGCAAAGTTTTACCACCGACTGCTAAACGATTCAAAACAGGTTATTGAGGGGGACCGTTACAAACTCAGGAAGGTAATTGAAAAGAAGGCAATTGCCTTTGCCGTTGGCATTGTTGATAACGAAGAAATCGATTCGATAAACATTTTAAACGCATCGTTTAAAGCTATGCATCTGGCGGTCGACCAGTTGCAACAGCGACCCGGTCTATTATTGATTGACGGCAATCGATTCAATCGCTATCACGACGTTCCTCATGAATGCATTGTAGAAGGCGACGCCAAATTTTCTGCAATAGCCGCTGCAAGTATTCTCGCGAAAACTTACAGGGATGATTATATGCGGCAGTTACACAATGAATTTCCACACTATAAATGGTATACAAATAAAGGCTATGCAACAAAGGAACATTGCAAGGCGATTGAAGAGCATGGCCTTTGCAAGTATCACCGGAAAAGCTTCGATATAAAAGCTGCGCAACTGGAACTGTTTGAAGATTGATAACCTCATAATATGCAGGGGTTCTCAGTTATTAACGGCAACAACTACTGTTAAACATTTCCTAGTGCCTTAAACCTCCATTCACTTGTACCGTCTCAATTGAAACTTTTAAGAACGAAAAAGTCAGCCATGAAAAAAATACTATTCTTAGGATTGATCCTTACGCTCTTTGCGGCCGCTGCGTCTGCGCAAGTGACAGATCGCCACCGGTACCGTAGTCAAAAAGAGCTGCAGTTATTCCGCCGCAATGAATTGACACGCCCGGAATTGAGACACTTACATCGCGATGAAGTCCGTTATAAAATCGCGCGCAGGAAAGCCTCTCGCGACGGAATTATAACACATGCGGAACGCAGACAACTTCAAAAGATAAAAGAGCACAGACGGCGCGAGTTGTACAGGTTCAGGCATAACAACCACCGCCGCGTGATCTGATATTCTATCTCCGTATATAGCAAGAATGTAGTGGTTGAAGGTTATAGCATCGTCCCGATTATTCGGGACATGCTTTTTTAGTGGATCCATGGACCCGCCCCTTGTCTCACCAGCACAGGTTCATTCTGTGTGCAATCAATAATGGTAGAGGGAACAGTATTACCGATTCCCCCATCCACCACAATGTCTACATCATTCATAAAGTTCTCATGCATAATTTCCGGGTCAGTATAATCCTCTACTGCTTCTCCCGAAAGTGAAGCACTGAGGAGAGGATGGCCGAGCTCTTTCACAATCGACCGGGCAATTTCGTTATCGGGCACCCGCAGACCGATCGTGTCTTTTTTGTTTTGAAGAATCTTCGGCACCTGCTTGCTTGCCGGCAGGATGAACGTATAAGGTCCCGGCAAAGAGTCTTTTAACAAGCGATAAGTTGAGCGCGGGAGTTGCTTGGCGAAATCGCTTAAATGACTAAGATCATGACAAATGAATGAAAGCCTCGCCTTATGCGGATCGATTTTTTTTAGCCTGCAAATTTTTTCGATTGCCCGATGCTGAAAAATATCGCATCCCAAGCCGTAAATGGTGTCAGTAGGGTAAATAATCACACCGCCTTTCTCCAGGCTCGCTACGATCGTTTTTATTTGGCGCGGTTGCGGGTTTTCAGGGTGTACGTGTAAAATCATTGGTTAAAAATTCATGAAAACAAGTGCATAAGTTTTTCATGTTTGACCATTTGCTTAAAATTACGCGGAAAACGCCGAATCTGTCTTCGATTGAATTCTATCCGCAAAGGAATATTTATTTCGCTCAGCGTTTATCTTTGTAAAAACTGCAAGCAATGAGGCTTAAACAAGTCACAACCGTTGAGGACATTGACCCGGAGGTGTTCAAACAGCAATTCTACGAGCCTTGTATCCCTTTAATCATCAGGAACCTTTCGAAAAGCTGGCCTGCATATACCAAGTGGAACTGGAGTTATTTCAAACAACTTGTTGGAGAAAAAAAGGTACCTCTTTACAATAACGTAAAGAGCGACGCCTGCACGCCTATCAATACCGCTGATGATTACAAGACATTTGGTGAATACATCGACATGATCAACAAAGGGCCGGCAGGATGGCGGATTTTCCTTTTCAATATTTTCGATCATGCACCGCAGCTTACAGATGACTTTACGTGGCCTGAGCATTTGATGAAAGGATTTGTAAAAAAATATCCCATGCTCTTCACCGGCGGCGCGACCTCTATCACCCATATGCACTTTGATATTGACCTTTCCCATATTTTACACACACAATTTGTCGGTCGTAAAAGAGTTTTGCTGTTCCCATTTAACGAACAACATAAGCTCTATCGCAAACCCTTTGAAGTGTTGAGTCTCGCAGACTTTTCACATTATTATGAAGGCAATGGCACACCCGACTATGAAAAATTTCCGGCATTGAAATTTGCTGAAGGCTATGATATGATTCTTGAACACGGCGACACGCTGTTTATGCCCGCGGGTTACTGGCACCACATGGAGTATCTTGATAGCGGATTTGCGATGAGTTTAAGAGCGCTCCAACCTTCTTTGGTCGGGAAGCTAAAAGGAGCATGGAATTTATTCGGGATGCGTAGCATTGATACGATGATGAAGAAAACCGCTCCGAAGCCATGGTTCAACTGGAAACAGAAAAAGATATTTGCGGATGCACAAAAAGCATTGCGGACGTAGGTAAGTTAAGAAACCCCTGTTAGGGGTTTCGTTCTAATTTCATTGCATTCTTATTGGATTGTCCACACTTCATTACCCCTCAAAAGTTTGTCAAGATCCGCTGCTTTTCGCGACTTCGCATCTTCGATCTGTTGTTCCATCACATCTTCGTAGCAAGGCCGGTCGGTTTCATAGAACACACCAAATGGTCGAGGTAAATGGCCATCAATTTTCGGATCGTCGAAAATTCTGATCAGGATTTGCGCCTTGTACATGTCTTGCTCGTCATGAATCCAGCAATCATCAGGGCTATAACCGTCAGACAGATTTATAACTTTTGGAGTAAATCCATCTAACTTAATTCCCTTGTCATTTTTGGCGCCAAATAGAAGTGGTTTGCCATGCTCGAGGAAAATTGTTTCTTCTGCTTTGGATCCCTTTTCCGTAAATATCTCAAATGCACCATCGTTAAAGATGTTACAGTTTTGATAGATTTCCAGGAAAGACGCGCCTTTATGCTGATGAGCTCTCAGCAGCATCGCTTGCAAGTGTTTTGGATCACGGTCCATGCTTCGTGCCACGAATGTTGCGTCCGCGCCACGCGCCAGGGCAAGTGGATTGAAGGGATGATCGATACTGCCAAAAGGAGTTGACTTAGTTACCTTGTTCGCTTCGGATGTGGGTGAGTACTGGCCTTTTGTCAAACCATAGATTTGATTGTTAAACAAAAGGATATTGACATCGAAATTCCGACGTAGTAAATGAATAGTATGATTTCCTCCGATACTCAATGCATCGCCATCACCGGTAACGATCCAAACGCTCAATTCGGGTCGCGCCGCCTTCAGTCCACTCGCAACGGCAGTGGCTCGGCCGTGAATCGAATGCATTCCATATGTATTCATGTAATACGGAAAACGGGACGAGCAGCCGATTCCCGAAACGATAACGATATTCTCACGTGGGATGTTAAGTGTCGGCATGACTTTTTGAACCTGCGCAAGTATTGAATAATCCCCACATCCTGGGCACCAGCGCACCTCCTGGTCGGTCGCAAAATCTTTTGCTGTTAGGGCAGGGATTGCTGTAATTGTATCGCTCATGGTAACTTAATTGGGCACAAATTTATTGAATATTGACCAAGGCGCAACGCTCATAACTTCTAGCGGAGTTGATTTTCATCAGCTTTAACTCTCTTTTGTTACATGCGCAGTGCTAGATTATAACGATGCCGTTTGCTAAATATTGGGCGAAGAGGGGTAGATGAATGATGCGGGCGGCAGATTATTTTTTAAAGTCATATAAAAGAGCAGGTGTTTCGTCCGCCGCAGAAGACCCTTCGTCAATATCTGTTCTCATAATAATCATGAATTAGTACATTCATTGATAAATTTATTTCATGACTAAGTTGTCAATGACGGTATTATTTCTGTTGAGTGTATTGAATTGCTTTTCGCAAAGCAAGGAACCGGTCAAAGTCACCGATCTACTTAAGATAAAATCAATCACGGGTATTGACATTTCAAAAGACGGTGGTCGGGCGGTGTTTACGGTTACCAATATTGAACCGGATGGCGATTCCAAATGGGAATACAAATACGTAAACCAGGTGTGGATGGTGCCGACTGATGGGAATTCCGCGCCGAGGCAGTTGACTACTAAGGAAGGCTCGTCACAAGCGGTGTGGCATCCTTCTGGAAAACAAATTGCCTTTGTGCGCGCCGTGGATGGAAAGCCGCAGATTTTTTTATTGCCGCTCGATGGCGGTGAGGCAACTCAACTCACGAAATTCAAATACGGCGCCGGGACGCCGAAATGGAGTCCGGACGGAAGCCACCTGATCTTCTCATCTAATATTTCAATGAAGGATTTGTTGAAGGATTCAATGCTCAATGCCGGCAATGCTGTACCGGCATGGTCATATGAAAGACCGGGTTTCGAAAAGAATCTATTCCTGCGAAGCACAACTGCTAAACCTGATCCCGACGGTACCATGGATGAGATCAGGGCATATCTTGAAAATGACGTCCTTGACAAGAAGGTAAAAGTTGTTGATCGCCTAAATTTCCAGGATGAAACAGATGTAAATCCGGACATGACCTTCAATCATTATTTTTTGATTGACGTAGATGCGCCCGGCAAACCAGTTGAATTGACCAAAGGTTTTTATCGCTTCAACACTGCGCAGTTTACTCCGGATGGCAAGCAGGTGATATTGACAGGCGATTTGGATTCGCTTCAACATCCGGATCGCTCGTTAGAAAGCGAGATTTTCATTGTAAATAGCGATGGGACTAATATGAGAAAGCTACTGTCAAAAGAGGGCGTTAATTACAATTCGCCACGAGTGTCACCCGGTGGTAAATGGCTGGCCTTTCAATACGGCAATACTTCGTTTGTAAGTATACCGACACTGGCCATTATGCCATTAAATGGTTCAGTCAACGAAAAAATCGATATTCCGTTTGACCGTAATAAGGGCAATATAGTTTGGAGCAATGATGAGAAGTACATTTACTTCTCTGCTCAAAGTAACGGAGGACAACCTATTTATCGTGCAGATGTGTCGACAAAAAAAGTGGAGCAACTAACAGACTACAATTCCGGAATTGTAAATTTCGACCTGGTTGGCAACAAGCTTTTGTTTGTAAAAACAGAAGTCGCCGATCCATTCGATATCTATATAGCCGATGCCGAAGCAAAAAATGCAAAGCGAATTAGCGACTTTAATTACAGTTGGGTACAGAAAAAACAACTCTCTTTACCGGAAAAGAAAGTTTTTAAGAATGATAAGGGAATGCAGGTAGAATATTGGATAATGAAGCCAATTAATTATGAGAAGGGAAAAAAATTTCCGTTGCTTTTAGAAATTCACGGCGGGCCGACGGCGATGTGGGGCCCCGGGGAGACAACAATGTGGCATGAATTCCAGTTTTTCTGCAGCAGGGGCTATGGCGTCGTCTATTGCAACCCGCGCGGCAGCGGAGGCTATGGGTTAGATTTTTTAAGAGCAAACATTAAAGATTGGGGAGCTGGTCCGACCAGCGATGTGCTAACTGCCCTGGACAAGACAATCGCCGAAGGCTGGGCAGATACATCGAAGTTGATGATCACAGGCGGTTCATATGCAGGTTACCTCGTTGCATGGATCATTGCACATGATCATCGATTTAAGGCGGCCTGTTCACAACGCGGGGTCTACGATCTTGCCACATTTTTTGGCGAGGGCAACGCGTGGCGTCTTGTACCAAACTATTTTGGTGGCTATCCCTGGGAACCTGCCACCAGAGCAATTCTTCAAAGGGAATCGCCGATCACTTATGCGCAAAATATTACCACTCCCTATATAATTTTTCACGGCGAAAATGATCGCCGCACCGGTGTAACACAGGGCGAAATGCTTTATCGCAGTTTGAAAGTGTTGGGCAGACCTGTCGAGTATGTTCGACATCCGGGAGCGACTCACGAGATAACACGCAGCGGAAATAATCGACAGCGCATCGATCAAATGCTTAGGACTTATGAATTCTTCGAAAGGTGGATCAATAAAAAATCATTTTAAATTAGAATTATGAAAACATCCAACAACGCAATTAGCAAAAAACTTTCGGTAATTATCACGCTCACTTTGTTCATTGTCGCCGGCATTGCTGCCAGCAGACCGCCTGAGGACAGATTCAAAAATTTGAAGGTTTTGCCAAAAAATATTTCAGAGCAGACGATCGATAAAGTAATGGAAGAGTTTTCGAAGGCCTTAGGAGTCGAATGTAACTTTTGTCATTTGCAAATAGACTCGACTAATTGGGACATGGCAAGTGATCAAAAACCTGAAAAAAATGTTGCACGCAAAATGATTACGATGAGTAACAAAATCAACAAGGACTTTTTTAAGGGTAAGACAAAATATGGCGAAGAGAATGCTGTGCTTGAAGTGCGTTGCATGACCTGCCACCATGGCGACGCACATCCTGAAATCGAAGAAGAGGAAGATAAATCGAAACAATAAACAAAAAAGCTTCACCGTATGAGCGAAGCTTTTCTTTATTCCACCCTGCTGCTATGCATTTCGTTTACCACCACTCCTTAATATTGCCACCAGGAGGAGTATAAAAATAGCGGCACCAACTACCCATACCCACGGCTGTCCCCAAAAATTATTGCTCTTGTTGGTGTTTACATTGACGTCGATTTGTTTGTCCTGGGCCCATCCAATCATCCCAGTCACTAACAAACTAACAACAACGACCAGTTTGCGGAAATAATGGCGGGAAGGAAGTAAATATGATTTCATAACATTCATTTTCATTTACTGGTTAAAAAACCATGCCACCAAGTAGAGTTTTGACTTTTAAATGGTTACAATCGCCGAGCTGAGGCGCAGTAGAACTTTTTCAACAAATGATTGCGCAATGGCGGCCGACTCAAATTCTTTTGCAATAAATTACAGGCCATTTCTTTTCATGGACACTCCTTTGTTCGATTTTGGTATGGTAGGTCTCGGCACCATGGGATGCAATTTGCTTCTTAACATGGCAGATAACCATTTCGCCGTTGTCGGCTTTGATATAAATCGTGCAAAAGCTGAAGAATTTGAAGCGTCCGCAAATCCTGACACAACGGTAAAAGGTGTATATGAGCTTGCGTCAATGGTTCGTCAACTAAAGAAACCGCGCAAAATAATGATGCTTGTTCCCGCAGGCAAGCCAGTTGATGACGTCATAAATAATTTGCTCCCGTTAATAGAGACAAACGATATCGTCATAGATGGCGGGAATTCGCATTTTTCCGATACGCTCGCCAGAATTAACTCTCTCCAGGCAAAAGGAATTCACTTTATGGGTGTTGGCATCTCCGGCGGTGAAATGGGCGCAAGAACCGGACCGAGCATTATGCCTGGTGGCGACCTAACCGCATGGCAGCAGGTTAAGCCGATCCTGGAAGCTGTTTCGGCAAAAGTCAATGGACAACCATGTGTTGCTTACATGGGGAAGTGGGCAGCTGGTCATTATGTAAAAATGGTGCACAATGGGATTGAGTATGCGATCATGCAACTGATCAGTGAAGTCTACGATATTTTGAAACGGGGGCTTGGATTGAATAATGATGAATTACATGATGTTTTTAAGAACTGGAATGGAGGTGAAATGCAGTCTTTTCTTTTGGAGATCACGGCTGATATATTCACACACCGGGACTCCGAAACCGGAAAGGCGATGGTGGATGTTATTCTTGACAAAGCGGGTGCAAAGGGAACAGGGAAATGGACGTCACAAAATGCAATGGACCTCGGCTTGCCCATTCCCACGATCGATTCAGCAGTAGCGATGCGGGAAATTTCCAGTTACAAAGATGAACGTATTGCCGCCGCTGAGCTATACGCAACGGATATTAAAAGAACAGCGCTGGACAAAGAAAAATTCGTTCGACAGTTGCACGATGCCTTGTATTTTGCAACAATTGTTTGCTACGCCCAAGGATTTTCTTTGTTACACAGAGCGTCGTCGGAGCTCGATATGGATGTACCGGTGCCGGATGTGATTAGAATTTGGCGCGGAGGCTGCATCATTCGTTCGGCTTTGCTCGAAAACTTTTATTCAGTGTATAAAAAAGATCCCGACCTGCCGAACCTTCTTTTAAGCAAAAAGATTGCACGGTTGCTCCGCGGTAAAGAGAAGAAGCTAAGAAATGCCATAAAGCACGCAACTGCAACGAGAATCCCCGTTGCAGCCCTTTCTTCTTGCTTGGCTTACTTCGACGCTTATTGCAGCGCAGCGCTCCCGACCAATTTAATCCAGGCGCAGCGGGACTTCTTTGGTGCACATATGTATCAAAGAGTCGACAAGGAAGGATTATTTCATAATGAATGGCACCCGTTGCCGGAACATAAAAAGGAAACTGTCGACCACAAGCCATGACGATCCTGCGGGATATTGAGATTTGTGGAGCGACCGCGGTTTATTTAGCGAGTGACCCAAATAAAGCCGCCCTTCGGCAGCACAGCAGTTAATAACATGAAATCGCAGAAAAAACTTCCGCCGGTAATAATGATCATCTTCGGTGGCAGCGGTGATCTCACCAGTCGTAAACTCATTCCGGCGCTATTTAATCTTTTCATCGATGGTTATTTACCAGATCACTTTGCCGTAGCGGGGATTGGCAGAACTGATTACGGTGGAGATGAGAAGTATCGTGAACATTTATTGAAAGGTGTGAAGGAATTTTCGCGGCGTAAAAACCATGATGAGGAATGGAAACAGTTTTCTAAAATGATTTCTTATCTCCCTCTTGACGTGAAGGACGAAACGGCGTTCAGGGAAATTGGAAAATGGATTGAAGAAAAAACCAAAGAGGGCGGTGAACACCCGATCATTATTTATTACATGGCAGTGGCCCCGCAATTAGCGCCGGATATTGCAAAGAAATTATACAACCAGAAATTGTGTTCGGATCCCAAATGCACGAGGATAGTTTTTGAAAAGCCTTTTGGTCATGACCTGGAAAGTGCAAATGAGTTGAATGAATTGTTAGGCGGAATGTTTGATGAAGATCAAATCTATCGGATTGACCATTACCTTGGCAAAGAAACTGTGCAAAATATCCTGGCATTGCGGTTTGCCAATGCTTTGTTTGAGCCAATTTGGAACAGCAATTATATTGACCATGTACAAATTACCGCTGCAGAATCCGTTGGGGTGGAAGAGAGGGGTGATTACTATGAACAGGCGGGCGCACTGAGGGACATGGTACAAAACCATATTCTGCAGTTATTGTGCATGGTCGCTATGGAAGCTCCTGTGTCATTTGAGGCGAACGAAATAAGAAACAAAAAGGTCGATGTGCTGAATGCGATTCGAAAGTTTCACCCTGAGGACGTCCATTCTCATGCGGTTCGTGGTCAGTACTCCGCCGGGTGGATGAAGGGAGACAAGGTGGAAGCGTACCGGCAGGAGAAAAATGTCGATAAGAATTCACCCGTAGAAACTTTTGCTGCTGTGAAATTTTTTATTGACAACTGGAGGTGGCGAAATGTTCCTTTTTATGTTCGAACAGGAAAATACCTTAATCACAAAACCACGCTCATTACCGTTGAATTCAAACCAGCTCCGCATTATGCATTTCCCGATGAAGCAGCAGATACCTG
>Ga0081539_10006847_pt1 | contig 10659 bp, 9 predicted proteins | sample TabmetS4T2R2_FD_71023 | JGI IMG/M metagenome (GOLD analysis project Ga0081539, IMG submission 71023) | Tabebuia heterophylla rhizosphere microbial communities from the University of Puerto Rico - S4T2R2 | ecosystem: Host-associated > Plants > Roots > Rhizosphere ... | reverse complement strand
TTGACGATCTGTTCGATCAAGGGACCGAGATCGACCCGCTCGAACGTCGCCCGAGCGAGTTCGGCGTCGGTTCGTGCAGCTTCGCTGATGTCGCCGATGAGACGATCCAGCCGGGCGACATCTTCTCGAACGATCTTCCTCAGCTTCTCCCGAAGCTCCGGATCCTCGACCCGGTCCAGCCCGTCCACTGCCGACCGGAGCGAGGCGAGCGGGTTCTTGAGCTCGTGAGTGACGTCGGCCGCGAAGGCCTCGATATTGTCGATGCGGTGCCTCAGCGACTGGCTCATGTCCGACACGGCTCGGGCGAGCAGGCCGATCTCGTCGCTGCGGGTCGGAAGCCGGGGTACGTTCACCTCGCGCGAGCGGCCGAGCCGGACCCGGTGAGCGGCGAGTGCTAGCCGGCGGAGCGGCCGGACGATCGTTCGCGCTAGGAACAGCGACAGGAAGACGGAGATAGTGACGAGAACCGCCATCGCGCCGGCGATGATCGCGCGTTGAGTCCTGACGGTGCGCGTGAAGGCGCGATCATTCGTCGTTGCGAGCAGCACTCCGGTTTTCGACGGCATTGCCGCAGAGATCACCGGCGTAAGGTCCGGCGCATTGCGGACGGTGGTGACCGCCTTGCGATTCGCTCTCGCGCGAACGGCCTCGGGCCAGGCCTGCAGACGGTCGACCGGAGGTTCGACAAATTCGTCGAGGGGCTTCGCCCCGACCAGGGCATTGAAGCCGCGGTCGAGCGCCCGTGCGATATTCTTCTGCCAGTTCTGGCTGTTCGGATTCTTCAATTGGTAGGTCGGACCGGTGAGGTGCCAGCTGTCGGCGATCAATTCCCCGCCGGGGCTGAACAGCCGCAATCGAGTCCCCGTGGACTTCGAGATGGTGGCGAGAATCGCTTCGCGATCCTCCGGCCCTGCGGCGTCGATCGCCATCGCTGTCGCCGTGGCCTCGATTCGGACCTGGCGCGAGCGCTCCTTGCTTAAACGGTTACGGAACACGTCGAGGTAAAGCGTGCTCAGCGCCACGAGCAGCACGGTGATCAGGTTTAGCGCAAGGATCCGGTGGGCGAGCGACCATCGGCCCGACCATTTCAGCCGAAGATCGGCCTCCTCACTGCTCGTCGAAACGGTATCCGACGCCATAAAGGGTTTCGATCGAGTCAAAGTCGGGGGCGACGGCGCGGAACTTGCGCCGGATCCGCTTGATGTGGCTGTCGATGGTGCGGTCGTCGACATAGACGTCATCACTGTAGGCGACGTCTAACAGCTGGTTGCGCGACTTGACCACTCCGGGACGTTGGGCGAGCGCTTCGAGGATCAGGAACTCGGTGACGGTGAGGCTGACTTCGCGTCCATCCCAGAGCACCTTGTGCCGCGCCGGGTCCATCACCAGCCGGCCCCGCTCGAGCCTGGGAGGCTCCGGTTCCGCGCTGCCGGCCGCCGCTTCGCCGCGCTCCAGCTCCTGGCGCCTCAGAATCGCGCGGATTCGCGCGATCAGGAGACGCTGCGAAAAGGGCTTGGAGATGTAATCATCGGCGCCCATCGCGAGCCCCAGCGCCTCGTCGAGCTCGTCATCCTTGGATGTCAGGAAGATGACCGGCATCGAGCTGAATTCGCGCACCCGCCGGAGCAGCTCCATCCCGTCGAGGCCCGGCATCTTGATGTCGAACACGCCGAGGTCCGGAGGATTGTCGCCGAACGCCTTCAGGGCAACCACCGGGTCGGAATAGACGCGCGTGACGAAGCCCTCCGCCTGCAGCGCGATCGACACCGAGGTCAGGATGTTGCGGTCGTCGTCGACCAGGGCGATCACTTGGTTCATCAATGCCTCAGCCGATGGATGGCCGGGATAGCCAGAGGGTTTGAGGCGTACAAGGCGCGGCGGATTGTATCCCAGGTAGACAAACGGCTCTCAGTGAGACATTGAAGAGGCTATCGGCGCGGCGGTCGTTCGCCGCGCCGCGTCGCTTTGACCGGATGAGATTTTCGGGGTTATAGGCGGCTGTACGCATACGTATGCGGCGGCGGACCCGGCAAGGGGTCGCCGCCGTTTCGGTTTCGAGAGAGGGGATTTTCATCAGTGAACGGCGTTCTCGCAAAATTCGGCCTGGAGCAGCAGGGTATCGCGACGGGCGCTGAGATCTTCTGGAATCTCGCGACCGCTCCGCTGGTCGAGCATGCCGTTCGCCGTGGCGAGGGCCTGCTTGCGAAGGACGGGCCGCTGGTGGTTCGCACGGGCCGGCACACCGGACGCAGCGCCCAGGACAAATTCATCGTCAAGGATGCGGTCACCGAGAACGCGGTCTGGTGGGGCAAGACGAACAAGCCGATGGATCCGGGCGCATTCGACCGGCTCTATGACGATTTCCTGCTGGCGCTGGCGGACAAGGACATGCTGTTCGTGGCCGACCTCTACGGCGGGTCGCAGCCCGAGCACCGGGTCAAGGGGCGCGTCATCAACGAGCTCGCCTGGCATAACCTGTTCATCCGGACCCTGTTGGTGCGGCCGGGAGCGGATGAGCTGCCCGGCTTCGAGCCCGAATATGTCATCATCGACCTGCCGAGCTTCCGCGCCGATCCGGAGCGACACGGATGCCGCAGCGAGACGGTGATCGCGGTCAATTTCGAGAAGAAGGTCATCCTGATCGGCGGCACCGCCTATGCCGGCGAGATGAAGAAGGGCGTGTTCGGCCTGTTGAACTTCATCCTGCCCGCCGAGGGAATCATGCCGATGCACTGCTCGGCGAACATTGGGCCGAACGGCGACACTGCGATTTTCTTCGGCCTCAGCGGCACCGGCAAGACGACGCTGTCGGCCGACCCAAACCGCACGCTTATCGGCGACGACGAGCATGGCTGGTCGGACACGGCGGTCTTCAACTTCGAGGGCGGCTGCTACGCCAAGATGATCCGTCTCTCGCCCGAAGCCGAGCCGGAGATTTATGCGACGACCAAGCGGTTCGGGACCGTTCTCGAAAATGTGGTGATCGACGAGGCCACGCGTGAGCTCGACCTCGATGACGGCAGCCTCGCCGAGAACAGCCGTGGCGCCTATCCCATCGACTTCATCCCCAATTCGTCAGCCGAAAATATGGGGCCGCTGCCGAAGAATGTGGTGATGCTGACGGCGGATGCCTTCGGCGTTCTGCCGCCGATCGCGAAGCTGACGCCGGACCAGGCGATGTACCACTTCCTGTCGGGCTATACGGCCAAGGTCGCCGGCACCGAGATTGGCGTCACAGAACCGGAAGCAACCTTCTCGACCTGCTTCGGCGCTCCCTTCATGCCGCGCCACCCGTCGGTCTACGGCAATCTCCTGAAGGAGCGGATCGCCAAGGGCGGAGTCGACTGCTGGCTGGTCAACACCGGCTGGACCGGCGGCAAATATGGCGTCGGCAAGCGCATGCCGATCAAGGAGACTCGCGCGCTCCTGAACGCTGCCCTCGACGGCAGCCTGAAGAACGTCGAGTTCCGCAAGGACCCGAACTTCGGCTTCGAGGTGCCGGTGTCGGTCCCCGGCGTCGACACTGCGATTCTCGATCCGCGCGGCACGTGGGGCGATGCGGCGGAATATGATGCGACGGCCGCGAAGCTCGTCGACCTGTTCGTCGAGAATTTCGCACAATTCGCGGACCAGGTGGACGAGGGCGTCCGGCAAGCGGCGCCCAAGGCTGCGCACCAACCGGCGCAAGGACAACCGACACCGGCCTAACCCGTCATTGCGAGCGGAGCGAAGCAATCCAGGGTCATGGCTGGATTGCCCTTCGACGCTGCCTGCGGCGTCGCTCAGGACAGGCTTCGCCGCTTTCGCTCCTCGCAATGACAGGGATATCCATGACCGATTACCGACCCCGATTGTTTGCCTCCGACGCCGCCGTCGCGCGTATCGGCGAGAGCTTCCTCGCGCTCGACCTGCCGCGCGAGGAATGGACCCACGGGGCTCATCTCGCCGCCACGACTTACCTGCTTCTTCGCTACCCGGAGATCGACCTCGACGAGGAGCTTCCGGACCTCATCCGCCGCTACAACGAGAGCGTCGGCGGCGTGAACAGCGACACCGAAGGGTACCACGAGACGATCACGCGCGTGTTCCTTCACGGAATCCGCCTGTTCCTGAGCGAGGCGGACCTTTCGGCGCCGCTTCACGAGCTCGTCAACGAGCTGCTGCTCTCGCCGATGGGCCGCCGCGACTGGCCGCTACGCTTCTACTCGCGCGACCATTTGCTGTCGGTCGCGGCGCGGCGGGCGTTCGTGCCGCCAGACGTGGCGGCTCTGCCGTGAGCTAACGTCTGCTTTGGGTGGGAAGCCGACTTTAGAATGCTCTCTATTGCCTCACGCACCTCACGGAAAACGCCATGCGCAGGTCGCCTCCTGATTGGCGATAGAGCGCGTGACTTCCCTTGCCGAAATTGTAGAACCACGCACCTTCAGGGCCACTTCTTGAGCTAGTCCAGTAGAATCCGTGGGCTCCCAGTCGACTGTACTTGCCCTCCACACGACCGCCGCCCAACAGCCCGTCGAAACCAGAGCGCCCACCCGACAATAAGGCGGCAAACGCTGCTCTTTCTTGGTCTCGAGAGTCCTCAGCGACACCGCCCTGGCGTTTTGCCAGTTCTCTCCACTCATCGTCTGTCGGCAGCCGCCATCCTCTCCCAAGGGATCGGCACGCGCGCTTCGCAGATTCCCACGTGTACGGGCGTCCGTATCGACGGCAGTTCAGCTCGGAATCTTCGTAACAATAGCTCGCACGAGCGTGGACGTTTAGATTTGCCATCGTCCACTCTCTGCCGTCGGCCGCACGTTTCGAACTCGCTGCGCCTTCAACGGATTGGAAGGTGATAGCCCAAGCCATCAACGCGATATGAACGCGGATTAGCGCCTCCATTGTCCGATCACGGCAGTTTGTACCGTAGATCGAGTGTCGGCATCGACAGTGGAAAACAGACATTAGCCTAGCTCGTCGACCACGCCGCCAACGATCGACCTCCATTCGTCGGCAGTGACCTCCTTGTAGGCTGAGTCGCCTTGAGACGCGCTAGAGATTACGACAGTCGGTTCGAGGTCCCGCAGGAGCAGAAGGCTCCTCTTAATCGCCGACCGGGCGCTCCACGACAGACGGTTGATGCGCACCTCCCATGTGCCGTGGTTCATATAGATCGTGTCGCCGGTGAACAGATATCGTCCGCCCTGTTCCGAGGTCACGAGGAAGCAGACGCTGCCGTCGGTGTGGCCTGGCGTTGGGATGACCTCGATGTTTTCGAGAACCACTTCGCGCTCGTCGAACAAGCAGTCCACAGCAACGAAGCGGCTGATCGCCTTCTCCTCGAGACGGTGGCAGCATAGCTGCGACCCGAACCTGCGCTTGATCTCCGCAAGCGGTGGACCGGCTTCGTCGCGGTGGCTGAGATACTGCCATGCCAGACCGCCGAGTGACTCCATGGCGTCGTAGTCACGCGTCACTCCGGAACTGTAGAAGAGCACGTTGCCCTGATCTTTTGTGAGCAGGTAGGCATGCGAAGTCACGCCAGGGAAAGGGTGCTCCGCCTCAGTCTGCCAGAGGTCTGGATAGAGTTGCCTCATGTCTATCTCCTTGGACGGTGCCGGGAATTGCCCTTCTGCCGGACGGTCATGGATCATTGAGGGGCAAGGGGAAGAACGAGCACCTCACTACCGCCGTCCTGATGTCGGGTCTGGGTCGGCGGCAGCCGCGAACACCTTGCCGAGGTCGAACATGTTGTGGACCGATGCCAACTTTCCCGACTCAAGGTCGATCGTGAAGATCGAGGTCGCCGGCAACGGCAGTTCGGTCGGACCTCCCGACGAATTCAGCGTAAACGTTGGCAGCGCCGTCGAGATGACCGTCAGCGTCCCTTCGCCTCTGGGGTGCGCTAGCTCGACCGGCACGACGTCGCCCATGAGCGGCGTCTTCCAGACGTCGATCTGCGAGTGCCGCACCGATGCCATCGAGAAGAATTGAGCGCTGAAGGCGCGGATCGCCTCCTTTGAGACGATTGGGTCGTCGGCGTTAAACTTGAGCGTAGTGGTTGCCGAGGCGAGGTAGACATCCGCAAGCCGGTCCGCGTCGCCGGAATCGACGGCTTCATAGTAGGACATGACGATCCGGACGATCTCAGTGTCGTCCAGCATAACGATCTCGGTCATCTGCATTCCTTCTTGCTGTGAGGCGGCACGGCTATCGACCGCCCGCGCATGCGCCCGTCGACCGGTCAGGAGGTGAGGATCGTCGCTCCTCGACGCGGGCTTGCCTCGGCCGCCGCGATCGCCGCGACGACATCCTCCAATCCGAACTCCTGATAACCACCGAACAGGTGCGGGGAATGCCGCGCCAGTTCGAACAACGAGGCGAAATCGGCGGCGCGGCCTTCCGGCGGGGTGCGCATCGCCCAGCCCATCGCCGAGCAGCCGCGGATAGTGAGTTCGAACGATGTCACGAAGCCGGACGAGACTGGTGACATCTCCGGATCGAGCTGCCCATAGGTAATCAGCGTTCCGCCTGGAGCCAGCAGTCCGAGCAGGGTCGGCATCATCGCGCCGCCGATCGGATCAATCGCGACTGCGGCGCTCCCACCCGTCGCCCGCACCGCATCCTGCCAGTCCTGGCGGTCGGTGCCGATCACCGGCACGCCGTCGAATTGCTTGATGAGCTCGGCGGCATCCGCTCCCCTGCGAACGAGCCCGATCACCTTGTGGCCCTTGGCCGCGGCCAGCGCCACGAGGGTGCGAGCAACGCTGGAGCCGGCGGCCGATACGAGGAGCAGCGGCGTTCCCGGGACATTCCTGATCGCCTCCTCCGCGGCGCGAAGGAGCATCACGGCGGTGACCCCATTGGTCCCGAGCTGGCTCGCGACGGCATCGTCGATGTCGTCCGGCACGGGCATGAGCATTGCCGCATTGACGGCCACCCGCTCCGCCCAAGTCGCGTGAGCGTGGTAGACGATGACGCGCGTGCCGACAGCGATACTGCCGGCTGCCTCGACGCCGTTGCCAACCGCCTCCACGACCCCCGTACCATCGATTCCCAGGATGCCGCCGGGTGCGAAAGCCTCGGCCGGCAGATAGCCGCGGATGGTCTGAAAGTCGGCCGGGTGGATAACCCTTTTGCGCATGCGCACGATTGCGCTTTCTGGGTCGGAGGCGGCGGGATCGTTGATGTCCTCAAGCGCGAGGAAATCCTTAGGGTCGCCGCTCTTCTTCATTATCACTGCCTTCATGGTCGTCACCTCTTCCTCGAATAGATGGAGCTTGGAGATCAGCCGGCACGATCCGGCCTGATTGCGTTCGTCGTCAGAGCTTGGCCGCACCGATCGCGTCGAGTTCCCGAACGTCTTCATCGGCGAGGTTCAGCGAGGCGGCGGCGAGATTCTCGCGAAGGTGCTCGACCGACGACGTTCCGGGAATGAGGAGGATGTTGGGCGACCGCCGCAGCAGCCACGCGAGCGCCACTTGCATCGGCGTCGCCTTCAGCCGCGCGGCGACGGCGGTGAGGCTCGCGGACTGAAGCGGGCTGAAGCCCCCGAGCGGAAAGAACGGGACGTATGCGATCCCATCCGCCGCGAGGCTGTCGATCAGCGCGTCGTCGCCGCGATGCGCGAGATTATATTCGTTCTGAACGCACACGACCGGCGCGATGCCGCGCGCTTCGGCGACCTGCGATGGGTTTGCGTTGCTGACGCCGAGATGCCGGATCAGGCCCTCGTCCCGCATGGCCGCGAGCGCCTCGAAGCTTCTCGCAATCGAGTGACCGGCGCGAGCCTCATCGTCCGGATGGATGCGGAAGTTCACCACTTCCAGCCGATCGAGGCCGAGGTTGCGAAGGTTGTCCTCGACGGCAGAGCGCAACTGGTCAGGTTCGGCCGCGGGGTTCCAGGACCCATCCGCGCCGCGCACAGCCCCGACCTTGGTCACGATGGTCAGATCCGGCGGATACGGCGCCAGCGCCTCGCGGATCAGCTTATTGACGACGTGCGGCCCGTAGAAGTCGCTCGTGTCGATGTGGTCGACGCCCTCCGCGACCGCCACTTTCAGCAACGCCACGGCCGCTTCATGGTCTCGCGGCGGCCCGAACACGCCGGGACCGGCGAGCTGCATCGCGCCATAGCCGAGGCGTTTCACCCGCCGGTCGCCCAGCGTGAAACGGCCGGCGCTGGATTGATCGATGCCGTTCATGATCGCGGCTCCTCGTGCGTTTCGTCCAGTGGACTTGGATGTAATCGGCAGCTATTGACGGGTTAAGCCGTCCATATCCGTACGGCCTGTACGGAAAGCCGAACAATGTCAGACGAGATTGGCGAATTGCGGGCGTTCGTGGCGGTCGCCCGAGCGGGCGGTTTTCGTGACGCCGCGCGAGCGACCGGCGCGAGCGCCTCGACCTTGAGCGAGTCGGTGCGGCGGCTCGAGACCAGGCTCGGGGTTCGGTTGCTTCACCGGACGACGCGGAGCGTCAGGGCCACCGAGGCCGGTGAGATGCTGCTTGGGCGCCTGGCACCCGCGCTCGGCGAGATCACGGCGGCGCTCGAGGCGGTCGACCGCCTTCACGAGGGACCGTCCGGCACCTTGCGCCTCAATGTGCCGGTGAGCGCCGCGCGACTGACATTGCCGGCCATCCTCCCGGGCTTCATGAACGCCTATCCGGACATACGTGTGGAGATCGATGCCGAGGATCACCTCGTCGATGTGCTCGCGTCGGGCAGCGACGCCGGCATCCGCCACGAGGAGCGACTGGAGCAGGACATGATCGCCGTGCCCATTGGCCCGCGCGTCCAGCGCTTCGCGACGGCCGCGAGCCCTTCGTACCTCGATCGCTTCGGCCGGCCGGAGCATCCGCACGAGCTGCTCGACCACGCGTGCATTCTGGGCCGGTTCGTGACGGGCGCGCTGGCGAGCCCTTGGGAATTTGAGCGCGATGGCGAAATAGTCCGTGTCGAACCACGCGCGCGGCTCATCGTCAGAGTGGGCGGTGCGTCGGACCTGGGGGTCGAGGCTGCCCTTGCCGACATTGGCGTCATTCATCTCTTCGAGGACTGGCTCCGCCCGCACATCGACGCCGGACGGCTCGAACCCGTGCTCACCGACTGGTGGCAGTCCTTTTCCGGACCGTTTCTCTACTATTCCGGGCGCCGCCTTGTTCCGCCGCCGCTGCGGGCGTTCATCGACTACATTCGGACGCTGGGCTGACGCTCCCCGACTGCCGCCCGCACCGGAACTTGGGTCCGGCCTGCCTGCTCTAGGCCATGACGCCGCCGACGATGGACCTCCACATAGGCGCCTCCTTACCGCCGCCTTATGTCGGCTTTGGGTCGAAGGCAGACCTAAGCTAGGCAGCTCTCGTCCGCGCGACGTATTCGTCGACGTTCTTCGCCAGCACGTCCATCGGCACGTTGCCGCCGAGCACCAGCGCGTCGTCGAAGGCCTTGAGGTCGTATTTCGGCCCAAGCTCCGCCTTCGCCTTGTCACGCAGGCGGTTGATGGCCGAATGGCCGACCTTGTAGCCGCAGGCCTGGCCGGGCCAGCTGCAATAGCGGTCGACCTCGCTCGCGACCTCCAGCGGGTTGGAGCCGTTGCGCTGGACGAAGAAGTCGATGCCCTGCTGGCGGGTCCAGCGCTTGGCGTGCAGGCCGCTGTCGACGACCAGGCGGCAGCAGCGGAAGGCGATCGACTGGAGATAGCCGAGGCGGCCGACCGGGAAATCGTCATAAACTCCGAGCTCGTCGACCAGCTGCTCGGCATAGAGGGCCCAGCCTTCGGAGTAGGCATTGAAGGCCAGGAGCGTGCGGATCAGCGGCAGCTTGTTGGCATATTCGCCCTGCCAGACGTGGCCGGGGATCGCTTCGTGAGCGGCAAGGTCGGGCAGGCTGTACTTGCTGTGAAGGTCGGTGGTCCTGAGGTTGATCCAGAACTTGCCGGGGATCTTCCCGTCGATCGACCCGGCACCGCCATAGGCCGCCGGCGCACCCGGCTCCTGCTCGGGCGACATGCGGCGCACTTCAAGATGGCCCGGAACCATCGTGTTGAACGCGCGCCGCAGCACGGCGCGGATCTTCGCCAAACGCTCCTGGATATAGGCCTTGATCTCCTCGCGGCCCTTGTCCCCCTCGCTGAACTTGTACTTGGGATCCTTGGCCAGCGCCTGCATCCGCTCGCCGACGGTTCCCCGGGTGTAGCCCAGCGAATTCAGGATCGGATCCATCCGCCCATGCAGCTCGGCGAGCTGCTCCAGCCCCATCTGATGAACTTCGTCAGGCGTCAGGTTCGTGGTCGTCGAGGCCTTGAGCGCCCAGCGGTAATATTCGTCGCCATGCGGCCGCGACCACATTCCGGCGATGTCGGTGGCGACCGCGCGCTCGGCCTGCAGCTCCGCGATCTGGCGGCTGAGCGCAGGCACGACCTCGGCAGTTGCGATTCTGCGCGCCCGCGCATCCCAATTGCCGGGAATGCCTTTCTCCTTGGTGCGCCGCACGAGCGAGTCGACGATTGTGCCGGCCGCCTGAGTGTTCTTGAGCGCGATTTCGAGTTGACCCAGCGCCTTGTCGATGAGGAAATTGGGCGGCACCAGCCCCTTCGCCCGAGCGGCGCGCATGCGCGCCAACTCGCCGTCGAGCTGGCGCGGATATTGCGCCAGGCGGCTGAGATAGGCCTCGGCATC
>Ga0081539_10006846_pt1 | contig 10659 bp, 2 predicted proteins | sample TabmetS4T2R2_FD_71023 | JGI IMG/M metagenome (GOLD analysis project Ga0081539, IMG submission 71023) | Tabebuia heterophylla rhizosphere microbial communities from the University of Puerto Rico - S4T2R2 | ecosystem: Host-associated > Plants > Roots > Rhizosphere ... | reverse complement strand
CTACGTCGGCGGGGCATTCAACACTATCGGGGGCGTCGCCCGCAACCGGCTGGCGACGGTGGACGCCACCACGGGCGCGATTGATCCCAACTGGAACCCCAACGCCAATGGGACGGTCAATGTGTTGACGATCTCCCCGGACGGCACCCGCGTCTACACCGGCGGCACGTTCACGAGCGTCGGGGGTGGTACCCGCAATAACGTCGCGGCACTTAACACGAGCGCGGGCACGGCCGATGCTGCCTGGAACCCCAACGCCAACGGGGCGGTCAATGCCCTGGCCATCTCGGGCGGCAAGATCTACGCGGGCGGCTTGTTCACGAGCGTTGGCGGACTCACGCGCAACCGAGTGGCGGCGGTGGACGCCACCACGGGCACGGTTGATCCCAACTGGAACCCCAACGCCAACTTCAGCGTGCGGGCACTGGCCCCGTCCGCTGACGGTAGCCGCATCTTCCTGGGCGGGGACCTGACCGACCTGAACGGCACCCTACGCAGCCGGCTGGCGGCGGTGGACGCAACCACCGGCGCGGTAGACAAGACGTTTAATGCAGGAACCGTGGATGCCACGGTGCGCGCGCTCGCGGTCGTGGGTAACCGCGTCTACTTCGGTGGCGACTTCACGACGGTGAAGGGACAAAGTCGGACGCGCCTGGCGGCCGTGGATGCGACCACAGGCGCCCTCGATACCAAGTGGGCTCCTACCGCTGACGCTGCCGTGCGGGTGCTGCGTCTGTCTCGTGACGGCGACCGCGTGTACGCGGGAGGAGCCTTCAGCACCATCTTCGGGCAAGCGAGATCCTACCTCGCAGCACTGAACCCGGTTACGGGCACCTTGGACGGAACCTTCTCGCCGCCGAAGCCGAACGGCACAGTCTTCGCCATCGGAGAGTCGGGCGGGCGCGTCTTTGTTGCCGCGGGCGGCGCGGGCGGAACCGTAGAGGCCTTCGATACGAGCACGGGCACGAGGGTCTGGAGCAAGTCAGGTGACGGCGACGTTCAGGCGTTGCTGGTACGCGGTGACAGGGTGTACGCTGGCGGGCATTTCGACACCATGGGTAGCCAGTCACGCCGCCGATTGGTCGCCCTGGACATGGCCACGGGAGCGGTCGATACGCAGTGGGTTCCTGAGATAGTGCCCAGGACGGATGGCTCGGGCCTCCCCGACTCCGGCGTCTGGACGATGGCAGGCACGGCGGGCCCGCGGATGTACATAGGGGGCGACTTCCAGAAGATCACGCGCCTCGTGCAGTCGGGATACGCGCAGTTCTCCGACGCGGACACCACCGCGCCGACGGTCAGCGCCACAACGCCCGTGGACGGGGCGAGCGGCTTCGCCCTCGCCGCAAACACCGAGGCGGTTTTCTCTGAGGCCATGAATGAAACTTCCCTGAGCGGCACTACCTTCACCTTGACCAAGCAGGGTGCTGGCGCGTCGGTAGCGGCGGCGGTTACTTACGACCCCATGACCAAGAAGGCCACGCTCGACCCGAACTCGGACCTGGAGCCCAACGCCACCTATACCGCCACGATCAAGGGCGGCGCGGGTGGCACCAGGGACGTAGCCGGCAACGCGCTCGCCACGGACAAGATCTGGTCCTTCTCGACGATAGATACCCTGCCCCCCGACACGAGCATTCAGTCGGGGCCGAGCGGTACGGTCAGCAGCACCTTGGCAACCTTCCAGTTCTCCTCCTCGGAACCCAACTCCACGTTCGAGTGCAGCCTCGACGGCGCGCCTTTCGGTAGCTGCACTTCACCCAAAGACCTTACCAACCTGTCTAACGGCTCTCACACCTTCGAGGTCAGGGCGACGGACGCCGCCGGCAACGTGGACGCCACGCCCGCCAGCCGCTCCTGGACGATAGACGCGACGCCGCCGACGGTGACGTCCGTGGCGCCCCAGGACGGCGCCACAGACGTGGCCCTCGACGCCAGAGCCGAGGCCACCTTCTCCGAAGATATGGACCCATCGACCATCGACGCTTCAACCTTCACCCTGACCAATGAGGGGACCGGCTCGCCGGTGGCCGCCACGGTGGCCTACGACGCGGCGGCCAGGAAGGCTACGCTCACCCCCACTACCCAGCTGGAGACGGGCTCGACCTACACGGCGAGGGTCAGGGGCGGGGCAAGCGGGGCCAAAGACGTGGCGGGCAACGCGCTTTCGGCGGATGAGGTGTGGACCTTCTTCACAGCCGCCCCGGCCGACACCACCCCGCCAGGGGCGCCGACGAACCTGGATCTTGTCGCCTCGAGCGACAGCGGCGTCTCCGATTCCGACGATGTGACCAACGACGACACACCCACCGTCAGCGGCAAGGCCGAGGCCGGTAGCCACGTCGAGCTCTACGACGGGACGAACCTTGTGGGCTCCGCGACGGCCGACTCCGACGGAGACTGGAGCATTACCTCCAGCGTGCTAGGCGAGGGCCGGCACACGCTCACGGCGGCGGCAACCGATGCTGCGGGCAACACTTCGACGGCCTCTGTCGCGCTGGTCGTGACGATAGACAAGAGCGCCCCTATCGTCAGGGACGAAGGTCCCAAAACGCCACCAAATGGTGACAACGAATGGTACAAGAGCGCTGTCGCCAACCAGTTCTCCGCCACGGACAATGTCGGCCTGGCCAACCCGGACCAGGCCCTCTTCCAGATGTCCAGCGGCACCAATGAGGGAGACTCCGTCAGGATCTCCTCCGGCGCGGTCTCGGATGTGGCCGGCAACACGAACCCCGGTATCGACAGCGGCGCTTTCCGGATCGACATGACAAGCCCGGTCATAAGCGGCCAGAACATAGACAATAACGCCTGGCGCAATAGCGACCTGACGGCCGACTTCACGGCCTCCGACTCCGGATCGGGGCTCGCCAGCCAGGCGGACGCCAGCTTCACGCTCACGGCTTCCGAGGAGTCCACGAAAGACACAGACGGCAACGTCGTGCCGACCAGGGTTTCCAGGACCGTAACCGACATGGCCGGCAACTCCGCCACCCGCGATGTTTCCGCGCTCATCGACCGGCATGCCCCGGTCGTCATCGACGAAGGGGCGACGTTTGCACCCGACGGTGACAACGGCTGGTACGTCAGCCCGGTAAGCAACCGGTTCTCGGCCTCAGATGGGCTTTCGGGATTTGCGGGACAGCCCGATCCTCATAACTTCACCAACTCCAGCGGCGCCGACGAGGGACCGGCGGTCAGGATCAACTCCGGTCCGGTGGTTGACAGAGCCGGCAACTCGGCCCCGTCCGTGGAGAGCGTGGGCTTCAAGATAGACCTGACCGCGCCCGCCGCGCCTACGAGGTTGGATCTCCTGGCTTCAAGCGACACCGGCGCGAGCGACACCGACAACGTGACGACCGACGACACGCCCACCTTCAGCGTTGAAGCCGAGCCAGGCAGCATCGTAAGGGTCTACAAAGACACCGACCCGACAGCCCTCGGCTTGGCAACTGCCGATGCCTCGGGATCGGCGACCGTTACCTCCAGCCCCCTGGCCGACGGCACCTACGCCATCTCGGCGACGGCAACGGACGCCGCCGGCAACGTCTCCGGCTCGTCCAACACGATAAACGTGACGATCGGGATCACGGTGGATACCGTGCCGCCGACGGTTAGCGGCGTGGCGCCCCAGGACGGCGCGACGGGCGTGGCTACCGACGCCAACGCCGAGGCCGCCTTCTCGGAGGATATGGACCCCTCCACCATCAACGCCACCTCCTTCACCCTGACCAAGCAGGGGGCCACCGCGCCGGTGGCCGCCACGGTGGGATACGACGCGGCGGCCAGGAAGGCCACGCTCGCCCCCGGCGCCCCGCTTGACCCGGGCGCCACCTACACGGCCACCATCAAGGGCGGTGCGAACGGCGTCAGGGACCTCGCGGGCAACGCGCTCTCCGTGGACAAGGTGTGGACCTTCCAGACAGCCATCCCGGCCGACACCACGCCGCCGACCGTCACCATAGACTCGAAGCCCGCCAGCCTCACGAACAACGCGAGCCCCTCTTTCGGCTTCTCCTCCAACGAGAACGGCTCGACCTTCAAGTGCTCGCTCACCCGCGGCACGGACCCGGACGACTTCGCGGCTTGCGACTCGCCCAAGGGCTACGGTCCGCTCTCCGACGGCAACTACACCTTCAAGGTCAAGGCCACCGACGCCGCCGGCAACACCAGCGATCCCGCCACCTACGGATTCGAGGTGGACGCCACAGCGCCCACGGTCACGATAGATTCGGGTCCGACGGGTACTGTCACCACCGACGCGGCCACGTTCGCCTTCTCCTCCAACGAGGCGGGCTCCACATTCGAGTGCAGCCTCGACGGCGCGTCGTTCGGAAGCTGCGCCTCTCCGAAGAACTACACGAGCCTAGCCGATGGCTCGCACACCTTCGGGGTGAAGGCGATTGACAGGGCCGGCAACATCTCGCAGGCCGCCAGCCGTACCTGGACCGTGGACGCGGTATCCACGCTCATGGCCGCCGGTAACATAGCATGCAACGCTACCGTAACGAGAACAGATATCTGCCAGGAGAAGGCCACCTCCGATACCCTGGTCGCCAACAGCCCGGATGCGGTGCTTCCGTTAGGAGACAACCAGTACGAGTGCGGTTACCTTAAAGATTACAACAAATACTACGAGCGTTCCTGGGGAAGGATGAAGGCGATTACCCGGCCAATTCTTGGCAACCACGAGTACAGTACCAGCACCGACACGAAAGACCCGTGTTACAACGCGCCGAGTGGCGCGCCCGGCTACTTCCAGTATTTCGGGAATGCGGCAACCCCGCTTCAGCCCGGCTGTACGGTCAACTGCAAAGGTTACTATTCTTATGATCTGGGATCTTGGCATATAATCGCACTCAACTCGATCTGCACCCAGGTAGGGGGCTGCGGTAAAGGAAGCCCGCAGGAAGTCTGGCTCAAGAACGACCTAGCTGCGCATCCAAACCAATGCACACTCGCCTACTGGCATTACCCCAGATTCAGTTCAAGCGAGAGCGGCACAACTTATACTTCTTACCTGGCGACACTGTGGCAGGACCTCTACGATGCCAAAGCCGATGTCGTGCTAAACGCCCACGACCACGTCTACGAGCGGTTCGCACCGATGGATACGGCTGGGACCATTGACCGGGCGAACGGTATGCGGGAGTTTATAGTGGGAACCGGCGGGAAAAAACACATGTCGTTCGTGAATGTTCTTCCCAGCAGTGAAGTTCGCAACGGCACCACCTACGGGAGCGTCAAAATGACGCTCCGGCCCAACGGCTACGACTGGACGTTCCTGCCCGTTGCCGGGGCGACGTTTACCGACTCTGGCAGCGATTCGTGTCATTAGTCTTGTAGTACGCGCCGGAGGCGTTCGAGTCCCCGGCGGCTCTACCCCGACCTTCCCTTCCAGCTCATCGTAGCCGGGTATGCCCGCGGCGAGGAACGTAATCGACGCCGCTCCGGCCCTGCAGGTACGAAGATGCCGGTTTGTGGATCCAAGTCCGGTTGTGGACGAAGCAGAACGAACCGGACCCTTGTGGTAGGGCTGGTCATTACTCGTCCTCCAGACGGACTTGCAGATGAAGCCGTTCCATACGACGCATCCGCAGGGCTCAGCGCGACGTATATTTTGGTATGGGCCGCGGGACGCACTTGCCCCCGAGAGTGATAGCATAGGTGCCGATTCTCCAGCCAGACGGAACACCGCTCGTCGGCCTCTGTGCCGTCAGCAATTGGCGAGGCACGTGTTAGGCCATCGCTGGCGAGCGGCCATCCTGAAAGGCAAGAGTTGAAGTACCGGTTGCGCAAGGAGCGCCGTTGAACCTGAGGACGATCTGGAACCACAGGCGTAAAATGGCAGATACCGAAGAGATCGTCCGCACAGTTCCTGTGCAGGAGAGTTCGTCGGGTTGGTTGCAGACGTGGGGAATCTGGGCGGCGGTGATGTTCATCGGTGTCGTCACCTTCACGCTTCGGGCGGTACGGCTAGATGTTTCGTGGGATATCTTCGTGGACGAGATCTCTTACCTCCGGATCTCCCAGAGTGTGGCGCAAGGCGCGGGGATGAAGCTATACGGAGACGCCTTCTATCTCCATCCACCAGCTTACTTCTTTCTCGAGAGTGTTTTCATCAAGCTCTTTCCTCCAACTGGGGATCTGATTCACCAGATTTACGATGTCCGTTATCTGAACGCCGCGCTCGCCGCCCTTTCGGCGGTGGCGTTGTTCGGGATCGGACGACGCCTTGCGGGTCCCTTGGTGGGCTTCGCGGCGGCAACGATCTTCGCCCTAGAGCCCTACATGATCAAAATGAACAGCCGCAACTATCTTGACACCTCGGCCATGCTGTGGGTCGTCCTCGGATATTACGTTCTGTTCTCGGTGGCCACGGAAGAGACTCGGCGGCTCCCCCTCTGGCGTGTACCCGTAGCAGGTTTCTTTTTCGGTTTGGCTCTGCTGACCAAGGACATGGTTGCCTTCTCTACGATGTTGCCGCTTGCGGTCTGCTTCTTCGCGGGTTGGGCAATGCCTCGCTCGCAATCTATGCTTGTTGGAATCTGCGCGCTCTTAACGTATCTGCCCTACCCCATTGTCGTCTACGCTATCGGCGACTGGAATGACTTCGCGTATCAGAAGCTCAGGGGTGCCTCGCGACTCGCGGGCTTTATCCACGAAACCGGGTTCAACCAGAAGGGCGGACCGTCTCTTTTGGCCGCCATCTTCGCCAACTTGAGGGAGTTCGTTACGACCTATATCCTTCTCGCGACCGGCGGCCTCTCCATCCTCATACTGTTCTTCTTTTTCGGCGGGGCGGCGAAGCGTCTCCTTCTGGCCTGGACAGCGAGCACCTATGCACTCCTCATGTACATCGTGGTGCTAGGTACGCTGGAGGAGCAGTTTTTCTACTTCCTTGTCGTCCCATCCATACTTGCTACGACTGTGACCGTTAGCCTGATTCTTGAAGTAGGCAGCCATGAAGGTCCTCGTGTGGCATGGCAAGGAAGACGTGCGGGTAGACAACGCGCCCACATGCGCCGAGCACTACTGACCGTAACTGCATTGTCTGCGGCGGCCTTCTGCCTGTGGACCTGTTACGTCTGGATACAGGTACATTCCCAGCCGGACAACGGCTATGAACGTGTCGTCACTTACCTAAAAGGAGTGCCAGAGGAGTACAGCGTCGGGGTCTCGAATGATACGACGCAATTCGTGATGAGCGATCTTCAGGTAAACGACGAACTATATGGCACTGAGAAGGCGGTGCGGGATGATGGGGTGGATTATTTGGTGATCAGCTCCAAACTGGTTGAGCAGGGATACGGCCCCTCGCCGAAATTCTACCGTTGGGTTAAGAGTCACGGGAAACTCGTCTACGGCTTTGTGGGCCGCAGCTTTGGTCTCATGGGCGTCTACGAATTGCCGGAACAGCAACAGGAACTGAACGTTCGGCGGCCAAACGAAGTCGCATACCAAAAAAGATCTGCGACCTAGGGCAAGACCGTACGTGCTCCCCTTGATAGCGAAAAGAAACCGGGTCGATACGATGTCCACAGCCAAAGACATGGGGGAGATGGCCACTAACCGCACGTCTACGGGCAAGTTCACCGATCTGGACCCTCCGCAGCAATACAGGACGCAATACGGAGCGTTTCGCTCCGCCTTCAGTGAGATGCACATCTCGTGCTCTGTGGCCAATAATTCCGTCTTCGCCACCCCGAATGACTTCGACGCGTATCGGCGTCATGTTGACGAGGCCGCTGACTTTCTGCGTTCGTCGAACAAGATGTTGGGGCAACAGGACCGTCGAAACCTCGGGATAATGAGGTTCACGAGAGTCCATGCGTTTCACCGTGGATGGAGTCTTGCCGTGACTTGCACGTCTTGTAGAGTCAGTATATATAGGGCCGGCTGGGCCGGGGGGTTATACAGTCGAAGCTATGCAACAGATGAGGAGTAGGAGGCAAAGTGGCGCCGGGCCCGAGACCATTAAAGGCCATCGTAGTGAAGAAAGTTGGAATGGGTTGCACCGTCACGGGGTCTAGGGACACCACGCTTGATCAACTTTCGATCCTGACAAGGTGCGCCACAAAGCACTGCACTCATGGATTAAAGAAGGCCAAGTCGTACCTCCATTCATCTCTTGCGCCGATGTTGTCGAGGCCACTGGTGACAGGATCTTTCCCACTGGCCTCCCCGATATCGGTGGATACGTCCAATGTTTTGCTCTTCATCTTGGTGTTCACGGCCTTCGTGCCTAATATGGGTTCGTTGGCGTAGGGTAAAGTCTGTAGGCCTCATTGATGAAAAGATCTGGGAAGGCGGGCGTTGCCAGGAAAATCGCATGGGCCCTAGTAACCGCCACCGCCTTCGTGCTGCTCCTTAGCAATTGTGGATCTAGGGAGACCGCCTCACCGCGAAGCGTCGACCCTCCGGTGGTCGCCTCGGCGGGCGACATCGCCGACTGCGCTGGCGAGGGCGACGAAGCCACGGCCGACCTACTCAAGGATATTGGCGGAACGATTATCACTCTTGGCGACAACGCTTACGAGAACGGCTCGCCGGAGGACTTTACCAGCTGTTACGACCCCACGTGGGGACGATTCAGGGCACGTACCAAGCCCACCACCGGCAATCACGAGTATTACACACCGAAGGCCAGAGGCTACTTCGGCTACTTCGGAAAGGTAGCCGGTGATAGTGAAGAGGGCTACTACTCCTACGACCTAGGAGGATGGCACTTGATAGCTCTCAACAGCAACTGCGAGGAAGTGGGGGGGTGCGGAAGCGATTCTCCGCAAGGACGCTGGCTCCAAAACGACCTTGCGGACAACCCATCCAAGTGTACCCTGGCCTACTTCCACTACCCATTGTTCACCTCTGGAAACTACCGTCCCGGCATCCCGGAGGTTAAGCCGCTCTGGAGTACCCTATACGCCGCCGGCGCGGATGTGGTGCTCAACGGCCACGACCACAATTATCAGCGCTTCGCGCCCCAGGATCCCGATGGGAAGAAGGATCCCGAACGCGGAATCCGCGAGTTCGTAGTAGGTACCGGCGGTGGGAGCCTCTATACTGTCGATAGTCCCATCGAAAACACCCAAGTCTACAACGACAATACCTACGGTGTACTGAGGCTCATCCTTCGCCCGGGAGGCTATGACTGGCAGTTTCTATCGGCTCAGGGCTCGTCTTTCTCCGACGCGGGTAGCAGCACATGCCATTGAGCTAGCTTCGCACCCCCATTCTATCAATTGAGCCACGCAATTCCCGGGTACGGCATTATTGCCCCTGGTTAAATCAAACCGCTTCTCAACGGGCTGGTTGCACAAATGTCAGATCTAAATACATAAGTGACAACACGTAAGGCATCTATAACCACCATTGAAAATGCCTGCATGTAAACCTTAAATTTACCTCACCTTAAACAACTAGTTTATACAAATCGCTTCACGGACCATAAAATATCGCAACATCCAATATGTTGTGGCTGGTTTTTGGGGGGGATGAACATATCGTACCTGCTCTGGATGTGGTACGAGTTTTCCGCTTACTTGAGGCGAATGAGATGGCTTGCGCCTGCAAATATGTGATGCTAGGTTTTGCCCCGGGCACGCCTCACAAACCCGGGGCTCGGTTTAGAACACGCGTTTCCCGCAACGCCTGCGGTACATCTGGCCTCGCGAACGAGGTTCGCCATGTGTCAGATACCCACGGTGCATCGAACCGCGGCAAACCGGAGGCTTAATAGCGCGACTAAAGACTAAAGCAAACAAAATCGCCGGACGATTATGCATTTGACGGTTACGCGAAGCTTGACTTGTGACGGGGAGCCGGCATCTACAGACCCGGACAATCATTAGCTTTGAAGACGAGTTAAGGAGGGGGCAACGTCATGACGGGGAAGACGCAGGAATCTCTCGGAGGTTGGGAAAGATGGTTGCTGGTCACGGTTATGATTTTGGCCACGGTGTCCGCATACTTGGTGGCCAGCTCCGGTTTCGCAAACGCGGCGAGCGTTCTGACATTGGAAGCGGAGCAAATGTCGCAGCCTGCCTCCAGCAAAATTGTCACAGATGCCACGGCTAGCAACGGCAAAGCCTTGCTGATGTGGGGTAACGGGACCGCATCGGGAACTTTCTCCGGTCCCACTAGCAAATTAGATGTCCGGGCCCGGGGCGACCAATGCAAAGGGGCTCCTCGCATGACGATCCTGTTAGATGGAAACCGGGTAGCGTCGCAGTCTGTGGATTCGAGTACCTGGAGCACCTACGAGTTTTATCCAAACGTGGGGAGTGGCATACACAATCTGGAGATCCGGTGGTCTAACGATTACTATCGTCAGGGAGTCTGCGACCGCAACTTGTATCTGGACAAGACCGACATCATAGACTCGACCACCAGCACACTCCCCACCACGCCCCGGCATTTTGGCCTCATAGGCAACGACGGCAGCCACCTGCAGGAGGAGTACAACGCTGGCATCGAGACCAAGCTGTTTAGCCTCAGTTGGCGCAGATTCTATCCTCAGGAGGGCGTGAAGGACACGGCCTACATCGCCGCCAAAAAGCAGGAGCTTCTCCAACTGCGGCAAGCCGGCTTCAAGGTTATCCTCTCGTTCGGGTACCACGACCCCCCGCCGTGGGTGCACCAGAACTACGCGAACTCCTA
>Ga0081539_10006845_pt1 | contig 10660 bp, 11 predicted proteins | sample TabmetS4T2R2_FD_71023 | JGI IMG/M metagenome (GOLD analysis project Ga0081539, IMG submission 71023) | Tabebuia heterophylla rhizosphere microbial communities from the University of Puerto Rico - S4T2R2 | ecosystem: Host-associated > Plants > Roots > Rhizosphere ... | reverse complement strand
ACCGGGCTCCATGTCGGCCTGGATGTAGCCGACGGTGAGCCCCAGGTTCTCGAACGCCGGCCGCACCCACTGTGCGTCGCGGCGGACGAGGTAGTCGTTCACCGTCACGACGTGCGTGTGGAAGCCTTCCAGCCCCTTCATGAAGCACGCCAATGGCGCGACGAACGTCTTGCCCTCACCGGTGGCCATCTCGGCGATCTTGCCCTCGTACAGCACCAGGCCGCCGATGAGCTGGACGTCGAAGCACCGCGCGCGGAACGGCGGGCGGCTCTCGGGGTACATGGCGCGGACGGCGTCGTACATCTTGTGCGGGATCGCGACGTTGTGCCACGACTCGCCGGTCTGGATCATCCGCTGCTGGACCTGGTCGTAGAGCTCCAGCAGCTCGTCGTCGAAACGGTCCGGGTCGAAGTGCTGGTCGGGGTTGAAGATCTCGCGGATGCCGATGTGCCGGTCCATCGACTCGCGGATAATTGCGAACGCCTCCGGCAGCACTTCCGCCGAGCGGAGCTTGCGCGACATGAGGCCTTGCCGAAGCTCCTGCGTGCGGGCGCGGAGTTGCTCGTCGGCCATGGGGCGAACCTTCGCCTCCAGCTCGTTGACGATGTCCACGATGCGGTGGTAGCGCTTCAGCAGGCGCTCGTTGCGGCTGCCGAAGACCTTGATGAACGCCTTGTTGAAGCTGAGCGCCATGGGAAGTCCAAGTCGAAAGTCGAAAGTCGAAAGTCGGAAATGCAGATGGAAGCGCGCCGTTTAGCCGCCCCGCTTGCGGGGCGCGTTGCAGTGGGCGCGCGAGTGCAGCGGCGGCTCGCACTCGATCGGAATGTTCAAGCGGATTGCGGAGGAGGCAATCGGAACTGGAAGGGGCTCAACGGTTGCGGGGTGACCGAGACGATCTGCGGGGGCGGGATCTCGATCGTCCGCGCCACCTGTGACGAGCGGCTCGGGCGGAGCTGCATCGCCGCGGGCAGCACCCGGCGGAAGTTGCTCGAGAGCCGGCTGACCAACCGCCCCGCCATCGAGCGGCCTTCGGGCGCGCGGGCGTCCTGCGGGGCGGCACACGCGCGGGTCGCCGCGCGGTCGGCGCACAGCGCCGTCGCCACGAGCGTCACCGCCAGGATTTGCCGGGCCTTGGTCATCCGGAAATCGGGAACGCGAGAGTATTCGTCGAACGGCGCATCCCGTCAAGGTGATGCGCCGGATTCGCGATCGATCTTACGCTCGGGGAATCGAAGAGTTCAGGCGAAGGCGCGATCGCCGAAGCGACCGAACTCGCTGCTGTGATGGCATGGTTTGGACCGGCAGGGCCGTGAGATCACGGCACCTTCGACGTCACCAGCGACCCGGGTTCGGGTGCGCTGGGCGCCGTCGGCGACGGGGGCAACAGGGCCTGCACAGTTGCCACGAGAAGCGCGACCGTCAGCGCGTAGGACACGACGACAGCCACCCAACTGTACCAACGCATGGGTACCACTCCGGTACGACTCGGCCGGGCGACCGCGAACGGGCCTCCGCGCCCGCGTGCATCGCCTAACCCCAGTATCATATCTTACGCCACACCCGGCCGCGGGATTGTGGGCCCGTCCGTGACGCCAAGTGCACCACCCGCCGACAGACGGGGATGCTCCCCTCCTATCGGCAAAATCACCGCTTAAGTTACTGCTCCCGATCTGCAGCAAGTTCATTTGCCCGCAGGATTTGCCGCGAGAGTCCGGTAAGGAATGGCCGGCCGGACAATCCGGTTCTTTCTTCCTGCTTTATGGTCTCTGCATACCCTCCCAACTCGCCCCAAACGGGGCAGTCCACAGGGACCGCACCGGCGGCCGGTAGCCAGCCCGGCAGCTCTCAGGCGTCGCGCCGATGCGCGATACCGATGCGAGCGAATCGGGCGACGCGCGCTCGTGCGTCGACACCCCAATCCGGAGCAACGGACATGACGAACCCAACGTTTGAGATCCTCGAGTCCCGCAACCTGATGTCGGCCGCCGCGACCCTCCAGCACGGCGTGCTGACCGTGACGGGCACCAACCGCGCCGACACGATTGACGTCAAGACCGTAACCCGGGCGGGAGCCACCGACAAAGTCGTCGTGTCGGTTAACGGGCGGCCGCAGTCGTTCCGCGCCGGCAGCGTGAAGTCGATCAGCATCGCCTCCCGCAGCGGCAACGACGTCATCAACGTCGCGCGCAACGTTCACGCTAAGGTCAAGATCGATGCCGGCGCGGGCGATGACGAGATCTTTGTGGCCCCCCTCAATGAATCAGACGAGGATGGGTTCATTTGGGACGACGAGGAGATGGAACTGGCCAACGAACAGACCTTCACCGTCCTCGGCGGCAAGGGCAACGACTATATCACCTGCACGCTGGCCAAGCTGATCGCCGACGGCGGCTCGGGCGACGACTGCATCTACGCCGGCGGCGGCGACGACCAGATCGACGGCGGCGACGGCGACGACGTGATTTATGGTGGTTGGGGCGACGACCAGCTCAGCGGAGATGACGGCAACGACCTGCTCGACGGCGGCTACGGCGACGACCAGCTCGACGGCGGCGAGGGCGAAGATGACCTCAACGGCGGTTGGGGCCAAGACGAACTCGACGGCGGTTGGGGCGACGACCAGCTCAACGGCGACGAGGGCAACGACTTCATCTACGGCCAGGAAGGATTCGACTGGATCAACGACCTGTTCTGCGAGAACTTCGTCTGGCAGGACTAAACCCGCGCGTCCACGCTTCCGGTTCACTGGATCGAAATCTGCGACCCGCGCACGCGCGATCGACCTGATCGCGTGTGGCGCGGGCCGCTTTTGCGCGCCGGAGCATTACAGATCGAGCAAGGCGAATGCGTGCTGCCGACGCAATCGCCGCGCATCCGCGATCAGAGGATGTGGAAAACCGAACTTGTTTCTTGTGTTCGGATGCGGCGGTGGCTACACCAGTGTGCAGTGGTTCCGAGCCTTCGCGCTCGTGACATTCAAGCCCACCGCCTCTCGCTCCGGTATTGAACCGCGGCTGACCTGCATGCCCGACGATCAGCAATCCAACTTCCGCATCCTCTGCGTAGACGACCACGCCGACACGCTCCTGGCGATGTCCAAGCTGCTCGAGCACCGCGGTTACGAGGTCGCTACCGCCTGCGGTTATGGCGACGCACTGCGCAAAGCGCACCAGAAGCGGTTCGACGTGCTCATCGCCGACGTCGGCCTGCCCGACGGCAACGGCCTCGATCTGCTCTCCGAGTTGCAGTCGCTTTACCCGATCCGCGGTGTCGTCGTCAGCGGTTATGCGATGCAGAAAGACGTCGAACAGGCGCTCACTGCCGGATACGCGGTGCACGTGCCCAAGCCGATCGACGTGTCGCAATTGTTCCAAGCGATCGAGCGGTTGTGCCGGACGGGCGCCGGACCGGTGCAAGAATCGACCTCCACCGATGCGCGGCCTACGGTGTGAACGGCAAAGTTCACCGCGCGCCCTGCCCGGCTGGGAAACCTGAAGATTGAGCCGCGGACGCGGTCGGCGCAAGTTGGCCGCTGGCTTGTTCCATCACCTGATGCGCGACCTGTTCGGTTCCGTAGCCCGCGGGCAGCTCGACGTAGACCTTCCCGAACTGCTTGCACCACTGCCGCATCTGCGGCCCGATCGCGTGGCTGCGGAAGCGGGTCATCGTGAAGAACACGCTCGTCTCGGACCGGAGGAACTGGTTCCGCAGCGCCTCCTCCAAGCTCTGGTGATGGAGCACGCTCACCCATCGCAGTTCGGCCAGGCCCAGCGCCTGCTCGATCTTCCGCCGCTGTTGTTCGCGCGGGTAACCGCCGACCAGGACCGCGACGCGACCGGTTAGAAGCTGGCGCGCGGCGTCGACGGTCGGACTGAACTTCTTCGCCGGCGCACCACCGTCCTGGTCGCGCTCTTGCTCCTGTCCGAGCCGTTCGAGGTAGCGGTCGGCCTCGTCCAACACGGCGCGCATGTTCGGGCCGTAGTCGAGCTCCGGCAGGTCGTCCAAGTGCGGCAGCAACAGTTCACGCAGCTCGCGGTCCGAGGGCATCATCCCGTTGCCCACCAACTGCTCGACTGCCGACGCGACCTTCCGCCACTCCGAGTCGGCGTCAGCGTCCGCCGTGGCGCTGGCGGCCTTCTTCGCGTGGAAGCGCACCTTGCCGAGGAGCTGGCGGCGCTCGCTCTCAGATTGCTTTCGCTTCTCCAATGATTGGCGGACGCGCGCGATGTCCTCCGAGCGGCCGAGCCAGCGGTCGGGGTCGGCCGGGTCGTCCAAGCGCATGTGGCGTGCGACGTAGACGTGCCGCCGCGAGGTCTGGTCGCGCAGCCAGAGGAACAGCTCGCGCTGGTCGTAATCCTCGAGGCTTCGGTCCACGCGCGTGAGCCCAAACCGCAGCGCGCTGAGCGACTCGGCCAACAAGCGCAGCGCGTCCTGCGCCGCATCACCCGCCGGTTCCGCGGCGGCGTCGACCAGCAGCACCAACTCCGCCGCGTCCGCGGCCGCGTCGTAGCAGCCGGCCAGCGTTTCGAGCAGCGCGTCGTCCTCCGGCAAACTCGGCCCGCGCGGGTCCATCATCCACAGGTAGCAATTCTCGAACGACTTGGCTTGCGAGAACAGCTCGCGGTCGCGCGCGGTGATCGCCTCGCGGACTTCCGCTTCCTCGGACTGGAGCAACCGTCGCCGCTCGATCGCCCACCGACAGCCGGAAGCTTTGAGTCGACATCGCTGCGCGCACGGCCGCAGTTCCGCGTTGCTCGGCGCGGGTGCGACCGGCATCGGCGCCGGCGCGTCGGACACGACCTGCGGACCCATCGTGCCGATTGGGAAACCGCTGGCTTCCGGGGATTTCGTCGGCGCTACCGCGTGCACTGAACTCTGGGCATCGCCGATGCGCAGAACCATCTCTCGCAAAGGCTCCGTCTCACGCGGTCCAGACTCAACCAGCTTTTCTCCGGCGGTAGGTTGCACGCTCGGCGTCATCACCGCCACGTCCGTAGCAACTCCGGCATCGACCGCATCGGTACTTGGGGACGGGACGGCATCGTCAGCGCGCAAGATCGCGATCAGAAGATCGCGCAACATCGCGCGCAGGTCAGGATCCGCATGCATTGCGGCCTGAAGAGCCTGGACAAGTGTACGCCCGAAGTTTGCGTCGGATTTCTCCATACGGGCACGTGCGCGGCGCCTAGCGATCTCTCGATTCCTTCGCGCGCGCGTCTTCGCGCGTCGTCAGGGCGCTCGTCAGCGCCTTCTCCACCCACTCGGTCACCGTTGCGCCTTCAAAATCAGCGCGTTGATAGACCTGTGTCAGTAAGTGAATCGGCAATCGCCAAGTGACTGCCTTCCGCAGGGTACTAATTGGTTTTCGCCCCGCGCCGGGGCGCTTTCCGCCTCTAGGCAAGTGCAGACCTCCCAGTCACAGCCTGCCGCGCGACTTTGCCTTGTTGCACACCCAACTGCAACGACATGTCCCGCAGTGCCAGATACAGGGGAGACCTGAGGACTTCGTGATGCGATCGCCGACCGCGGTAGAGTGGCGAGTGTCGGCCGAAGGCGAATGCGTCAAACGCGAACCAATCGACGTTGTCGCGGAACCGTCGCTGAGCGTCAGCGTAGAAGCTCCGTTCAACGTCGTTCAAGTCGTCGAGGCTCACGCGAAAACCAGTTTCTGCATTGGTGTAAGTCATTGTATCCTCGGAACCGTGTCCGTTGCATGACAGCACAGTTGACGACTTCTAGCCACTGTCCGTGTAGTTTGGATTCATAGGACACTCAGAGTAGCTCGTGGTGCGTCTTGCCGAATTCAAATCGAATTGGAATGGCGCCGAAATGCTGTTTTGCGTTCAGGACAAACTGGCGTAGTTCGATTACATGCTGCGCCCGTTCAACGATCCAATACACCCGGCGCTGTTGTTCGATCTCCTCTTCCCAACAGTCCACAAAGACTTGCATCTCGACGTAAACCTCGAATAATTGCATTTGATCCCGCCACCATTTCCACGCTTCTTCGCCAAATGGTTTGCCATCAGAACCTACATACGGGAATGTCGCTGAGACTTTGATTACCTCGCGCGCCGAAAACGGATCATCTGCCATGTCGTTCTCCAAAGAGGGTTCGCACATCCTTCACGCCGGTGAAGGTCCAAGAACAGCATACGCGACAAATTGAATATGTCAAGTCGAAATCAAAGAGTGAGGCGAGGCGGACTTGCGGCGCAAAGAAGAACCCGCAGCGGAGGGTCGCCAAACTCGCCGCTGCGGGCTGGTCGTGCCATGCGGGGCACGACGGCCGTCTCCTCTCCGGAAGACACGGCCTCACAGATTGTGTGCACCTGCGCGGATTGCTCCGGAGCGCCGCGCGCAGGCGCAGGTCAGACGCGCTTTGTGGCGCGTGACGACGGCTACTTCGTCTCGCCGCCGGCCATCGAGGACGACGCGACGCCGCCCTCGCTCGAAGCCGCCGTCTCCTGCTTGATCACGCCCGCGATGTGCGTGGCGGCCATCGAGTGCACGTTCGGGTTCGGGCCGGCCTCGAACTTGACCTGGTCCTTGGGCAGGCCGCGGTCCTCGAGGTAGCGGGTGACCGCGTCCTTGCGGGCCGAGTAGTTCGAGTCCTTGTCGGACACGTTCATGTACAGCACGACCGGCTCGACGGTGTCGTCGTCCTTGAGCAACAGGTCGAGCTTCGCCTCACCCAGCGAGTTCAGGTGCTCGCCGTCGAAGTGCAGCGGCTGGAGCGTCGCGTCGTTGCGCGCGCCGCTGGCGGCCTGCACGGTCATGAACTGCTGCGTCGCGCGCGGCGCGTCGGCCGGCGGGAAGAACTCGGTCACGCTGCTGTTGTCCATCTGGCAGCCCGCGAAGCTCGAAAGCCCCAGGCCCGCCAGCACCGCGCCGGTGATCTTCAAGGCCCACGACGCACTGTTGTTGCACTTGATCATGATGGTTCCTTCCAAACTCTCGGGACTTCCGACCCTGACCGCTGATCTCCGACTTCCGACATCTGACTTCGACCGCGGACCCGGCCCTGAAGGGCCGGCTTCGGTGGAGCTAAAGCTCCTCTCTCTGACCCCTGCGACCTCTGACCTCTGGACTTACTCGGTGAACAACGCGCTCTTCATCAGCCCGATGACGGTCGGGCCGGCGAGCACGATGAACGTGGCCGGGAAGATGAACAACACCAGCGGAAAGCTCATCTTCACCGACGCCTTGGCAGCCAGTTCCTCGGCCGCATGCTGACGCTTGACGCGAAGCGCCTCGGCCTGGATGCGAAGGGCGCTCGCGATGCTCGTGCCGAAACGCTCGGCCTGGATGAGCATCGCGCTCAAACCCTGCAAGGCCGGCGATCCCGTCCGCACGCCCAGGTTCTTGAGCGACTCCGAGCGGGAAAGGCCCACGCGCGTCTCCATGCGGGCGATGCCGAACTCGCGGCTCAGTGCCGGATGCGCCAGCATCAGCTCGCTGCCGACGCGCTGCATGGCGTCGTCGACGGTGAGGCCCGCCTCGACGCACACGACCATCAGGTCCAGCGCGTCCGGGAGCGCCAACTGGAGCGCCGTCTGGTTCTTCTTGATCTTCTGCTTCAGCCACACGCGCGGCGCGAAGTAGCCGATCAACCCGCCCAGCGACAGGCCCATCATCAACTGGTTCAGGTACACGCCCACGCCGTAGCCGATGCCCACGCCGCCGGCCATCAGCAGCACCTTGGCGCCGGTCATGACGCGGATGGCGCTGGGCGAGTAGACGCCGGCGTAGCCGAGCTGCTTACGCAGGTTCGACTGCTTCTCGCGGCTGGAGGGCATGAACGGCTCGGCGGCGGCGGTGCCGATCTTCTGCAAGCCCTGCACGACCGCGCCGGCGGCGGAACGCTCCTCGTTCTCGGCCTTCTCCTGCTCGGCCGAATCCGAGAGCTTCGCGCCGGACTCGCTGAGGCGCTGCCGGAGCTTCGTGTCGCTACCGGTCACGAACAGCCGCGAGACGAAGAACCCCACGGCCGTGATCGCGCCGATCACGCAGACGTAGAAAAACATTTGGTCGTTCATGGGAGTAGTTGTTAGTTGTCAGTTGTCAGTTGTCGGTCATGCCAATCATCGATCGTCCATCGTCATTGCTGACAACTGACAACCAACAACTGACAACTTTCCTCACACTCGCACCGTCGTGATCTTCTTGATGCAGTACAACCCCATCATGCACAGGCCGAACGCGACGCAGAGCAACAGGATGCCCTTGCCGTGCAGAAGGACGCCGGCGTAGTCGGGGTTGAGCATGTAGCTGATGCCGAACATCACCGCGGGGAACCCGGTCAGGATGTAGCCGGTGAACCGGCCCTCGGCGGTCTTGGCCTTCACGTGGCTCTGGAGCCGCATGCGCTGGCGGATCATCTCGGAGATGTTGCTGAGCACTTCCGAGAGGTCGCCGCCGGTCTGACGCTGGATCAGCACCGCGGTCACGAAGAACGCGAAGTCGGTCGATTCGACGCGCGTGCTCATGCCCTTGAGGCAGTCGTCCATGTTCTGGCCGAGCGAGTGCTGGTCGTAGGCGCGGCGGAACTCGGCGGCCATCGGCTGCGGGAGCTCCTCGCTCATCATTTGCAGACCCGTGCTCAAGCTGTGACCCGCGCGGAGGATTCGGCTGAGGAAGTCGAGCGCCTCGGGGAGCTGCTCGCTGAGCAGCTTCTGGCGCCTGGCTCGTCGGTTGTCGACGAACAGCACCGGCGCGTAGAAACCGATCGCCGCCGCGATCACGCCCATGGCAGGCTGCGTGGTCACCAGGAACGTGATCGAGCCGGCCAGAAGGCTCAGGCCCAGGCAGATCGCCAGGAACTTGTGGAACGAGAAGTCCGGGTAGGCCTGGAGCAGCTTGCGCGCCAGCGCGGGCATGTACGGCACGCGCGCGAGGAAGCCGAGCTCTTGCTGGTGGATCGTGATCGACTTCACTTCGGTGCCGTCGGCGCCGTACCCGAGCGCCTGGCCGCCCCCACCACCGCGCAGCTCGCCGCTGAGACGCTGCTTGAGCTTGCGCTTTTCCGGATCGGCCAGCGCGGCGCCGATCTGCACCGCCAGGAAGACCACGAGGCCCACCGAGGCCGCGATCAGGATGGGAAAGATCATTCCGTCCATAAGTTCACCGTTGAGGCGTTCGCTTCACTCTCTGGCTCGTCGCACGGGCGTTCAAGGCGTTTCGATCTGCCGGCGCATGAACAGGTCGGCCGGGAGCGAGATCCCGCGGTGCAGGATGCGCTCGAAGCACTTGGGCCGAATTCCCGTGCAGATGAAGTGGCCGGTCGTATTGCCGTCCTCGTCCACGCCGGTCTGCTCGAAGGCGAAGATGTCGTGCATCTGGACCTGGTCGCCTTCCATCCCGACGATCTCGCTGACGCGCGTGACCTTGCGCTTGCCGCCGGTCAGACGCGACGCCTGCACGATGATCTGCACGGCGCTGGCCACCTGCTGCCGCAGCGCCCGCATCGGGATGTCATAGCCGGCCATTGCGACCATCACCTCGAGACGCTGCAACGCGTCGCGCGTGTTGTTCGCGTGAACCGTCGTCATCGAGCCGTCGTGGCCCGTGTTCATGGCCTGGAGCATGTCCAGGGCTTCGGCGCTGCGGCACTCGCCGATGATGATCCGGTCGGGCCGCATGCGCAGACAGTTCTTCACCAGGTCGCGCTGGTTGACCTCGCCACGACCTTCGATGTTCGCGGGGCGCGTCTCGAGGCGCACGACGTGCGGCTGTTGGAGCTGCAATTCGGCCGCGTCCTCGATCGTGATCACGCGCTCGTCGGCCGGGATGTACCGCGACAAGCAGTTCAGCAGCGTCGTCTTACCCGAGCCGGTACCACCGCTGATCAGCACGTTGCACCGCGCCTGCACGGCGGCGGCGAGGAAGTCCATCACGCTTGCGGGGAACGCGCCGGCGCGGATCAGGTCCTCGAGCATCATCGGCTTGGACCCGAACCGTCGGATGCTCATCGCCGGGCCGTCCAGCGCCAGCGGCGGGATGATCGCGTTCACGCGGCTGCCGTCGGTCAGGCGCGCGTCCACCATCGGGCTGGTCTCGTCGATGCGACGGCCGACCAGTCCGACGATCCGGTCGATGATCTGCCGCAGGTGCGCGTTGTCGCGGAAGCGGATTTCCGAGAGGTCCAGCCGGCCGCGACGCTCGCAATAGATCCGGTCGTACCTGTTGACCAAAATGTCGCTGATGGTCGCGTCCTTCAGGAGCGCTTCCAGCGGCCCCAGGCCGAACGTCTCGTCCATCACCTCGTCCATCAGGCGTTCCTGCTCGGACGAGTTGATCAGGCTCTTCTCGTTGGTGCACAGCTCGCGGATGAGCACGCGGACTTCCGACCGGACGGTCTCGGGCGGCAGCGAGCGGAGGTTCTGCACGTCCAGCCGCTCGACGAGCTGCTGGTGAATGCGGACCTTGAGCTGCTGGAAGTAGAGCTGGCGCTCGGTCGGCTGAGCCGGCTGTACCATGCTCGTGCGCGGCGGAGCTTTCATCGTCGGCGCGGCGGGCGCGGGCTTGGCCGGCGCGGCGGGGGTCGTGCCCGGGGGCGGCGCGATGTTCGCCGCCTCGTCGGCCGAGATCGGCTTTGGGCCCTTCGGGGGCGGCGGATCTTTTTTCGGGGACAGAACCCTTTATTTATGGCCCCCCGCCC
>Ga0081539_10006844_pt1 | contig 10660 bp, 10 predicted proteins | sample TabmetS4T2R2_FD_71023 | JGI IMG/M metagenome (GOLD analysis project Ga0081539, IMG submission 71023) | Tabebuia heterophylla rhizosphere microbial communities from the University of Puerto Rico - S4T2R2 | ecosystem: Host-associated > Plants > Roots > Rhizosphere ... | reverse complement strand
GATACGCCGGTTCACGTCTCCATCCCAATCTGATCCTATCAGTACTCCCACTTTTTAAAGAAAGGAGGATTCCCATGAATAGCAAATGTCTCCATCCCAATCTGATCCTATCAGTACTCCCACCGACGGCTCAACGCAAGAGGAGCTAGATGCGTATAACGTCTCCATCCCAATCTGATCCTATCAGTACTCCCACGACCGGGGCCCATACCCCGTCGAGTCGATACGCCGGTTCACGTCTCCATCCCAATCTGATCCTATCAGTACTCCCACTTTTTAAAGAAAGGAGGATTCCCATGAATAGCAAATGTCTCCATCCCAATCTGATCCTATCAGTACTCCCACATTTGAGATCGCGCTGACCAACTTTGGAACGGAGTTAGTCTCCATCCCAATCTGATCCTATCAGTACTCCCACGCAGGAATGGAGAGTTTGAAGGTTCAATCTTTCCATTGTCTCCATCCCAATCTGATCCTATCAGTACTCCCACATTAACAAGTTTGCCGCCAACCTCGTTCATGATCGCCGCGTCTCCATCCCAATCTGATCCTATCAGTACTCCCACGCTGGTGCCGCAAATGCTTGGATGTACGGGGTTTAGTCTCCATCCCAATCTGATCCTATCAGTACTCCCACTATACACGCTGCGGACAGTGAGCACTGCTGTAAAAGTCTCCATCCCAATCTGATCCTATCAGTACTCCCACCGGAGAGCTGGCAGGCTGGGGTATCACCCGAACAGCCGTCTCCATCCCAATCTGATCCTATCAGTACTCCCACAAAAACAATGGGAAAGCGGCGTCCATAATGGTATCTAAGTCTCCATCCCAATCTGATCCTATCAGTACTCCCACTTCAAAACTCAACCTCATTAAAGTAGCCTCCATCTGAGTCTCCATCCCAATCTGATCCTATCAGTACTCCCACTCGCTGAGGGTGCGGGGGTAATTGAGCTTCAGCTCCAGGTCTCCATCCCAATCTGATCCTATCAGTACTCCCACCGTAGGGCTCCCAATGTTGCTCCAAGGGGATAAAAGGTCTCCATCCCAATCTGATCCTATCAGTACTCCCACGCGTATAGCAGTGGTACGATGTACTATCAGGATCTTAGTCTCCATCCCAATCTGATCCTATCAGTACTCCCACCAGGAACGCGCCACGACCCTAAAGTGTATCAAAGTTTTAGTCTCCATCCCAATCTGATCCTATCGAGTACTCCCACACTGAGGCGGCGAGGAAGGTTGAGTTGGCTGAGAAGCGTCTCCATCCCAATCTGATCCTATCGAGTACTCCCACACTTCGGATTTGATGGTTGCCGCGCGGCAATCCTCTCAAATGTCTCCATCCCAATCTGATCCTATCGAGTACTCCCACGTTTATTCTTTCCCCCGCCGGACTACGGCGCATTGTGTCTCCATCCCAATCTGATCCTATCGAGTACTCCCACGCGGATGACGGAGAATGCCATGCGAAGATAACGCGCAGAGTCTCCATCCCAATCTGATCCTATCGAGTACTCCCACTCTGACATTGTGTGCAGACCCCCGTTGCTTCGCATGGGTCTCCATCCCAATCTGATCCTATCGAGTACTCCCACTTGCGCCAGCAGCTTGACCAAGCCAACACCGCAGCAAAGTCTCCATCCCAATCTGATCCTATCGAGTACTCCCACGCACTTTATGCGAGTCGATTACACGCAGCCGCATCCGTCTCCATCCCAATCTGATCCTATCGAGTACTCCCACATCTTAGTGACACCCTTAACCGTCGTAGTGCCATCCGTCTCCATCCCAATCTGATCCTATCGAGTACTCCCACCAAACCATCGGCGACCACGTTGCGCACGCGAAAACAGTCTCCATCCCAATCTGATCCTATCGAGTACTCCCACAGTTGACCCTGTCAGCCTTAAGGATACCAAGATCTGGCGTCTCCATCCCAATCTGATCCTATCGAGTACTCCCACCGTCATGCCAGTCCCAGACGCGGAACCTCAAGAAAATTGTCTCCATCCCAATCTGATCCTATCGAGTACTCCCACTGTCGCCTTTATAACTATCATATTTGTCTTATATTTGCGAAAGCATTTTTGCACATCCCTCCTTTTTACACTCTTTGGTGCTATGTCGAATCATTAAAATCACATCTAAGTTATTCTCTTTCTATAGTTTCACATCTACTTACAGCGGGAGCTTTCTGACATTCCAGCAAACACCTTGTTATCAAGCATTTACCCATTTAAAGCATTAAAATAGAACACATTTTCCACTCTAAATATTATCATTCTCATCTCCAGTTATTCTTAGCAACTTCTCCAAATAGAGGGGTTACATATCATTTCACCAATTATTAAAAATCCTGCACATCTCGGTCACATTCACATCGAGCCCCCTCTGGCATCATTAGACGAAAATGGCAACGGACCAAAGGTCATACAGCAATCACGTCATCCCTGAAGAATCTTTATCCTTCATCCAGTGGCAATAGATCATAAGCTGATCTAAATCTGCCTTCGATCTTCCCTGTTATCTCTACGCTCCAGCCAGTCATTAACCTCCGCCTGGCTCAAGGCTGGAGGTCTGCCGGACACCATCCGACTTCAATATTAATTCGTGTATCCGTAAACGGCCGTTAGAATGTGGATATTCATCGTTCCGGCCACATCATTAACGAATGAGACAATAGCCTGTTGCTCCGGGTTGTACCGCATGACCGCCTGGAGCATCGGATCCGTCGAGATCGATTCTCGTGAGGCATCCGAGATCAGGGAGGTAGCCGGCGTATAGCCGATCCCCTCTGGGATATCTTCCGGTTTTGGAAAGTCCGATTCCGGCCAATCTATCACAACGATGCCCCGGCCCTGACGGGCGTACCGGATTTTGGCAAAGGCGGCAATATTTTCGGCGTGCTGCCTCAGATACGCTCTTTGTTCTATGCTCTCGCCGCTGCACATTACAATCGTCTCCATCCATTCGATGGCAATCCCGATGGATAAATCTTGCGGAACGATCACCACACACGATACCGGATTACCGGCCTTCACCCAATCTTTTACATGGACGGGCATAGTCCGCCCGTCATGAGTGACAATGATCCTTTCTTCGGCAAATACGTTATCACCCGTATCTTAACATCGGGCCATAAGCCATGCTCAGATTCGAGCTAACGGATTCGTCTTCGGGATCCGGTCCAACATCGAGGCGGCATTCCCAACAAATTGCTGCCCAAGCATCTGTCTCTTGGTTCCTCGTCTGATTGAGTTCTTCCATCTCAGCGGCATAGGCAATGACAGCCGGCCAGAGCCTTTTATCGTCCTCTGGCTCAAACCTCCGGCTACCGACGTTGACCACGGAGATCCGACACTCATGGTGACTCACCTCCAGACAGAGGCTAATAGGAGCCAATTTCGGGGCATTTATCACCCAATCGTGCGGCTTCCATCCTCTCTCATCCAACTCCCCCATTGAATATGAATAACCATATCTATCCGAGGGATGTATCAATCGACAGTATCCGTGTAGCGCTTGAGGAATCTGATCACCATATATACCCAAAGATTTTTTCTCCCACCGGCGCAAGAACGCTGCGACAGCGGCCCCTCGCTCCTTTTCAGCTTTTTCTCCGAGATATTTCTCCGCATCCATTATTGTCTTGGCTTCCGCAATCAATCGATCAATATCGCCGGCCGCCGGCAAGGTATCTAATTGGGCCTGTTCTTTGACGACTTCGAAGGAAGCACCACCCGGTTACTTTGCCTGTTTGAGTCTGCCTCTCTCTCTCATCTCACTATTCCTCGAGAAACTTGAAATCTTTCAAAAGAATGAAGCGAATAACCGGAGCCGCCGGCCCTCCTTTCTTCAACTCCCTTGTCAGTTCATTGGATTTATCTTTCAAGAAATAATTCGCTCGCAGCAAAATATCATCTCACGGAAAATACGAGCTGAGATCGATAATTGAATGACAGGATAACTCAGAAAAGTTTTCACTTCAGTTTTGGTCGTGAGGCGGCCCAGGCGGTCACTCATCACAAAGTAAGCTTAAATACTGAGACCTCAGTTAATGAGAGATCCCCCGTTTCTTTAGCCGTGATCTGAACGTGCTTCGTTTGAGCCCTAATAGACGAGCAGCCTTACTTTTGTTGCCGTTCGCTTTCGCAAGCGTTTCTTGATATAGCGCGATCTCTTGTTCTGAAGTGAATTGATCAGCTGGATGATAGATCGGCCAGTTTCTATCACTCTTATCGTTCGAGACGATGAGGATCGGAGCTGCATTGGCGTAGTGATTGCGCCTTGGAGGCGGAAGATTTAACTCATCATTGATCAATACATCTGTCGAAATTCCGGCAGCCTGTGCATAACGTAAGAGGGCGATCAGCGGCGGCTCATGATAGCCCCTTTCCCATGCGGAAGCGAAAGCATGGTGATGGTCTTTAAAACCAATAAGATCGAGCATCTGTCGTTGTGACAAACCGAGCGAAGCGCGGATTTCACGAAGTTTGGCTCCTAGCCGCTTCGGTCGTTGGTAAGTTGTTGTCATAATGGCGAGCCTCCCTTCCTCGCTGCCTGATTAGTCTGCCGCTATAGAACGGCAGTAAAAAGTAACGCCGGATGCGAAGCGCGTAATGAGATTCCTTCTTTCACAGTCTCGACCGCAGTGCCGGCTCTCCCACGCTGTCATCAGCGCACAAGATTTTGACTATTAGATCGACCTGCTCTTCGGCCTTGCGTTGTCCTTCTTCCAGCCGCCGAGGTCCACGGCAAATGGACAGCCGTCATGATTTATTGGGATAATAAGACATGATCAATAGCGTAGCGTCATTCCCTGCTCCATCTCACGCGCCACATTATGGCCCACGGCGCTGACAACTGACGCGAGAGCGCGCAACCTGGCAGCCTCAAAAGATGCATCACGCACCTGCGCAGCGGATTTGATGGTTCCATCGTAGCTGACTCTGTTCCCTTCTAGATTGAGTTTATACGCCTGGTTGATGCCGCCCATCGAGATCGATGCGCCGCGATTGGCGCCGGCGGCAGATTGGTTCGCACCTGCGATTTCGGCAGAGGTCAGTCCTTGCGCTCGTCTTTCATTCGCCCCGGTCACTCGTTGGTAATAGACCTCTTGATTCTGAACCAGAAAGCGCGAGGTAACCTCCTGATTATCGACCCTCGCATTCATCGCCTCGGAGAGCGCCTGCTGCTTCCCTTCCGCGCGATTCTGAATCGACTGATGCTGTTGGGATAACCCATAGGCGCCGCCGCCAAGCTCTACGATGGAACCCGCGATCCGTCCCTGAAGAGTCTGTTTGCCGGTTTGAGAATCGGCGAGTCCGGTGCGGACGGCTCCGCCCAACCATTCCGATCCTTTGATGACCTTGCCGCCCACCCAGCTCTGCGTGTCGGCGGCGCGGTCGGTTTCGAGGTTGGCCCTCTGCTGCCTCCGCTCCGCGCTCAGATCGACAATAGCCTGCCGGTTGCGCGTCCAGATGTCGCTCGTGCTGAGATCACGTGCATTGGCGGCGGACTCGTTGCCGAATCGCTTCTCAGTCCCGATCGCTCCCGTCGCGCGGGCGAGGCCTCCGTAGATTCCTCCGAGCGAGGCCTCGAGATTGCCTCGAACTCCGGTAATGCCGGCGATTCGACTGGCGCGAGCCTGCAAATTGCCCGCGTCGAGAGCAGCCCCCGCGCGCGTGACCTCAGACGTGTATTGTCCTTGCGCCTGGGTCTGCTCGGCCTGCTTCGTGATCGATGCCGCCATCGAGGAGCTGTAGAATTCGATCCCGGCACCGACCAGCGCGCCGATCCAGCCCGAGACGGTTGATGAGACAGACTCATAGATCTGCCCGCTCGCCAGCTTGTAGGCGATGAGCGGAGAGGCCCACAGTGATAATCCGGCGACGGCCATGATGACGATCGCCAGAATGACCGTGTAATAGGGATCTGCGCCGGAAGACATGATCTCGCCCATCGTCTGTGGATTCCACTGATAGACGGCATCGCTTGCGTCCAAACTCATCGCCAGGTTACCTCCCAAGTAGGCGAAGGCTCTGATCAATTGGGAAACGGCCGGCCAGATCAGTGTCAAAACGATTGTCCCCCAGAGGAACGGATAGGAGATGCGTTGCGCCAGATTCCTGTCGATGGCCGCCGCAATCATCATCGGCGCGGCAAGCCTCATGGCGATCATCAGAAAGCCGCCAAGCAACAAGAGGAAAAGGTCTCCGAAAGCCAGGATTCCGCGCGCAAAGCTCAGCAGCGAGAAGAGCAGCGGCATATCATGTGAGAGAGTCTCGAACTTGTTGTCGATGTTCTGTGGTGAAGCCACGACATCCTGCATGACGCCGAGTACCGCTTGTCCGCCGCCTGGTGGTGGCTCGATCTTTTCACCTGTCGGCTCGACGGTGAAATGTCCCTTGGTGAACCGGCGATAACCGGCTTCAAAGCTGTTACGTTGATTGCCGTAGAATCTAGACAACACGCTCTCGCTGCTTCCGCTTCCGCCCCAGGCGATCTCCTGGCCGATGGTATCGAGTGTGTTGATGATCGTAGGACCGGTCCCGATCAATGCGAAGATGATGCCGACTCTCCCGAACCACCAGAAAACATCCGCACCGGCGCCTGAATTCTCGCGCCACAGTCTGGCAAAGCCAAAGATGATCACAAGCACGGCCAGCGCCCAGGAGAGATCTTCGAGCCATGGCATAAGAGGACTTTCAATCTCGTTTTGCAGTTGCGGGATGAGAGCGCCGGCGCGGCCGATCAGGACGCTCAGCATCTGCGACAAATTGACGCCGCCCGCCGGATTCGCGGGGGCTGGAGAGGGCGTGGGACTTGGCGCCTGAGCGAACGCGGAGAGGTTCAAACAGACGAGAACGATGATGATTGGTAAAACCGGCAACACTTGTCCGAGTCTGGCACGCATAACGCCCTCCTTGATCTGAAAACTCCGTTGTATCGCTAATTGTATTTCGGTAGCCCTTGGCTGCGGCTCAGCAGTTCTTGCGGAGCTAAGGTTTCAATTCACTTTGCGGAGAGTCCGCTGCAATTCGTCCAGGGAATCGTTGAAGCCGGCCCAGGCATCATTCATCGATATCACCTGCCGGCCGAACTTAATCCGCTCCTCCATCCGAATGTTATACTGCTTGACACGGTTCTCGATCTTGCATCTGAGCTCGGTTATCTCCTCCTCCAGCTGCACAATCAATATCTCGTAATTTGCAAGCTCATCGTTTAGACTGGCGATACATGAAGCGCACCGTTGTTCCTCAGGCTTGCTCTCCTGTTCTTTGAGACTATTTTTTGCTTCTTTTTGCTTCCCTTTCGCCCATGCTTTCTTATGCTCCCTGAGGGTCATTTCACGCTGCCACATTTCGAGTTGATTATCCATCCGTGCCAACCGTTCGCGGTTTGCGATGAGATCTTGGCTCGTCCGACCGATTGAATTCCGGAGATACTCATCGAAGTCGCGCAGATCCTGTTCGGGATCAAAAATGCCGTTTTTCAGCCTATCGTCAATCCTCTTAATCGCACTCAGGCGGGTAATGACCAAGGCCTCAAGCTGATCCTTTAATTCAAAGGAAGCGCGCACAGTCCTCCCGATGTTGCTCATAGTGGCGATAGCATTGTTCTGCTTAATAACCAGGTCTTCAGCTTTGGCCATCACCCCCTTCAATGTCGTAAGCTGTTCGACGAGCTTTTGATAATGCTCGACCCACCGCACCGCCTCTTCAAGTTTTTTGGAGACCTGAAGCGTATATTGCGCCGGATCAAAGACGGTCCATTGCGCCTGCGCCGGTTGCGCTGGGATGAGCAAAACACTAATAAGTAAGCCAAGAGTGATCCGATAAAACAAAGATGCCTTTTTCATTGTTTTCTTTCCCTAACGATTTTATGCTTGGCAAGCACTTGATTGGCGTATTCACGTAAAATCGCCACTGTCGGCTGACCAAGTGTAGGCTCAATCGGTCCGAGCCTCATCTCAATGCGGGCGGCGTTGCTAAGTTGTTCCATCACATGACGATCAAAAACAACTGAAAAAAAGGTACTGATTCTAAAGCCTCGTTGTTTCCGCATCATTTCATCAGTAGCTTTAGGATGGCCTCCCGGTATTTCACCAAAGTCTATAGGTTTACCGTCGATTAAGAGATGCAGTTGCTGATCACCGAAGTCCACATCTCCCTTATAGAGTGACCGAATTTGGACTTCCGCCTTCAGATCGCCTTTCTCAAAGTCGAGTTGTCCCTTCTCGCCAAGCTTAGCCTCGATCTCCATCGTGAGTTGATGATCAGGCTTATCGAGGATCACCTGCGGTTTGAGCGTGACGGTCGTCACTCCGCTAAACCGATCTTCTTTAACCTCGATCTGATCGTTCGCATGGGTGGAATTGACGACAGTCGCCGTACCTTTCTCCGCCTTCTTCTCCTGTCCTGAAACCGAAAAGATCAAGTTAGTAACGACAAGCAGCAACACGCACACGAGAATTGGTCTCATGATTTGTCCCCTTTCGATTTTCAAACTGTGATTTCGGGAAATTGGCCTCGTCACAGTCTAAGCCTGAAAGGGATTGAGTTAAAAGTCACGGGTGAGACTCTTATCATTCCGGCAAAAACGCCTCATCGATCTCGATCAATCCTTGCGCCGCCAGTCCGCGCGGATAGACGGCGGCCAGCCAGGCAATACAACCGGCCAACGGCCAATCTGGTCTGAGCGCTGAGACTCGCGCCCGCGCATTGCGCTCGTGTGGATTGGTCGTGAACGTCCACAACTCCGCGGGCGAGAGATCGAGTTGAATCATCTCCACCATCTGGTCGTTGCCCGATCCAAGCGCCAGGACATACTGCGCGTATTCTCCCGCGAGATTGCGGATCGCGCCGATCGCCGCCGCCGCATTCTCCGACAACCCCGCATCCGCAATCAGCCGCGAATAGTCGCCGATCTGTTTGCCGATGACTTTGATCCCGGCGGTCTTCGTCACATCATGAATTCCGGTGAAATCCTCATATGCATGAGTGGCGAGCATGGTGACGACCGCCTCTTTACGGCCCATGCGTGCTCCCTTCTTGATCACTCGCAGAATCTCGGGATACTGCGCCGCGATCTTCCAGACCTCGTCAAAGACGAGCAGCGCCGGCGTTCGCGTCCCGTCCGCTTTGAGCCTCCCGATCGAGCGCACGACGCGCGACGCGACGCGGCCCGCCAATGTCTCACGTACGTCCTGCGGAAAGTTATCGAGGCTGTCGAGCTCATATACGTCGTAGGGCGAATCCGCGGCAAAATCCGAATGAGTCGGCGCATCGAGCCAGGGATGATCGCGATATTTCTCCAGGGCGAGCGCCAGCGTCGCCGCGCGTTCTCTCACTCCGGCCGATTGGAACGGGTAGCTTTCGAGCAATGCCAGGAGATTCGAATGCACCGGTTCGTGTCTCGGCTTACCGAGACCGTTGCGAGGGACCTCGTTCCGGTAGACCTCGGTAATGACATTGGTCAGGACATCCTCCGCCAGATTGTCGTCGGGTTTGACGCGCGCCAGCTTCATCGCATCCATGACGACGAGCGCGACCTGCGTCTCATCGGGCGGTTCGCCCGATTCCAGGCCGGGATAGTCCCAGATGTTGATTGTGCGTTTATCGTCGAGGTTAAAGCGGAGATGCCTTCCTCCGGTAACATCGACGTGTGGCGCGAGCGATTCGCCGAAGTCCACGGCCCGCACCCGCGCTTCAGGCAAGGTCGCCAGCACATCATTAATGACACGAGCCATCAACGTCGATTTGCCGCTCCCCGGCTCGCCGAGGACGAGCGCGAGCGGAGAACTGACCCGCGCGCTGTCAAAGAGATTCAACCCAATCAACCTTCCGGTCGGCGTCGAGCAGAGCGTGTGGGGTCTTCTTGCTCCTTTCCAGCTCGATTCCACCGGCACGAGCGCCGCGAGCGATCCCGCGACCTCGGTGATCTCCCTGCCCACCGGCCGGTGGTCCGCCTCGCCGGCAATCGACCGGTGATAGAGCGCGCGGAGGGAATCCGGTTCTTCGCGCGCCGCCTCGACTCCGGGGATCGATTGCATGGCCGTCACCATTTGTTCGCAGTACCTGTCGAGATCGGCGAGCGACCGCTTCAGTTCCCCCCGCGTGCGCGCCGGTTCCCCATAGATCACGGCGTAGAAACGCACATCGATCAGGGCTTCTCGCGAGCCGGTGATGTGGTCGCGGACGGTCTCGAGGTCCACCAGCGCCGCTCGCGCTTCCGGCGATTGCTTCACTCTTCCGTCAGCGCGGATATGACTGCGTCTTACCTGTCGGATGCGCCGGTCGAGACGCCGCGCGGCCCGGCGCTGGTCGAGGTAGACGAACTCGGCGACGATCGTGTGACGGAAGTTGAGCGACGGATTGAGCGTCAGGGCGCGTAGCGCATCGGCTGCGACCGCCGGTTGCGGCGGCGTGAAGATCGATACCATGCCTGCCGGATGCGCTCCGTGCATGATGTGAAGCCCACGTGCCTCGATTGTCTCGCCGCAGAGATAATCGCGGATGTCCAGACCGGCGGTCGGAGGAAGGATCGGGACCGACAGCGCATTCTGCCGGTGCCCCAGGTAGACGGCCCGCCACAATTCTTCAAGCCCGAATCGCCGCAAGCGTAATGGGCATTCGCGCTCGACCAGTCGAAAGAC
>Ga0081539_10006843_pt1 | contig 10663 bp, 6 predicted proteins | sample TabmetS4T2R2_FD_71023 | JGI IMG/M metagenome (GOLD analysis project Ga0081539, IMG submission 71023) | Tabebuia heterophylla rhizosphere microbial communities from the University of Puerto Rico - S4T2R2 | ecosystem: Host-associated > Plants > Roots > Rhizosphere ... | reverse complement strand
CATGAACACCGGCAGGTGGCCGGATCCGCCGCCGGTGACGATCGCGACCTTGTCGCGGGTCGGGGCGGCGGCCCGCGCGATCCCGCGCTCGCCGATCCGGCGGAGGTCGGCCGGGTGGGCCGCGACGATCCCCTCGAGCATCTCCTCGACGAACCGCTCGGGGTCGTTGAGGATCTTCTGCATCGAGCTTCCGTGTCCTCTAGAGGGCCTTGACCGCCGCGGTCAGCGAGGCCAGACCGTCCTTCGCGTCGGCGAAGAGCATCCCCGTCTTGGGGTTCGTGTAGAGCTCGTTGTCGATCCCGGCGTAGCCCTTGCCCATGGAGCGCTTCATCACGATGATCGATTTGGCGTGGTCGACGTCGAGGATCGGCATGCCGCTGACCGGCGTGCCGGAGCGCCGAGCCGCCGGGTTCGTCACGTCGTTCGCACCGATCACCAGGGCCACGTCGGCCCGCTCGAACTCGGGGTTGATGTCGTCCATCTCCTTGAGCTGCGGGTAGGGGACATTCGCCTCGGCGAGGAGCACGTTCATGTGGCCGGGCATCCGGCCGGCGACCGGGTGGATCGCGTACTTGACGTCGACGCCGCGCTCCTCGAGGAGGTCGGCGAGCTCGCGGACGGCGTGCTGGGCCTGGGCGACCGCGAGGCCGTAGCCGGGCACGACGATCACGTTCTGGGCGTAGGCGAGCTGGATCGCGGCGTCGTCGACGCCCAGCTCGCGAACGCTCGCGCCCTCGGCACCGACGGCACCGGCCACGGAGTCTCCCCCGCCGAACCCGCCGACCATGATGTTGACGACCGAGCGGTTCATCGCGTCGGCCATCAGCTTGGTGAGGATCGCGCCGGACGCCCCGACGAGGGCGCCCGCGATGATCAGGACCGGGTTCTCGAGGACGAAGCCGGCCATCGCGACGGCCGTGCCGGTGAAGCTGTTCAGGAGCGAGATGACGACCGGCATGTCGGCGCCGCCGATCGGCAGCGTCATCGTCACCCCGAAGATCAGCGAGGCGGCGAGGATCAGGAACATGATCGGCACGCTGTAGGTGCCGAGCCACAGGACGATCGCGCCGACCACGACGACGAGCGCCAGTGCGGCGGTCACGAGCTGGCCGCCCGGGATCATGATCGGCCGGCCAGGGATCCGGCCCATGAGCTTGCCGGAGGCGATGAGCGAGCCGGTGAACGTGATCGAGCCGATGACGATGTCGAGGACCGTCGCGACGTTCTCCTGGAGGCCCGGAGCCGCGTTGAGCCGGAGGTAGCCGTCGATCGCGATGAGGGCCGCCGCGCCGCCGCCGACCGCGTTGAACAGCGACACCAGCTGGGGCATCGCGGTCATCTTCACCGTGCGCGCGGTATACAGCCCCAGCCCGCCGCCGATCGCGATGCCCACGATGATGATCAGCCAGCCGATCAGGAGGTTGTTGCCCGTCGCGGTGTTCGGGCGGAGGAGCAGGTAGAGCGCGGTCGCCACGATCGCGATCGCCATCCCGCCGGCCGACAGCAGGTTCCCGTTGCGCGCGGTCGCGGGCGAGTTCATCCGGATGAGGCCGAGCACGAACGCGACCGCGCCGATGAGCCAGGCGAGCTTGACGAGGGGCTCGAGGACGTTGACGTCGATCATCGGGTCAGCCCTCGGCCGCGTCGGGCTTGGGTGCGGCCGCCGGCTTGCGCTTGAACATCTGGAGCATCCGGTCGGTGACGACGTAGCCGCCCACGACGTTCATCGTCGCGAACGCGACGGCGACGAGCGACAGGAGCTGGCTGAGCGGATCGGTCGCCTCGACCGCGATGAACATCGACCCGACGAGGACGATGCCGTGGATCGAGTTCGCGCCCGACATCAGCGGCGTGTGGAGGGTCGCGGGGACCTTCGAGATCACCGCGAAGCCGCACAGGATCGCCAGGGTGAAGATCGTGAAGTTGGTGAGGAACGCGCCGATCTCTTCCGCGCTCACGCCTGACCTCCCGGGGCGCTCGGCGCCGGTTCCAGCAGCTTCTTGACCGGCTCGGCGATCACCGCGCCGTCCTTCGTGATCACCGTCGCCATCGTGACCTGGTCGTCGAAGTCGAGATGCAGGGCGCCATCCTTGACCATCCCTAGGAGCAGCGCCGAGATGTTCCTCGCGTAGAAGGCGGAGGCGCCGGCCGGCATCGTGGCCGGCAGGTTCTCCGGCGAAACGATCGTCACGCCGTTGGGAGTCACGACGGTCTCGCCCGGCTTCGACAGCTCGCAGTTGCCGCCGAGCGCGCTCGCCGCCATGTCGACGATCACCGAGCCCGGCTTCATCCGGCCGACCGCATCGGCCGTCACGAGGAGCGGTGGCTTGCGCCCCGGGACCTGGGCCGTCGTGATCACGATGTCCATCCCGCCGATGACCTCGTTGAGCTCGGCCTGCTGGGCCGCCTGTTCCTCGGGGGTCAGCTCGCGGGCATAGCCGCCGGAGCCGGTCGCATCGATCGTCGTCTTCAGCTTGACGAACTGGGCGCCGAGGCTCTCGGCCTGCTCGCGGGTCTCGGGCCGGACGTCGTACGCCTTCACGACGGCGCCCAGCCGGCGGGCGGTGCCGATGGCCTGGAGGCCGGCCACGCCGATCCCGAGGACGAGCAGGTTGGCCGGCTTCGCCGTACCGGCGGCGGTCGTCAGGAGCGGGAAGTAGCGGCCGTACTCGTTCGCGGCGATGAGAACCGCCTTGTAGCCGCCCACGTTGGCCTGTGAGCTGAGGGCGTCCATCGTCTGGGCGCGGCTGAGCGTCCGCGGGATCGCGTCGAGGCTGATCGCGGTGACGCCCTGCTTCGCGAGGGCCGCGGCGGTCTGCGGATCGATGAGGGGCTGGAGCAGCCCGAGGACCGCCTGGCCCTCGTGCATCTGCTTGACCTCGGACCCGGACGGCTTCTGGACGCGGAGGATGACGTCCGATTGGCCGTAGAGGTCGGCCGCAGACACGATCTGCGCGCCGGCTTCCTGGTAGGCCGAGTCCGGGATCGCCGCGCCGGCGCCGGCATCGTGCTCGACGAGGACCTCGAGCCCGGCGGCCGTCAGCTTGCTCAGCGCTTCGGGTACCAGGGCGACGCGCCGCTCGCCGGCGGCGGACTCCCGGGCGACACCGACCTTCATGGGCACCACCTGATGTCGTGGGATCGTGGACGGGTTCGCAACGGAACGGTGCGAAGGATACCGATCGTCGTGGGCCGGCGCGGGGAGTGCCGGGTTGCCGTTCGGTGGCGGACCGTCGCGGCGGTCGCTCCCGGTGCGGACGGTCCGCCCATCTTCCCGAGATCTCGTCCAGAGATCAGATCGGACACGACCCAGGGTCCGCGGCTGTGCGAACGGAGGTCCGGCGCTCCGCCTGGTTGCGCGGCCACGCTCGGCTGCGCGCAGCCTGATCCCGGGAACGGATCAGGCCCAATCGACGGCCCCGTTCCGCCCCACCCAACAGTCGAGCAGGAATGGCGAGCCGAGCAGCCATTTCGGCCCTCTAAAGGCCGAAGCTGCTCGGAGTGCTCTTGGCACGCAACATTCGAGCCGATTTCCCCGGGGCTGAGCGTCAGTCGTGGGGCTCGCCGTGACGGGTCAGCCGGATGATCAGCAGGCGGCCCGGCTCGCCGCCGATCACCTCGGCGTCGTGCGGCACGAGCCCGTCCCAACGGAGGTAGTCGCCCGGACCGAGCTCCAGCACGTTCCCGCCCTGCGTCATCCGATATCGGCCCGCCAGGACGTAGTGGTGCTCGTCGCCGGGGTGGGTGTGCAGCCCGGCCGACGTGCCCGGCGACGCCTCGACCTCGACGATCGAGATGTCACTCGCGCCGCGAGCGTCCACACGCGCCGCGCGTCCGCCCGGAACCTCGCGCCATCGCCGGTCGGAGGCGCGGACGACCTCGGGCGGCTGCTCCTCGTCGATGAGGAACCAGGCGACCGGCACGTCGAGGGCGCCGGCCAACGCAGAGAGGCACGCCAGCGATGGCGACGCCTTGTCGTTCTCGATCTGCGACAGGTAGCCGACATTCAGCCCGGCGCTGTGGGCAACCTTGGAGAGCGTCAGCCCGCGCTCGGCACGCCAGCGCCGGATCTGGGCGCCGACCGCGGGGGGTCGTCTTCCCGGCGAGTCGATGCGGGGCGAGCCCGTCGGCACGAAGTTTGCTCTCCTCAAAGTAGTGTTGACAACGGCTGCTGCTCTGACTTAGTGTGTTGTTATCAACAAATGTTGCTTGACCAGAGCCAATAGGTCAAGCCTCTCGACGGGCCCACGCCCGGAGGATCCAGCCATGCAGATTGCCATTATCGGTGCCGGCAACGTCGGGAGAGCACTCGCCTCCACCCTGACCCGCGCCGGTCATGACGTCACGATCTCGGCCGCCCACGCCGAGCACGCTCGCCAGGCAGCCTCGGAGTCCGGCGCGAACGCCGCCCGCTCGAATGCGGAGGCCGCACGGTCCGCCGAGCTCGTGGTGCTCGCCGTCCCGGCGAGTGCTTTCGACGCGATCGCAGGCGAGCTCGCGGTCGATCTGGACGGGAAGGTCGTGATCGACGTCGCCAATCGACCCACGCCCGTGCCCGACGGCCCGGCCACCTCGATCGCCGAGGAGCTCCAGGCAAAGATGCCCAACGCTAAGGTCGTGAAGGCGTTCAACACCCTGTTCGCCTCGCGCCAAGCGGATCCAACGGTGAGCGGCATCGCGGCCGACGCCTTCGTCGCCGCAGACGACGAAGGCGCGAAGCAAGCAGTCCTCCAGGTCGCCGAGTCGGCGGGCTTCCGGCCGGTCGATGCGGGCTCGCTCGCCACGGCGCGCACGCTCGAGGGCATGGCGTGGCTGAACATCCAGCGAAACCTCGCCGGCGGGACGTGGCAGGAGGCGTGGGTCCTCGTCGGGCCCGAGTCGACGTCACCGACCGCGGACGAGCGGAACTGACGCCAAGAGCGTTCGGACCCGTCGCGCACAGAGCGACGCTGGCAACGCGCCGGGACCAGAGCAGGGAGCGGACTGGCAGGCTGCCCTCCGCGCTCACCGTTCGGTGGCGGCGCCACCGCAGCCGTTTCCGTCCGGCGCAACAGCCGAGCACGATCTGGCCCGTCGACGGGCCGTTTCCGGCTGAAGCTGCTTGGCTCCCTCGTGGCACGCTACAACCGGGCGGCATTCGATCGATTCGCGTCCGACTCGTTCGCCCCACGGAAATCGGCGATGAGGCGCATGGCGGCGCGGGAGGAGCGCCGGGTCGCGACCCGCTACGCTGACCGGCGGGTGGCCGATGCGGGTGAACCCGCGCCGCTTTCGGCGGTGTACTGACGGTATCGACGCCTGACCGGAGCGGGAGAACGTACCGGACGTGGCCAAGGGGACCGGGCTCGTCGGCGCCGTGGTGCAGCGCAGCCTCGCCGACTGGCCCGTCGTCGCCGCCGCTTGGCTCCTCCTCGTCTGCGCCACGACGCTCCTTGCCACCGGCGTCGTCTACGGCGACGCGGTCGCCGCCGGCGGGCTCCATCGAGCGCTGCTCGGTGCGCCGCCCGCGACCCGCGCGATCGATGTCTCGCTCTCGGCCGATCCGGACACCATCGACGCCCTCGACACGGCGATCCGACCGGAGCTCGCGAGCGCGATCGCCGCGACCGGCGGCGACATCGTCAGGATCGCCCGCTCCGGCTCGTTCGCAGACGCCGCGACCCCCGAGGCGCAGGTCCGCGACCTGACCGTCTTCGGGAGCGCGGAGGGACTCGAGGGGCGCGTCCCGCTGCTTGAAGGCGACTGGCCGATCGCCGGCCAGGATCCGCTCCAGGCCAGCATCTCGGACGTCACCGCCCGTCAGCTAAGCGTTGGCGTTGGATCCCGCCTGGATCTCGTCAGCCGGCTCGACTCGGGCCGGCGCGTCTCGGTCGTCATCAGCGCGATCTGGGCGCTGGATCCGGCGGATGGCCTGTGGCTCGGTGATGAGCTCGACACGACCGGGACCACGAGCGGCGGGACGTACACGACCCGCGGACCGCTGTACGTCCGGGAAGCCGACATCGTGGCCCTCGGTGGCGGCTCGACCCGCCTCCAGGTCGCGTGGCGCGGATTGCCCGACATCGCGGAGCTGCGGGTCGACCGCGTGGACGCGTTGCGCGAGGGCGCGAACGGCCTCGCCGCTCGGCTTCGCGGCATCGTTCCGCGACAGACGAGCCCGCGCGTGTCGACGACCCTGCCCGCGGTCCTCGACGAGGTGGGTCGGTCCGTCCTCGTCAGCCGCAGCGGCGTCGTCCTCCTCACGATCCAGTTCGCGATCCTCGCCGGATACGCCGTCGTCCTGGTCGCTGGGATGCTCGTCGAGCGACGCCGGGCCGAGATCGCGTTGATGCGGTCGCGTGGGGCGAGTGCGCTGCACCTCGTCGCGATGGCGGTCCTCGAAGCGGCGCTCCTCGCGCTGCCCGCTGCCGCGCTCGCGCCGGTCCTCGCCCTCGGCGTCGTGGCGATCCTCGGGGCGGTCGGCCCAACCGCCGGCCTCGGCCTGCTCGACACCGCCTCGATCGGCCAGAACGCGGTGCTGATCTCGGCCGTCGCGGGTGTGGCCTGCATCGTGGCCCTGACGTTGCCGACGTTGTCGGTCTCGGCCAGCCCAGCGGGCGCCCGCGCGGCGAGCGGGCGGCAAGCGCGGTCGACCCTCGCCCAGCGCCTTGGCCTGGACCTGGCACTAGTTGCCGTTGCCGGCGTGGCGCTGTGGCAGCTCCGGCTGTACGGCGCCCCGCTGACCAGAAACGCGCGCGGGACCCTCGGGCTCGATCCGCTCCTCGTCGCGGCGCCCGCGATCGGGCTGGTCGCGGGAGCAGTGCTCGCCATCCGCGTAGTGCCTCGCGTCGCGGAGCTCGGTGAGCAGCTCCTCGTTCGTGGCCGCGGGCTCGTGGGCTCGCTCGGCGGCCGCCAGCTCGCCCGCCGGCCCCTCCGCTATACCCGGGCCGCGCTCCTCCTGATGCTCGCTGCGGCGCTCGGCACGCTCGGCGCGGCGCACGCGGCCACGTGGACGCGGTCACAGTCCGATCAGGCCGCATACCAGGCGGCCGCCGACGTTCGGGCGATCACCTCGGACTATTCCGGTCTCCCGGCGTGGGCGGCGGGGCCGAAGCTTCGGGCGCTCGACGGAGTCGCGGCGGCGACGCCAGTCGATCGCGCACCGGTCAATGTGGGCCGGACGATCCGGGACGGGACCCTGCTCGGGCTGGACCCCGCGACGGCCGCGCCGGTCGTCGCGGTCGCAGATGGACGGCGGGATCCGATTGCCGCCACGACCGAGCGCCGAGGCGAGCTGCTGTCGGTCCTGGCCCAGCACCGGCTGGACACCCCGATGGTCCCGGTGCCCGGCGATCCCCGCCGCCTCGCCGTCACTGTCGACGCGTCGTTCGAGGCCGATCCCCAGCTGGGCTCCGGCACGATCGGGCCGGGCTCCGGCGGCCTGACGGTCGGCGCGATCCTGCGCGACGGCGACGGGCGGCTCTTCCGGACGAGCACGGCGACCGGCGAGCTCACGCTGATCGGGCAACGCCTGATCCTGTCGATCGTCGAGTCCGACGCAGCGGGCTCGTCCGCCGGCCGACCGCCCCTCGATCCGGCGCTCCGCCCATCCGGCCCGCTCGCGCTCGAGGCGATCGACGTCGGCATCCAGCCCGTCGGGGATGTGGCGATCGCCGGCCGAGCGACGATCCGCTCGGTCGAGGCGAGCGACGACGAGGCGGGGGACCGCGCCTGGGAGCCGATCGCCGTGGCCGGTGACACGCCCGGCTGGTCGTGGCTGTCGATCGACCAGGGCCAGCGCCAGCCGTTCACGCCGCCGGCCGACAGCCCGGAGACCGTGGTCGTCGGGCGCCAGAGCCCACTGTTCGGCGGCTTCGGGGGCGGCGGTCGCACGTTCCGCCTCGCCGCCGGGCGGGACAGCGCGGATCGGGTCGCGGCGGTCGCTTCCGACAGCTTCCTCGAGGCGGCCGGGGCGGTCGTTGGCGACGATCTGGATCTGTCGGTGCTCGGTCACCCGGTTGCGGTCACGATCGTCGCTCGGACCGGACTGTTCGCGCCGCTCGACCCCGCGGTCCCGTTCGTCATCGTCGATCTGGGCACGTACGACGCCCTCCGGTTCCTCATCGACGGCAGCACCGCGCCCGCCGCGGAATGGTGGCTGTCCGTCCGGCCGGGGGCGGAGGCCTCCGTCCTGGCGGCGCTCCGGGCGCGCGACGCGGGGATCGGCCGGGCGATCGGCCGCGACGAGCTCGCACACGACCTCGCCACCGACCCGGTGCCGCTCGGCCTGATCGGCGTCCTCGGGCTCGGGTCGATCGCCGCGATGCTGTTCGCCGGGATCGGCTTCCTCGTCAGCTCCACGATCTCGACCAGCGAGCGGATCGGCGAGTTCGCCCTCCTACGGGCGCTGGGGCTGTCGACGAGGCAGCTCTCGCTGTGGCTGTCGATCGAGAGCGTGTTCCTCCTCGTGGTTGGGCTGGTCGCGGGGTCGCTCCTCGGGCTCCTCCTCGCCTGGCTGGTGCTGCCGTTCGCCACGCTCACCCAGACCGGCGTCGCGCCCGTGCCCGCGCCCGAGGTCATCATTCCGTGGCAGGCCCTCCTGCCGCCGTACGTGGCCGCGGCCGTGCTGTTCGTGCTCTCGCTGTGGCTCGTTCGTCGTCAGCTCCCGGACATCCGGATCAGCGGCGTCCTCCGGGCACGGGAGAGCTGAGGTGTCGTCGGTCCTCGTCGCGCTGCGCCGCCTCCGGGACGATCGCGCGCCGGCGCTCGGGCTCGGCCTCCTCGTGCTCGTCACCGCGACGGTCTTCGGGATCGCGCCGCGCTTGATCGACCGCGTCGGGGACGACGCCCTGCAGGGCACGCTCGACCAGGCCAATGCGTTCCAGCGGAACATCGCGCTGTTCGAGGAGCACGTGATCCAGGCCGATCGCGACGAGCCCCTGAAGTTCGTCGACGAGGAGGGTGACCGGCTCGAGCGCCGGATTCCGGCGTCCGTCCGCGCCATCGTCGGAAGTCGACGAACGGTCGTCGACAGCATTCGGTTCCAGGTGCAGGTGGCGACGCCCGATCCCTCCTACATCCGGTTCCGGATCCAGCCGGGCGCCGAGGACCGGATCCGGTACGTCGCGGGAGCGGCGCCGACGCCCGCGGCCGAGACGGTCGCCCTGCCGGACGAGCTCCGTCGCTTCCTGCCGCCTGATGACACGCGGAGCCCGGACGAGCCCGTGAAGATCAACGTCCTCGAGGCGGCCATCTCGACGAACGGCGCGGCCGCCCTCGTCAAGCGGGTCGGCGACCGGATCTTCCTCACCGCCGATTCGCGAGACCCGCTCGGTGGCCGGCAGCCGAACGTGGTCGCCATGCGGATCACCGGGATCTACGAGGTCGCCGATCCGGCCGATGCGTTCTGGTTCGAGGACCAGTCGCTCAACGAGGTGTCGGTCCGATCGCTGGGCGGCGACTCGCGGCTGCTCGACATCGGGGCGCTCCTGCCAGTGGCGTCGTACGACCGGCTGATCCACTCCGGCCAGGTGTTCGGCGTCCCGGTCCGGATGACGTGGCGGTTCTTCGTCGACCCGGCCCGCCTCGAGGCGGCTCGGCTGGACGCGACCGCCGCGGACCTGCGCCGGCTGGAGACCGCGTTCCCGCAGACCCAGGTGACGAGTGCCGGCACGGGGGCGGGGACGGCGATGCGGAGCGGTCTCCTGCCGCTCCTCGTGGGTCACCAGACGCGCTGGGCGTCGGCGTCGGCAATCCTCACCGTCGTCGCGATCGGACCGGCCGCGGTTGCGCTCGCGGCGCTGGGCCTCGTGGCCACGATCGCCGCCAGGCGGCGCCGGCCGGCGCTCGCCCTCGTCCGCGGTCGCGGCGGGACGCTCGGCCAGATGATCCGGGCGGTGCTCCTCGAGGGCTGCGTCGTCGCGCTGCCTGCCCTCGCGATTGCGATCCTCCTGTCGATCGCCCTCGTGCCGGGCGGGAGCAACCGGCCCACGGTCGTCGCCGCGACGGTCGTGGCCGCCGCGGCCGTGGGCCTCCTCATCGTGACCGCCCTCCCGGGCACGACGGCGGCCGCTCGCGGAGTCCGCGATGAGGAGACCGTCGCCCGGGGGGTCTCGCCAAGACGTCTGGTCTTCGATCTGCTCGTCATCCTCTTCGCGGCCGGCGGCGCGTACCTGCTGCGGGAGCGCGGCGTCCGAGGGTCGAGCAGCACCGGCACCCTGACCGGCGCGGACCCGCTGATCGCCGCCGTGCCGGCGCTTGCCGGGATCGCCGCCGGCCTGGCCGCCATCCGGCTCGTCCCCATCCCGCTCCGGGCGATCGGGGCGCTGGCGCGCCGCGGCCGCGGCCTCGTGCCCCTCCTTGCGCTCCGCCGCGCGACGCAGGGCGGCACGACCGCGGCGATCCTTATCGTCCTCCTCGCCGCCGCCTCGATCGGCTCGTTCTCATCGGCGGCCCTCGTCCATCTCGACCGGGCGAGCAACGCGGCGGCGTGGCACGAGATCGGGGCGCCGATCTCGGTGGACTCGCAGGTCGGCTCCCTCCCGGCCACCCTCGACCCGCTCAGGCTGCCGGGCGTCCGCTCGGCGGCAGCGATGTTCAGCGCGTTCATCCAGGTCGGCCCCCGGAACCTCCGCGCTCAGCTCGTCGCGGTCGACCTGCCCGAGTACGAGGCGATCGTCGGCGG
>Ga0081539_10006842_pt1 | contig 10664 bp, 7 predicted proteins | sample TabmetS4T2R2_FD_71023 | JGI IMG/M metagenome (GOLD analysis project Ga0081539, IMG submission 71023) | Tabebuia heterophylla rhizosphere microbial communities from the University of Puerto Rico - S4T2R2 | ecosystem: Host-associated > Plants > Roots > Rhizosphere ... | reverse complement strand
CTACCCGTTCCGCCTCTTGGGAGGGCGGGGGCCGGGCGCCGTTTTGGCCTCAAAAACGCAAGATGGAAAAAAAGCGGCGCCAGGCCGCCGCACTCCAAGGAGGCGCCAAAGGTGAACCTTTCCGATCAGCGTCACGACGGGTTGGCGGTAGATCATATCCCCTCCGCTGGAAACCGGTAACTCTGACGGCAGCAATTCTGAAATAAAAATCGCGTTTTCACCATTACGTGTCGGAGGCCCAGAAAATGAGTGAATCGATACCTTTCTACCTGCTCCTTATCGCTGTCCTGGTTGTTGCTTTCTTTATTATTTGGATTCGGGTCAACGCCAAGGCCGATGACGGAGCGTCGATGCCAATGAGCCAGCGAGCCGTCCTGATCGGATATATGCTGCTGCTCGTGACCTTTCTAACCTACATGTTGATCTCACTCAATTCCGTCGACTTCCCTGAGACGGCGGCACTGCCACAAATGGTACCTCTTCCCTCACCGTCACCATCACCATCGCCGTCTCCACGAACGGGAGCAGCAGGCGCGACTGCCACTCCAACACCCAGCCCGAGTCCGAGCCCGAGTCCGAGCCCGAGCCCGAGCCCAAGTCCGAGTCCATCGCCAACGGTTCAAACACCAACTTTGTATCGAGTGTTTCCGCAAACGAGCACAAGCACTCCGCCGGCGGTCTGGCTGGCGCTTTATGGAAAGAACTTTAAAAAGGAATCGAAGGTCCGGTTCAATGCAGTCGATGTCTCTACAGATTTCATCGCCGAAGACTTGCTGATGGCCCAGCTTCAGCCGGTACACCTGGTTAGCACCGGCGCGATCACTGTGGATGTCGACAACAAGGATGGACAGGTATCAAACGCGATCAGTGTTCCTGTCAGGCGCCCAATAGTGCCGCTGAACGTGTTTGATTGGCACCCATGGATCACTCGCGAAACTCAATTGCTGTTGCTCGCGATTTTCGCGGGCGCACTCGGCAGCATCTTCCACGCGCTCAAGTCGCTCGGTGATTTCATCGGGAACCGCACCGTGATCGCGAGTTGGTACTGGTGGTATGTCGCGCGGCCATTCCTGGGAGTGGCGCTCGCGCTCATCTTTTACGCTGTGCTTCGTGGCGGGTTTGTAATGGGTTCGCCGGCCGAGGCAAGGGTGGTAAATCCTTTCGGAGTGTTAGCAATCGGCGCCTTGGTTGGTATGTTCGCCGACAAGGCTGCACAGAAACTGGCAGAAGTCTTCGATGTTGTCTTCAGGGCTGCGGATCAACGCAGCGGCAAATTGGATGCACCGGTTATCGATCGCCTCGAACCTGGATCAGTGACTGCTGGCGATACGAAACCGGCGACCATCAAAATCATTGGTGACCGTCTTGGAAAGGTCGTCACGGTGCGCCTGAATTCGGAAGAGCGCAAGCCGGATACAGTCAGTGAGAAACAGATCACATTGACGCTCAAGCCTGAGGACGTAAAGACGGCCGGGCAGATCAAGGTGACTGTAGTCAATCCGGATGGCGGCACATCGGCCGCGGCGACTCTTCACGTTTTCGATCTCGCGATCACTACCACTGCTTTGCTGGATGCCAAAGTTGGTATTGACTATCGCCAGACAATGACGGTGAGTGGAGGCGCTTCACCCTTCAAGTGGTCACTTGTCAATCCGCCAAAATGGTTGACCATCGTTGAGGGCACCGGTGAGCTGCAAGGTAAGCCTGAAACAACCGACGCGAAAGACACACCGGTAACCATCCAGGTCGTTGATAAAGACGGCGCCAGTGCTTCAAAAGCCTTGACGCTGAAAGTCAACCCTTGAGCACCAGGCAAAAGAGCGGGGGCTTGCCCCCGCCGCTGCCCGGATTGGACGATCTAAAACGGGTTACTGCAACGACACGTCGTCAACTCTGAAGCTCGTTGGCAACGTGATGTCGTTGGTACCGCGGAATTGGATCCGCACTGTCTGTCCGGCGAAAGAGCTGAGATTGAATGGTCCTCTCAGCACGTACACTCCCGCCGTACCGCTATTCTGATTACTAAACGTCGCAAGCGTCGCCAGCAACGTCCCCGTCGTACTTCGTACTTCAATGAAGAGACGATCGAAAACTGCTGCTCCAGCCGCTTCGTTGGTCGTGATGTTTAGCCAGAACGACAGATTCGAACAACCAGTAGTCGGAATAGTTACCATTTGGAACAGAGTCCCACTGGAACTATTCACGCCGTTCAGGATCATGTAGGCAGTGCCGCTGTGTGGGAACGATCCCGTGCTGCGGGTTACCTGACCACTGACTGTCCACGGCACCGTACCGCTTTCAAATCCCGGGTTAACGATCGCGTTTGTACACCCGCCTCCAGTGCCGTCCTGTGACACGCTGTGCGTCAAACCCGCAATTGTTAATGAACCGCTTCTTGCAGTGGAAAGAGTGTTCGCAGCAACAGAGTAGCTCACTGTGCCACTACCGGAACCACTGGCGCCAGAGGTGACAGTGATGAACGAGCTGTTGCTCGCCGCGGTCCAATTGCAACCAGCCGACGTTGTCACAGTCACACTTCCTGTTCCACCCGCCGCCGCAAAGCTCGCGCTCGTCGGATTGATTGAGAAGGAGCAAGTGCCGCCGCAGTCTGCGGGTAAGTCAGTCGCAGCAACGTGCGTGGTGCCATCGTTACCGACCGCCGACACGCCCATGCCGTGACGTGCAAACACTGTCCAGATCGTACAGCGATTTGCTCCGCCGTTCAGGTTCTGATCGGCTTGCAGGATACCGTCGCGTGCGTTCAGGAATGATGGACGAGTAGGTGTGAACTTCATTCCGTTAAGGACAATAAGATCTGTTACGGTCGCACCCAGTTGCGTTCGCAGATCCCAAAGCGTTGCGGCCCAGACCTCGCCGTCTCTGTGAACTTCGAAGCCTCCAGCACCGATGTCTGCGTAAGAATCGTGCACGGCTGCGGCAGGAACAGTATAAGCAGCGCGCCGAATGCCCACCGGATTGTTGGTGACATACTCGCCAACCGCACCGTCGTTGTTGATAGTGATGGACCAGTAGTCAGACCAACCTTCACCCATTGCGCCTGATTGTGTACCGCTCAGGGCAGTACTGCCGTTGCCGATTAGCCGGTTTGAAATGCCGTGTCCGTATTCATGGAACACCACATCGCCATCGACTGAGCTATCGCGGTCAGGATCGGGTGAGGTAAACAGAAACTGTTGCATGCGCGGACGCGAGCCGTCTGGCGGCGTCGCGAAGTTTGCATTGTTCGTTCCCGAGCCGTCCTGCGCTTCCGCGCGAACTGAGTCGTTTCCAGTACCGCCGCGGCCGAAGTTGTCTACCTGGAAGTTGCGCGCTGTCTCTGTAAACCCGAGGTTGTACGAGAAGTCGTGCATGATGTTGTTGTAGTAGAAAAGATTCGTCACCACGGCAGCTTGTTGTGTTCGCGGGTCGACTGTTGTCGAGAACGGAAAGGTGAAGTCCTGGTTCGCTGCTGAGGCATGACCATTGGAGAGACCCGCGCTGTTGTTAGCATCGGGGACATTGTCAGCGTTGGTATCGAGGTAGGCCTCGACGTTGTTGCCAGTGGTCACGGTCGAAGTTCCCATCCAGCCGGCCGCGGTGTTGATGGTGGTGTCTCCGACGAATGAAACGAGTTGGCGTGCGCCTTTGTCAGGCGCTTCGGTGTAAACCGTGCCTTGCGCTTCAAACACATAAAGGTTGTGACGAAGCAGCAGCTCGCCTGTGTAAGCGTCGAGGAGAATTTCATACCACTCTTCGGGGCCGACTTCCGCGTAGACGTGCCAGGCCAAACGACTCTCGCCGCCGACTGTCAATACATTCTGTTCTGAAAGTACTTCTTCAAGATTCAGATCGAGGGGATTGGCGAAGCGAGACATTTCCGCCGGCGACTGTCGAGCATAATTCTGAACGAAAGACGGGGAGACAGTTCTACCCGCATGTTCGAATGCTTTGGCAATCGCTCTTTCTTCGCTCAGCGCTCCTCTGCGCCGAAGTGGTGGGCCATCGACCAGAAATCCTTGGCGTATGTTGAGTACTTCTCCGTTCCTATTGACGACGACCTGGACCTCGCCTTCGAATACCTTTAGACCATCGACGGTCTGCGTGTAGTTGAGGAAAGTAGTTCCCCGATCGTTATCTTCGTTTTCCAGTTTTAACTCCTGAATACTGGCGCGTGAAGGCGCAAAGAGTGAGCCATGTCGCTCGAGGAATCTGCGAGCGATGTTATCGGCGGTGTCTGATTGTGGCTCTGAAAGAGTGCCACCATCGATGAAGAAGTTCTTCATTGCGCCTGCCTCGTTAACCACGGCGCGAAGATTCTTCGCGCGCTCAGCAGTGAGAGACGCACGGAATTGCTCAACCGCGTTAGCTCGGGAGCGAGTGCGAGCGTTCTGCATCGCAGCTTGTCTGCCGGAGTTTGAACTTAGGTCCATCTCATTAAACTCGCCACGGTTAGGCAGGCGAATGTCAAAGTTTGGCAGGGCGCGGCTGGCAGATCCTTGTGGGGATTCTATTTGCTGTTGTGCCGTTGACTTCCGTAATGGAAAGACTATGGCAGCCGTGGCGGCCACAGCGAGAACTGTGAAGATCAAAATCTTACGAATCATTTGCGTCTCCTTTGGCTTTGGTTGAGGAGTCTGGCAGCACTCGCCCGTTATAAGGTGAGAAATGCCTAACTACTTCCTGTGAACTTCGATCGACCAGACGTGCACGGCCTGAGTAAAAACTATTTGGGAGATTGTAGATTTTGTCTGAGCGGAGGACGCACAGAGTAGCAGATTTGCCGCGAGGGTGTAAATGTGATGAAAGGACGTGGTGATGTCTCAGTTGAATTACGCCGAAGGCGTTCGCTAATTTCAACCCAGGGTTCGAGCCCTGGCGAGAACCCTGGGAATAAATCAATTTGCGATCAAACCCTGAAAGGTTAGGCGGTTAGCGAACCCTTTTCAGGGTTCAATAATTGTTTGTTTATGTACCCAGGGTTGTCGCTGCGCTCCAACCACTGGGCTGAAATTAGCGAACGCCTTCGGCGTAATTCAGAACTGAGACACTCTTCGGTAAACCAACCAAGTCGTGCCAGTCATCAAGGAAATGGCAGTGAGGTGCAAAGGTTCTTAAAGATTCATAAACGATTTAGAACAACGCCGCTCGATATCAACGCACGGGTGGCCACGGAGGGCCACCCCTACAGTTGTTATGGATCGTGCCCGATGAGGGGAAGGTGCTTGATGCGCAACAACTGTAGGGGTGGCACTCCGTGGCCACCCGTGCGTTGATGGTCTTGCCCCTCAGAAAACTCGGCCCAAGACATAGCCAAGCCCCACCATAAACAGACCCAGGATGTTCGATGTAACCACATTCAACATCGCCAACCCAAATCCACCATCACGCAGCAACGTAAACGTTTGCAAACCATACGATGAGAAGGTCGTAAACCCGCCGAGCAGCCCGATCAGGATCACCGTTCTGACTGTAGGACTTATCAGGAATCGTTCCTCAGCGAGAAAGAACACCGCGCCTGTCACGAGGCAACCAATCAGGTTGACCGCCATCGTCCCCCATGGAAACGTCTCGCCATACTGTCTGGCCACGAATCCCGCCAGCCAATAGCGCTCCCACCAAGCCAGCCAACGCGATCATAATTGTTTTCTGCATAGGTGATTAAAGTAGCGTTGGCCTCGGATGCCTTGCAACCTGGGCCGTCATCAGGCATCATAAACCACGTTAACCCTTCTCTCGCGCATCGACGGTGATGCGCTCCGCGCACAAATGATCAGCGCTGGACGTTTTGGATGGTTCGAGAGCAGGCTTGTTTCACACATATCGAAGCCGCTCCTTTTGAGAGCACCCGAACCTGATCCTTCGAACGCTACCGTTCGCCGAAGCCAAATCCGATTCGCAGCTTCTTTTCATTCCTAAAACAAGAGGAAGGTATATCTCTATGTCAAAAAAACTCTATGTTGGAAACCTCGCTTTCCAAACTACCAGCCAGGATCTTCAGCAACTGTTTGCTCAGGCCGGAACCGTTGAATCAGCAAGCGTGATTGAAGATCGCGACACTGGACAATCGAAAGGTTTTGCCTTCGTCGAAATGTCTACGGAAGAAGAAGCGGCTGCAGCGATTGAACAGTTCAACGGAAAGGAAGTTGCCGGTCGCGCCTTGAAAGTCAACGAAGCCCGCCCACGCGAGAACCGTGGCGGCGGTGGTGGACGTGGCTTTGGCGGTAATCGCGGCGGCGGTGGCGGCTACGGCGGCAATCGCGGTGGTGGCGGCGGCGGCTACGGTCGTGGCGGTGGCGGCGGCCAGGGACGCCGGTCTGAACCGCGCTGGTAAATCTCACATTGTATGCAGTGGTCGATCTCCGCATGATCGCGGAGATCGACGCTGCCGTTTTTAATCATGACGACGAGCTCAAACAGTCGTCTATACAAAGGAATCTATGAATTTTTCTCAGTTAGGATTGGCAGACGCACAACTGCGCGTTTGCGAATCACTCGGGTACTTAAATCCCACCCCAGTCCAAATTAAATGCATCCCGCTTATTGTGAGCGGCGAAGACGTGATTGGCTGTGCCGAAACCGGAACCGGTAAGACCGCAGCGTTTCTCCTTCCAATCATTCACAATCTGAGCGCAAAAAAGCGCCCGGGCATTCGTGTCCTCGTCCTCGCGCCGACGCGCGAGCTGGCACTCCAGATCCAAAAGAACTACAGCGAGCTCAATCATCTGAAAGGTAACGAGAGCGTTCTCGTTATCGGTGGCGCGAATATCAAAACGCAAATCGCCGGTTTGCGTCGCAAGGCAACGATCGTGATTGCTACACCCGGCCGCTTGCTGGACCTTACCGAACGGGGCGCAATCGATCTTTCGGGTGTCGAAGTCCTCGTCCTGGATGAGGCCGATCGCATGCTCGATATGGGTTTTCTACCCGCAATTAAAACGATCCTCGCGATGTTGCCGGCAAAGCGACAGACCCTCTTGTTCTCTGCCACGATGTCTCCAACCATTGAGAGTTTGGCTCGAGCAACAATGAGACAACCGAAGCTCGTTGAAGTAAACCCGCGTGGCCGTGCAGCGCAGATGGTCGAGCAAACTGCCTATTCAGTTTCGCTCGAGAACAAGACCGCACTCCTGCTTGATTTACTCGAGCGCGGGAACGACAAAGAATCGCTGGCAAAGGTTTTGGTGTTTACGCGCACTCGACGCGGCTCGGAACGCCTGTCACACATTCTCAAAGCCCGCAATCACAAAGTGAATCGCATTCACGCCGACCGCAGTCAGCCACAACGCGAGGCAGCTTTGCGAGACTTTCGCGAGGGCCATACACGCGTGCTGGTTGCTACAGACATTGCGGCGCGTGGATTGGACGTTGATGCCGTCTCGCACGTCATTAATTACGACGTGCCGGATGTTCCGGAAGACTACGTACACAGAGTGGGTCGGACGGGTCGAGCGGGTAAGCAGGGTAAGGCGATCACGATCGTCACGCCGATCGATGAGTTGTCTATGAGAGCAATTGAGCGACTGATTGGACAACCGGTAAAGCGTGTCGTGCCGGAAGGTTTTGGTGGTTTGCAGGCGGCTGTGTCCAGCACGCGCAAACCGTTCATGGCCTTAGGTCGGTCTTCCAAAGGCGCCGTGCGTTCTTTCCGACCGCGCGGTCGCTAAATGATCATTGTTGGAAGAGATTCAGCGGCGCCACACAGCTGCGCACCCACCCGCTACCGCGGGTGGTACTGACCTCTTCCAAGCTCAAGTGTGGATTCTGAAGCAGCCTTGTCGCAGTTTTGTAATTTCTCCGTGCAACCGCTGTGTTCTTTCTGTCTGTATGTTAGATAGGTAGAGCACAGATTGCATAGAGAGTCAGACGAAACATTACGCGAAGAGGTTGATCAAGGAAGTTTGATGATATTTGAAAACCACACTGCAGCCGCGCCCGCAAGAGGACGTACCAATTGGGGCACAGGCATTTTTCTCATTATTGCGCATCTTGCTGCCATCGCAGCGCTCTTTTTCTGGAGCTGGCCGGCGGTGATTACCGCGCTCATCCTTTACTGGGTGGGTGGAAGTCTGGGTATCGGCATGGGTTGGCACAGGCTGCTCACGCATCGCGGCTATAAAGTGCCAAAGGTGGTTGAATACTTTCTTGTGACCTGCGGAACGATGGCCCTCGAAGGGGGACCAATTCAATGGGTCGTGACGCACCGGATACACCACGCACACACAGACAAAGCAGGCGATCCGCACACGCCGCGCGATGGCGGCTGGTGGGCACACATTGGTTGGATATTGTGGGGTACAGCACAGAATCACAGCGAGAGCACCTTTGCTCGCTACGCACCTGATTTGATCAAAGACCGCTATTACCGTTGGCTCAATACCTACTACTATGTTCCTCTAGCGGTGGTGGGCGTGCTGCTCTTGATATTCGGCGGCTGGGATGTATTGCTCTGGGGAGTTGCTCTGCGTCTCACTCTCGCTCTTCATTCAACCTGGCTCGTGAATTCGGCTACGCATCTGTGGGGTAAAACCAGATTCCAGACCGGTGACGACTCGCGTAATAGCTGGTGGGTAGCGCTCCTGACTTTTGGAGAAGGATGGCACAACAACCATCACGCTCACCCGACGTCAGCGCGTCATGGTCTGCGTTGGTACGAGATCGACTTAAACTGGCTCGGTATTCGCGCCTTGCAACTTCTGGGGCTGGCCCATAGTATCAAGCGCGTTCGATTCAACCGCGCTTCCTCGGCGTGGCAGCTTGTGCGTGGTCCTGTCAGATCCGAACGCTAATTAATGAAGATCCTACTATACAACCCGGATAACGGCGTGACGCGTAACTTCATGCCGCATCTTTGGATGTTTCTCCTGCAGGCGCTCACTCCACCCGGCCATGAGGTACTACTTATCGACGGCAACGCGCGCGCGATGAACGAGGAAGACCTCGTACGATTCGTTCGCGAACAAGACGTCAAGCTTGTCGGTATCGGCGCGATGACGAGGATGATCGCCAAGGCTTACCGAATGGCTGATGCTATTCGCGCTGCGGGTGTACCGGTGGTGATGGGCGGACCTCACGTGACTGAAGTTCCGGACGAGGCGCTCGGGCGAGATGGTGGACCGCGCCACGCTGATGCGGTGGCTCTTGGTGAGGCTGACGAAACCTGGCCGACGATCGTCGAAGATGCCGCAAGCGGCAGACTCAAAGAGATCTATGCGCCGTTAGACGAGAATGGCAAAGATCGTAAGCCCAGCCTGCAACCATATCCCTCGATTCCCTGGAGGACGATGGATCTGGACCAGTTCAATCTGGTCCCGAAATTCGTCGCCCCGCTACTCAGAAAACACGGGGAAGGTTGGGGAACATTTCGACTCATTCCGATCGAATCTGGTCGAGGGTGTCCGTACGGCTGCGAGTTCTGTACTGTGACCGGCTTCTTTGGCGACTCTATAAGATTCCGTACAAACGAAAGCGTTGTTAACGAGTTGCTCGAGCTGAAGGCTCGCGCGTCGAATGAGCGTGGGCAGATCGCCGTCTTCTTTATCGACGACAATTTCGCCATCAATATCAAGCGCACTAAATCGTTGTTGCGCGACATCATTGCTGCCGGCGCGCAGATGAACTGGATTGCACAGATTAGCGCTAACCTGTTGCGCGATGAGGAACTGGTTGATCTCATAGCGGCCTCGGGCGGCAAGTGGATATTCATCGGGATGGAGTCAATCGATTCGACGAATCTCGCTGATGTAAACAAGGGTTTCAATAAACCAGCAGAGTACTCGGCCGTCCTGGAAAGACTTGCGAAGCGGCACATTCATGCGATCACTTCGTTCATCTTTGGGATGGATAACGACAGACCGGGTACGGCAGAGCGGACGCTTCAGCAGATTCGTAGTTGGCCGCCCGGATTGCCTGTCTTTGGAAGTCTGACTCCCTTCCCGTCAACTCCCCTTTACAAGCGGCTTGAAGTTGCCGGGCGGCTCACACGACCAAAGCACTGGCTGGACTTCCGTCCTTTCCAGATGGCCCATACGCCTCTGAACATGAGCATTGAGCAGACGCAAACAGAGATCAATGAGGCGTGGGTGAACTCCTACAGCGCGGAGGGGATCGCGAGTGCGGTAAATTCGATCAGAGACCAGCCCGTCGATCAGCGCATCAGCATACTGATTGCGCGTCTTTGTTTTCGTGGTATCTACTTTCCGCAGATGGGTAAATGGGCCTGGACGAAAGTGATCGTGCAGAACCGGCACACGATTTACGAGCTCACCAAAGAAGCCCTCGTTACCTGGCGCGCCGCCAAAAAGGGCCGAAGGTTAAAGTTAGCCTGCCCGCCGTCAGAGGCCTGACACGCGTTCAACTATCTTGAGCTTGGAAGAGGTCAGTACCACCTGCGGTAGCGGGTGGGTGCGCAGCCGTGTAGCGCTGCTGAATCTTCTGTTAGATCACCGCTGCGAACAGTTTGCACGGAAAAACATTGACTGCTTCAGGCTACGCACCCACCCGCTACCGCGGGTGGTACTGACTCTTCCAACAATGATCTTGGATTTTGTTGGAGTAGGAATGATCATTACTGAACACCCCCTCCACAGATCCGGACGTGCGTTACTAACGCATCCGGCTCTTGCCTTAGGTGCGGACGCCAAGCCGTAGTTGCGGATAAGGGTGAT
>Ga0081539_10006841_pt1 | contig 10664 bp, 10 predicted proteins | sample TabmetS4T2R2_FD_71023 | JGI IMG/M metagenome (GOLD analysis project Ga0081539, IMG submission 71023) | Tabebuia heterophylla rhizosphere microbial communities from the University of Puerto Rico - S4T2R2 | ecosystem: Host-associated > Plants > Roots > Rhizosphere ... | reverse complement strand
GACGATGGCGCGGACGCGGTGGCGGCCGGAGATCCGCGAGGCGAAGCGCGAGCGCGGCCCCCACCCCGACGTCTCGTCGCGGGCCGCCGGGAACGCGTAGGCGCGCGGCGTCGACGACAGCACGACGCGCACCGTGCCGCCGTTCTGGCGCGCGTTGACGTAGTGGCCGTCGAGGGTCAGCGTGCGCGCGACCTTCATCTTGGACGGCTCGCCGACGTCGACCTCGGTGATGATGGTCTGCGTCTGCATCGGCGCCGGGGCGATCCGGTAGGCGATCGGCCCGCCGGCGCCCTGGATGACGATCAGCCGGTGGCCGCGGAGCAGCAGGTCGCCGCCGTAGCGGCCGAGGTCGAGCGAGCCGGCGATGCGCGGCGCGGCGCTCGCCTCGATCGCGTAGAGCGTGCGCCCGACGACGGTGAAGATCGTGGCGCCGTCGGTCTTGACGGTGTCGGGCTCGTCGACGCCCGCCTCCTGCACGTTGGTGGTCGAGTACGACGACGTGGCGTCCTTGCCGGCGCTGGCCTCGGGCGCGGACGGAGGCGTCGCGGTGGCGAGCGGGATCGTCGGCTCGGCGATGCCGGGCACGACCTGCTGCGCGACGCCGTGCGTGCGCGCGAGGTTGCGCTGGGCGTAGTCCACGAGCTGCGCGCAGGAGGCGAACGCCCGCAGGCGCGATGGCTTGGCCGCGGCGGTCGCGGGCAGACTGGCGAGCACCGCCGACCCGACCACCAGCGCCACGGCGATCCCCCTCCGCACGGCGCGAAGGCTACTGTGGACGTCGATGGCGAAGGGAAAGAAGCGCAAGGCTGCTCCGGGCGACGTCGCGACGAACCGTCAGGCGAGCTTCCGGTACGACCTGCTCGACCGGCTCGAGGCGGGGATCGTGCTGACCGGGACCGAGGTCAAGTCGCTGCGCAACGGGTCGGCGCAGCTGAAGGACGGCTACGCGCAGGTGCACGACGGCGAGCTGTGGCTGCACAACGTGCACATCCCGCCGTACGGCCCGGCCAGCCGCGACAACCACGACCCCGACCGCCCGCGCAAGCTGCTGGCCCATCGCCGCGAGATCGATCGCCTCGTCGGCCGCATCCAGGAACGCGGGCTGACGCTCGTCCCGACGCGCCTGTACTTCAACGGCCCGCGCGCGAAGGTCGAGATCGCACTGGCCCGCGGTAAGGATCGCTTCGACAAGCGCGAGTCGATCAAGGCGCGCGAGCAGCGCCGCGACGTCGAGCGCGCGCTGCACGAGCGCTACTGATGGAGGTCCGCGACATCGCGCCCGGGCTGTGGCTGTGGCGGGTGTCGCACCCCGACTGGAGCGAGTCATCCGACTGGGAGCCCGACGTGGCCTCGTTCGCCGTCGAGTCCCGAGGAACCCGCGTGCTGCTCGATCCGCTGGCGCCGCCGCCCGGCGAGCGCGAGGCGTGGGATCGCATCGCGGCCTTCGCTCCCGAGGTCGCCATCGTCCTCAAGCCCGATCACGTCCGCGACGTCGACCTCTTCGTGCGCTGGTTCGGCGTGCGCGCCTACGGGCCGCAGCTGTTCTGGCGCGACGACGTCCCGCGCGCCGAGCTCGTGCCGGTCCGTCCCGGCGACGAGCTCCCCGGCGGGCTGCAGGCATGCTTCGACGGCCGCGACACCCAGGAGACGCCGCTGTACCTGCCCGAGCAGCGCGCGCTGGTCTTCGCCGACGCGCTCACCGCGCCCGATGGCGAGCTGCGCGTGTGGGCGACGCCGTGGCACGAGGAGCGCGTGCTCCCGGCCCTGCGCGCGCTGCTGGACCTGCCGTTCGAGCGCGTGCTGGTCTCCCATGGCGAGCCGGTGCACTCGCGCGAGGACTTCCTCGCCGCGCTCGAGCGCGAGCCGTGGTCGGAATGGACCGGCGCGTAGGAGGTAAGAGCCACGCGCGCGCCGACGCGAACGATCAGATGGGGGCAACGGTCCTGACCACGCCCGTCGACGCGGAGTCCGGCGACTGGATCGCCTCGCTGCGCTCGAACGACGAGCAGGCGATGGCGCGCCTGCACGAGCTGCTGCTGCGCGCGGCGCGCTTCGAGGTCCGCCGGCGCGCCGCGGCCGCGCGCCATCTCACCGGCGGCGAGCTCGACGACATCGCCCACCAGAGCGCCCACGACGCGCTCGTGGCGATCCTGCGCAAGCTCGACGACTTCCGCGGCGAGAGCCGGTTCAGCACGTGGGCCTACAAGTTCGCGCTGCTCGAGGCGGCGGTGAAGATGCGCCGCCGCGCCTGGCACGACCGCGAGATCCCGCTCGAGGACGCCGGCCTGCCGGCGCTGGCGGCCCGCGGCTCGTCGCCGCACGCCGACGCCCACATGAGCGAGCTGCTCGCCGCGGTGCGCGAGGCGATCGCCAGCGACCTGACCGCCCATCAGCGCGAGGTCCTCGTCGCCGTCACGCTCAACGACGTGCCGATCGACGTCCTCGCCGACCGCATGAGCACCACGCGCGGCGCGCTGTACAAGACGCTGCACGATGCTCGGCGCCGCCTGCGCGCGGCGCTGGCGCAACGAGGCCTGGAGGTGCCCGAGTGAACGAACGCGACCATCTCGCTCGCCTGCGCGGCGTGCTCGGGCCCTCCGAGCCCGAGCTGACCTGCGAGGCGTGCTTCGACGAGCTCGACCGCTACGTCGAGCTCGAGCTGGCCGGCGCCGACGCCGACGCGGCGATCCCCGGCATGCGCGCGCACCTCGCCGGCTGCCCCGCCTGCCGCGAGGACCACGACAGTCTGCGCGACCTGCTGGCGCACGAAGCCGGGTAAGACGCGGCCGCGCGGCGACGCCAACTCCTCAGAACCCCCGAATCGAGGAGAAGACATGTCCGCCACGACCTTCGGCACACCCGGCGCCGCCGCGACCGCCGACCGATCCGCTCGCCTGCGCAGCGATCCGGCGTTCCAGGCCTTCACCCTGCTGCGCATCGGCTTCACCGCCGCGCCGATCCTCTTCGGCCTGGACAAGTTCGCCAACGTCATGGTCGATTGGAGCCAGTACCTGGCCCCGTGGATCAACGACATCGTGCCGGGCAGCGCCGATACCGCGATGTACATCGTCGGCGCGATCGAGATCGTCGCCGGCCTGGTCGTCGCGCTGCGCCCGCGGTACGGCGCCTACCTGGTCGCCGCGTGGCTTGGCGGGATCATCATCAACCTGCTGACGTACTCCGGCTACTACGACATCGCCCTGCGCGACTTCGGGCTGATGCTCGGCGCGCTCACGCTGGGGCGGCTGGCCGCGGTGTACGACCGCCCGTAGCGCGCGGATAGGGTGCGCCGATGCTCGTCGGCGTCGGCGACACCCGTCTGCACGTGACCGAGCGCGGCAGCGGCGCCCTGCCGCTGTTCGTGCTCCACGGCGGCCCGGGCCTGGACCACACGGAGTTCGGGTCCTACCTGGACGCGCTCGGCGACGTCGCGCGGCTGCTGCTCGTCGACGAGCGCGCCACCGGGCGCTCCGATCCCGCGGCGCCCGAGACCTGGACGCTCGAGCGCCAGGCCGCCGACGTCGAGGCGCTCGCCGCGGCGCTGGGCCTCGAGCGCTACGCCGTGCTCGGGCACTCATTCGGCGCCTTCATCGCGCTGCAGCACGCGGTCGACTTCCCGGGGCGCCCGGTCGCGACGATCGTCTCCAGCGGCATCCCCGACGCACGCTTCCTCGACGGCGTCGAGCACGAGCTCGAGAGCTTCGAGCCGATCGAGCTGCGCGAGCAGGTGCAGGCATCCTGGGCGCGCGAGGCGCACGCGCGCACGCAGGAGGACGTCGCCTCGCTCTTCGCCGATCAGCTGCCGTTTCACTTCGCCGATCCGCGCGACCCGCGCATCGGCGAGCTGCTCGCGGCGATGGCCGACGCGCGCTACGGACCCGACGTGCTGCGCGCCGCCGCGAGCGGCGACTACGGCGCGATCGCCGTCGAGGACCGGCTCGGCGAGGTCACGCACCCGGTCCTCGTGCTGGCCGGACGCCACGACCGCGTCTGCTCGGTCGCCGCCGCGCGGGCCATCGCGGAGGGCGTTCCCGACGCCGAGCTCGTCATCTTCGAGCACAGCGCCCACATGACCTACGTGGAGGAGAACGAGGCCTACCTCGCCGCGGTGCGCGCGTTCCTCGGGCGCACTCGACGAACGGACGTTGCGTCGGCGGGCGCCGTCTGAGAGCGTGCGCGCGCTTCTCACCCGGAAAGGATGGCCGCTTTGCCTCGACGCTCGTGTGTGGTCCTCGTCGTGCTGGTCCTCGGCGCCTTGCTCGCGCCCGCGGCGTTCGCCGCGCCGGTGCCGCTCGGCGGCAGCCCGCTGAACGTCATCGTCGGCGATCAGGGCCAGCTGCAGGCCTTCCGCACGGACCGCAGCGACCCGTCGAGCCCGCCGGGGATCTTCTACTCCCCGCGGCAGGAGCTGGGCGACGCCGGGTTCTTCCTCGCGGCGAACTCGACGGTCTGGGGTTTCGAAGGCAGCGCCGCAGCGATGACCGGGCTGACGCCGTACTCGAACGTCAGCCAGGGGGGCGTGACCGGTTCGGGTACCGCGGCGGACCCGCTCAAGCAGGTGGCCGTTTACTCGGCCGGAGCCGCTGCGACCGTCACGCAGACCACCACCTACGTCAACGGCGCGCAGGAGTTCCGCGTCCATTGGGACGTCAAGGCCGGTGCGAGCGCGCTGTCGTTCAAGGCCATCGCCGCCGCCGACTTCTTCTTCGAAGGCGACGACGCCGGCACGGGGATCTTCACGCAGGGGCCGCCGCGCTTCATCGGCGGCACGAACGTGGACAGCGGCTCGTCGGGCGGCTTCGTCGAGGTCGCGCCCGCGTGGTCGCACTACCAGGCGCTCGACTACCCGAGCGTCTGGACCAAGGTCAGGAACGCGGCGGCTGTCACCCAGGTCTGGGACGACACGGTGCTCGACCACCCCGCCGACAACGCCGGCGGCGTGGAGTGGGACAACCAGAGCCTCACCGGTGGCGCCACGGCGTCATACGAGCTCATCATCCGCAGCGCCGTCCCCTCGGCGCTCCAGCTCAACCCGACCAACGCGGGGTCGCGCCAGGGCGTGCCGATCGCGATCACCGCGACCGCCACCGACAGCAACGGGCAGCCGTACGCGGGCAAGGCCCTGCGCTACACGATCACCGGCGCGAACCCGCAGTCGGGCAGCGCGACGCTCGGCCCCGCCGGCTCCGCCGTGGTCACCGACCCCGGCACCAACGCGGGCACCGACAACGTCACGGTGTTCGTCGACTTCAACGGCGATGGGATCCGCCAGCCGGTCGAGCCGCAGGCCACGGCGCTGGCGACCTTCGTGGACAGCGTCCCGCCGACGTGCACGATCAAGGTCAGCGGCACGCTGCCGGGCGGCGGCGGATCCGGCAAGCCGCTGGTGATCAACGTCAACTGCGGCGAAGGCGGCACGGTCACGGTGGCGACGACGTTGCAGCCGCCGGCGAGCCGTGGCCGCGCCGCGGTCGCCGCCAAGACGAAGCGCAAGCCGAAGAAGATCAAGCTGAAGGCGCGCACGGTCGTCGTCACCGCCGGCAAGCCGACCCCGGTGAAGCTCAAGATCCCGAAGTCGGTCGCGCGCAAGTACGCCGGCAAGACGCTCACGGCGACGATCACGATCACCGCGAAGGACGCCGCCGGCAACGTCAAGAAGACGACGATCAAGCGCAAGATCAAGCTGGCGAAGATCAAGCACACCAAGCACCGCCACTAGTTGTCGCGATCCAACAGCTGAGCGAGCTCCCCGGCGACCTCGGCGGGCTCGAAGGCGACCTCCTCGTAGGTGAACCTGACCGGCCGCCAGCCCAGCGCGGTGAGCTGGCGGTCGCGGCGGTTGTCGCGGCGCTTGGCTTCGCGCGAGGAGTGGTAGCGGTAGCCGTCGGTCTCGGCGACCAGCCGCTGGTCGGGCCACGCGAAGTCGCGCCGGCGGCCGGCGATCTCGTGGTTGGGGACCGGCGTTGGAAGTCGCGCCTTGCGGGTGAGGGCGAGGAAGAGTCGCTCGAGGTGGCTGCGGGCGTTGTCGTCGTCGGGCGCGAGGAGCGTGATGAGATCCTGCAGCCGTCGGGTGCCGGGCCGCCGCGGGGTGCGCGTCAGCGTGTCTTGGATCTCGTCGGGGTCGAAGCGGCCCAGGTCCTGTGCGCGCTCGACGAGTTCGCGCAGCGCGCGGCCCTTGAGCGTGGCGGCGAGATCGACGAGCGTGCGGGACGGCGTCGTGACGCGCAGGTTGTCTCGGACCAGTGCATCGAGGGGAGCGAGGGGCGTGCGGTGGGTCGCGATCTGGCGGTGCTTTCGGCCGCGGTCGGTGGACGTGGTCACGTCGATCGGGAGGGTCGGGCCCGTCATGAGGCCCCAGAGCGTCGCGGCGGTTCGGTGGCTCAGGGCGGCGCCCTCGTCGCACGCCAGCAGTGCGGCCATCCACCAGCCCTCGCGACTCAGCGCGACGTGGCCGACGGCATAGACGCCGCGGAACACCGGGCGCAACCGGCCGGCATCGACGGCACGAACGACCGCGCCTCGGCCAACGCCCGCGGCCAGCAGCTGCTCCCGGCTGACCACCCCATGCTGGCGATCGGCGAGAGCGCCGGCCGCGCGATCGCGGTGCTTGGGGCTTTCGACACGCATACCGTGCAAAAGGCCCCAAGCAACGCGAATTCACCCCCCTCAGTGCCTGGCTTGGCCCGCAGCGCGCGCCGGCGGTCAGACCTCCGCCGGCGGTCAGACCTCCGCCGCCGCCGCTTCGGCCGCGGACAGCTGCTCGCGCACGAGCTCCAAACCCTTCGCCCAGAATGACGGGTCGGTGAGGTCGAGGCCGGCGATCGCGGCGAGGTCCTCGGGGCTGCGCGAGCCGCCGGCGGACAGCAGCTCGAGGTAGCGCGGCACGAACGCCTCGCCCTCCTCGAGGTAGCGGCGGTAGACGCTCAGCGCGAGCAGCTGGCCGTAGGCGTAGGCGTACACGTAGCCCGGCGTGCCGATGAAATGCGGCACGTAGGACCACCACATCCGGTAGCCGTCGGTGATCTCGACGGCATCGCCCAGCAGCTCGGCCTGCGAGTCGTGCCAGAGCTCGCCGAAGCGCTCGACGCTCAGCTCGCCCTCGTTGCGCCGCGCCGTGTGGACGAGGTCCTCGAAGCGGTTCATCGCGGTCTGGCGGAAGACGGTGGCGATCGAGCCCTCGATGTTCTCCGCGAGCAGCGCCAGGCGCGACTTCGGGGTGTCGGCGGCGTCGAGCAGGCGCTTGAACACGAGCGTCTCGCCGAACACCGACGCGGTCTCGGCCAGCGTCAGCGGCGTGTGCTGCTCGAGCACGCCGCGCGGGCGCGCCAGCGCCGCGTGCAGCCCGTGCCCGAGCTCGTGCGCGAGCACGAGCACGTCGCGCCTGCGGCTCGTGTAGTTGAGCATCACGAACGGGTGAACGGTCGGCGTCGCGTAGGCGCAGAAGGCGCCGCCGCGCTTGTTCGGCCGCACGGGCGCGTCGATCCAGCGCTCGTCGAAGAAGCGCTGGGCGAGGTCGCCGAGGGTGGGGGAGAAGTCGTGGAACGAGCTGAGGACGAGCTCGGTGGCGTCCGGCCAGCCGACGCTGACCTCCTCGTCGGCGACCGACGCCATGCGGTCGTAGTCGGCGAGGCGGTCCAGGCCGAGGATCTGCGCCTTGAGGCGATACCACCGCTGGGGCAGGTCGTAGTTGGCGCGGACGCTGTCGATGAGCGCCTGGACCGACTCGTCGCTGGCCTCGTTGGCGAGGTTGCGGCTGGCGATCCAGCTCGGGTAGGAGCGCAGCCGATCGTCGACCGCCTTGTCCTGGGCGAGCGTGTTGAAGATGTAGGCGCGCGTGCGCAGGCCGGGCTCGAGCGCGGCGTTGACCGCCTGCGCGGTGGCCTGGCGGACCTCGCGGTCGGGCACCATGAGGCGGCTGAGGGCGACGTCGAGCGGGACGCCCTCGTCGGCGTCGGGGAGCTCGACGCGGATGGCGCTCGTCAGCTCGCTGAAGAGCCGGGTCCACGCATCGCGGCCGGTGAGCGCCTTCTCGGTCATCAGCTTCTCCTCGGGCTCGGAGAGCAGATGCGGGCGGTAGCGGCGCAGCGTGCGCAGGTGGTGGCGGCTGGTGTCGAGGCCGTCGGCGCCGAGCAGCTCCTCGGCGCGGGCGTCGTCGAGGGCGGCCCATTCGAGCTCGAAGAACAGCAGCTTGGTCTCGATCGCGGTGCCCTTCTCCTGCACGCGCGCGAGGAGGGCGCCGTTGGCGTGGTCGGCGGTGTCGACGGCGAAGCGCAGCATCGCGTAGGAGCCGGCGCGCCCGACGAGGTCGGTGATCGCCTCGAGCTCGGCCATCGCGGCGGCGAGGCCGGGGCCGTCGAGCTCGGCGACGCGGCCGGCGTGGGCCTCGGCGAAGCGCGCGGCGCGCTCGTCGGCCTCGGCGAGGAGGCGATCGGCGCCTTCGGGTCCCTCGCCGTCGACGAGCGGATCGAGGTCCCAGGCGACGTCCTGGACGTCAGTCAAGGTCATGCGCCCCAGTGTGCCTCATCGAGCGCAGACACAAAGCGACGCGGTCCCAAGCCGCTCGGGGTGCTCTCCGCCACGTCAGCTCCCGGAGGAGCGCCGTGGCCTCAGAGCGGCGGGCCTCGCAACCCCTGGGCCTCGCTCTCTGCGGCTTGGTTCCGCGTCTGGATGGAACCTATGTCGGCGCCGTTGCACCGGTCAAGGACGCTTGGGTGAAGAAGCCGCAACGTGCGAGGAAATCGCGTAGGCGTGCAGCTTGCGGCCGGTCGCGGGGTGGCGATGCGAGGCCTCGCGGCGCATGCCGAGCTTCTCGGCGACGCGGACCGAGCGCGCGTTGTCGGGGTCGATGAGTGAGATGACCGAGCGCAGCTCGAGCCCCTCGAAGGCGTGGGCGAGCGCCGCCCGCGCTCCCTCGGTGGCCAGGCCGCGACCCCAGGCGGACCGTGCGAGGCGCCACCCGACCTCGACCGCGGGGAGCACCGCGGGCAGGAAGGACGGCACGGCCAGGCCGACGAACCCGATGCAGGCGCCGGGGTCGTCGCGCGGCGCGGCGCACCACAGGCCGAAGCCGTGCGCGGCCCAGTGCGCCTCGATCGCGTCGACGAGCTCGTCGCTCTGCGCGCGGGTCATCGTGCGCCCGTCGCGGATGTAGCGCATGACCTCGGGGTCGGCGTTCATCGCGGCGAACGGGGCGCGATCCGCGGTTCGCCAAGGGCGCAGCAGGAGGCGTTCGGTGGTCGGCACGGCGAAATCTCCGGAGGATGCGGCTTCTTCATTCTGGCCCCCTTGACCGCCATGGGGCGCCCACCTAAGTTGCGCCCCGACGCGGAACCGAGCCGCAGAGAGCGAGGCCCAGGGGTTGCGAGGCCCGCCGCTCTGAGGTCACGAGACATCCTTCGGGATTCACGTGGCGGAGAGCACCCCAGGCGGCTCGGGGCCGTGTCGTCTTGCGTTAACGGGCCAGTGCCGAGCGCACCGCCTCGCCGAACTCGGCGATCGCCTCGGCCGGCCGGCGCGCGAAGGATCCCCAGGCGAAGAAGGCGTGATCGAGGCCGTGTGCGTCGACGAGCGTCACGGGCACGCCGGCGTCTCGCAGCCGCTGCGCGTAGGCGAGGCCCTGCTGACGCAGCAGGTCGTACTCGGCGACGCAGATCACGGTCGGCGGCAGGCCGCTGAGGTCGGGGGCGAGCAGGGGCGAGGCGTCGGGGTCGGTCGGGTCGGCGCCGGCGAGATAGCGGTCGCGGACCTCGTCGCCATCCGCCGGCTTGACGATCCCGTCCGGGTCGTCGATCGGCTCGAGCGGCCAGGCGCCGACGAGCGTTTGATAGAGCAGATATTCGTCGTTCGGCGACGGCGCCACCTCGCCGTCGACCTCCGTTCGCAGCCTTCGGTTGATCCGCTGCCAGCGCCGCAGCGCGAGACGCCATTCGCCGGCCATCTCGCTCAACACGTCGATGCGCGCGCGGACGTCCTCGCTGCGCTTGTTGTCGTGCGTCGACGTGGCGAGCATCGTGTGCGGCCATTGGCGCGCACGGTCGATCGACGCGGCGTGGAACGCTTCGACCGAGTAGCCGAAGCGACGCGGATCTCCGCCGACTTCGTTCAGCGACACGAGCCGGTTGTAGACGTAGAAGCTCGTGTCTTCGAGACCTTTCGCAGTCACCGGAGCTGTGAACTGCTGAAAACGGCCGATCAAGCGATCGATCGAGCGCGCCGCGTCGGCGTCGCGAGGCGGTCGCGCGCCCGTCAATACGTCGCGAACGAAATCGAGCACCGTCGCTTCGGCATGGCTGCTGTTGCGCTTGGCCCTGCCGACGGCCCATTCGACGTAGCGTCGATCGTCGTTCGTCCTCTGCAATGGCGTCGCATACGTTCGATAGACGGGAAACGCCGCGACGATGTCGACCAGCGCGCGGCGCAGGCTGTTGAGCGTGAAATCGCAGGTGTCGCGATTGCGCTTCGCGATCCGCGTCAAGCGCGTCGCGAGAAGATTGAGCTCGCTCGCGAGTGTATACGCGGCGATCAACGTCTTCGCGCCGCGCGCGACGTCGTCGAATTCGCGCCGATTGCCGATGAAGGCGCCGTAGATCCGATCGAAGCGCGACGACGATCGAGCATCGACGAACAGGCCGTTGACGACGTTCATGAATCGGTAGCCCGTTTCG